>ERZ779626.387-NODE-387-length-26553-cov-13.928221_pt1 | contig 26553 bp, 33 predicted proteins | sample MGYA00514209_ERZ779626 | MGnify/ENA primary metagenome ERZ779626 (study PRJEB29562, sample SAMEA4376713) | mouse gut metagenome | isolation source: Cecum | study: EMG produced TPA metagenomics assembly of the A DSS colitis mouse model was used to assess the...
GTCTATTTGTCGTAAACAAACGATCTTTGCGATTGTACGTTTTTTTTTATGAAACCAAACGACCCCGTCAAATATTTGCATACAATGTATTTTGTAACGGAAGTAAAAGCGGGCGACGGGCAATCGACCGACTCCCCCACTAACCATGAAAAAAAGGATTATCGACAATGGGAGGCGGAGGGTTTATGCCGTATCGTCAAAGATAACGTGATCGACGACGTCGTCGTCGCCGAGTATATTTGGGAAGTGTGGGAAAAATTCCATATTCGCCCGTTCCGCGTCGGTTATGACGAATGGCATGCGAAAGAGTTTGCAAGGCGAGTCGATAAAAACTTTAACGTCGGTACGACCGTCAAAATCCGCATGACGCCCGAAACGTTAAACGTACCGACCCGCAATATCGAGGAGGATTTGCGGGCGCGTTTGATAAACTATCAAAACAACGCAATTTGTCGGTGGAATTTCCGCAATACGGCGATACGATACGATCGAAACGGCTTTGTCATGCCGACAAAGATTGTCGGATATATCGGCAATAAAATTGACGGTACTATGTCGAAAACGATTGCATACGCGGCGTTGCGCGGTTGCAAATCCGCTTTTATGGCGAAAATCGGAGGTTGATATATGCACGAACAAAACAAGCCGCAAAAACCGCATAACAACCCATACGGGCGCGAAATCCGTTGCCCGATACATAAACGATTGATCGGGCGTTACGACGCCCGCCACGGCGTAACAAATACGACGTTTTTTTGCCCACAATGCGGGAAAGAATACACGTTTACGATACCCGCCGAAAAATTTTGACGAAAACAGTTGACATTGTACCTCGTTTTGAGTACAATAAAATCAAATTTAATATTCGTATCGCCACCGCGTCGCGGTGTGTGCGTCGCAATTTTCGATAATTGCCGCCCGTTCGGGCGTGTACGCCGTCGGTATTAGTGATTGTATCCACCGCGTCGCGGTGTGTGCGCCACTTTTGAAACAACAAAAGCAAGTGCGCCGATATTAACGAGTATTACTCTCGTTTCTATCGGCGCACTTTTTATTTTCCGAAAAGGAGGTCAACGTCGATTTGAACACTATCAAAACCGCAATACATAATTTGCTCGGTTGGGATCGCGCGGGAAACTACAATCGAATAGTAAGCGCAAACAAAGTCGTTTTTTCCTCGTTCGGAAAAGATTATACGGCGTCGGATATTGTCAAAACAGCGATCCACCGCGTCGCCGACGAAATATCGAAATGCTCGTTAAAATCGGTTATCGAAACACACAATCCCCACCGCGTAAAGGTTGCCGACGACAGCATAAACGACGTATTCGCGGGGCGCGTAAACAATCTTTGCGGGTTGAAAGATTTTTTATATAAAATCGTGTACTTGCTACTCGTCAATCGGAATTGCTTTATCTATTGGGCATACGACGAAGTACCGATCAAGGGAACGGACAGCGTCCGACGCGTAACGCGGGGATTTTACCCGATCCAAAACGCAAACGTGCGCCTCTACTACCTCGACGGCGAAATGCGCGCGGAATTATCAACGAGCGCGGGCGGCGGCATTGTACTCGATTTGCCGTATTCGGATTTGATACACATACGAAACGGATACGGCGAAAACGAATACCTCGGCGGCGACGCAAACGGACGCGGCGATTTTCGGCAAATTCTCGGCAATTTGCAAACGCTACATGTTATCAAAGAGGCGATCCCGAAATCGTTAGAGGCGTCGTTATCTTTGAAAGGCGTTTTGTCTTTGAAAACCGTTGCGGACGCGGACAAACGCGAAGTTAAACGCGACACGTTCGAGGAGCATTTATTCAAAAGCGAATACGGGATCGTTGCGACGGATTACGAGTCGGATTTTCAACCGATAAACATACAAACGCAAGATATACCGTCGAACGTTTTATCGTTTGTGCGCGACGAGATTTTGTCGCCTTTCGGCGTTTCCGTGCCGATATACCTCGGCAAATACACCGACGAAGATTATACGGCGTTTTGGCAAACCGCTTGCGAGGGCATAACGCTTGCAATTACGGACGCTTTCCGTATCGTGCTATTTACGCCCCGCGAAATAAAATACGGACACACGATAAAGTGTTACGACAAAATCGCGCAATCGCTTTCGTTCGCCCGACGTCAAGAAATCGCCGAAATGACAAAAGAGGACGCGTTATTGTCGCGCGCCGAACGGCGCGAATTGTTGGGATACGATCCCGACGATCAGCCGACGCGGGTATCGCTAAATTATATCGACGTTTCTATCGCAAATCAATATCAATTAACCGCCCTTTCGCAAGGGAAAAAACCGACGGCGAAATCCGCCGACAACAAGGAGGAAACCGAATAATGCCCGATATTTTAACACTCGCGATTGCGCCGCAACTTATACGCCGCGCAACGCCCGACGGACAGACGGCGCAAATCGAGCCGATAAAAGGTATAATCGAGGGTCGTCCGATCGTTTACGAACAGCGTACGGCAATCGGCGATTACTTTTACGAGGAAATCGCCCGCGGCGCACTCGACGGCGCGGATTTATCCGACGTCAAATTCATGATAAACCATGACGACGGTATGATCCCGCTTGCCCGTCATAGACGCGGCAAACGCTCGTCAATGGATATTGTTATCGACGACGACGGCATGCAAATTAAAACAAACCTCGACGTCGAAAATAACGCAACCGCCCGCGAATTATGCTCGGCGGTAACGCGCGGCGATATTGAGGATATGTCGTTTGCGTTCGGTATCATGGTATCGGGCGAACAATGGCTCGACCTTGACAAGCCTATGCCGATACGCCGCATTACAAAAATATCAAAGGTTTGCGAGGTATCCGCCGTAAACGACGGCGCATATCCGCAAACCTCGATATATGCCCGCTCCACTACCCCGTTGGATAACGACAAAAGCGCGTTGGATAACGCGCGGGCGGCGGCGTTGGAAAACGAAAAGCGCGGACAAAACGACGACTCGCAAGCGTCGTTAAAACTTGCGAAAGAAAAATTTTTATTTGTGGAGGCACAAAAACATTATGGGAATTAAAGAACTTATCGAGAAACGCGCCGCCCTTTTGGCGGAGGCGCAAAAACCCGAAACCACCGCGGAACGTTTCGCGGAAATCCGCTCCGAAGTCGAACGCTTGAACTTTACGATCGAAGAAATGCAAAAGGCGGCGGAAAGCGAACAGCGCGAAGAAGAACTCCGCGCGGCACGTAAGCCGAACGGCAAACCCGCCGACGGTACGGTATTCGATCAGAACAAGACGGACGCGGAAACGCGCAAGGCGGCGGAAATCGAGGCAATCGAAACCCGCGCAAAAGACCTCAAAGCGGGCAAGCATGCGTCGGTTGAACACCGCGCCGTATCGTCCACGCAAACGCCTTTGTCGGTACTTGCAAGCGGCGAAATCAACCCCGCTTTTGAACAAGTCGGAACGCTCGACCGCCTCGTCAAAAACGTACACCTTGAAAACGCAAACGCCGAAAGTTACAAAGCACCTTTCGCAAAGACTATCGGCGAGGGCGGTATCACGTCCGAGGGGGCAGCGGCAACGTCCGCCGAGCCGACGTTCGGTTACGCAACGATCAACAAAATCAAAATCACGGCTTACGCCGAGGTAAACGAAGAAGTCGAGAAGTTGCCCGCGGCGGATTACGTTTCCGCGGTCGAGGACGCCGTCGTCGGAGCATGGCGCAAAAAGGTTGTCGGGCAAATCGTGAACGGTAGCGGCACGGACGAACTCGTCGGAATTGCGAACGCACCGACGAGCATTATTACCGCGGCGCAAAGAAAGACGATTGCCGCAATCGACGAAAACACGCTCGACGAAATCGTATTCGATTACGGCGGCGACGAGGACGTCGAGGGCGACGCGTACTTGATCCTCAACAAATTGACCCTCAAAGAATTTGCAAAGGTCAAAGGAACGGACAAAAGACGCGTGTACGAAATCGTCGTCCGCGGAAACACGGGAACGATCAACGGTATTCCGTTTGTATGCACGTCGAAAGTTTCGGCGTTTGGCAACGTTGCGGACGGCGCGGCGTACTTGTATTACGGCAAATTGCACGGATACGAACTCGCCCTCTTTTCTACGCTCGACGTTACCAAATCGACCGATTACAAATTCAAAGAGGGCGTTACGGCGTATAAGGTCGTCGGTTTCGTCGGTGGATCGCCCGCCATGTACAACGGCTTTATGTCGGTACAAAAAAAGGCGAAAACCACCTAATAACAACGGTTTTGATTGCGGGTTGCGGTCGATAACCGACGCGCAACGGCGAACGTTAAAGGAGGTCAACCGTGCAAAACGAAGTTGATAAAATTCTCTATAAAATGGGTTATTACGGTTGCGACCCGCAAAAAAAACAAGAAGTACAAGACTCTATCGACGCGGCAACCGAATTTATGCGCGAGGGCGGCGTACCCGAAGAAAAATTGAAATGCGCCCGCGCGTATTCGGTTAAAGCACTTTGGGCGGACGGTATCGACAAAGGATTAACCGTTGACGAAATCGTAAAACCCGACGGTATGGTTTGCGCGCTTATCGCGCAAATGCGGGATTGATTATGTCGGAGCAAAGGATCACAACAAAACGTACGCTCGTCAAATTCGGCGTACAAACGACAACGCAAATCGCGGGAAAAGGCGCGTCCACGACGTGGGAAATTATCAAAGTACCGATCGGAACGGACGACGGCGGAAACCCGATAATGTCGGATTGCTTTTTTTGCGAGTGGGTCGGCAGTTACGGGGCGGCGGCTATTCAACAGCAAGCCGAGGGCGTAAAACGATCCGCGCGCGTACGCTTGCCGTACGTTAAAGCGGTTTACGACGCGTTGACGACAAAACAAACCCGCATTTACCTTTACGGCAAAACGGACGAGGCGCATACTTTCGTACTCGCGTCGGACGCGGACGATTACCTCGAACGGCATAAATTTATCGAGTTTCAAGTCAAGCATTACGGAGGCAAATAATGGACGTAAACGCGATTGTACAAGAAATACTCGACCGTGTATTGTTACCGTTCGGCGTCGTATCGCACGACACCCGACACGTCAAGGTTGACAAGATAGACGGTAGCGACGTAAAAGTCAATAACGACGAATACGTCGTTTACCGCGTTTTGTCAAATCGCCCGCGCGCTTACGGCGACGGCGCGCAAATCCTTTTCCGTGCGTATGTGGACGTCAATTATTACTACACATACGAAAAGACGGACGGGCGCGTCGCGGGCGTAAAAAGCCGCTTGCAAGCCGTCAAACGCGAAATTTTACGCGACGAACATTTCCGCATTGCAAACGATATTACCGATACGCCCGACGTTGATAATCCTTACCGCGGATTGAACGTCGAATTTGCATATATCGGGAGCGTTGACAATGGGTAAAGGTATCACGACAAGCCGTTTACCGCTCGACGAACTCCCCTCCGCCCTTTCCGAAATATTGACGGACGCCGTGCGGGCAAATTTCGACGATCGGCAAGCCGCAATACAAGCGGGCGCGGAGGTATTCAAATCGGCGGTCGAACAAGCAACGCCGAAAGATACGGGCGGCATGGCGGAGTCGTGGGAAATCAAAACAAAATACAAAGATCGCCGATACGTCGGCAACACAAAAACCGTCAGCGGCGGCGGGAAAGAAAATATCCCGCTTTCAAACGTGTTGGAGTATTCCGACAATCCGCATAACGGATTTATTCGTCAATGTTTCGACGCCACGGAGTCGCAAATCTTTGACGCAATCAAAAAATCACTTTCAAATCGGAGGTAAATAAACCATGACACAAGCAAAGGCGGCGGAAACGCCCGCAAAGAATTTGATCCGTTTCAATATTCAAAACATGAAATACGCTTTCCCCACCGCGGACGGCGAATTTTCGGCTTTTGAGTCGTTGGGAACGGCAAAGAAACTCGCGCTCGAAGTGGACGCGTCCGACAAACAAATCTACGGCGACGGCGAATGTATCATTTATTACAACAACGAAAAAGGCAAGACGGGAACGGCGACCCTCAACATGATTTGCGACGCGTACGAAATCGCATGCGGGCGCAAAATGAAATTGGCGGTCGGACTTGCCGATATTAAGCCGACGAAAAACGTATCGCATGTTATCTATTACGAAATTTGCGAAATGAACGGCGACAACGAAATTACCGTTGCAAAAGGTATGTTATTCGGCGTCAAATCTACGCGCCCCTCGGAAAGTTACGATCAAACGACCGACGATATTAACGAGTCGTCGTTCGATTTGCCGCTTATTATCAAAGGCACTCCCCTTTTGGACGCCGACGGTAGCGAATACAAGGACGCGAAAGGTAACAAAATTACCGTTTGGAACGTACTCGTTACGCCCGATATGGCGGGTTACGAAACTTTCGGCGATAAAGTCGAACTCCCGAAAAAGGGAACGGACGCGGAAATACCCGCGGAATAATCGGAGGGCAATATCATGATTAAAACAAAAATTCCCGTACAAGACAAAGAAATCAACGCGGAAAATAAACTCGTTGTCGCAGAACGCGAAATCGAAGTGAAAATCGACACGTCGTTATTTGCCGAGGAACGTTGGGAACAAAACTTCCCCCACAATGCAAAAAACGAAACCCTTTTTGCGTACGTCGAGCGTATCAAAACCGCGGGTCTTATGGAAAGCAAAGCGCAAATCCTTTCCAACCTCAAAGCGTTGTATTGCTTTATGGAAAGCGACGCGATCCCCGATTTCAAATCGTTTTTGCAAATGTTTGACCTTGCCGACGCCGAATATTTAACGCGCCTCGTCGATAAAATCAAATTCGTTTTTGAAATCGCGTTGTCAACGGCAACGGCAAACGCAAAAAACTAATCGCGCACGGTCAAGAATTTGAGCGGTTGTTGGCAATCTATAAAAAACTCGACCCCGCCCCCACCGACCCCACGGCGGCAAAATTGACCGTGCCGCGATATATCGCAATCGCGCAAAAATGCGTCGAACTCAAAATCCCCGACGTGTTTATTACGCGGTCGCATTTTAACGACCTTTACGTGCTTATCATGTCGATTGATATTGCGAATTTGAAACACGCAATACGGCAAATACGCAAAATGCGGTCGAAACAAAAAAATCAAAACGTCCGCGACGTTTCGGCGGCGGACGCAATCAAAATTCTAAAAGGAGGCTAACACATGGCGGACACCATACGCGGATTAACCGTTGAAATAAGCGCGGACGCGTCGAGTTTCAATAAAGAAATGTCGAAAATGCGGAAAGCGGCGCAGTCGTCGCAATCCGAATTAAACGCCTTGCAAAAAAGCCTCGATTTGGAATTTGACGCAAACAAACTCGCGCGGGCGCAAAAGGTCGCGCAAGACGCGATCGACCAAACGGCGGCAAATGCGGACGTATTACGCCGCCGTTTGTCATATTTGGAGGATAGCGGAAACGTCAACACCGATCAGTACCGCAAATTACAAACCGAACTCGCGCAAACCGAATTGAAAGGACAGCAGTTGCAAAAGCAACTCGAAAAATTAAACACGTTAAAGTTTGATAAACTGTCCTCGCAAATTACGGGCGTCGGCGACAAGATTACGGGCGCGGGGCGCGCCCTTGCGCCCTTTTCGGCGGCGGCGGGCGGCGCGGTTACGGCGGCGGGCGCGCTCGGCGTTAAAGCCGCGGCAACGGGCGCGCAAATCGACGATCTATCTTTGCGCCTCGGCATATCCGCTGAAAAAGTACAAGAATATCAATACGTTACGGCGCAATGCGGCGTCGAATGGGGCGTCTTTGAAAAAGCACTCATTAAGGCGCGCGCCGCGATTGTCGATCTTTCCGCGGGTACGATCAACAACGCGTCAAAGGCGTTGCAATCGCTCGGATTGCATATCGAAGATTTCGACAGCAAAGAGGCAATGTTTGACGGCATTATCGACGCCCTCGCAGGCATGGAAGATAAAACGTTGCAAACGGCGTATGCAAACGAAATTTTCGGCGACAAAATCGCAAATCAAATGTTGCCGTTTTTGAACGCGGGCGCGGACGCAATCAATCAATTTAAGTCGGAATTTGCAACAATCGCCCCTCTTACGAACGAGCAAGTATCCGCCCTCGCCACGCTTGACGACACGTTGTTTTTGGTTAAAGAGTCGGTCAAAAATGCCGCGTTACAACTCGGCGCGTCGTTTGCCCCGCTTATCAAAAATATTGCGGACTCGATACAAAATAACCTCGTGCCGAAATTACAAAAGTTGGCGGCGTGGTTTAATTCGTTGTCACTTTCGCAACAACAATTCGCATTAAAAGCGTTACTCGTCGTCGCCGCGCTTGCCCCGCTTACAATGGGCGTCGGTAAACTCGTCGGCGCAATCGGAAATATCGTAAAAATCATACCGTCGTTACAAGCGGGATTGTCGGCACTTGCGGCAAACCCGATTGTGCTTATAATCGCCGCGGTCGCCGCGATTTTGATAATCCTTTACACGCAATGCGAGGCGTTTCGGGAGTCGATCAACAATTTAATATCTATGATCGGCGGCGCGTTGCAACCCGTCCTCGACGTCGTCATGGGGCTTTTACAATCCATTATGGATTTGCTATCCCTTATCCTCGAAATTATCGGAGGAATATTGGCAACGGTTATCAACCTCGTTATATCGGCGTTGCAACCGTTTTTCGATATGTTGACAATGATTTTTAATCTATTGACGCCCCTTTTACAAGTGGCGTTGATCCCGTTAAAAATCGTTTTGACGGCGTTACAAGTGCCGTTGCAAATCCTCGGACAGTTGCTCGGTTGGCTTGCCCCGCTTTTTCAAATTTTCGGAAATATCGTATCAAAGATATTCGGCGGTGTGGTAAAGATTATCAATATCGTTTTGGGCGTGATCGAGGACGCCGTAAATTTCGTTATCGGGATTATAAACGGATTGATCGACGGCGTAAACGCCGCCCTCGGTTGGTTGGGTGTACATATCGACCGTATCGCGGACGTAAAGTTGCGGATTGATACGTCGGAAATCGAAAGCATGGACGACGTCAACGCGATTATTGACTCCACCCCTCCCGATACGTCGGGCGCGGGAACGTCGGGCGGCGGCACGGTGTACGACGGCGGCGGCACGACGGGATCGTACGGCGATACGTACAATTACGATAATTCCACGACGAACAAAACGCAAAATATAACCGTCAAAATAGAGAACTATGCGGCGGAAGTTGACACCGACGAACTCGTGCGGCAAATCAACGTAAAACTTGCGGAGGCTATGTGATTATGCGTCGTTTTATTTTGCACACATACGACAAATCGAAATCGTTTGATTTGAACGGCGAAAACGCACTCGCGACCGAGCCGTCGGGTTTAGGCAACACCTTTTCGTTAAACTACAAGGAAAGCGAAAAGGGAAAACATTTAACGAACGTTACGCCCGAATTTGAGCCGATTAAACTTTCGATTTATTTCAACATGGACGGGTCGAACGGATACGGCAATTACAAAAGTTTACTTTTGTTTTTGGCGGCATGCGGCACGTCGCCGTTTCTTTTCGAGTACAACGACGGCGTAACGGATAAATATTGCGACGTCGTTTTGCAATCCGCGCCGAAATCGGAAATCAACGAGGACGGTTTGTTTGTCGAAGATTTTACGTTTGAACGTCAAACGTTTTGGTACGAGCGCGTCGAGGAGTCTTTCGCATTAAAGACGACCCGCGCCGAGGAAACGAAATTTCCCCTCCGCTTTCCGTTCGGGTTTGCGGGGTTTGTATTCAAATCGAAATACAAGGTATCGAACACGTTTTTTATGGACGCGCCGATTACGGTTAGAATTTCGGGCGATATTGCGGCAAATATCCGTCTTTTCATTATGACGCTCGACGACAAAATCGTATCGGAAATTGCGCTCTCGACAAACAATGCCGAGGGTACGGAAATTTTGATCGAGCCGACGAACAAAAAAATAATTGTTTCGGACGCGTCGGGCGAACATAACGGATACGGATTGACCGATAAAACAAAGCAATCGTTTTTGTACTTGCCGCAAGGCGAGTATTATATCGGGTCGAACATGACAGCCGACGACGACGGCGCGATCGAAATGTCAATCAAACGGTATCTATTCGATTAAGGAGGCGGCGGGCGTGTATATCGCACTTTACGACGAAAACAAAACGCATATTACAAACGTTGACAACGCGACGTACGATTTAACGACCCGCGTTTACGACAACGACTCGTTTACCGCCGAGGGCGTTTGCGACGTCGATATAAACGACGCAAAAATCGCCGTACTATGCGACGACGCGGGCAATTACGAGTACGCGTGTTTTGCGGACGAAATAAAACCCGAATACAACAAACGGAACGTCAAGGGTTTGGATTTCAAAACGCTATGGGATACCGAAATTTTACTCGATTATACGCCCGACGGCAGTTTTGACGGGCGGTTGTCGAAAATCTTTGACAAGGTGGCGGCGTTGGTATTTGATCGCACGGACGCGGCAATCCGTAAAATCCCCGTCGAAGTGATTATCCCGACCGACAACACCGATACAACCGAAACGTACGGCAGTTACGCGGGAACGTATCAAATCGTCAACGCGTACAAGTTTTTGAAATGTTACCTCAAATATTACGAGTACAACATATCGACGCGGTACGACGTGGCGGCGGGTAAAATCGTTTTTACGTTCGTCAAGTGCAACGACGCCGTGGCAATCAATTTAAGCGACTTTATACACGAGTTGACCACAACTTCGACGACGACAAATAAAGCGGTTGCAACTATCAAATACAACGTCGAAACGCCCGAAACGGACGCGGACGGAAATATCATTTACACCGACACGCAAAAGACGGACGACGACGGAAACCCCGTTTACAACGACGACGGATCGCCCGCGTACATACCAAAATACAAGCCTCGTCCGCCCACCCTTGCGACCGTCTATTATTACCGCGACAAAGATAATAATATCGTGCAGTCGGACGCGGCGGGCAATATCGCGGGGCGATTGTATCCCGTAAAGGCAAAAATATTCGAGTCGGAGTATTTAGCCGACGCGCAATTTTCCGCCGTAAACGAACTCGCAAACGCTCGATACGTTGACAATATTATCATTGACAACAATATCACGATTGACCCGCTCGATTTCGCGGCGTACCGCCTTTATACGAAAGTCGCCCTCTATTACGACGGCAAGTTATATAAGACGTTACCCATTAGCGAAAAAATAACAACGCTCGATCGCGGCGGCAAAAATACAAAAATAAAACTCGGTTTCAAGAAAATTCTTTTGACCGAAATAATCAAGGGTTAGGAGGCAATTTATGATAAAACCCGTAACGTTTCAAGGGCAATTCAATTTCAACGCGAATTTATACGCATTAGAAATAAAATCGCGTTTTATCGACCAAAACAACGCGCACGGTTATTATACGGGTTACGGCGACGAACTCGCCGCAACAATCGTCGGTGGCAACAAAATTCAAATCGGCACGGGTGCGTTTGTGGTATGCGGGCGCATGTCGGAGGTTACGGCGGCGGAAATCGTACAACCGCAAATATTCGACGGTTTCAAAGGTTACGTCCTTGCCCGTATTGAAACTTTCCACCCCGCCGACGAGGGCAACACGACAATTATTGCAAAGGTACAAACGTCGTGGGAGGCGTTAAACCGCGAACTCGAACAAAACGACGTTTACGCGTCCACCGCCGACAATGTCAACACGGCGTACGAACTCCCGATTTATTCGTTTGAAATAAACGGTACGCAAATTACAAACCTCGTCAAACTTATAAAACCCGTATGTGATTACGCGACGATTAAAACGATCGTCGATAACGCCCTCGCGACGGCACAATCGGCGGTATCCACCGCAAACGGCGCGGTATCCACCGCAAACGCGGCAAATGCGAAATCCGACAACGCCGTATCGACGGCGAACACCGCAAACGGAAAATCGGACGCGGCGGTCGCAACGGCAAATCAAGCCGCAACGGACGCGGCGGAGGCTCTTTCCACCGCAAACGGATTAAACGCGCAAATCGTATCCGCAAATCAAACGGCGGCGGGTGCAGTATCAACAGCGAACACGGCAAAAGCGGCGGCGGATAAAGCAACCGCGGACGTTGCCGACCTCGCCGAACAAATCGCCGAGGGGCAAGGTACGTCCGTTACATTGAACGGCGTACCGCAAGCAACTTTCCCCGCCGACGATTTAATGCACGACGGCGACAAGGCGGCGGACGCCGACCATGCGGACGTTGCCGACACCGCGGACGAGGCGGATACGGCGCAAATGACGACGTATGCTTTTATGTCGCAAGAGGCGGAAAAAGCCGTCGGATATACCCGCGGCGGCGAAATAGACAAAACTTTCAAAAAAATATTTGCGGAATTATCCGCACTCAAAGGAGGCAATTAAAATGTTGCAATTTGAAAAAGCGAAAATTTACGGCGTCGATAAAGTCGGATCGTCCTCTCCCTCCGCCCTCGTTCGGACGGACGCGGCGGTCGGGTTAAACGTAACGGTCGGCGCAAGTGAAATCACGAGCGATTTTGACCGTTGTTATCCGTGGTCGGATATGCAAGAGGTAACGGACGAACACAGCAACGTGTTTATTAAAATTCCGAAGTTTTACGCGAAGATCACGAAGAACACGGACGGCACTTTCAAACACCAAATTTCGGGCGTTCGGTACGAGGGTTTTTCGACGTTGTTTATCGACGGCGCGGGCAACGAAATTGATTATATCCTCGTGGGTAAATATGAAGGTAGCGGCACGGCGTCGCGCATTTACTCGAAATCGGGCGCAACCGTACTCGTCAATATAACGCTCGGAAATTTCCGTACGGGTTGCAAGGCGAACGGCGCGGGGTATCAACAGTACGATTTTTTGATCGACTTGATTATCAAAGAATTGTGGCTCATTGAAATGAAAACGACGGACTCGCAATCCGTCATGAAAGGATTTACCGCGTCGAGCAATTCGGCGGCAATCACAACGGGGCATACCGACACCGTGAAAACCCCGTCGGGATCGGAGGTCAGCAATACCGACGGTCAACATGCTTGTAAATATCGCGGTATCGAGAATTTGTGGGGCAACGTGTATAAATGGTGCGACGGAATATCGTTTTCGTCCGAAAAGGTTTACGTTTGTTACGACCCGACACAATACGCGGACGGTAAAACAACGTCGCCGTACGTTTATCAAGGAAACCGCACAACGTCGAGCGGAAATATAACCAAAATCGAGCCTCTCGGTCGCCACCCGCTTATACAGTACGCAACCGCGGGGAGCGGCTACACGTTTACGACGTACTATTGCGACCCCTCGTATTCGGGGGGATCGGCTTTGAACGTCGGCGGGTTTTGGCTCAACGGCGCGGACGCGGGTTTGTGGTTTTGGAGCGGGGACAATTCGCCGTCGAGCGCGGGCCCGGGCCTCGGCGGTCGTCTTTGTTACAAACCTCTTTGAGGGGGTTTACGGGGGAAACTTCCCCCGTTATAATGCGCGCATAGCGTAACGAGCAAAATTTAATAATCAATCGAGGGGTATGCAATCCGAAACGGTCGGCGCCTTGGTCGTCGGCGGGGCTTGGGACTTCGACGCGCACGCGGGTTTGTGGTATTGGTACGGGGACAATTCGCCGTCGCACGCGAACCCGCACCTCGGCGGTCGTATTGGTTGCATGGTAAGTCTTTTAAGGGATTGCATATCGCCGCGACCACTCGGTCAAAAATTGCCGATAAAGAGTGCGGTTTAGTAGGGCGCAAGCATTGAAACACCGTAAGGCGCAACAAAGACTCTTTGAAAGGAAACAATGAAACGTATCGGATATTTATACGAAAAAATTATTTCGATTGATAATTTAATTTTGGCGGTACACAACGCGACGAAAAACAAGAAACACCGCCGCGGGATCGTCAAAGACGCCCACGACAACCCCGAAGAATACGCGCGCCGTGTACAACGGATACTCGAACGTGGGATCACGTTTTCCCCGCCCCGTATGAAACAGCGGCGAGAACACAACAAAATACGCAATATCAAAGTACCTCGATTTTTCCCCGATCAAATCGTGCATTGGGCGTTAATGCAAGTCATAAACCCGATAATCAATCGCGGCATGTATCGGTATTGTTGCGGGTCGGTCGAGGGTCGAGGCACAAAGGCGGCGCGGAAAGCGATTGACAAATTTATCAAAAACGATCCGCGTATCAAGTACGTTTACAAAGCGGATATACACCATTTTTTCGAGTCAGTCGATATTGAGTTATTAAAACAAAAATTCCGTCGCGTCATAAAGGACGCAAAGGTTTTGAAACTCATTGACGATATACTCGATAACGGCGGGTCGGGATTGCCGATCGGTTATTATACGTCGCAAGGTTTTTCAAATTTTTACTTGCAAACGTTCGACCACACCGTCAAAGAAAAATTACATATCAAACATTATGTGCGGTACGCGGACGATATAGTTTTTCTCGACCGCAACAAAAGAAAATTGCACAAAGCACATGTCGCCCTCGGACGCGTGTTGCGGCGCGGCAGTTTACGAATTAAAGACGATTGGCAAATATGGCGGTACGGATCGCGCCCGATTGATTTTGTCGGGTATCGGTTTTATAAAGGGTTTACCCTCCTCCGCAAACACATATTTTACAGTTTGACGCGCGCCGTTCGGAAAATACAACGTTTCGGATTGCGGTTGCGTCAATGCGTCCGCTTTATTTCGTATATCGCCCGCGCAAAGGTTATCAATTTTAAGAAATATTATATCGAGCGCATAAAACCGATCGTATCGAAAGGACGCGCGCAAAAAATCGTATCACTACACGCCCGCACGATTGCCGCCGCGGTGTGTTGATAAAAAAATATTCGGAGGTAAAATTCTATGGCAAACAAAAAAAAGGTTTTTAGTAAAGCGGAGTGGTTGAAATCCGCAAACGCCGACCTTGCCGCGGGCGTGTTGACCGAACGGGAAATCGCCGACGCATGCGAAATTTGGGTTGACGCCCTCGACGGCAAGACGGCGGACGAAATCGCCGCGGGCGGCGGCATGACGCTCCGCGACGATTGGTTTATCGAAGTCGGCGACGACGGAGGAGGCGACGCATGACAAGTATTGAAATTATCGCCCTCGTGATTAGCATTATCGGCGCGGTATCGGCGATATGTGCGATCGTTGCGTTTTTTATCAATCGCGGCAAAGATAAATACGAACGCGGCGACGCCGACGGCAGTATGCGCGGCGATATAAAGTACATGCGAAACAGCGTTGACGATATGCGGCTCGACGTTAAAGAGGTTGCCCGCAAGCAAGACGCCATCGACGACCGTTTAATCCGCGTCGAGGAAAGCACGAAATCGGCGCACAAACGAATTGACACGCTCGAAAAAGAAATACACCGCACGGAGGATAATTAAAAATGGAAACTTTACTCGAATTTTTCAAAAATTACGGCTTGCCGATTACGATAATCGCGGTCGTCGGGATCGTGATACTCGGCATATTAAAGTATTGCAATCTATTTAAGAAAATCGCCGAAAACAAACGGCATTACATATATTTTGCAATATCGGTCGGGTTGTCGGTGCTTGCGACGATAATTTATTTGCTTATCGTCAAACAGTTTACGGCGGGATATGTCGTGGCGATCGCGCTTGCGATATACGCGTTAAATCAAACATTTTATAACATTTTCAAAATAACGCCGATCAATGAACTTGCGCGAAAATTACTCGACTTTATCGTTTCGCTTTTTAAGCGCAAAAACGGCGTCGAAACGCCCGCAACCGCCGCGCCCGATAAAATACCCGACGGCAACGAGGAAATCGACGACGGCGCGCAAAAGCCGCCCGAAACGGACGCGGAAAAAGATTGACGGAGGTTATATCGTGGACGTTATAATTGTATGCGGCGCGCCCGCAAGCGGCAAAACAACGTACGTAAAAAACAATATGACGCTCGGCGACCTCGTTATCGACCTTGACGCGATACGGTGCGCGATCGGGTTTGTAAACGGCAAAACGCCCGTTGATAACCTCCTCCCCGTTGTAAAAGAAATCCGCGATCATCTATACGGCATGATTACGGACGGAAAAATCAACGCGCCGACGTGTTGGATAATCGCGGGTTTACCGAAAGCAAGCGACTGAAAAGCACTTGCAAACAAATTAAACGCGAAAATCGTTTATATGGACGTAAGCGAGGAAGAATGTATCGCCCGCGCCGCAACCGACCCCGACCGCGACGACAAAGCGTTGCAAGCGGAAATCATTACGGATTATTTTTCGACCATGTACGAAGATCGCGGAATAAAGCAAAACCGCGGCAACGTCGCGGCGCGGAATATGGCGGCAATATTCAAAAACATTGATTAAAAAAGCGGGGCAATTTGCCCCGCTTTTATCATGCTCGTTTTGTTAAAATCATTATATCGACGCCGAAATTTTTACCCGATCCCCCGCCGTAAATCGAAGTAATAACGCCGTCGAAAGCGCAACCGTCTTTATATTTTTTGAGTATCTTTTCGGCAATGTCACTCGGAACGACACCGATACACCCATTTAACGCGTTATTGTAAACCGCAACTGTATTCGGGTATTCCGCCGTCGGCGCATGTTTTATCGTAAGCATATCCCCCACCACGGACGCGGCGATTATTGATTGTCGATCGTCGAACGTAACACCGTTGATTTTCGTTTGTATCGGCAATTTTTTATCGGGAATAAACGGCATATCAATTTCGACGCGTATATCATGTTTTCCGTCGATTATGTCGCATGACGCAATACGACAATTATAATCCGCCTTGCCGTAAACGGCGCGCAACTGTTTACAATACGGAAACAACCCGATTTTTATTTCGCCGATATAACAATTTGCGTCGATTATCGGGTTTCCGTTGCTTGACAGCATTATTGCGTCGCTTTCAAATTTGATAACGCAAGGATCGCCCGCGTTTATTAAAATTCCCTCGACGCGATTTTCAAATACCGTAAGTTTGACAATATTTTTATATGTTGGTAACGGTGCGGGTTGCCGTGCGGAGGCGGCTATTTGCGCCCGCAATTCGGCTTGACGGGCGTTATTCGCGGCGATCGCATTATTTATCGCGGCGCGTTGTTTGTCGGTTTCCGACGGCGTACGGGCGGCGGCTTTTGCGTCGCGCTCCGCTTTCGTTTCGCGGCGGCGGGCAATTACCGCAAACACCGTAAAGACGACACCGACGGCAAGCAATAACAGCACGACGACGGCTTGCCACGCTTGCATATTTTCGCCGTTTTCCCCGATTGATCCGCTTATCACGCCCGCAAAGATTACGAGCGGCAACCACGCCGCAACCGCGATAATGATACGGATTGACCGTTTAAGATTGTAAAACCATTTCATGATTAAAAGCCTCCTCCGCTTTTGATTTCTTTTTCGATTTGATACGCAAAATGTAAAACCTCGGTTTTTTCCCAAATACCGAAACCCGATACCACTTTCAATAATTCAATATCGAGCGCGGATAAACCGTCGCACATGTCGCCCGCGATCGCGGTATTATGCGAGTTATTGTTTCCGATAATTTGTTGCAAGGGTGCGGCGGGCGCGCCCCGCGGCTCGTTGCCCGTTATAAGATAATCGAGCGACACGCCGAAATATTCCGCAAGTTTAGGATAATACGACGCCGATATGTCATGTTTACCCTTTCGCCACTCCGAAACCGTCGTCGCCCGTACGCCCAAAAATCGGGCAATATCGCTTTGACGTTTCTTTTGTTGTTTGGCAAGATCGAATATGCGCTCCGCAATCGTCATAAATAAAAAATCCTCCTTGAAACGATTTTTTCGGAAACCGCAACAAGAAAGATTGACATTATCGACGCGTCGGTATATAATAGACGTACGGGTATCGAAGTACCGAGATAAAACGGGGTCGGTATCCATTAGCCGCGTGATATTGGCAAATTCCTTGCCGTGGTATAGTGATTGTCGCAAATCTATTATACTAAACGTTCGGGAAAAAGTCAACGAGCGCGGCTATAAATTTATGTCGAACTTATCGGCATAACGAAAAACGCCCCCACCGTGGGAGCGTTTTTTTGTTGCAAAAAAAGTTAAAATTTTTTCGGAAAATCGCGTAAAAAGTGTTGACATATCACGGGGTATGTGATATAATATAGATACAAGGTTGAGGGAAACGGAAACCTTGAAAAATTAAAAGGAGGTGCGCGATATGGATAACATAACAAAAGCCTTGCAAGACTTGGCAAGAGCAATCGAAAATCAAAACGCCGTGGAAAGTGTAAAGATAACGATAACGCTCAAAAAGCAAAAGCCGAGCAAGGCAACCGACGATAAATAATCGTCGATAGGCAGAGCGGGCGGGAAACCGCCCCTCGTAAGTCCTATTATATACAAAATAAAAAAGTTTGTCAACAAGGAGGACGGCAAAAATGAAAATTAGCAAAACACAATCGGCAATATTGGAAAAAGTAAAAAGAACAATCGAGGTTTTAAGCAAATACAAAAACTTTACGGATTTTTTTGATAATTCGCCGCGCAACGAGCAATCAACGTTTACCGTTGCGGCAACTTGTAACGGAGCGTGGAATAGTTCGGAAATATGGCGCACGAAAGACCCCGAACAATGGGCGAAATGGGAAAGAGATTACCTCGCCGCCGTCAATGAGCATATAATTATCGTTTATGCAAAAACGGAAAGCGTCAAAGCGTTGGAACGCGCGGGGTTGATCGAAATTATCAAAGAGGCAAAACATAACGGCGGATTTGAAACAATAAAAGTTTTATAAAAAATAACCCGACGGGCGGCGGGTATTCCGCCCGAATAAAACGGAGGTATATTATGACTATCGAAAAAAACGGCAAAATTTACACGACGAAAGAAAACAAAGCGTCGTGGACGGTATCAACCACAATCGGACGCGTTGACGTTTCGTATAACGTGCCGAAAGACGATTGCCCCACTTTCGACGCATTAAAAGCATACGTCGCCGCAAGCGATTTATTTTAAGGAGGTGCAACATGGCAAGAAGTGAGGCACAAAAAGCCGCCGACAAACGTTATCGGGAAACACACAAAAGCGATTTGATAAAATGGGCGACGTGGTTAAAACCCGCGGAGGCGGAGGAAATCGACGCGGCGATTAAAGCGTCGGGAAAAAACAAAGCCGAGTTTTTGCGTTGGGCGGTCGGCGAATTGAAAAAACAAAACGAAAACAAATAATCGAACGGCGGGCAATCGAAAAATTTATCGGTTGCCCGTTTTTCTATTCTACGGAGGCAAAACATGAAAGGAATAAAATACACGGCACACGAAAAAGAAAAGGCAATCAAATTGTGGATCGCCGACGGCGTGGACGTTTTCAAAGTGGCAAAAAAATTCAAATGCACGATACAAAGCCTTTATCGGTGGCGGCGGCAATACGACGGCACGACGGACAGTTTGAAAAACAAATCAAGCCGCCCGCACACACCCCACCCGAACGCCCACACGGACGCGGAGGCGGCACATATCGCAGAGGTTTTGCAATCATGCGACGGAATAAGTTACGCCGAGGTTTTGGGCGTCATGCGGGCAAAATACGGGTATTCCCGAACGTACGGCGGCATGTACCGTTTTATTATGAAACACAAACTCCGCCCCGCGCGCGAGAATAAAAACTATATCGCGCAACCGTACGACACCCCGCAAATGCTCGGCGTCAAATGGCAAATGGACGTCAAATATATTCCGTTTGAGTGCGGGCGCGGAATTTATCGAACGGAAAGACTCTATCAATATACAATGATCGACGAGGCGACGCGGGAGCGGTTTTTGTATCCGTATAAAGAAAAATCGGGATTTTCGACCGTTGATTTTATAAAGCGCGCGATCGTTTATTTCGGGTATTTGCCGCATATTATCCAAACGGACAACGGCACGGAATTTACAAACCCACGCGGCACGGGCGACGGCAAGATACACGCCGTCGATAAATTATTAAACCGCCTCGGCATTTATCATAAATTGATACGCGTTTACACGCCGCGCCACAACGGCAAAGTGGAACGATCCCACCGCTCCGATCAAGAGGGATTTTATAATTATTTATCGTTTAAGACGTTCGACGAATTACTCGAAAAAATGCAAGCGTGGAACGTGCGATATAATAATCGCCCGCACTCGTCTTTACGCGACAAGCACGGGCGGCGGTCGTGGATTACCCCGCTCGACAAACGCGCCGAATATTTGGAAGAATTAAAAACAAATGCGGGCGGCGGGTATCACATTCGATTTTTGAAATCCCGCGCGTCGTAACGCGTACGACAACCGAACACCGACGCCGCAACGCGCCCACCACCGCGGACGCGGGTTTTTGCGCGCCCTTTCCGTCGTTTTTATGACGCAAAACGCCCGCTCGACCCCTCTTTTGCTTGATTTTTCCGTCGTTTTTTGGTATGATAAATAAAACCTAATAATTTTTAACAAATTCTATTAAAAAACGCTTGACAAAATAACAATATTTTACGTTTGCCGCAAGCGTGCCGGGCACGTCTCTGTCGCCGGCGTAATCGTTCGCGGTTATCTCCGCCTTGGTTATTCCGTCGGGATAAGTTTCGGGTTTGATTCTTATAGAAACGGGGCTGTCGGGGTTGAATACGGGGGGATTTTTCTCGTCGAAGTCGAACCAGTCAATCTCGCCGGTGTCGTCGTTAATCCAGCCGTACTGCACTTTTACCTTGGAAATATCCACCTTGCCCTTGCCTATCGTCCAGGTTATCGTAACCTCGCCCGACATTTTGTCGGCGGAAATATTGTCAACCGCCGTCGGGTCGTCGAAAAGGTAATTCGAAGTGGTTTTAAGCGCGACGGTCGTCCTATACGTGCCGGGCGCGGTGCAGTCCGTTACGGGCGTGCCGTCGTCCGTTTCCGTCTTTACGCCGCCGTCGAATTTGGTCGTATCTATCGAAAGATAGTTATGCGACGCAGGTATTTCGGGCAGTCCCACCCTGTAAATTACAGCTTCGCCGTCCTTCTTTTCATAGCGCAGTTCCGCCTGCTTGCCGTCGGCAAACAGCGCCGCCGCGGGGTCGTCGCCCCTCGTAAACTTCCATTCGAGTCCGCTTACGTCCGCGCCGCCCGCGTCTATTTTAAAGGCCTGCGTCGCCTTGGAGTCCGCGTTTATAACGTAGTTTTTGTTGTCCGTGCTGTAACCCGTTTCGCCTGCCGCGACAAGCTTTACTTCCGCAACGTAGCTGCCTGCGTTCAGCTTGGAAACGTCTATACTCGTTCCGTCAACCTTTACCTCCTTAGAGCTGTCGTTTGCGGGATAGTAACAGAAGTAATAAGCTATATTATTGCCTGCGGGTAAGGTTTCCGTCTGCGCGTAAGCTATGCTTCCCTCCGCGCCGTGCTCCCATTTCCAGCTGTCGCCGCCCGCGGGCGTGAACGAAAATACAAGCGGCTTGGGTTTAACTTCTATATCCACGGTGTGCGGCGTAAGCGTGCCGTCCGCCCAGGTGTATTTGTCCGTATCGAGGGTAAACGTTACGGTGCACTTGCCCGCCTTTGTCGCCTTTATTTTCGCATTGGCCGCGTCCCAGGTAAAGTTTGTGCTGTCCGAAAGCGTAACCGTCTTTATCGCGGCGGAGTTATATCCCGTCACCGTGAAAGCCTTTTCCGTTCCGTCGTAGGTAACTTCCGTTACGGAAAGAGAGGGCTTTGCGACAGTACCCGTGCCGACGGTCAGTTTGCCCTTTTTAAACTCTATTTCATAGTTGTCCGCAGTCGCGCCGCTCGGCGTAATGTCGTATTCTCCCGCCGCGCTTGTCTGAGTGTAACTGCACGTGTAGGTAAGCGAGCCCTTAATAACGGTTGCCTGCGTGTCCGTGCCGACAAAGCCCGTAAAGGTTGCCGTGTACGTAGGCGCAGGGTCGCCGTAGCCTATTGTTTTAGCGTCCGCCGTACAGATAAGCTTGGCTTTTTTAATTTCGTACTCGCCCGAAATTCCGTTGTCCGCAATTACAAAGCGTTTTGCGTTGGCGGTCGTGCCAAGCGTTATGCCCAAATCGTCCTTGGTGTACTTTTTCGCGTTTAAACAGCCCGCCGTAGGATAGGTTACCGTGTAATCCGCGCTTGTCATTCTCGTACCCGCAAAACCCGTAGGATAGGTAAACGTTACCGTCGCGTTGTTTTGTACGCTTCCGTTATAGGTTTTGCTTCCGCTGAATTGCGCGGTGACGGTTGCCGCGCTTACAGTATAGCTTGCCGTTTTAAAGGTGTATTTATAATTTTTGTTTACCTCGTTGCTCTTTGCCGCGCCTTTAATTGTGTAAACGCCCAAATCAGAGGTGCCCGTCGCTTCGGTGGTAAGCGTTACAAGGTCGCTTAAATTAAGCGAAGCGTCCGTGCCCACAAGCGGCGTAGAAGGGTCTATTTGCGGCTTGACCTTAACGCCCGTGGGCTGACCGTCGGCGCCTAAAACGTCCTCCTCGGCATACAAATCCTTAACGGCTGTGCCGTACTCGCCGCCCTTATCTATAAGGTTAACTTTTATCTCTTTGGGTTTTATGTTTATTGTAAAAGTCGATGAAAAAATTACGCCGTGAGGATTTCCGTGCGACGCCCAATAATCCGTCCAAAATTGCCCATCGGAAGCCGTAACAAACGAATATTTGCCCACATTCTCTATACTGGTAAAAGCGTTCTGATCAGTATCGCCGCTTGCGTCGCAATATATCATATACATATGTGTGGGCGTTACACCGCCGTCCTGCCAATCATGCGCTGTCTCATTAGTATCAACTGTAACTGTGCGTACCGCGGTAACCTTTTGCCCGTAGGTAAGATTTATCTCGTTTGCACCGTTTGAAGAAATCCAGTCGCCGCTGTTGTCGAGTTGGTACTGCCAGTCTACATTAAAAAACGTAGTACTACCCGAAGTGACAATTAACTCCGTTTTAGTACTGTTTTGTTGTACTCTTCTCGTGTCATTATCACTGAAAAACCATATAGCCATATCAGCTGAATAATTAAATACATTGCCGTTGGTTTTAAGTCCCGAGGTAAGCGTTTTACCGCTTGCCAAGCTTGTAGATATGCCTATAAAAGCCGCGCCCTTTTCGGTAACAAGCGGTCCTGTAATTTTTAACTGGCTTACCCCGCTAACAGTTAAATTTGCTTGGGTTGTTGTGCCGGTGTTATAGTTGTTGTAAATTTTGACCGGTCCGCCGATTTTTAAGAAGCTGCTACTTGACGGACTTATCGTTGCTCCTCTGGGTTGAGTATTTCCTGTAATTATGCCGCCGTTCATTTCAAGTGTGGAAGGCGTATCCATACAAATAGCGCCTTCATTGGTAACTGCCGAGTTATAACTTATTTCTCCGTCATTAAACGTAAAATAAGTATTTCTTTTCAATAAAACGCCGCCGCCGTATAATTGACTGTCATTGTGAGTAATCGTACCGCCGTTCATTGTCAATACGCCGCCGTCAAAGAGATACACTCCTCCGCCGCCGGTCACATTACTGGTTGAGCTCACGTTCAAACCGGTAACAGTATTGTAAGATATTACACCGCCGTTAATTTCATGCCCGCCGTCATTGTCTATTTCAATACCGCCGCCGGTGCAGTCTGCCTTATTGTTTGTGACAGAACCGCCGTTCATTATAAACTTGCCGTCCAATATATATATGCCGCCGGCGCAATCCGCATAGTTGCCGGTAATAGAACCGCCGTTAAGCGTAAATTCTCCGCTTTTCATAATTACGCCGCCGCCGTAGTCGTAATTACCTTCGGTAGGGTGCCAGTTCTGATATTCGCCCGTCCAGCCGCCGGTAACTGTACCGCCGCCCGCGCCGTCCTCTAAAGTAAGCTTGCCGCCGTCAATATACAAAACACTGCCAAGCTGGGTGTACGTGGTAAGGCCGCGGTTAATGGTGTGACCGTTTAAATCCAGCACGATATCCGCGCCCGCAGGCACGGTTATTCTGCCGTAGGAGAAGCCGTCGGCGTCCGCGCCGAACGGATGGTTTGCTTCCGCCGTGGGGGCTATCCAGTCGGCGCCAAGGATAAACCAGACCTGTTTGCCCTTTTCCTTACTGACCTTTACGGCGTTATTCCAATTTTTTTCAAAGTCGCCGTTTACCACAAAGCGGAGGGAGTTTGAAGCTTCCTGCGTAGTTGTTTGCGCAGTATCCTCCGCAGGGGATTTATGATTAAAGCTTTTTGCACTGTCGGCGCAGGCGGAAAATACCGTTGCGCCCGCAATGACCGCAGCAAAAACAGCGCACAAAAACGCGCTTGCCCTGCTTTTGACTTTTGACGTTTTACTCCCTTTTTTCATTTGTTTCATAATCTTCTCCTTATCATTAATAAAGAAATTTTATCTTTTTAACGTGCTTTTTATAACATGCTTGTCGTTTTTAGGCTTGCCGACCCTGTCATACCGAGGCTTACCGCCCCTGTCATTCTGAGGCTTGCCACCCCTGTCATTCTGAGGCTTGCCGAAGAATCTGACTTTTAAGATCCTTCACTGCGTTCAGGATGACATAGGGTAATTGTTCAGGATAACATAGGGTGTCATTACGAGACTTGACCCTTCTTGTCATTCTGAGGCTTGCCGAAGAATCTGCTTTATTTATAAGGGCATTAAATCTTGCCAATCGGGATTATTTATAGCAATCAATTCTTCTTTCTTTGACCGAAGCCAACCTTTTAATTGCTTCTCTCGCATAATTGCCGTGTCAATACTTTCATGCTTTTCGGCATAAACAAGCTTATGAACGTTGTATTTTTTTGTAAAGCCTTCTATTGCGCCTGTCTTATGTTCGTAAACACGACGTGAAATATTGTTTGTCACGCCTATGTAGAGAACTTTGTTATTATTGCTCGCCATCATGTAAACATAATAATGCATGAAAATTCCTGTCGTAATTTCAAGACTGTTTTTTGTCATTACGAGGCTTGCCGCCCCTGTCATTCTGAGGCTTGACCCCCCTGTCATTCTGAGGCTTGCCGAAGAATCTGACTTTTAAGATCCTTCACTGCGTTCAGGATGACATAGGGTAATTGTTCAGGATAACATAGGGTGTCATTACGAGGCTTGCCGAGCAATGTAAACACTGACCCTTTTAAGGTTGTTTTATTATATCACAAGATAAGAAAATTGCAAGCTATTTTAAAAAACTTTTTAAAAATTGTGTTTGCATATTTTTCCAACCACAATATATAGTGGGTACATGCCTTGCATAGGCTTCCTCTGAGGGGAAGGCTTGCCCCTCATCCGTCACTTGCGTGACACCTTCCCCCCCAAGGGGAAGACTTTTTAAGTTAAATAAGCGCGGGTAAAACGCTTAAATCCAGCTTCCACTCCGCAACCGTGTTGCGGCGGCGGTGCTCCTCGTTAGCCTTGCCCAAAGCCTTGCGGTATTCGGCATAATTACAACCGTTCACACGCATAAAATGCGCGCTTGCGCGTTCCTCCCCGCCTTTTAAGGACGTTCTGCCTATATGTATAACCTCGTGACAGCTTTTGCAAATTGCTATTACGCCCTTAAGCTTTTGGGTACAAGTATTTTCGTCATAGCTCCACTGCTCGTGCGCCTCTAAACGGTTTGTCGCCGCGCCGCAGATTGCGCAACTTCCGTCGGCGCGTTTGTATGCGGCAAAGCGGACGGCGTTCCACTGCGCGGGGGTTAAAATACTCCTTAAATTGCTGTGCCAGCAACTGTCGGGAACCAATTCGAAGTTAAGCTTGTATTCCATATTTATATTATAACATATATACGGCGGATTTTCAAGTTTTAATTTGACAGGGCGGTGTTTTTGCGTTAAAATGGAAGCATGGCGGAACTGAATTACGAGAAAATAAAAAAATTGAAAAAAGGCGAGCTTTTCGGCACGGCGGCGACGGTTTTCTGCGCGGTAGTGCTTGTTTATTTTGCGGTGTGCTTCGCTTTGGCGCGCACTATGGAAATACGCGCGTTGGAGCTTGCCGTTTTGATATCCGCACCCGTACTGGGAACGGCGGGCGTTGCGGCGGCGGCATTTTGCAGCATTAAATACGGCGGCGCGCTGGACAGGGAAGTTAAACGGTACGTTTTGGAAACGTGCGTTGAAAACGCCGCGCTTATGCACCCCGAAAGGGACTCTTTATCATTTTATATTTCAATGGATGAAGCAAACGTCACGCTTAAAGTGAACAACTTTAAAGAGCCGATTACGTTTGACTTTTCAGCTTTCGGCAAGCTTTCGCTTACGCGCAAAATAAGCGTTTTGACCGAAATTGAAAACAGACTTTGCGCGACGTTTTGCCGCCTTTACGAGCGCGGCGCAAGCTATAAGGAAGTAGGTTGGGCGGAAAATGCGGGGCGGCGCGGCAAGTCCGGTAAAACCGTTTATATCATACAAAACGGCGTACCCGATAAAAAGGCATACAAAAATTATCTGAAAAACAAATAATCTGTTTTATATAGAAGGGCGGGCGGCGCAATTTCGGCGGCCGCCCCTGTGGTTTTTTATATTTGTTTTTAAGATACTTAGTTTTAATCAGG
>ERZ779626.389-NODE-389-length-26524-cov-7.424648_pt1 | contig 26524 bp, 20 predicted proteins | sample MGYA00514209_ERZ779626 | MGnify/ENA primary metagenome ERZ779626 (study PRJEB29562, sample SAMEA4376713) | mouse gut metagenome | isolation source: Cecum | study: EMG produced TPA metagenomics assembly of the A DSS colitis mouse model was used to assess the...
CGTACGCGCAATCCGCCGAAATCCAAATCCCCGCAAACGCCGCGCACACCGTCAGCACGATTAAGCCGAACGCCATTGCCGTTCGCAATTTCGATTGATCCATTCGTCTGTATGTCATCTCCGTTCCTACCCGTTTTTCTCTCGATTCCGTCCCGAAACAACGATCGAAAAAGTTCATGGAATACGTCATTCCATGAACTTTTTAAGCAGTATCGGAATTTTGACGGCGATATTGCATCCGGAATCTCCGAAAATACGATCAAAATTGCGTTACGCCTTGACAGTTATCCCGCATAGGATTAAAATACAGGTACAAAAAGGTACATGGAATGACGTATTCCATGTACCTTTTTACATGCGGTATTTCGCGCGCTTTGCACTGCGCGTTTCGCTTAAAATCATCCTGTTTTCCATCAAAAAACGAGCGGAAATTGCTCGTTTTTTGCAGATAATTTTGTGCGATTCGATCGCTGATCCTATTGAAGACAAATCGTATCGAATATCGTATGCAGACTATCGATCAAGATTTGGTTTGCTTTTTGCGCAGGCGCCGAATACTCAGCATCGTAATCCACATCAGCAGCATCAACAACGTGATCGCGCTCAACAACCCGACGACGGCAAATACCGCAGCGCGGAACCATTTCGCGTTCGCCAGCGTTTCTCCGTCCCCGCCCGACTGCGTCGGCGTATTCGGTCTGTCGGGATTGTTCGGATCTCCCGTCTGTCCGTACGTAAATACTTTCGAATTGCTCTGCGTCGGCACATCCAACACATTGCCGTCTGCGTCCGTGATCTCGAAGTTGTCCGCGCCCGCGCCGCTCAGCTTCGCAACGATCTTGTACTGTTGCCCGACGACCAGATCCGCTTCCGCCACGACGTTGCCGTCCGCGTCGATATATTGGTATACGACTTGCACGTATGCCGCATATTTGCTCGGGATCACAAAGGTCGGCTTGCCGCTCGCATTGCTCCAATATTCTTCGATTTGCGCTTTGGCGATTGTCCACACGATCGTCCGATCTGCCGCCGCGTCTGCGTCCGTCTCCCATACGTAGTTGGCGCTCGTCAACTCGATCGTTGCGCGATACGTCCCTGCGGCCGTTGCCGCAAGATCGCCGTCCAACGTCATATTGTCCGCATCGAATCCCGCGATCAAATCGGACAAGCGTTGCGCGGCGCCGTTGAAAGTCGTCGTCTTTACCGTCGGCACGGCAATCGCTTTGGGCAAGATATGCACCGCGTACGCTTCGCCGTCCAATACGTAAGAATCTTCCGCGCCGTTGCGCAGCGTGATCACAATCACATAATCCCCCGCATCCGTCGGCGCGGCGTTCAACAACGTATTCTTGCTCATGTCCGTCAGATCCGTGCCCTTGTAGTACGCAATCGTATAATCGTCTGTGCCGATTGCGCCGTCTCCGTCGATCTTCCACCGAATTTCGGCGGACGTAAAATGCGACTGCTTGTCATACGTCACGCGTCCGTCGCCCGCAAACGACGGCGTTGCCAATACTTTGCCGTCTCCGACCTGGAACGTCGTACGCGCATTGTCCGCCAAGACGTAGTTCGTCGTACCGGCGACCAATGTCGCTACGACGGTAAAGGTTTGGATTTGCGTGCCTACGTCGATTGCGTCGATGTCCGCCAATCCGCCCGTCAATTCTTTGCCCGACGCGTCGTAATACTTGTATACGATATACTTTTGATACGCGTCTCCGCTGATTTCGCGCGTATAGTATTTTTTGCCGTAATCATTGGTACGCGCGACGCTTTTCCAGTTGATCGGAATTTGTTTGGCTGTAATTTCCCAGTTCAGTTTCACTCCCGCAGTCGGCGCTTCGAAGCTGTCGGTATCGTAATGCAATTCTGCGTTTTCCGCAACATACTTGCCGACCGCGTTCTGAATGTGTCCCGAATACGCATGTTCGCCGACCGTCAACCCGAGCGGCAACGTATTCGATTTGACGCGTACCGTGATGTTCTTGCCGTCGTGATACTCGACGGCTTTGCTATATTCGGTCGCGGTACTCGATCCCGCCTTGACGTATTCCCATTTGACCTTCGTCAGATCGAACTTGCCTTTGACGATCTCCCATTGCAACGATATCTCATGCGTCTTCTGACTGCCTGCAAACGCATAATCGTCGCTCAACGTTTTGAGCAATACCTTGGTCGTATACGATCCGACCGTATATCCGCTGCGATCGATATATCCGCCCGTATACGACGTGTTCAACTCGTCTATGCCGATCAACGCGTTGCCGTTCGCGCCTTTGGGGAACGTGCTTTTGTCCACGCTCATTTCGTAGACGACCGCCGCGCTGCCCGTCGCCGTCTTGTACAACGCGTATCCGATCTTGTTGCCTTCCGGCAACGCGCTATCGTCCGCGCCGCCTGCGATCTTGTTGCCTTCCTGATCCTTTGCCGTGTACAGCCACCCGAAACCTTTGAGATCGTCTTCCGATATGCTCTTAGCGGTTACCGTAAACTTCTTGGGCATGTTGGCGGACGCAAGTCCTTGTTTGAGCGAATAATTGAGATTGTCGTTGTCTGCCGTCGCCGCATCCAACGCCGCCGTCAGCGTATACGATCCGACCGAGATCTCGGACAGATCGATCGTCGCAACCGCGCCCGTGCCGTTCTGTACCGCCGCGATATCTTTCTTAACGCCGCCAGCCTTATCGGACGTATACGTCGCGCAGAGACTTACCGTATCGCCCGATACGATACCGGATACCGTCAGTTTTGCTTCGTAGCTGCTCCCGACCGTCCAACTCCACGCGCTCGACGGCACGGTATTGGTCAACGATACCGTAAGCTCTTTGGGCGCGACGACAAAGGTCGCCGTACGTTTGTCCGTGCCGCCCGTCGCATCTCCCCATATCTTTTCGCTGTCGGTCAAGTGCAATTCGACCGTATACGTCCCCGCGTACTTTGCCGTAATCTGTCCCGTCTGCGCGTCCCATTTGATGCTGTCCGCCGAGATCGCGTTGCCCGCAGCATCTTTGCCGGACACCGACGCGCGCATCGTCGTCGCGTCGTATTTGCTCAACGCGAACGTCAACTCCGCTCCCGTATAGTCCTGCGACCGATCCGCTTCGGACGCGCCGATCGTCGGGACGGCGACTTTGTTGTTTTGGGCGGCGCTTTCCGCGCGCGTCAAATCCAGATGGAACGCCGGACGCACCGCTTTCTTTTCCGTTACGTTCGTATAAAAATACTCGCCCTTTGCCGTAACGCCGATCGCTCGATGCGAATATTCATAATACCCGCTGCGAAACCAAGTATCCGTACCGTTGCTGCGTTGGGATTGCGATAAATTCCATATTCCGGATACCGCCGGCGAAGCATTGTATCCTACTTCCGCCAAACTGGGCAGCCATAAATAATCGCTTTTCCATTCCGTATAACCCGGTTTGTCCTTATAATTCATGTTTGGATTATACTGTTCTTTTGCGGGCGTTCCCCATGCTTCGTTGGGGCAGGTATTCCAAGACGTGCTGTATTGCAATATGGTTTCCGTTTCCTGATACGCCACGTCTTGCGGTTGCACGAGATATTGGATTAAAGATAAATTTCGATCCGCGTTCGCCGCATCCGTCTTTACTTCGCGCATCGTAAACTTTGCGTACGGATGTGCGGCATTTTGCGCGATTTGCGTCAACTTCTCCGACGACGCATCGCCTTCCGTCGCAACATATCCGCAACCGCCGCTGTTCAATGCGTCGGCGCGGATATAGCTCGTACTGTACATATTGCTCGGATACGTATATAAAGGATTGTTCGTATCTCCCCACAAGTTCCATTGTTCCGTTTCGTCCGTTGCTGCCAGCCACATCGTCGCGATGACGCGCCCGTCTTCCAACTTGCGCAGATCCGTCACCGTCCACTGCTTGCCGTCCATCGTGACGACGATATCCTTGCCTTCGTTGAGCGCGCGAATCGCCGCCGCGTCTTTTGCAGACAAATCTTTGACCGCCGCTTCGCTTTTGGTTTCCGCTTCGTTGCGCAATGCGGCGACCAACGCCGCAAAGGTATCTCCGTCGAATACCGCCGCATCGCTTGCCGTATCGTAGTCGGACAACAGCAGTTCTCCGATGGCGACGCTTGTCGTCTCGTCCGCCTGCATCGCATAGACGCGCTCTGCGGCAAGCACGGCCGTCGCAAACCCCGCCGCAAGCGTACATAGAATGATAACGATCGCAATTGCAGATCGGATTTTAGATGTCTTCCAATATGTGTTCGTCATGTCGTCTTCCTGTCTCAATCGATTCTTATTCCCGTACCGCAAATCACAACGCAAAAAGTTCATGGAATACACTATTCCATGTACCTTTTTGTAGCTATATTTTAATCCTATGCGAAATATCTGTCAAGGCGTCACGCGATTTTAATCGTTTTTTCTGCAATTTCGGATGAATTTCAGAGAGAAAAGATCCAAATTCCCGAAAAAGTTCATGGAATAGTGTATTCCATGTACCTTTTTTGTATCGCGCGATCGCAAGTTTCGTTTGCGTAAGCGCCGTTGAACTTTGCGTTTTCTTCCCTTACAAACGCATCGATCGATCTAATAAAAAATCGCTCGCATTGCGGGCGATCGTATTTTGCGATCTATTTCGGATTGCGATCGGATCATCTGTCCGACAACAACTCGATCAGCTTGTCTTTGACCAGATCCACGTCTCGTTGCAATGCGGATTTGGATCGACCAGTGATCTTCTCGACTTCGCGCAAAGTGTAACCTTGCAGCATGACGTAGTTGACCAGACGCATTTCGCTTTCGCTCAGCATTGCCCGCAACTCGCCCAAAAAGAAATCCGATTCGCAATCGCGATAATCCAATTTGTTGTTGAGATCCGTCAATTCGCACAATTCGTAGCGATCGCGGTGTTCGTTGTTTTTCAACGCAAGATTTTTGACGATGGTGTACGCCCAATTCAGACCGTTGAATCCGGGTTCGAAACGATCGATGTTCTGCACGATCAAAATATATGCTTCCTGTACGATATCGTCCAAGTCTTGCGCATTCTTCAAATATCGCATCGCGACGAATCGGAACAATCGGTTGGTCTCTTTATAAAATATATTGAAAGCCAGCGTGTCGCCGCGCTTGATCCGCAGCATATATGTATTGATGACTTTGACGTGGCGCGCCAGTTTATGCTCTTTACCGAAGCATAGCGCGGACTCTGCTTCCCGCGCGTCCTTACCGAGTTCGGACTGCCGAAGCGACTCGTTCCAAAATAATTCTTTGCGCATATATTTCCCCCGTCTTCCCCTTCATCAGACATCGAGTCGCCGCGTACGACACCTCCGCCGTACGGTTTTTATTCTACACCAATTTTTGCATTCCCGCAATGCTTACGATTTGTTTTTCTGGAAAATTTTTACATTTTTCGCCAAATTTCGCGCAAATCGGTCGGTAATACGTCTTGTCGCAATTCTGTCGACGATTCGTCCGCCGCGCAACGCAAAAAACGCGCCCCGATCGTCGGGGCGCGCACGCAAAGCGATTTTTCGTTTTATTCGGTTTGTTTCGGCAGTCCTTCGCGCGCCAAATCGCGGATCCACAACGTGTCGTACAGCGGTCTGAGCCGCAACAACTCCGCCAGCGCGTGCGAGATCAATACGGCAAGCATCAGCGCAAACAGCGCGTCCGTCCTGCCCGTCGTCTCCGCAAACAGCGCGATCACGGTAAACGGCGCGCGAATGCACGCGCCGAAAAACGCGCTCATCGAGATCATCGCCAACATCGGCACATACGATTGCGGCATGCCGATGCATACGCAGACGCCGCCGACCAACGCGCCCAACATCGCGCCGAGCGCCAGCATCGGCACCATCATGCCGCCCGTAACACCGCCGCGGAAGATCAGCGCGACCAGCGCGAACTTGATCGCCAGCAACAACAATAGTTTTCCCCAACCATAGCGCATCCCCAAAATGCCGTCGATGATCCAAGCGCCGCTGCCGACGTTGTCGACGACGAAGATATTGACGACCGCTGTCACGGCAAACGCCGCGACGATCATCGTCCAACGCGGAAGTTTGGATCGATACGCGATCCGATCCGCCGTCAAAATCACGGTATTGAACAATTTGGCGCACAGCGCCGCCACAACGCCGACCGCGACGACCGCCCAGATATAGCGCAGAGGCAACGTCTCGATCGCCGATGCGGCAAACAGTATTTCGTGCATGCCCAGCGCCGCGCCCAGTCCCAGCCGCACCGCATACGCGTACAGTACGGCGACGATCGCCGACGCGATCAACAGCGGATCGAACTTGCGTTGCACTTCTTCGATCGCAAACAGCACGCCCGTACACGGCGCGATAAACGCGCTTGCGACGCCTGCCGCCAAACCGCTGTTGGCGACATAGCGCTTGCCGCGCGGCAAACCGCCCAACCGTTCTACGCCCGCGCCCAAGCCGCCGCCGAACTGCACGGTCGGACCTTCCGCCCCGACCGACATGCCCGCGACAAACGATACGCCGCTGCCGACAAACGTCGCCAGACACATCTTCCACCAAACCAATTGTTTTTTGCCGCACATCATCGCTTCGGTACGCGGGATTCCGCTGCCGCGCGCTTCGGGCAAAATCGTCGTCCACCAGCACAGGAATATCGCCGCCGCCAACATACACGGCACATACAGCGCGATCCAACGCGGCTCGCGCGTCATCGCCTGTCCGATATCCAACGCCGCGCCCGCGGCGTATTCCAAGATCCGATTGAACAACGTCGCCGCAACGCCGACCGCGACGCCCGCAATCCCGCTCCACGCCAATACGGGCACGACCCGCTGCGCGACATGCGCGCGGAGCGTAGGCGTCAGGATCGTTTCGATCGGATCGAGATAATAAGTCGGTTGCGGTTTCACGTCGCTGCGTACTCCTGTGCGTTTCGACGCCGTTTGGACGCCGTCGTCGATCATTATACATCATACGCGCGCAAATGTACAGCCGTTTGCGCAATCCCGCTGTTTGTCGCAGCTTGCGTTTTTGCACGCCGTACGCGACAAAAGCAACGCTCCCGCCGCTCGATGCGGCGGGAGCGTCCGCGTTGTTCGCATCAACCTCCTACGGCGACAGGACGACCGTCACCGCGCTGTGCGCGGGCAACTCCAACCTGCCTTGCCACGCCGATTCGCTCGTCTGCCAATTGCATGTCGGATCGGTCACGGTGTATTGCGCCGTCGCATACGCGTCCAGTCCGCCTACGCGCAAGGATTTTGCGCAGCCGTCGTTGAGCACGATCAGCACGACAGACCCGTCCGCCTTGCGGTACGCGCTGTAATCCAATCCCGCCCATCCCGTCAGATCGGAACAAGTCGCGCCGAGCGCAACGTCTCCGCGATCGAGAAATTTGGAAAAATGCCCCATGACGTAATAGCGTTTGAGCACGGACAACTTCTGATTGCCCGCGGCGTCGGTATCCCAGTACACAAGTCCGTCGTTGTAGTCGCCGCTCGACACCGCCAGCCACCAGCTCCAATCGGTCGCCTGCACGATGGACAGATCGCGGTTGATGACCTTGCCCAAAAACAGACCGCTGCGCATTGTATCGAACCGTCCTTCTTCCATTTCGCAAAATTCGGTAACGGAAACCTTTTTCTCCGGATAACGCTTGCGCAGATAATCGGCAAACTTGCGACGATGTCCGACGCTGTCTTCCGCGCCGTACGCGTGTACCGATACCGAACGCAACGATCGGAACCAGTCGTACGACTCCAACGCTTGCAGATAATCTCTCACGTCGTCGCGTCCAGAATAGAACTTATAATTGCCGGACTCGAACAGATCCCCTTCGAACGTCGTCCCGTGCGCGCGATTCCACGCCTGCAACCGCGTCATAAACACGTCCGCAAAGCGCGCCAACTCCTGCGGATCGTAATGACAGCCTTCCTGCGTCGCGTCTGGACCGCCCCAATCCCATTGCGGCTCGTTGATCGGACTGATCGACACTTGCGGCGCGACGGGCAAATGCGCCAAATATCGATCGTAGATCCCCTGCACGCTGATCAGCAGATAATCCGCAAAGGCTTCGTAACACTCGGGACGCAGATTGTTTTGCTGTACCTGCGCGCCGGTGCACAGTCCCGACTGTGTCATCAGATAATGCGGCGAATTGGCAAAAAACACGACTTGCTCGACATTGCCCGTCGCAAGGGACCTTGCGAACATTTCCAACGCGCCTTGATCGCGCGTCTCGAAATCATAATTGTTCGGATCGGAAAAATCCGACATTTGACCGTACCGCTCCGCGACGAAAAAGCTTTCCGCGCGCCGATCGGCATCAAACCACGCCTGATTGTACGGCTCGCGCGCGTCCAACGCCGCGTCCGCCGAACCGCCGCCGATGTTGTATCGATAGATGTTGAGCGCCAAGCCGCTTTGCCCGTACAGCATTTCCACGCTGTCGCGCTTGACCTGTTCGGTCGCGTCGCGTCCCATGCGCTGGAACGTCCACGCGGACGACGCGCCGAATCCTGCGACCGTCTGCCGCTCGTCCGTCAGATCTACGCCGATCCGCAACGGACAATACGCGGCGATCGCATACATTCCGATGCTCAGCACGGCGACCGTCGCGACGACGATCCCGACGCGAAGCGCATATTTTGCCGTCGCGCGCAACGCGCGCATCCAAGCCGTTCGATTCATCGATTCCCCCCTTGCGCCGTATCCGACGCGCCTAAACAACAATTGAGGGAGCGTACAAACGCTCCCCTTGTCGCAATGTTCGGTTATGCGATCTGCGGGATCTGCGGCACGTTCTTGGTCTCGATCTCGACGACCATCTGCATCTTTGCCCATACGTCCGCTTTGAGCACCAACGATTTGTCGATCTCGTTCTTTTGATCGTAATACGCGATCACGTTTTCGCTGAAATATTCCAGCGTACGCAAATCGTGCGCCGTGCTCGACGTGACGGATACGCGCTCCAACCGCATGCCGCCGACCTTTTCCCAGTCGTACGTCAGGTCGGATCCGACGCCGCTCGACGCGGCGGGATCGTGGTAATTCGCATACGGATTGCCGTCCGTGTCGTAGACGTAGCGGAATCCGATCTGACAGAAGTTCTGATAGATCTTGAATCCGTTCGTCGCGTCGGTCACCGCATCGTACGCGGAAGAAACGTCTCTGCACTGACCGATCATATCCTGCCAGATCGTCAGCAGATCGGTCAGATCGTATCCGCCGACCTTAATCGCGGCGTCTCCCGTCGTCTGCGTGACCGTATCCGTTGCCGTCGTCCAACGCTTGGCGGTCGCCACGGTCGTCAATTCGCCTTTCTTGAATTTGGATTTGTATTCCTTTTCGGACAATTCTTGATACCCCGTCACTTCGGTATAGACGTCGGCGGAATCGTTGTCCCGGTGTACGATCACCTGCACGCGGGCAGACTGCACGCGCCATTGCGAATCGTCCGTCTTGCCCCAGCCCGCCTGCGTCGTCGAGCCGCGTTGCACGTCGTTGTAATACGTATAGACGACGTCGAACTGCGTCGCGTATGTCGCCGCGTCGAATTTGTCGAACACCTGTCCCAAATCCGCATTTGCCTTTTCCGCCTGCGCGCGCAGGTCGGCATAATACTCTTCCGCAGACGGCGTACATGCGCACAGCATACCGACCGCGATACAGATCAACGCGATTGCCGCGCCGATCAAGTTCCGTTTCCGATTCTTCATTCCGCCTGTCCTCCTTCGTCCGTTTTGTTCGGCTCGGGCTGCGTCTGCGCGGTCATTTCCACCTGCGCGGTCTGCATCTCGCCCGACACGGTTGCCTGCGGGGTCGCTTGCGCGTCCGCGTCGGCGACGCTGTCCCGTACGGCGTCTCCGTCCGCCTGCGCCGCCTCTTCTTCCCGACGCAACGCCAGTCGACCCTGAATCTCCGCCATCCGTTTGCCGGACAGTTTGTAGAACAACATCGGCACGATCGAGATCAGATTGAGTGCCGCGGGGATCAACGTGTAGATCAGGAAAAGCCCCGTTTTCGTAAATTCGGACTGCACGGGCTCGTGCGATTTGAGGAAGCTCAACGGCTGCGAGAACATAAAGAACGCGAGCAACCACGCCAGGAAATAATCCTTGAACGCGCTCGAAACCTTAGACCGCAGCGACATCAACGCAAACGTAATGCCTTCGCACCGCTGTCCCGTCTTTTCTTCCCAGTAGTCGATCGTATCGGTCGCCATCAAGTGCGGCACGACGTTGAGGATACCGACCGGCAACATCGCGACAAACATCGCCGCGGCGATCGTATACCACTGATTGCCGCCGACCGAATAGATAAACCATACGAGCGCCAACGCGACCGAGTGCCAGATCGTCGCAAAAATAAACAACTGCTTGGCGTCCATCTTGGTTTTGAGCTTGGGCGCGAGCAGCATGCCGATCATCGACGCGACCGCGCCCGGCAACGCAAACCAGATCTGCAACGATCCGTTGCTGAATATGTACGTCACGACGTAGATGATCGCCGCCGATACGAGATTGCGGAAAAACGTAAGCAAGTTGGACAGAATCAACAACAGGAATTGTTTGTTCTGGAACAGATACTTGAATCCGTCCGTCATCTTGGGACGGTCGACGGTCGGTTCCAGCCGCTCTTTGATGCTCTGTCCGCCCAATACCATAAACAGCGTGCCCAACGTCCCGATGATGATCGCGACGATCAGATAGACCGAACGGTAGTTGTTGCTCAACAGCAATCCCAACGAAATCAGCACCAACGCCGACTGCTCGCCGATCGAGCCGAGAATACGGCTGATCGAGATCAGACGGGTCCGCTCCTGCGTATTGGGCGACGCGACGGCAGGGATTCCGCCCAGCGGCACGCCGACCAACGTACCCATGACCGTATACGCCAGATAGGACACGTACATAAACACGATCTTGCCGGTCATATTGAGACCCGTCACCGGCACGAACAGCAGGATCGATATAATGCCCCACGGAATGGATCCGAATAGCAGATACGGACGCATCTTGCCCCATTTGGAACGCGTCTTGTCGACGATGACGCCCATGATCGGATCGTTGAGCGCGTCGAAGATCTTGGACACGAGGAACATCGTTCCGACCGCGGTCGTACTGATGCCCATACACACCGTGTAATAGAACAGCAGATACCCCTGCACCAGTCCCGTAATCGCGGAACTGGCAAACTGCGCAAGCGAGAAAAAGACATAATCCTTTTTCGTCAGATACTTGCGTTGGACGAGTTCGGAGCCGGACATGTCCGACGGCGCTCCCGTCTGCGGCGCAAGCGTTTGCGCCTGTTCACTCACATTTTCCACCTTTTTTCCTCCTTATACCCCTTGCCGAAACGGCGACGCTCAGATCTCCTTGCGGAAGAACTGCCCGTCCGGATAACTCAGTACAAACGCTCCCGTCGAGCTCCATGCCTGCAACAGCGATCCGTCCGGATGCGGCGGCGCGAAAAACTCGACCGGCGTATAATTGCCCTTGGCGACGTTATAGGTAAACCACCGCGTCAAAGGATACGTATCGTCCATGCCGTACATGCGTTTTGCGTACGCGTACATGCAAGACAGATACGGCCAATCTCCGCCGTTGTGATAGTAATACGGCAAAGAAGATTTCTGCACGATGTGCTCGGTGTTTTTATAGAACGGATACACGCTCATCGTACCCCAGTCGCCCATGCCCTGTTCGGCATTGTTGCGCGATTCCAGCCACCGTTCCATATTGGTCAGCACGCGCCGCGCGCGCTGCTCGTCCGCGATCCCGAACAATACGCACGTCACCGTATCGATGGACAGGTTGTCTTCGACGAACGCGCCGTCTTTGTAGTTGACGTACCAGCCCTTGTCTTCGTCCCAGAGCAGATCGTTGATCGCCTGGCGCACTTTGGCGAATTTCTGCGTATACATGTCCGCCTGCGCTTGATTGCCGCGCGCGCGCAGCAGTCCCGCCATCGCGTACAACGCCCGCGCGTACAACGCCTCGTCGTACGTCACGTATCCGCTGCGGAACACGTTGTCCGCCCAGTCTCTGCGGTTGTACAATCCGCCTTTGACGAGCAATCCGGTTTGGTCCGCTTCGCGTTCCAGACGTTTGAGCGCCTTCTCGGCGACTTCGATGACCTTGCCGCCCTTGCACTTGCAATCCAGCACGGATACGTCGCCCGTATGCGCGACGTAATCGTATACCATCATCACGAAGAAGGACGGCGAATCGTAGTGGTCGCCCCAATGGTTTTTGAAATTATACCGCACCGCAGACGCGCATTCGCCCTTGTCGTTGATGCCGTTGGCGAGCGTAACGATCTCGTTGCGCACGAGATCGGGACGGACGGGCAGCACGGACAGCACCGTCCAATAGCCGTCGCGGTAATACGTGCGCGCCGGGAACTGATAGACGATCCCCGCCAAAAATCCCTTGAACGCGCCCAATTCTTTGTAGTTGGACAACGAGCAGTTGAGCAACGATTTGTAATATGCGTGCAAGAATTCGTCTTCCAACTCGACCGGACATTGCAACCGATCGATATACGCGTCGCACTCCATGCGCGCCTGCTCGAACTGCACGATCCGCTCGCTCACGTCGCAGTACGTAAAGTCGCCGCGCGTACCCGCGCCGATCACGTATCGGAACGCGCGCGTCTCGCCCGCGCGGACGCTGCCGCCGAGAAAGAACTGATTGAAGAATCCGCGTTCGCACTCGCCGATCGCGCCGCCTTCGCCGATCGCGACGTCGAGATAGAAGTCGCCCATGACTTCGCTGCGGAAAGTTACCGCCGCGCCGTTGCGCTCTTCGCGCACCTTTTTCTTACGCATTGCGCCGCCCGCGATGCGAAGCAGATTGCGCGCCGAAAGCCGACTCGGCAACTGCTCGACGTACGACGCATAATGAATCCCGAAGTTGACGGTATTGCGAAATTCGATATCCTGCTTGGCTTGCACGCTGTGTTCGACGTAAATGCAGTTGTTCGTATCGTCGAGAAACTGCACGATCGTGATCCGCGCTTTGGGCTTGTCGAGGACGACGGTCTGTTTTCTGCCGACCATCGTCACTTCTTTTTCGCACCGATAGTCGAGCGGTTCGCCGTCCAGCGTCAGCAGGCTGTAATAACTGCTGAACACCTGATACTTGTTCATGACCGCGTATTTGGATATCGCGCTTCTGCCGTCGAACTGCGCGGTAATGCGGTTGTTGGCGACGTCGTATTTGGCTTGTTCGTGCATTTTGCCGCAGGCGACGATCGCGCCCTGCCGATACGTTACGTTCATGAATTCTGCTTGACCCCCGTCTCTTTTTCCTGCTCGACGTGTTCGCGCAGCAAGCGGACGTACAATTCTTCGTCCAGCGGCAATTCGACCGTCTGTCCCGTCCATGCGGACAGATGGATCGCGTTCGAGAACGTCAACCCCGTAATGCCGTCCGCGCCGGGCGCGATCAGGTTGGCTTTGCCCAGCACCGTCGCCGAGAAGTTGCGGATAATGCCCATATGCTGTCCGCCGAGCAACGTTGCGATCGCTTCGCGCAACGGCTGACGATACGTACGCGTTTTGCTGCGAATGCGTTGCGTCGTCAGATCTTTCTGCACGCCCGATTCTCTGGCGCGCACGCTCTGTTCGGAGAACACCGGCTCCATCACCGAGTTGCGCGTAAATTGCAATTTCTTGCGCCAGTTGCCGCTGATGACGATGCGTCCGCCGTCGCCCGAAATTTCCAGTCGATTGCTGCCGGGGAATTCGTGCGTAGACGTGATGAACACGCCGCTTGCGCCGCCTTCGAATTCGCAGTACGCGGTCACGTCGTTTTCGACGTTGATCGCGCGTCCGACCGTGCGCGCGCTGCTCCATACGCGTTCGATCTTACGGTTGGCGATCCAGGTAAACAGATCGAGTTGATGCGGATCCTGATTGATCAACACGCCTCCGCCTTCGCCGCCCCAAGTGCCGCGCCAGCCGCCCTGATCGTAATACGCCTGCGGACGGTACCAGTCGGTAATGATCCAGGCGATGCGTTTGAGTTCGCCCAGCTGTCCGCTTTCGACGATTTGTTTCGCCTTGCGGTACATGCTGTTCGTGCGTTGGTTGTACAGCACCCCGAAGACCAATTCCGGACGCTTGGCGGCGCAAGCGTTGAGCTCGCGCACCGCTTTGGTATACACGCCGATCGGCTTGTCCGACAGCACGTGCAATCCCTTTTCCAACGCCGCGATTCCGATCACCGGATGCAGATAGTGCGGCGTATCGATGATCACCGCGTCGATCAAGCCGCTGTCCAGCATATCGGTATAATTGTCGTAGATCTTGACGCCGCCCAATTCCTTTTGCGCTTTCTCGCGCCGCGCGGGCGCGATATCGCAGACCGCGACGAGCACCGCGTTTTTATCCTTGCCTTTGTGCAAACGCTTTGCATAACTGAAACCCTGTTTGCCGATGCCGACGATTCCGTATCTGACTTTTTCCATGATTACACCTCCGCTCCGACTTGCGCGAGCAATTTTTGAAGTCCTTCGTACTGCCAGCGGAAGATCGTCTTGCGATCCACCGTCTGCCATCTGCCCATACCCTTTTCGCGATCGATCATGCGGAACACCTTGTGCCATTTGCCGATATACGGTATCGCCCAGGTGATCCAGCACAGCGCTTGGAACAGCCGCTTGTGATCGGCGTATTTGCCGGTATGCGGTTCGAGCGTCATAAAGCCGTCGTAACCGCGCCGCACGATCAGATCTTCCAGCCACTCGGTATAGTGTCCTTCTCCCATGCCGACCGGCACTTCGACGCGATAGCGCGAACAATCCTTGATATGATAATAATCGCAGTATTCTTTGACGGTATGGTACGCTTGCAACGCGTCGTATCCGCACTGGATATAGTTGGACGCGTCATAGCACAGGCGGAACTGCGGATCGTCGATCGCGCGGTACAGTTGCACGCAACGGTTGGGTTCGTCGCCGTAAATGCGCTTTTCGTTTTCGTGCAACAGCACGATGTCCGTTCCTTTGACTTTCTGCAAGAATCCTTTGAGTTTTTCCGTGACTTTGGGAAAATACGCGTCATAGTCCTTTCCGCCGACGTGGAACGAGAATATTCGTATGTACTTGCATTCCATCAGCCGGCAGATTTTGACCAACTCTTCCAGCTTGCGCAACTGCGCTTGATACGCCTGCTCGTCATCGAGCTTGATCTTGCCGATCGGCGATCCGATCGACGAAAACCGCACGCCGTAGCGATCGAGCGTAGGCTTGACCTGTTGCTCGAACTCTTGCAACGTATAATCCGCGATGTTCTTGCCGTTGATCTTGCGCGGGCACATGTACGTTTCGCCCAGCTCCCGCACCATCTTGCACTGCGTCTCCAAGTCCGACGATACTTCGTCGTAAAATCCGGATATCCGTATCATAATTTTGCTCCCTCCCCGAGATTCTTATCGTTTTCTTGTTCGGCTTTTTCCGCCAGCATCCGCGCGTACAGCGCTTCGTCGACCGGCATCGCCGTTTTTTCGCCCAGCCACGACGACAGATACATGCCGTTGATCAAACCGAGCGCGCGGATTCCGTCCTGTCCGGGCGCAATCAGTCGCGATCCGTCCCGCGCCGCGACGGCGCGCGCGAAATCGTTGAGAATATTGCACTGCTGTCCCCGCACGACGTCCCGCAGCCATCTGCGCCAACCGTACCGCAAGCGGTACGTGCGCGACTTCTTATCCGCGCGATTGCCGTAATCCTTGGTTGCGCGCGCATTGATCTCGCGTTCGGCATATCGATTGACCGTTACGCGCGCGCTGTGCTTGTGCGCGACGATCTTCCCCTTTTCGCATGCGATTTCCAGACGGTTCGTCCCCGGATACTCGTGCGTAGACGCATGGAACGTACAATGGAAGTCCGGATACTCCAACAGCGCCGTCACGTCGTTTTCGGTCGTGATGGCGCGATTGACCGTCTTGCAATGCGCGGTAATCGCCTGCGGCATGCCCAATATCCACTGCAACAGATCGAGCTGATGCACGCATTGATTGATCAAAGTGCCTCCGCCTTCGCCTTTCCAAGACGCGCGCCAGCCGCCCAGATCGTAATAGTACTGCGTCCGATACCAGTCCGTCACCGTCATCGACGCGCGCACGACGTTTCCCAATTTGCCGCCGACGATCCATTCCCGCACCTGCGCGTATACGCGGTTGGTGCGTTGATTGTACATGATCCCGAATACGACTTGCGGATGTTGCGCCGCGACCGCGTTGAGTTGGCTCGCATACAGACATGCGACCGAGATCGGCTTTTCGACCAACGTATGAATCCCGCTTGCGATCGCCGCCGCGGCAATCTCGACGTGCGCGTAGTGCGGCGTCGCGACGATCAACGCATCGATCGTTCCGCTCGCGATCAACGCGCGCCAGTCCGCATATCTCGCCGCGCGCGGATACCGCCGCGCGCACCGTTCCAAGACCCGTTCGTCCGTGTCGCAGACTGCGGCGAGACGCGCGCCTTTGACCCGCCCTTTGGCAAGGTTGTCCGCGTGCTTGCTCCCCATTCTGCCGATCCCGACGACCGCAAATCTCATACACAGTCTCCTTTTGCGCACTGCGCGACGATTTGCGCCGCGCGATCGGGACGGTTGGTCGTGATATTGAACAGTCCCATCGGACAGTATACCGCCAATTCTTCGTCCTTGTCTACCGTGTACAACGACACCTTGACGCCTTCGGACAGGCATTCCTGCAAAAACGCCTTCGTTGCGCGCGCGCGGCTGACGTTAATCCCCGCGTAGACGGGGGACGCGTAACTTTCCAGTCTGCGTCGGATCTGCGCCGCGTTGCCCTGCGTATACGAGATGCCTTGCAAGCGATTGAAATACACTTCGCATTCGGTCAGATTTGCGGCTTCGCGCTCGTCGACCGAACCGGTAAAATAGATGTTCGCGGTCGCGCCGAGCTGTTTGGCAAGCCGTTCGACGTCGGGCGCGAGATTGCGCGATTTGGTATCGCAGTTGATGCGCAGCCCGCGCTCCTTGGCAAGACCCAGCGCGTATGCGAGCGTGAGTTTGCCGCGCTTGCACAGCGTAGGATTGTGACTGAGAATCAACTCCCCGCCGACGCGGCGAATATCCACTTCCAGCGCCTGCGCGCCGTAGCGGTCGATCCCGTCGAAATACTTTTGACTGTTGCGCCCCGTACCGAGCGCGCCGCCGTGTGCCGTAATCATACGTCTTTCTCCTTGATATAGATCGGACTGGTAATCAACAATTCGCCCGATTCTCCGTCCGCGCTGCCGACGATCTCGATCCGAAACGCGCCGCGCGCCGTATACGGGATCTCGATCTTGCCGCCCGCAAACGGGTACTCCTCGACCGTCCCGTCAAACGCCGCGATCCGCGCCGCGTGCAACTCGACCGCGCGTCGCCGCGCAAAGATCGGATCGGGTCGGGCGGTAATTTCGACGACGCCGACGGCGTCCCGATCGAGCGTATCGCCCAACTCCCGCCGCACGCCGTCTGCCCGAAAGCAAATATCCGCGCAAATGCCCACGGACACAAACGTGCGCCCTTCGCGCACGGCGCGCACGCACGACGCTTCGCTTGCCCGATCGTCGACCAGCAGATAGGTCGCCCCGTATGCGGGCGCGTGTTCGTCGCTGTGATGCCAGTCATACCCGTACATCGCGCTGATGCGATATCCGCTGCGGATGAGTTCGATCCACCGCGCTTTCGCGCGCGCCGAATACACGCTCTTATGCGGCAAAATACCGGAATAGATTTCGTATCCGCGGATATGCTCCCACGTCGTCGGACGGTATTCGAAATAGCAGCCCGTACACAGCGGATTGCCCATCCGAAACGGGTGCGCCGCCGTCACGACCGCGCCGTCTTCGTCTGCGCGCCGCAAACATTCGTCGATCGTCTGCGGCATCACGTCGCGCCAGTTGACGCGCGTATCGCCCAGCACGGTCAGATGTCCGTGGAACGTCGTCCACTCGATACCCCCGATCAGCGTAATGCCGCGCGCGGCGGCTTCCGTCCGCAAACGCGCATGCGCGGCAGTCGTATTGTGATCGGTCGACGCGATCGCGCCGTACCCGCGTTCGCACGCGCGGCGGATCAGCGTTTCGGGTTGCATCGACCCGTCGCTGGCAGTCGTATGACAGTGCATTTCCGCTTTGATGTATTTCATATCTCGTACTCCGCCCGAATGTACGCGTCGATCGTCTGCGTCACGATCGAATTGACGCTGATCGTCAACGCATAGTCGCCCGCGCGCAAGATCGGCGTATCGAAAAATCCTTCCGTCGCTTGCGCGCCGACGGTCAGTACCTGTTCGGGATTGTGCCGATGCGCGGTACCGAGCCAGCCGTCCGGCCCGTCCAGGCTGTACGACAGATGATTGGACAGCGGCATGCACCGCCGCATATCCGCCGGATCGGGACGTTCGATTTGCCCTTGCGTGCGCATGCACGCTTCGATCATCGGTTCGGCTTGCGCGTAATCTTCCAGATATTTCGGCGTATAGCGCGCCGTAACGACGATGCGTTTGGCGTCGGTCGGAACGGAAAATTCCACCTTGCGGTGCGTAAACTCGTCGTCGCGCGTCAAGCGGATCGTACAGTCGAGCGCCGTAATCATTTCGACTCCCGAATGTCGGGGATCTCCGACATTTCGACGCGTCTGCCGCCTTCGCGTCTGGACAGCTCGATCGCCGCGGCGATGCGGTGACTTTCGACGGTCTGTTCGATCAACGAATGATGCTCGGACGGTTTGCCGTCGCGCAACATGTCGATCAACGCACGGATCACGCCCTGATCGCCGCCGTAATGTCCCTTGATGACGGGGATCATGTTGACGACGACTTTGCGCTCGCGCTTATCGAAATGTCGGATCCGGATCACGCTGCCCATGTCGTCGGCGTACAGTTCGCCCTTCGTGCCGCGGATCTCGGTATGCCGATGATCGTGTTCGTTGAACGCGTTGACCGTCATCACGACCTGCGTGCCGTTGCACATTTCCATCTGCACGGTCTGCGTATCCGCGACGTCGTTGTCGCAGCGGTATACGCATCGCGCGTACTGTTTGCCGCGCGGCTCGTTGCGCAACGCGTGCAAAATATCCTGTGTTTTATGCGAAAGACAAAACGCAAACGACGCGTTCCAACGGAACTTGCGCTTCGCGCGGATCAACCCCTTTTTGCGTCCGACGTACAGATGCTCGCAATCGTATGGACACGTCGCGCGGTGCGGACAGTCGAAACAGTTGTCCGCCGCGCCTTGCGGCGCTTTATCCGCCTTAAAATGCATCAGACCGCCCTGCGAAACGACGCTCTTGCATTTGCTCGCGGCAAACCAGTAGATCAAATCCAGATCGTGACAGCACTTGGCGAGCATCATCGGCGAAGATTCGGATTCCTTGCGCCAGTTGCCGCGCACGTAGCTGTGCGCAAAATGCCAATGCGCGATATTTTCGTCGTGTTTGATCAACAACACGTCTCCCAACTCGCCCGCGGCAATCAAATCGTGTATGTAGCGGTAATACGTCGCATACCGCAACACATGACACACGAGTACTTTCAATCCCTTTTCGCGCGCCTTTTGCTCGATATCCAGACATTGCTCGACGTCGGGGCTGACCGGCTTTTCGAGCAACAGATGATAGCCCAGATCGAGCGCGCGCATAGCATGCCCGTAATGGTCTTTGTCCTGCGTCGCGATGACGAGAATGTCCGCGATTCTGCCCTGTCCGAAAAAGGTTTCGGCGGACAGATAACACCGTTCGGCGGGCACGTTCCACGCCTTGCGGACATTTTCGATTTTCGCCGGAATCTTATCGCACAGCGCGACGACTTGCACATCGGGCGTTTTGACCAAATATTCGCCGTAGTTTTTGCCGCGCGACCCCAATCCGAGCACTGCTACTTTCAACATATTTTCCCTCTTTCCCTTGCTTTGTTTTGCTGCTTGCGCCTATCGGCGATCCGACGGCGTTATACGCCCGAATACGCCGAGAACCCGCCGTCGATCGGAATCACGACGCCGGTCACGAATCCTGCCGCCCGATCGTCGGACAGATAGAACAGCGTGCCCAGCAGTTCGCTCGCTTCGCCGAAGCGTCCCATCGGCGTGCCCGCGAGAATCTTGCGACTGCGCGCGGTCGGATTGCCCTGATCGTCGAACAGCAACGCCCGATTCTGATTCGTCACGAAAAAGCCCGGCGCGATCGCGTTGACGCGGATATTGCTCTTGGCGAAATACACGGCGAGCCATTGCGTAAAATTGGACACCGCCGCTTTGGCGCCGCTGTACGCGGGAATGCGCGTCAACGGACGGAACGCATTCATGCTGCTGATGTTAATGACGTTGCCGCCGCGTCCGATCATGTCTTTTGCAAACACCTGCGTCGTCAGCAACGTCGCCAGGAAATTGAGACGGAACACGAAGTCGATCCCGTCCGCTTCCAGATCGAAGAACGTCTTGATTTCGCTCGTATCTTCCTGCAAATCGAACGTATCGTGCGTCGCCGTACCCTTCGGATGGTTGCCGCCCGCGCCGTTGATCAACAGATCGCACAGTCCCAGATCCCGCTCGATGTCGTCGCGGGTTTGCGCGATGCTTGCCTTTTCCAGACAGTTCGTCGCGTACGCCTTCGCGATGCCGCCCGCCGCGACGATCTCGTCCGCGACCGCTTGCGCCGCCGCTTGATTGATGTCCAATACGGCGATTTTCGCGCCTTTTTCGGCATATGCTTTGGCAATCGTGCTGCACAGCACGCCGCCCGCTCCGGTAATTACAACCACTTTGTCTTTCATCGTTTTCCGCTCCTGCTTGATTATGGTTATGCGCGATCTTCCTTTTCGATCGCTTCGGCAAGTCCGTACAGATACATCGCGCCGAGCGCGCGGTCGTACAGTCCGTAGCCGGGTCTGCCCGTTTCGCCCCAGATCATTCTGCCGTGATCGGGCCGCGCGTATCCGTCGAATCCGGTCTCGTGCAACGCGCGCAAAATGCGATACATGTCGAGCGATCCCTGTTCGCTGACGTGTCCGCTTTCTTCAAAACAGCGCTCGCCGGTGATCTTGACGTTGCGCAGATGCACGAACGGGATTCTGCCGCGGAACGCATGGATCATCTCGACCAAATCGTTGTTCGGATCGACGCCGAGGCTGCCCGTGCACAGCGTAATGCCGTTGGCGGGGCTGTCCACGATGCGCATCATGCGCGCGAGATTTTCGCGATTGGTAATGATGCGCGGCAGTCCGAAGATGCCCCACGGCGGATCGTCCGGATGAATCGCCATGCGCACGCCGACCTGCTCGGCGACCGGAATCACCGCTTGCAGGAATACGGTCAGATTGCGCCACAGTTCTTCTTCGCCGATTGCGGCGTATTTGGCGAGCAATTCCTGCAATCCCGCCTTAGTATAGCTGCTGTCCCAGCCGGGCAGACTGAGTTCGCTCGTCAACGGATTCATCGCCAGCACCGTCGCGTGATCGTACGAAAGCGCGTTGGAACCGTCCGCGCGCGTATGCGCCAACTCGCTGCGCAGCCAGTCGAACACCGGCATAAAGTTATAACAAATGCACTTGACGCCCGCCTTGCCCAGACGTCGGACGTTTTCGCAATAGTTTTCGATCAGACGGGGCGCGTCCGCGCCGCCCAATTTGATCTCTTCGTGCACGGGCACGCTTTCGACGACCTCGAAGGTCAATCCGTGCTTTTCGACCTTGCGGCGCATCGCGTCGATGCTCGCATTGCTCCACACTTCGCCGACGGGCGTGTCGTAGATCGCCGACACGACGCCGCGCATGCACGGGATTTGTCGGATATGGTCAAGCGTGACCTTGTCGTCGTCTCCGTACCAGCGGAACGTCATTTTCCAATTCATAGCGTATCCTCCACGATTGCTTTGGCGTTGCCGTAACACAACGCATATGCCGCCTGCAACGCGTATCGATCCGCGCCGTCCGGCGTGTTCTGCGCCAAAAACGCGCAGACGATTTGTCTGTAATAGTCGTGCCGCGTGTACGACAAAAAGCTGCGACTGTCCGTCAGCATGCCGACCAGCGACAGGAGATGCCCCAACTCCGCGATGCACGCCAGCGACTCCGCCATCCCGCGCTTGTGATCGTTGAACCACCAGCTGATGCCCATACGCACGCCCGCAAACGCGCCGCACAGCGTCGTCAGCGGATAATACATCGTCGGATTGAGCGTATACACGATCGTCTGCGGCAACAGCCCGTCGTCGTTGGCGGCGTTGAGTACGTTGCGAATGCGCGCGACGTCGATCGGATCGCCGACGCAGTCGAAACCGCTGTCCCGTCCGCATGCGCGCAGCATCGCGCGATTGCAGTTGCGCGCGACCGCCACATGCAATTGCATGACGATCTTACGCCGCGCATACGCCTTGGCAAGCCATACGTACAGATATCCGCGCAACGCGTCGTACGCCTGCGCGTCCGCGCGCTGTCCTTCGACGATCCGCAAGAACGTGCGCTCCGCTTCGCGCGCGTCGCCGATTGCGGACGGAAACCCTTCCGTCCCGATATCGCTGAACTTGCATCCCATCTCGACGAACGCGTCCAGTCTGCGTTCGATCGCCTGCAAAAACGTATCCAAATCCCGAATCGCCACGCCCGCCGCGCGTCCCAGTCTGTCCAGATACTGCGCATAATCGGGCGCCTCGAACTGCACGAGCGCGTCGGTACGGAAAGACGGCGCGACCTTAACCGCGTATCCGCCGTCGCGCAACAACGCGTGGTACGCCAGATCGTCGCACGGATCGTCCGTCGTGGCGATATATTCGACGCGGGCGCGTTCAATCGTCTTGCGGGGCGAAAGCCGCTCCGCGGCGATCTTTTCGTTGCACTTCGTCCAAATGCGATCGGCGTTTTCGGGCGTCACCGGATCGTCCACGCCGAAAAACGCGTGCAACTCCAAGCGCACCCAGTCGTAGATCGGATTGCCGAACGCCGTCGCGACCGTCTCGACGAAACGATCGAATTTCTCGCGCTCCGACGCGCCGCCCGTAATGTAATATTCGTCGACGCCGCGCGTGCGCATGAGCCGCCATTTATAATGATCTGCGGCAAGCCACATTTGCGCGATGTTCCCGAACGGTTTGTCTTCGTAGATGTCGCGCGCGGTCAAATGACAGTGATAATCGACGATCGGCAAATCGCGTACGGATTCGTAGATCGCTTTGGATTTCGCATCCGTCAGGATGCCGAGCGCATCAACGCTGAACTCTGCCACTGCCGTCTCCTTTGCACAGTTTTTCGATCTCGGCGACGCTCGCGACGTTGAAGTCGCCTTCGACCGTATGTTTGAGCGCGCTCGCCGCGACCGCGTAGTCGATCGCATGCTGCGCGTCGTATCCGTTGGTGAGCGCGTAGATCAAACCCGCGCCGAAACTGTCGCCGCCGCCCACGCGATCGACGATCTGGATCGTGTATTTGGCGGAGCGGTAACACCCGTCGCCGTCGCACAGAATGCCCGACCAACGATTGACGCTCGCCGAAATGCTTTCGCGCAGCGTAAACGCGACTTTGGAGATATTCGGGAACATCTCGCGCACCCGATCCGCAAGCGCGGCGTATGCGTCCGCGTCCAACTCTCCGCGCGTGACATCGCTGTTTGCGGCGGCGATCCCGAACACGTCCTTGCAGTCCTCCTCGTTGGAGATCAGCACGTCCACATATCGCATCAGGTCGGACATCACGCGACGCGCCTTGTCCTTGCTCCACAGTTTGTTGCGATAATTCAAATCGCACGATACCGTGACGCCGCGCGCGCGCGCCGCTTCCAGCAACCGCGCCGTCGTCTGCGCGGCGGTATCGGATACCGCGGGCGAAATGCCGGTAAAATGCAGCCATTGCGCGTCGTCCAATACGCGCGGATCGATCTCGTCCGCCGTCATCTCGCAAAACGCGGAATGCGCGCGATCGTACACGACGACGCTGCCGCGCGGACCCGCGCCCTTTTCGCAATAATAGATGCCCATCCGTTCGCCGCCGCGCACGATCGCGGAGACGTCCACGCCCCAGCCGCGCAACTCGTTGACGCAGCGTTGCGCCACGGCGTTGTCGGGCAGTTTGGTCAGATACGAGACGCATTCTCCCATCTGCGCGAGCGATACCGCGACATTGGCTTCTCCGCCGCCGAACACGGCTTCGTAGCGATCCGCCTGCAAGATCCGTCGATGCCCGAACGGTTGCAACCGCAACATGATTTCCCCGAACGTAACGATCCGTTTGTTTTGTGCCATGTCAGTTCCCCTTCTTGGCGCGCTCCACGCGTTCGATAAACGCGCGGCAATCCTGCGTCACCTGCGCATAATCGCCTTTCTTCGCGCCCGCCGTCACCGACGATCCCGCGCCGACCGCGTACGCGCCCGCGGCAAACCATTCCGCGACGTTGTCCGCGCTCACGCCGCCCGTGGGCATGATCCGCAACTGCGGATACGGCGCGCGCAACGCTTTGAGTCCGGACGGACGGTGCACGTCCCCCGGGAACAGTTTGACCAAATCCGCGCCCGCTTCCAACGCGCGCAACGCTTCGGTCGGCGTCGATACGCCGGGGATCGCGAGCACGCCGTAACGGTTGCAGGTACGCACGATCTCTTCGTCCAGCATCGGCGACACGACGAATTGCGCGCCCGCCAAAATCGCGATCCGCGCGGTCGTCGCGTCGAGCACGGTGCCCGCGCCGACGACGGCGTCCGGAATTCGTTGCGCCAGCTCGCGAATGACTTCGTCCGCATGCGGCAACGTAAAGGTTACTTCGATCAGATGCATGCCGCCCGCGCAGCACGCTTCGGCGGTGCGGATTCCCTGTTCGACGCTCTCGCCTCGTACGACGACGACCGCCCCTTCGCGTCCGATCGCGCGATAAATTTCGTGTTTGTCCATATCTCTCCCATTCTTACAGGAATTTTACAGTTTCATTATAACCCACATCCATACCGAAATAAAGGTAATTCCGTCAAAAAAGTATGGACAAAACCGACCCCCGTATGCTAAGATACGGATAGAAATCCGCGCGCATCGACGCATGCTTGCGCGGTAGGGGGAACCATGTCCAGCATCAATTATTGCGGGAAGAATTTACGCACGTACGTCGTATCCCAGCACAACCACGCGTTTTGGGAGATCATCTATTGCACGGGCGGAGACGGCACGATCACGTTCGAGGACGGCACGGTCATCGACTACACGCAGTACCAACTCGTCATGGTGCCGCCGTTCATGAACCACGCCAATTCGTCCCAAAAAGGCTTCAAAAATCTGCACATGACGATCTCGGACTGGACGCCGCCGATTCGGACGGCGCGCCTGCTCGACGACAACGGACACCGCGATCTGCTCGCGGTCATGACGCTGTGCTATCGCTACTTCAACTCCAACATCAAAGAACAGCCCAAGCTGATGATCTCGTTGACCGAACTGCTAATCGACATGCTGATCGCGTTTTCCGGCACTTCGGGGACGAGCCAGCACGTCGAAAACATGGCGACGATCTTGCTCGACGGCTTTTCCGATCCCAATTTCTCAATCGACGAAATGTATCGCAGCATTCCGCTGAGCAAGGACTATCTGCGCCGTCAGTTTATCAAAGAAAAAGGCGTGTCGCCGTTGCAATTTCTCAATCAGACGCGCATCAACCACGCCAAAAAGTTGTTGCTTTCGCGCAGCATCAGCAACTACAAGATTTACGAAATCGCGGAGATCTGCGGCTTCGTCGATCAGTTGTACTTCTCTCGCGTCTTCAAAAAAGTCACCGGACTGTCGCCCAAAGCCTACTGCGAAAAGCATGCTTCCCGACCATAATCCTTTCTGTGTTTGCGATCCCGCGCAAGCATAGGGACGGCAATCGGATCGCAATTCGTTCCGCAAACATGCAAAACGGCGCTCTCGGCGCCGTTTGTCGCGTCCGATCGGGACGCGCGTCGTTTGCTTATGCTCAGCGTAGCACGCTTAGCCGTGGATTGCAAATTTTTGTGACAGCGATTTTTCTTGCGACGTGTCCGCTCAGTTCGCTTTTTTCTTGCGCAATTTGCGAATGCCGACGACCGTAAACCAAATGCCGTACAACGCGATCGTCATCGCGCCTACCATGCCCGCGATCGCATACACGGCGATGCGGAACCATTTCGCATTCGCCAACGAATCCCCGCTCCCTGCCGGCGGCGTCGGCGCGTCCGGATCGGTTGTCGGCAGATCGGGATTGCTCGGATCTCCCGGATTGGTCGTCTGTCCGTGCGTAAACATGTCCGAACTGCTCTGCGTCGGCACTTCCAGCACGTTGCCTTCTTCGTCCGTGATCTCGAAGTTCTCCGCGCCCGCGCCGCTCAGTTTCGCGACCATCTTGTACTGTTGTCCGACGATCAGATCCGCTTCCGCCACGACGTTGCCGTCCGCGTCTACGTATTCGTACACAACTTGCACATACTCCGCGTATTTGCTCGGGATCATAAAGGTCGGCTTGCCGCTCGCATTGCTCCATCGCTCTTCGATCTGCACTTTCGAGATCGTCCATACCAGCGCCTGCTCCGCCGCCAACG
>ERZ779626.394-NODE-394-length-26347-cov-6.657995_pt1 | contig 26347 bp, 28 predicted proteins | sample MGYA00514209_ERZ779626 | MGnify/ENA primary metagenome ERZ779626 (study PRJEB29562, sample SAMEA4376713) | mouse gut metagenome | isolation source: Cecum | study: EMG produced TPA metagenomics assembly of the A DSS colitis mouse model was used to assess the...
AAGCCGCAAAATCCCGTTTTCGAAGTAAAAGACGGATCTGTAATTTTCGAAAACGTAAGCTTTGCTTATTCGCAGAAATCTGACGTCAGTGTCTTAAACAACATTAATCTTGAAATAAAATCGGGTGAAACGGTGGGTATCATCGGCGCTACGGGCTCGGGTAAAACTTCATTGGTTTCCCTTATACCCAGACTTTACGACGCGACGGTCGGCACCGTCAAAGTCGGCGGCGTAGACGTAAAGCAATATAATATGGATACCTTGCGAAATAAGGTTGCCATGGTGTTGCAGAAAAACGTGCTGTTTTCAGGCACGGTAGCCGAGAATTTACGCTGGGGTGACGAAACTGCAACGGAAGAAGATTTACGCTCTGCGGCGCGGCAGGCTTGCGCAGAGGAATTTATTGACGCTTTGCCGGGAGGATTCGATTACGATTTGGGTCAGGGCGGGGTAAACGTTTCCGGCGGGCAGAAACAGCGCCTGTGTATTGCGCGGGCCATGCTCAAAAAACCCGACGTAATAATTTTCGACGACTCTACTTCGGCAGTGGATACGAAGACCGACGCGCAAATCCGCGCCGCTTTGCGGGAATACGCTCCCGAAACGACTAAAATAATTATTGCGCAACGCATTTCTTCGGTTGAAGACGCCGATAAAATCGTGGTAATGGACGAGGGCGGTATAAGCGGCATAGGCACGCACGAGCAGCTTTTAAAGACAAACGGGATATACCGCGAGGTATACGAATCCCAGATAAAAGGAGGGGAAGCCGATGAAGCGTAAAAAATCTTCAAACGTTTCCGCGCAACAGGTTGCGGCAAAAAACGGCAAGCGCGCCAAAACGCCCGTAAAGACGTTGAAGCGATTGCTTTCATACGCATTTTCCAACAACAAGCTGGCGACGGCGTTCGTTGTCGTGTTTGTATTTTTCTCGTCGGTTGCGCACGTAGTCGCCGCTTCCAGAATTTCTTACATAATTACCGAGCTTATAGAAAACGGCAAAAACGCCGACATGTGGAGCGTAGTATATCCGAATATAATAGCTATGGCTTGTATTTATCTGATAGGTTCGGTTTCTTCGTTCGCCTATAATTTAATGATGATGTACATTGCGCAGAAAACTTTGAAAAAGATGCGCGACGAAATGTTTGCGAAAATGCAGAATTTGCCTTTGAAATATTTCGACAGCCGCACGCACGGCGACCTCATGAGTCTTTATACCAACGACGTCGATACAATGCGCCAGCTTCTCACGCAGACGATTCCGCAGATTATTTCTTCCGTAATAACCATTGTAGCGGTGTTCGTGTTTATGATATTGTACAGCGTTACTCTGTTACTTGTCGTTTTAGTAGTACTTGCCGCCATAATTTTTGCTACGAAATATATAGGCGGCAAATCCGCAAAGTATTATCTGCAACATCAAAAGTCGCTCGGCAGACTTAACGGTTACGTCGAAGAAATGACCGAAGGGCAGAAGGTTATAAAGGTTTTCTGCCATGAAGCAAAAGCGCGCGAGCAGTTTAAAGTTTTTAACGACGAGCTTAACGAAGCGGGCGCCAAGGCGAATACATACGCATTCGTATTGGGACCTATTAACAACAATCTCGGCTATTTGCAGTATGTTCTTGTGGCTTTGGTCGGCGTGCTTTTTATGGCGTTCGTGGGGGAGAAAGGCTTTCTTTCCATTCAGTGCTCCGTAATAGAGGCGGATAATGTCAACAGGGTGGCGTGCATAGCGGGCGTGCTTGTCTCGTTTTTAATGTATTCCAGACAGTTCAATATGCCGCTTATGCAGGTTTCGCAGCAGTTTAACGCCATTGTAATGGCGCTTGCCGGCGCGGAAAGGATTTTCGAAACGGTCGACTCGTCCCCCGAAGATAAGGGAGGAAACGTTGTTTTGACTTACGGTGAAAACGGTCAAAGCAAATGGGCGTGGAAACGTCCGGAAAGCGACGGCTCTTACACATACATTCCCTTGAAAGGCGATATCCGCTTCAATGACGTCGTATTCGGTTACACCGATGAAAAAGTTATTTTGAAGCATATCAGTCTTTATGCCAAACCCGGGCAAAAAATCGCTTTCGTCGGGTCGACCGGCGCCGGTAAAACGACGATAACAAATCTCATAAACCGTTTTTACGATATTAGCTCGGGGGAAATAACTTACGACGGAATCGATATCAAAGATATTAAAAAGGATGATTTACGCCGTTCCTTGGGCGTAGTTTTGCAGGATACGCACCTTTTCAGCGGTACGGTAATTGATAATATACGTTACGGCAGACTCGACGCTACCGACGAGGACTGCGTAAACGCCGCCAAGCTTGCCAATGCGGATTTCTTTATTACCCACCTGCCCGAGGGATATAAAACGGTTATAAAGGGCGACGGAGCCAATCTTTCGCAAGGGCAAAGACAGCTTCTCGCCATAGCGCGCGCGATGGTTTCGGATTGCCCCGTTATCATTCTGGACGAAGCAACTTCTTCCATCGATACCCGTACGGAAAAGCTCATAGAGCAGGGTATGGATAAGCTTATGGAGGGCAGGACGGTTTTCGTAATAGCGCACAGGCTTTCCACCGTCCGCAACAGTCATGCGATTATGGTGCTTGAAAACGGAGAAATTATCGAGCGCGGCGACCATAAATCGCTTATAGAGCAGAAAGGTAAGTATTACAGCCTGTATACCGGCGCTTTCGAGCTGGAATAATAAAAATAGTACAACCTGTAAAAGAATAGTACAAACTGTCGAAAACATACACTACTTTTAGAGCGATTGCTCGTTCGGGGTAGCGTATGTTTTTTGATTTGTTGAATTTGCTTTTCGGTAAAATATTCTTTTTTACCGGTATGGTGCGCGACGGGACTTTCCCAAAGCCGCTTTCGCCCGAGGACGAAAGAAAATATTTGGCATTAGCGCGTGAAGGCGACGCTCAGGCAAAAGAAATACTTATAAAGCACAATATGCGTCTTGTTGCGCATGTGGTAAAAAAATATACCGGCGCGGCGGAAACTGACGATTTGCTTTCTGTAGGCTCGATAGGGCTTATAAAAGCTATAAATACCTATCAGGACGGCAAGGGTACGCAGCTTGCAACTTATACTGCCCGTTGCATCGAAAACGAAATTTTAATGCTGCTGCGCGCAGGCAAAAAGCATAAAAACACTGTCTCGCTTTCGGACCCCGTCGGGGTAGACAAGGACGGTAACGAGTTGACGCTTATCGACCTTCTCGCGGAAAAGGAGGACAGCGTTTTCGCCAAGGTCGAAAAAAGCGTCCAGCGTGAAAAATTCGTGGCTTTTCTAAAAAAGTTTTTATGCGAAAGGGAATTTGTCATTATCTCTTTAAGATACGGGCTTGAAGACGGAAACGCTTTGCCGCAGAGGGAAGTGGCTAAAAAACTCGGCATTTCACGCTCTTACATATCGCGCATCGAAAAGCGCGCAATAGAAAAGGCGCGTGAAAATCTTAGAAAAGACGATTTTTTTACAGATTGACGCAATGTTGCGATAATCTCTTATACGCGGCGCGTTTTTAAAATAATATTATCGGGTTTGCGGTTTATCCATAAGGTAAGCCGCTTTTTTGATTGCAAATTTTTCTTTCGGGTGATAAAATTATCAATAAGGAGCAGAAAATGGCAAACGTAATGGATACCCTGCGTGAAAGGGGTTTTATAAAACAAACCGTTTACGAGGAGGACTTATATAAACTTCTCGGCGAACAAAGCGTAACTTTTTATACCGGATTCGACCCGACTGCCGACAGCCTTCATATAGGTCACTTCATGCAGCTTATAGCTATTAAGCATATGCAGGAAGCCGGACATAAACCCATAATTTTAATAGGCGGCGGAACCGCAATGATAGGCGACCCCACAGGAAAAACCGACATGCGCAAAATGATGACGCGCGAAACTATAGACTATCACGTTTCATGCTTTAAAACGCAGATGTCCAAGTTCGTCAGCTTCGAGGGGGAAAATGCCGCAATTATCGTAAATAATGCGGACTGGCTTTTAAACCTGAACTATCTAGATTTTATCCGCGATATCGGCACGCATTTTTCCGTGAACGAAATGCTGCGCGCAAAATGCTTCGAGACCCGTCTCGAACGCGGTCTGTCTTTCCTCGAATTCAACTATATGCCCATGCAGGGATATGACTTTTTGCATCTTTTCAAAAAGTACGGTTGCGTTTTGGAGCTTGGCGGCGACGACCAGTGGTCTAATATTCTTGCGGGCGCAAACCTTATAAGGGTAAAGGAAAAAAAGCCCGCTTACGCAATGACGTTCACCCTGCTTGTCACAAGCGAGGGCAAAAAAATGGGCAAGACGGAAAAGGGCGCCGTATGGCTTGACGAAAATAAAACAAGCCCTTACGAATTTTTCCAGTATTGGCGCAACGTTGCGGACGAGGACGTGGAAAAGCTTTTAAAGCTTTTGACTTTTCTTCCGCTTGAAGATATTGCCGGGCTGGTAAAGCATAAAGACGAACGTATAAACACCGCGAAAGAAACGCTCGCATACGAGCTTACCAAACTTGTGCACGGCGAAGAAAAGGCGTCAAAAGCACGTTCTCAGGCGCGCGCGGCGTTCGGAGAGGGCGGAGATTTGCCCGAAAAACATATTTCTTTGGAAAGCGCTACCGTGATACCCGCGCTTGTCGCGGCGGGTATATGTACCAGCAACGGCGAAGCAAGAAGATTGATTCAGCAGGGCGGCGTGTCCGTAAACGAAGATAAAGTCACGGACATAAATGCACCGGTCAAAGACGGGGACGTTATTCACAAGGGTAAAAAAGTTCATATAAAGTTAAGACTTAATTAAGTGGACGGTTATTTTTCTATAAGCGGGGAATGCGTAACGCATAAAATAATAGAAAAATCCCGCTTCATCACAACTTCGCGCCGTGTCGAAGGCGAGCAGGCGGCAAAGCTGTTTGTTTCCGAGATGCGGGATAAATATCCCGATGCAACGCATAACTGTTATGCGTACGTCTGCGACAAATACGGCAATTTTATGCGGTTTTCGGACGATAACGAGCCGCAGGGCACTGCCGGCATGCCTATTTTGGAAGTTATAAAAAACAAAAAACTTTTTGAGACTGCGGTAGTGGTGACGCGCTATTTCGGCGGCATTAAGCTGGGCGCGGGCGGGCTTACGCGCGCTTATTCGGGGTGCGCGGCGGAAAATCTCGACCTTGCGGAAAAGGTTTTCTACACGGTTTGTTGCGAAAGCAAGTATACGGTAGATTATTCATCTGCCGAAGTCGCGTCGCGTTTTTTTGCTGAGAATAAATCGGAAGTGCTCGGCGCCGAGTATTCCGACGCGGTAATTTATACCGTAGCCGTTAAAAAGGACGGGGCGGACGCGTTCGATCGCGCATTTTTCGACCTTCTCAACGGAAAAGTAAAAATTTGCAGACAGAAGGAGTATTATTTTCCCTTCAAACTTTAAGCGCGGTTGCGTCAAGCCGACCGCGCTTTTCCGTGCTCCGCATTGACAAACGCGCATGACAATGATAAAATAAAAACGATATGTCCGAAATAACTTCGATAGAACCGCAGATAAAGGATAAAGCGCGTTGCAACGTTTACGTGGACGGCAGATTTTACTGCGGGATAAAGCTGGAAGTCGCTATAAAGTACAATCTTAAAAGCGGTATGCAAATAGAAAAAGAAAAGCTGGACGAAATTCAGCTTGCAACCGAAAAAAGTCAGGCGCTGGATAAAGCCATGACTTATCTTTCCGCGTGTATGCGCACGCGCAGGCAGATGAGCGATTATCTTACAAAAAAGGGCTATACGCAAGCCGTTTGCGATTACGTTCTCGAAAGATTGGAATATCACAATCTTATAGACGACGCGGCTTATTGCCGCGCTTATATCAACAGCGTGAAGGGTAAAGGAAAAAGGGCGTTGGAGGCTGACCTTATAAAGCGCGGCGCGGAAAAAAACGCAATAAGCGAAGCTTTAGATGAGGTTGAAGAAGACAGCGGCGAAGCCGCGGTTATTCTTGAAAAATATATGCGCGGTAAACAGCACGACAAACAAAATTTGTATAAAGCTTTCAAATATCTTTTGGCTAAGGGCTACGGTTACGATACCGCTAAAGATGCTTTGGGAAAGTTCGGCGATACAGATGAAGATTATTGAACTGAGTGAAACCGATTCCACAAACGAATATTGCAAACGTTTGGACGCGGTCTGCGATACATTGGTAACGGCAGACCGCCAAAGCGCGGGCAAAGGCACCAAAGGCAGAAGTTTTGTCTCGTCCGAAGGCGGAGTTTACATTTCCCTAATGCGGTTTTATAATGATTTTCCCGCCTCAGCCGCATTTAAAATTATGATAAATTCATGTGCGGCGGTATGTGAAACGGTGGAAAAATTCGGGCTTAATCCCGTAATACGTTGGTCTAACGACGTTCTTGTAAACGGTAAAAAAATCTGCGGCACACTAATTGAAAATATTGTCCGCGGCGGTCGGATAATAAAGTCGATAGTCGGCATAGGTATAAACGTAAACAATACTTTGCCGCCGGAGCTTAAACACGTCGCAACTACAATGCAAGCCGAACTGGGTAAAAGCATATCCGTCTCTTCCGTAAAAAAAACGCTAATATCCAAGCTTCAAAAGACCTATGATATTGCCGTTTACAAACGCTATATTAACTGGCTCGGAAAAAACGTCGTTTTAAAAACCGCCGAAGGCGAAACCGTTGCGGAAGCGCTGGATATAGAAGACGACGGCAGGCTCGTCTGCAATATCGGCGGCATAAAGAAAAAAATCAGTTCTGCGGAGGTATCTTTAAGACTGTAATGTTCAAAGTACTTTCAAATTCGCAAATGCGCGCCGCCGACGAATATACTGTTAAGGAAAAGGGGATTTCCACCAAGACGCTAATGCGTCGCGCAGGACTTGCCGTTGCGGACGAAATTTCCAAGCTTGACGGCGCTATGGATAAAAGTATACTTGTCGTCTGCGGCAACGGCAATAACGGCGGCGACGGTTATGTCTGCGCCGAGGAGTTAAAAAGGCGCGGCTTCAAAGTAAAGGTGTTTTGCATTGAAGGAATTCCATCCCCCGACTGCGCAAGGGAAAAAGCCGCTTACACGGGAGAATATTCCGAAAGTATTAGCGGGGAAATAATAGCGGATTGTATTTTCGGTACGGGACTATCGCGTCCTGCGGAAGGACGTTATGCGGAAGTAATAAATTGCATTAACAAAAGCGGCGCGTTCGTCGTTTCGGCTGATATTCCGAGCGGGCTGAACGGCGATAACGGTAATTCTTACGGATGCGCGGTTAAAGCGGATTTGACGGTTGCGCTGGCGGAATATAAATATGGCTTTTTTCTGGGAGACGGTTTTGACTTTTGCGGTAAAACAGTAAAGCGCGATATCGGAATAAGCGTGCCGAACGGCAATTATATCGGCGTGTGCGAGGCGAGCGACGTCAAAAAACTTTATCCGCTACGGAAAAGAAATACCCATAAAGGAACTTACGGCAGCGCAAACATAATAGCGGGAAGCGATAAATATACGGGCGCGGCGATACTTTCCGTCGAAGCCGCGTTGCGTTCCGGTTGCGGCTACGTAAAGCTTACTTCGGAAGAACAAGTCAAACACGCCGTATTGCAAAGATGCGCGCAGACAATTTGTATCGACGGTTTCGATTTGAATTGCGATGCGATTGCCGTCGGTATGGGGTGCGGAGTCTCGCGCGAGAATTATTTGCTCATCTCAAAACTATTGACGTCCTATAATGGTACGCTTATAATAGACGCGGACGGTTTGAACGCCCTTGCGAAATTCGGCGCCGACGCGCTCAAAAGCAAGACTTGTAAACTTATACTTACACCGCACGTAAAAGAGTTTTCCCGTCTTACTGGACTTTCAGTCGGGGAAATTTTGGCGGATCCCGTAAAAACCGCCGAGTGTTTTGCGAAAGAATTCGGGGCGGTGTTGCTTCTTAAAGGAGCTGCGAGTATAATAACCGACGGCGATAAAACGGTGTTGAATATCCGCGGAAACACGGCGCTTTCAAAAGGCGGAAGCGGGGATATGCTTTCGGGTTACATGTGCGGAAGCGCGGCGCGCGGACTTGCGCCGTTTGACGCGGCGGTATGCGCCGCATATACTTTGGGGGCCGCGGCGGAAATGTGTTCGGATGAAAAGACCGAGTATTGCGTCACGGCGGAAGACATTTTAAAAAATTTGCATTTAAGCGTAAAACATTTGACATAGTAAAGTTTAACTGATAAAATACCTGTGTTGAAAGGGAGTAGTTTAAGTCAAATCTCGTCATCACGGCGCAACCGCTCGGGATTTGACACCGCAGTAAAACGGTTACAAGACTTTTAACTTAAAGAAATTTAAGTTAAAGGTCTTATTTTTTTACTGCTTTTCGGCAAAAATCTAATGGGGTAAAATAAATGAACTATAACCTTATTTTAGACAGTACGGCGGCCACGTGGATTGTCAATTTGCTTTTACTGGTCATAGGTTTCGTCCTTTTGGTGAAGGGTGCGGATTTCTTTGTCGACGGCTCGGCGGGTATTGCGCGCAAGCTTAAAATTTCTACATTTATAATCGGCGTTACGGTTGTTGCCGTCGGAACCAGCGCGCCGGAACTTGCCGTGACGATAGTCGACGCAACCGCAGGCACGGGAGATTTGATTATGGGCAATATTCTTGGCAGCAACGCGCTCAATGTTTTGCTTATTCTCGGTCTTTCTGCGGTAATTTGCAAGCTCCCGTCCGAAAAGACTACAAGAATGATAGATATGCCGTTTCTCGTATTTGTCAGCGCACTTTTTCTTGTTTTCGGTATATTCGTCGGGCCTTACAGCTTCGGTAAGACCGACGCGGGCGAAACTTATCTGGACGCGACTATGCCCTGGTATTGCGGGCTTATTCTTCTGTTGCTTTATATCGGCTTTATGGCGTACAACATAGTGCTTGCCCGTAAGCAGTCAAAAGCAATGCTTGAACAGGCTACTGCGGTTTCTGTTGCGGACCCCTGCGCGGGAGGAGAGCAAAATTCCGCCTGTCCCGAAGGCGTTATGGCGAAAATAAAAGCCGGTTACGCCAATATGCTTAATAAGGTTTGGTTTTTAATAGTTATTGCCGTAGTCGGGCTTTTAATGGTGGTAGGCGGCGCAACGCTTGTGGTCAACGCGGCGAGAACCGTATCTGTCGACCTGATAGGCATAGATCCCGAAATAGTCGCGCTCACTGTAGTTGCGTTCGGTACGTCGCTTCCCGAGCTTATAACCTCTGTTTCCGCTGCTAAAAAGGGCGACGTGGGTATTGCCACCGGCAACATAATCGGCAGTAACATTGCAAATATTCTGCTTATAGGCGGTGTCGGCGCGCTGTGTACGGGCTCGCGCGGTGTTCCTTTTACCATGGAAGGGCTTGTCGGCGGAATCGTTTCGCTGGTTGCGGCTTTAATGATTTTCGGATTTTCCGCCGGCAGCAAATCAAAAAGTCTGGGAAGAATTGCGGGCACGGTAATGCTTGTATGCTTCGTTTGCTATTACGGCTTTATCTTTATCAATAAGTATGCTTTGAATCTGTATCTTCCGGGGTTACCTTTTTAATATCGGTTTAAGTATTTATAATTTTGTTTTCGCTGTTTAAAACCCGACAACCGTGTCAACAATATTGTTGGGGCAGTACATATAATAAAATATACACACTGCCGAAAAAAGAGGTAATTATGACTATTAAGCGCGGAGAACTTTATTATGCAGATCTGTCGCCTGTAGTTGGCAGCGAGCAGGGCGGTGTCCGCCCCGTGCTGGTTGTGCAGAACGACGTCGGCAATAAATATTCGCCGACGGTTATCGCCGCGGCGGTTACAAGTAAAATAAATAAGGCAAAACTGCCTACGCATATAGAACTGCCTTCTAATTCGTACGGGCTTGCGAAAGATTCTGTAATACTGCTTGAACAGATTCGTACGCTCGATAAAAGACGGCTGAAAGAGCGGATAGGCGAATTGAGCGAATTGACCATGACGCGCGTGGATAAGGCGATATTGATAAGTCTCGGTTTCGAAAAATAATTTTAAGGCGCACGCTTAACGGCGTGTGCCTTAGTTTTTCTTGACAAATTCAAAAGGCTAATATATCATATATCATATGCTTGAAAAATTTAAAGGCAAAATAAAATTCAATATCGGATTAAAAAGTTTAATCCTTATAGGCGTTTGCGTAGCTTTGATAATAGTCGACCTTGTGACTAAAATTTTCGAGGAGCGCGACGGCTGGAATTTTAAAGTCATACCTAATTTTATAGAAGTAGTCAGCGGTAGCAGAAACCCCGGGTGCGCGTTCAGCTTTCTTGCGGAAGCGGCGTGGGGACAGATTTTTCTGATAGTAATGACGTTTATACTGCTTGCCGTTTTAATCGCGCTTTTTATAGTGCTTCCCGAAAGATTTACGCTTTTAAAAGTGGCGGTAAGCATGATAATTGCGGGTGCGGTGGGCAACCTTATAGACCGTATTGCGTACAGAAGCGTCAGGGACTTTGTGGAGCTGAACATGTTCGGTAACATGGTGGCATGCAATTTTGCCGATTTCTGGATTGTTATAGGCACGGTAATAGCGGTAATAGATATGCTTTTTATAAATGAATTGTCCGTATTCCCTCTTACGAAAAAAGCCAAGGAAGCACAGACGAAAAGACGTGACGAAAACATTAACGAAAGCGTTCCTCCGACGGAAAATGAAAATCTGCCTCGGGAAGAAAATCATGACGAGGGTACGGACGGAAAAAGCGACGGTTCCGGCGGCGGTCAGTAAATGGAAACCAAAACCGTGACCGCGGATAAAAACTGCGTCCGCACAGATATTTATCTTGCGGAAATACTTAAAGGGCGTTCTCGCTCTTTTGTGAAAAAGTTAATAAACGACGGCAATGTTAAATTAAACGGAAAAGCCGTAAAGCCGTCGCAGGAAGTCGTTTGCGGAGACAAGCTCGATATTATTTTGCCGGACGCGGAGGAGTACTCCGTCCGCGCCGAAAATATTCCGCTCGATATAATTTACGAAGACGGCGATTTGGCGGTTGTCAACAAACCGCAGGGCATGACCGTACACATGGGCAACGGTAACGCGGACGGAACCCTGGTGAACGCGCTTTTATACAGACTCGACAGTTTAAGCGGTATAAACGGCGTAATCCGTCCGGGCATTGTCCACAGGATAGATAAGGACACTTCCGGACTTCTCGTAGTCGCCAAAAACGACGCAGCGCATAAAAGCCTGTCGGAGCAGATTGCTTCAAAAACTTGCCGCCGCACTTATCTGGCGCTGTTGGAGGGTAAGCTTGCGGACGACGGCGGCACGGTAACGACGTATATAGGCAGAAGCCCGCGCGACAGATTGAAAATGGCGGTTGTGCCGCCCGATAAAGGCAAACTTGCGATTACCGAGTATAAAGTGGTTAAGCGTTACGAAAATTATACTCTGTGCCGCTTCGATTTGAAAACGGGAAGAACGCACCAGATACGCGTGCATGCAAAGTATCTCAATCATCCAGTTGTCGGCGATACCGTGTACGGAATTAAGAAACAGAAGTTTAAACTGAACGGTCAGCTTCTGCACGCTTTCAGACTGGCATTTATTCATCCGTCTACCGGTAAAGAAATGTCTTTCGAAGCGCCTTTGCCGGAATATTTTACTGAAATACTGAATAAACTAAATAGATAAAAAAAGTTTTTTCCAACGCTTGCAATAATAAAGACGAATTGGTATACTTAATTAGTAGAAAATTTAAAGGAGTGTAATTTCAATGGCAAAAAAGAGAACGACTACTTCGTCGGGCAACCGCGACATAGTTAAATTCTGTTCTTTCTGGGGCATGTCTATCGCTGCGTTGTTTTATATTTTCAGCGGCTTCATTAACTTTCTTATAAGCGTTATAAAAAGTTTGGACGGCACTAAAGCGGCAAACACGCTTTCTACCGTATGCAACATTTTAACGTTGCTCGGCAATATAGCTATTATAATAGCAATTGCTTTGCCCGCGTGGCGCTATGTAAGCGGTAAAAGCAAAGGCTGGAAAGTATTCTATTGGATAATGCTTGTTGTGTTCGCTTTCGGTATAGTACTCGGAATGCTCGGCGGCATACTTTAATATCGCAAATTAAAAATTCCCCGCAATTGCGGGGAATTTTTTTATGCCGCGCTTTTTCTTTACAAATAAAATTTAATATTTTATAATATTTGTGCGTTTAAAGTCGTTTATGCGTGTGAATAAACAATAAAATCCGCCGTAAAACGTTTCGGAGGATTAGTAAAGGTAAAATATGGCAAATCCTTTAATAGCTATAGTCGGCAGGCCCAACGTAGGTAAAAGTACGTTTTTCAACAAAGTCGCCGGAAGAAAAATTTCAATAACCGAAGACAAGCCCGGCGTAACGCGCGACAGACTTTACGCGGACGCGGAGTGGCGCGGCAAAGCGTTTTCCATGGTGGATACTGGGGGGATAGAACTCCGCTCCGACGATACCATGTGGAAAGAGATAAAAAAACAGGCGGAGGTGGCTATTGACACCGCGCAGGTAATTATGCTTTTCGTAGACGGGCGCGAAGGTCTTACTTCTTCGGATTACGACGTGGCGGATATGCTTCGCCGCTCGAAAAAACCCGTAATACTGGTTGTCAATAAAATAGACGAATATTCCGAAGAAAAGGTCTTTGAATTCTATTCATTGGGTCTGGGCGAGCCGTATCCCATTTCCGCAGAGCACGGTACGGGTATAGGCGATTTACTGGACGAAGCCGTCAGTTGGTTTGAAAAGGTAGATACAACCGAGGACGAAAGTATAAAAATTGCCGTTGTCGGTAAGCCAAACGCAGGGAAAAGCAGTCTTGTCAACAGGTTGCTTGGCTTCGAAAGGTCTATTGTTACCGATATTGCCGGCACCACCCGCGACGCTATTGACAGTAAATTTACATTCAACGGCACGGACTATACAATAATAGATACGGCGGGAATAAGAAAAAAGAGTAAAGTAGAGGACGATATAGAGTATTATTCGGTAATGCGCGCGTTCGACGCCGTTCGACGCGCGGACGTGTGCCTGCTGGTAGTCGACAGCACGGACGGACTGACGGAGCAGGATACCAAAATAATAGGATACGTGCACGAGCAAGGTAAGCCGTCCGTTATTGTAATGAACAAATGGGATCTTGTCGAAAAGGATACAAACACAATAAACAAGTTTGAAGACAAGCTTAAAGAAGATTTGAAATTCATGAGTTATTTCAAATCAGTTTATATTTCGGCTAAAACGGGACAGCGCGTCGAAAAGATACTCTCGATTGTAGGCGATGTTTACGAACATTCTCGGCATCGCGTCGCCACCGGCACCTTGAACGACGTTATATCCGACGCCGTCCGCTCTAACGAGCCGCCTTCATATAACGGCAAAAGATTAAAAGTTTATTACGCGTCGCAGGTTGCCGTTGCTCCGCCGACCATAGTGCTGTTTGTCAATAATTTCAATCTTCTGCATTTTTCTTACGAAAGATATTTGGAAAACGTGCTCAGGAAATCTTTCGATTTCAGCGGCACGCCAATAAAAATTTTGACCAGGGAGAAAAGCGAGCGCGCATGAAAGAATTTTACTTTTCTTCCGGTTGGTACTGGTTTTTGCTGGCGGCTGTTGCTTGCTATATGATAGGCTGTTTTAATTTTGCCGTTATAATTTCGCATATAAAGAGGAAAGATATTCGCGATATAGGCAGCGGAAACCCCGGGTCCATGAACATGACGCGCACGTTCGGACTTAAAGTCGGCGCAATCAATTTTTTCTGCGACCTTGTAAAGGGCGGCGTTCCCGCCGTAGCGGGATATTTTATTTTCAAGGATTATGTCTTTGCTGGTACCGATATTGCGGTTTCCGATTTCACCAGATATCTTTTCGGTTTGTTCGTTATTATAGGTCATGTGTTTCCGGTTACCTTGAAATTCAAGGGCGGTAAAGGAATAGCGTCTACCATGGGGCTTTTTGCTTTCTCGCTCGCTTGCGAGCAGTGGTGGTATTTTTTCATTGCGGCTGCAATCCTTATAGGCGTCCTTCTGTATATAATTTTTACGGAATGGGGCTCTATGGGGTCATTGATAGGCGTTGCGGCTTTAACGGTCTTTCAGACGGTACTGTTTGTGTTGAGATACTCAGCGGAGCTGACAAACGTTTGGTCGCTTCTCATGTTCGCGCTTTTGCTTGCGGTTGACTTTGTAACGTGGTTTGCCCACCGTACAAACATTTATAAACTTCTTGCGGGGGAAGAACACCATACTTCCGTAAGACGGAAAAAAAGAAGTTAATAAACCAAAAGCGACGGGATTACGGTAATTCCCATAGGGAATTTAATAAAACGTAAATAAAAAGATTTAGGCATAGCGTTAAGCTGTGCCTTTTCTGTTTTTTTTTCGTAGACGAACTAGGCTACTCGTAGCCTAGTGAGATATAGATATGTTTTATATTCCACGCAAAATTCAATCGGTTGCGCTCTTTCATTTTTCGTGATATAATGATTGTACGATAAACAGTAATTTAGCGGAGTAAGTTATGAAAGATAAGTCTAACAAAAGAATTTCACCGCTCGGTATAAAAGGCAGCATATTGTTTACAATCGTAAATTTAATTTTTATATTCGTTGCTACTCTTATGTTTATAAGCTATTCGGACTGCTTAAAAATTCAAAAGGCAATAAACCGTGGCGTTACGGCGGAAGCGGAAATTGTCTATCTTCAAAAACGTAGCTTATCGAGAGGAGCTTACGACTTGATATGCCGTTATGTCGATGAAAATGGAATAATATACGAATGTGCTTGCGGAAAAGGAAGTTACTATGACTACACACAAACAGCACTTGATGAACAACGCATAGGTGAAAAAGTCGAAATTTATATCGGCGAAATAAGACACGGCAATAAAGGTGTTTGTTGGGCAGTAAGTTACGGTAAAGATGTAAACGCAAATACGCAGTTGGCTTGGGGAATAGTGTGTATCTGCTTAATATTTGTTATGTTCGTGCTGTTATCATTGTATCTGCTATTCTTTTACGATAAGTTTCCTTTCACAAAACGAAAGAAATCAAAATAAGATAAATTTCAATTTATCCTTCCAAATAGTTTGTAGTAAAAAGCTCTCGAACATATCGTTCGAGAGCTTTTGTTCTCGTTTGAAAGTACAACTCTTAAAAATTTAGTATTTAATTCCCTATGGGAATTGTGCTTTACCCGTCGCTTTTAAGTATTTTGTTTTTATTTCTTTTTGTCGTCTTTGTCGTTGTTTTCTTTGGACTTTACGGTGTATTCTATTGCCGTATTCGCCTTGCACAGTTCGTTTATAAATTCGTCGTACCATTCTTCTTTTACTACAATTACAATAAATCCGTTGTTTTTGAAAAACACGCTCAGTTTATTTGTGGTACGGTCTAAAATTACGGAGTTGATATCTTCTGTCTTATATTTGCTTTTAATTATGCCGAAGCTTGTGGTTAATATATTTCCTTCTATGCGGTAATAAGAGCTTATAAGCAGGCTGATTAAAATAACCAGCAAAATCGCTGGAATAAGGTAAAGAAGCACAAATCTTATAATAGGATATACCGGATACGGTTCGGCGGCAATGTCGCTGACTATTACGGAGTATGTGTTAACCCCCAGACCTATTACGCACAGGGCAATTCCGATATAAATAAATGCAGTCGTAAGACGCGTAAATCTGTATTTGAAAGTTTTCATAATTCAATTATACTTTTATTGTTTGCAAAATGCAAGAAATTTTTGCCGTTTGTGTTTTTTGCGGGTCAATCTGTTGAATATTTGCTACTGTTAATGTAAAATGAAAATATGATAAAGTTAATAAACGGCGGGGTTTACTGTATAGACGGTAAACTTACTGAAGAAAAAAATACCGTTTTTGACGATGCGGAAAAACGGTCGGCGGAAAAAAATACGCTTGCTTACGGGGTATTGAAAGCTCATAATAAGGGCGACGGGGAAAATTTGAAAATTTCTTTCGATGCTCTCGTTTCCCACGACATAACTTATGTGGGAATAATTCAGACCGCGAAAGCTTCGGGACTGGAAGAATTTCCGTTACCGTATACGCTTACCAACTGTCACAACTCTCTTTGTGCGGTCGGAGGTACGGTAAACGCGGACGACCATGCTTTCGGTTTTTCCGCGGCAAAAAAATACGGCGGTAATTACGTGCCGCCGCATATTGCCGTAATCCATCAGTACATGCGTGAGATGCAGGCGCGCTGCGGCGCTATGATACTCGGTTCGGACAGTCACACGCGTTACGGCGCGCTGGGCACTTTGGCTGTCGGCGAGGGGGGACCGGAGCTGGTTAAACAGTTGTTGCGTCAAACCTACGACATTAAACGTCCCGAAGTTATAGCCGTTTACCTGACGGGCAAACCGCGTAAAGGGGTAGGTCCGCACGACGTGGCTATCGCCCTTGTCGGCGCCGTTTTCAAAAACGCGTTCGTAAAAAATAAAATTTTAGAATTCATCGGTCCCGGGATAGGAAATCTTTCAATGGATTTCCGTTGCGGCATAGACGTTATGACGACCGAAACGGCGTGTCTTTCGAGTATATGGGAAACGGACGAAATAACTGAGGAATTTTTTGCCCTGCACGGCAGAGCCGCGGATTATAAGCAAATGAAAGTATGCAAAACCGCCTATTACGACGGCGCCGTCGTAATAGATTTATCCTCTGTCGAACCTATGATAGCGCTTCCTTTTCACCCGTCGAATGCGTTTACGCTTAAACATTTCATAGATAACGCCGCCGATATACTTTACGAAGCGGAAAAAGACGGAAATAAGCTTATAAAGGGCGGTGGTTTCGGCTTGCGCGATAAAATCAAAAACGGAAAAGTTTTGGTAAATCAGGGAATAATCGCCGGTTGTGCTGGCGGCAGTTATGAAAATTTAGCCGAAGCTTGTGAAATACTGCGCGGCAAAAGCTGCGGCTGCGGCGGGTTCGAGCTTAGCGTTTATCCGCAAAGCCAACCTGTTTACAAGTGCCTTTCGGACAACGGCTACATTTCGCCGCTTGTAAGTTCGGGTGCAATAATAAAAACGGCTTTTTGCGGTCCGTGCTTCGGCGCCGGCGACACGCCCGCCAACAACGGGCTTTCGGTCCGTCACGTCACCCGCAATTTCGAAAACAGGGAAGGCTCGAAGCCGACGGAGGGACAGCTTTCCGCGGTCGCGTTGATGGACGCCCGCTCTATCGCGGCTACGGCGGCGAACGGAGGCGTTCTGACTCCCGCGACGGAAACGGACTTCGACGGCAATATTAAAAAATATTATTTTGATAAAACTATATACGAAAACCGCGTGTATTGCGGCTACGGAAAACCTAATCCGGACGAACAATTGGTTTACGGTCCGAATATTGCCGATTGGCCTCAACAGGTCGCGCTCGGTAAAAATCTTCTTTTGAAAGTAGTAAGCGTTTTGTCAGATTCCGTAACTACAACTGACGAGCTTATTCCCTCGGGTGAAACTTCGTCTTACCGTTCCAACCCGTTAAAACTTGCTGAATTTACTCTTTCCCGAAAAGATCCCGACTACGTAATGCGTGCGGAAATCGTAAAGGCGGATGAGTCTGAGCGTAGGCGCAGCGGCAAGCTTCCCGAAAGCGTGCTTAAAGAAATAAACTTCATGCCGCCCGCGGACACTCTTTACGGCAGCTGTATCGCGGCGCGCCGCCCTGGCGACGGTTCGGCAAGGGAACAGGCGGCGTCATGTCAAAGAGTGTTGGGCGGTATTGCGAATATTGCGGAGGCATATGCAACAAAGCGTTACCGTTCAAACCTTATAAACTGGGGCATGTTGCCGTTTACGTGCGGGGAATTCGATTTTAAAACGGGAGATTATATCTATATAGAAGATGTTTTAAGTACTGTGCGCAACGGTGACGGTTACGTCAACGCAAAGCGCATATCGGACGGGAAGACGCAAAATATAGTTCTCGGACTGTTCCCGTTAACCGACAAAGAAAGAGAGATAATCGCGTCGGGTTGTCTTATAAATTACTATAAAAACAAAACGGCACTTTGAAGTGCCGTTTTGCATGTTACGGGTTTTGCGGTATGGGTTTTCGTTCGTTGCCGCGGCGCGGCATTTTGCGAAAATCCGGCGGAGTGTTTTCGCCGCGGCGCGGCTTTCTGGGCGTGCGCGGTCTTACAAGCGGCTCGCGCGGTGCTTCCTCTGTTTTTTCTTCGGGGGCTTCTTTCGGTTCGTCTGTTTCCTGCGGAAGTTCTTCTATCAGTCCGTAGGGCTTTTCGTCCCGTTCGGGTTTGGTTTTATCCGGCGAACAGCCTGCCGCGCATATAGCGCATGCGGCGATGAGGGGAGCGATTATAAATAAAACTTTTTTCATACTACCAGTATGTTTTATTTTTTTGCTTGTATTCGTCGAAAATCTGTGTTATAATTTTTTTATCCTGAGTTTAAAGGGTATCCTGAAAGCGAAGGGCTTAATCGAGTATCGTCCTGTGGCGATACCGTTTTGCCGTTTCCTTTCTGTTGTCGGGAGGGATTTTTTTTATGTCGGAAAACAGGCTTGCCGTAATAAGTATTATTGTCGAAAATCGTGAACGCAGTCCGCAAATAAACGCTTTGCTTTCGGATTTCGGTAATTATATTGTCGGCAGAATGGGAATACCTTACAAAGAAAAAAACGTCGCCGTTCTGTGCGTTGTAATTGACGCGCCTGCGGAAATAATAAACACGCTTACAGGCAGAATAGGCATGCTGTCGGGCGTTGCCGCAAAGACGGTAATGTCAAAGCGTTAAAGGAGTTGTTATGAAAAAATTTTTAATATCTGTAATGTGCGCGGCGGTTTCTGTCGCGTCGCTGTTCGGGCTGTCGGCATGCAGCGGCGGTAAAAGCGGACAGACTGTAAATCTTGTTTCGGTTACGGCGGCGGAGGTGGGCGTCCGCGGAGACGTAGACTATTTTGTCGTGCCGGAGCCTGCGGCAAGCGTAAAGGTCGGTGCAATGAAAAACCTTGTTTTCAGCGGCGACGTGCAAAAGCTGTACGGCGGCGAAGAAGGATATCCGCAGGCGGTTGTCGTAGTCAAAAACAATATAGCGGCTAACAGTTTAATAGGCGCTTTAGTTTCGGAATTGAAAACAAGCGAGGACTGGCTTTTATCGGAGGAGGTTTCGTCTTCGACTATTTGCAACGCCGTAGCTTCCCATCTGACGAAAGGAATGACGCCGACTTTTACAGAAAAAAATCTTGACAAAAGCGTTATTGAAAATTGTTCAGTCAAATTTACGGACGCGCGGAACTGTAAGCAAAAAGTCAAAGCTTTTATGGAAAAAATAAATGCGGTCGGACAGTCGGCTTTCGGTATGCCGCAAGACAAATTTTTTTCGGAAGAAAGCAATTTTGAAAACACTGAACACGTCGGTTCCGTTTCCGTATACGCGCCCGACGGCGCGCCCGCGCTCGGTCTTGCCAAACTTATGGCGGAAACGTCTGTTTTGAACGGGACCGATATGAATTACGGTATTGTTGACGCGACGACAATCCAAACCTATGTAACGGGTTCGGAGCCGCGCGCCGATATTTGCGTGTTGCCCGTAAATTTGGCGGTAAAGCTTTTGGGTGACGGGGAAAAATATAAAATGCTCGGCACGCTTACCAACGGAAATCTGTTTCTGCTCTCTGCGGGGAAGCCGTCCGTCACCAAGGAAAATATTTCGTCGTTAAAAGGCAAAACAGTCGGCGTCGTCAATCTGGCTCAGGTTCCCGGGCTTGTTTTCAAAACAGTATTGAAGGACAACGGGCTTGAATTTAAAGAATTAATATGAAAAAATTTTTTTCGGCGCGTAAGCTTAACATAATTTTATCTGTTTCGGCAATAGTTTTGATGTGGCTTGTCTGGATAATATCCTACTATTCCGTAAAAAACGATTATATTATTCCGTCCTTTTCCGCAACGGTCAAAAGCTTTTTTCTCTGTTTTGCGGAAAGCGGTTTCTGGATAGCCTTTTGCATGACGGCGTTGCGGACGTTTGCGGCGTTTGCGGTTTCGTTTGCGGCGGCGGCGTTGTTTGCGGCTTTGTCTGTGTCTTTTAAGGGCGCGTCGGCTTTTTTGAAGCCGATAATGGTGTTTTTAAGGACTGTGCCGACTTTGGCGGTTATACTCGTTTTGCTTGTGTGGACCAATCCGGAAGCGGCTCCCGTAGCGGTGACTTTCCTTGTGATTTTTCCGATGATTTATTCCCAGCTGACAGCGGCGGCGGACGGGGTGGATAAAAAACTTTTGCAAATGGTCAAGGTGTACGGCATTAAGCGTAGCGACGTTATACGTAAAATTTACCTTCCGCAAATTTCCGTCAGCGTATTTTCACAAACGGGGGCAAATATTTCTCTCGGACTTAAAATTATGATTTCCGCCGAAGTTCTATCTTTGACGTACAGAAGCTTGGGCGGACTGATGCAGTCCGCGCGCGGATATCTGGAAATGCCGCGCCTCGCCGCTTTGACGCTTGTGGCGGTTTTTGCGGGGCTTTTTATCGACGCGGCGTTTTCACAGCTTAAACGCATAAACGCCAAATGGTTGTACGGAGAAAAAAATGCGGATTAGAGGACTGACTAAAAAATACGGAAATTTAACCGTTTATGAAAATTTCGATATGGATTTGCAGGACGGCAAAATTACCTGTGTGCTGGGCGGCAGCGGAAGCGGTAAAACCACTTTACTTAACTGTATAGCAAAGCTTACGGATTGCTCCGGCGATTTACCGCAGGTAAATTGCGCGTATGTATTTCAGACGCCGTGCCTTATTCCGAATCTTACCTTGCGCGGTAATTTAAAGCTTGTCTGCGGCGACGACGGCGCAATCGACAGAATGCTCGATAAGGTAAGGCTTTCGGGAATGGGGGACCGCTATCCGGTTTCGCTTTCGGGCGGGCAGGCACAGCGCGTCGGTATAGCCAGGGCGTTTCTTTTCGGCGGCGATATTATTCTTATGGACGAGCCGTTCAACTCGCTCGATCTCAAACTGAAAACAGAAATTTCCACACTGTTCGCAGACATACAAAAAGAATATAACCGTACGGCGCTTGTCGTTACGCACGACGTGGACGAGGCGCTGGCGCTCGCCGACAGAATAGCGGTTATAAGCGGCGGCAAAATCGTTTATGACGCGGAAACGCAAAAATGCGGAGGGGAATTTTCGGATAAAGATAAAATAAGGCGGGAACTGGTCTCCGCGTTGTTGGCTTGACGTTTCCGGAAATTTTCGCTTGACTTAATACAATGCTTAAATTATAATATTAAAAAACGAAAGGGGAGGACTCATGAAAAAGTTTTTTAACGAATTTAAACAATTTATTTCCCGCGGCAACGTTCTCGATATGGCGGTCGGTATTATAATCGGCAGTGCGTTTACGGCAATTATCACCGCAATTGTCGGGCATATTCTTACGCCGCTTATAAACTGGATTCCCGGGTCGGGGGAAACGGGTGCGCTTCAAGTTGTGTTGCGCAACGCGGTTTATGCCGAAGACGGCACGGTCGTGACCGAAGCGCTGATTATCGATTTCGGCGCGGTTATATCCGCTGTCGTAACTTTTTTAATTACCGCTTTTGTGTTGTTCCTGATAGTGAAGGCAATTAACACAATCCGCGCGGGAGGACAGCTTCTTGTCGAAAGACAGAAAAAAGCTATTAACAAAAAACTGCGCGCGGGTAAAATTACTGAGGAGCAGGCCGAAGCCGAAGCTCGGAAATTAGCGGCGGCGGAGGAACCTCCCGCTCCCGTCGAAACAACCGACGATTTGTTAAGGGAAATAAGGGATTTGCTTAAAGCGCAAAATGCTTCCGCTTCTTCAAACGTTCCCCAAGACAAAGATTAAGCAGTAAATTTACAAAAACTCGCCCGCAGGTATCTGCGGGCATTTTCAATGTAAAAAATTTCACGTGTTATTTAATAAAAATTGTGCTCAAATCGTTTTCTTTTCACTATATGTTGTGTTATAATGTGATTGTCCTAAACAATATATAGTGTTTAAGCGACGAAAAACGTGAATCCCGAACGGAATGCGACTATACAAAAATATACGTTCAGCACTGCGATTACGGGCATTAGTATCATAAGCAAAAGATTTTTCGTGCGGTACCGCATAATGAACATGCTTACGTAAATGGCGATAGCTCCTCCCAAAATGGCGGTGAGAATAAGTTTGCCGTCGCCACTGTTCATTTTAGAATCGTTTTCGCCGTATTCGTCGCGTTGCGATTTTAAAAGGAGTATCGCGTAAAAATTCACGGCGAGAATATATACTATAAAAATTATATACAGCAGCAGCATATTAAAAGTATGCCGCGAATAAAAAGATTAATACCGTCAACGAGGTTTAAGTTATGCCGAAAGTAGCAGTAATAATGGGCAGTAAATCAGATTTCAACGTGGTTAGACCCGCGGTAAGCGTGTTGAAAAGCTTCGGCGTCGAAACGGAGGTAAGGGTAATTTCCGCACACAGAACTCCGGAAGAAGCGCACAAGTTTTCAACCTGCGCGACGGATAACGGAACGGAAGTAATCATATGCGCGGCGGGCAAAGCCGCTCATCTCGGCGGGGTAATTGCGGCAAATACGACGCTTCCCGTAATTGGGCTTCCCGTAAAAACAGATATGATGGGCGGGCTTGACAGCTTGCTTTCGATAGTGCAGATGCCTTCGGGCATCCCCGTTGCAACCGTCGGTGTAAACGGAGGAGAGAACGCCGGACTGCTTGCGCTTCAGATTCTCGGTATAAAGTATCCCGAAATTGCGGCAAAACTTGCCGATTACAAGAAGCAAATGAAAGATAAAATAAATGCTGACGATACTGCCCTTCAGGACGAGTTGGAGCAGCTTTAAAATGGTACCCGCAGTATAACTGCGGGTATCGGTAATTTATTAAAATTTCAAATTATATTTAAATATAAGGAGTTACTTCTATGCAGAAAAAGGAACAGCTTTACGAAGGAAAGGCAAAAAAGGTTTATTCGACCGAAAATCCCGATTACGTTATAGTTTCCTATAAGGACGACGCTACGGCGTTCAACGGGCTTAAAAAGGGTACTATTGTCGGCAAGGGCGTAATCAACAACAAGATGAGCAACATGATGATGAAAATGCTTGAGGGCAAAGGTATCCCCACTCATTTAGTAGAGCAAATCGACGACAGAAACACCGTTGTAAAGAAAGTTGAAATCGTTCCTCTCGAAGTAATAATAAGAAACGTGGCGGCGGGTAGCTTTTCCAAAAGATACGGCGTTCCCGAAGGCACTAAGTTCAGCGCGCCGACGATAGAATTCTCCTATAAAAACGACGAGCTCGGCGACCCGCTTATAAACGACTACCATGCGCTTGCGCTCAATCTCGCTTCCGCAGAGGAAATAGAAACCATTAAAAATATGGCGTTTTCAGTCAACGAAGCAATGAAAGCGTTTTTCAAGGAGCTCAATATCGATTTGATAGACTTCAAGCTCGAATTCGGCAGATTTAAAGGGCAGATAGTGCTTGCGGACGAAATTTCTCCCGATACGTGCCGTTTCTGGGAAGCGGGCTCGTGGGATACTACAAAACACGTAAGCTTGGATAAAGACAGATTCCGCAGAGATCTTGGCGGCGTGGAAGACGCTTATGCCGAAATTTTCAAAAGAATCGGCGGTTAAGGGATATAGATGATTTTAAGGACAAAAAAGTTACCTTTCGACAGCATGCATGAGGAGTGCGGTGTTTTCGGAGTATATTCGCAGGAAAACAGAAACGTTGCCCATACGGTATATTACGGGCTTTACGCCCTCCAACACCGCGGACAGGAATCCGCGGGTATTGCAGTCGCTTTCGCGGACAAAATAAATTACTATAAAGGAATGGGGCTTGTGCCCGACGTGTTTTCCAACGGGAATTTAGATAAGCTTCCCGAGGGAGATATTGCCATAGGGCACGTAAGATATTCTACCACGGGGGCAAGCCAGCTACTTAACGCGCAGCCTGTAGTGTTTACGGGTAAGTGCGGTAGAATGGCTGTTGCCCATAACGGCAATCTTATAAACACGAAACAGTTGCGGGACGGGCTTATTGCGCAAAATTCGGTTTTCCAGACCACGATAGATTCGGAGGTTATAGCCGTACTGATAAACAGTCTTTCGGACGGCGATATAATCACGGGCGTAAAACGCGCTTGCGCCAAGTTTAAAGGTTCATATGCGTTGGTTGTTATGACCGCCGACAAACTTATTGCGGTACGCGACCCTTTCGGTATCCGTCCGCTGTGCTTGGGCACTACGGAAAGCGACGTTGTCGTTGCCAGCGAAACCTGCGCGCTCGACGCTATAAGCGCTAATTTTCTGCGCGACGTGAAGCCGGGCGAAATTGTAGTTATAGATAGCGACGGAATACATTCGCACATGATGGACGATATCCCCGAAAAGAGTAAAATGTGCATTTTCGAATACGTCTATTTTGCCCGTCACGACTCCGTCCTTGACGGATTAAGCGTTTACGAGGCAAGAAAGGAAGCCGGCAAACTGTTGGCCAAACATTTTCCGGTCGAAGCGGATTTGGTTTCCGGCGTTCCCGATTCCGCAAACGTTGCGGCGAGGGGATATGCGGAAGAAAGCGGAATTCCGTTTGTTGAAGCTTTGGCAAAAAACAGGTATGTCGGCAGGACGTTTATTCAGCCCGATCAAAATCAGCGTGAAAACAGTTTAAGCGTGAAAATGAACGCTTTACGCGCAAATATACGCGGTAAGCGGGTTATTATCATAGACGATTCAATCGTGCGCGGCACCACTATGCGCAAGATAATCAAAATGCTCAGGAACGCAGGCGCAAGCGAGATACATATACGCATATGTTCACCCATAATCAAGCATCCCTGTCACCTCGGCATAGATATACAGACGTATTCGCAGTTGATAGGCGCTTATAAAAACGAAAAGCAGATATGTGAAAGTTTAGGCGCGGACAGTGTAAAATATCTTACCGTAAATCAACTTATAAGCACCTGTAAGGGAGCGAATCTCGATTTTTGTCTGGGTTGTTTTAACGGTGAATATCCTTACCCGCTTGAAGATTACGAAGCGGATAAACTTAAATTGGAATAATTAACAAATCAGAAACAAAAGGAGAAAAAATGGCTATTTCGTATAAAGACAGCGGAGTCGACGTAGAAAAAGGTTATGAAGCCGTAAAGCTTATGAAGCAGCACGTCAAGGCCACATACACCCAAGGCGTTTTGGGTGATATAGGTTCGTTCGGCGGATTCTTTAAAATGCCCGACGGTATGAAGGAACCCGTGCTTGTCGCCGGCACCGACGGGGTCGGTACAAAATTGAAGTATGCGATAATTTCGGGCAAACACGATACGATAGGTATAGACGCCGTTGCCATGTGCGTAAACGATATAGTCTGTCAGGGCGCAAAGCCTCTGTTTTTTCTCGACTATTTCGCTACCGGCAGTTTAAGTCCCGAAAAGGTTGCGACTGTTGTTTCCGGTATAGCCGAGGGATGCCGTCACTAGGGTGCCGCGCTTATCGGCGGCGAAACGGCTGAGGAAAAATCTGCCGGAGCCGCCGAGGCCCAGGCGCCGGTGGCCGCCGACGCGGCCTACCCCTTCGGCATCCACGTCTTCTTCGACGAGGGCAGCGGCATGGAGAACCTGCGGGCCTTCATGATGCTCAACGGCATCCGGGACTACTGCTCCGATTTCATCTGCTATCCGGAGAACGTGGAGAGCGACTCCTCCACGGCGGAGATCATCGCGGACCAGGGCTTTGTGGTGTGGTTCCGCACCAAGGAGGACCGGGACGGCGTGGTGCCGGCGGTGAAGAATGCGGGGAGCGTGCGCTCCTACCAGAGCGTAGACGCCAAGGCCGAAGAGCCCAAGAGCGCCGCCGAGCCCGCCCCCGCCCAGGAGGCTGCGGCCCCCGCCGCCCCTGCTCCCGCCGCCCCTGCGGCAAAAGCCGCTCCCGCACCCGCCGCGGCTTCCGCCGGGGCCCCCCACCCCAAGGAGAGCCTCATCAGCGTCAACCTCTCCAAGCTGGACCAGCTCATGGCCGTGGTCAGCGAGATCGTTATCACCGAGTCCATGGTCACCTCCTCCCCGGACCTCAAGGGGCTGCGGCTGGACAACTTTACCAAGTCCGCCCGGGACCTGCGTAAGCTCACCGACGACCTCCAGGACGTGTCCATGTCCCTTCGCATGGTCCCCGTCTCCAGCACCTTCCAGAAGATGAACCGCATCGTGCGGGACATGAGCAAGAAGCTGGGCAA
>ERZ779626.396-NODE-396-length-26212-cov-6.399702_pt1 | contig 26212 bp, 22 predicted proteins | sample MGYA00514209_ERZ779626 | MGnify/ENA primary metagenome ERZ779626 (study PRJEB29562, sample SAMEA4376713) | mouse gut metagenome | isolation source: Cecum | study: EMG produced TPA metagenomics assembly of the A DSS colitis mouse model was used to assess the...
CCTTAACGCGACGGCGCGTATTAAACGCGCATTCGGGTTATCGGCTTTTTCGTAAGGCGGTCGGGTCAAATAAAAGAAAAAGCCGCAACGCTTGAAAGCGTTGCGGCTTATAAATTAATTACCTTATTTGGAATACGGAAGTACGCTGTACACGTCTTTAAGCTTTTCACGGGTGTAAAGCCTGTATTTTTTACACGCGCATTCGAAAAGCACGTAAACCCTGTTGTTCAAAGTGCACATGCCTTCCGACATGGAGGGTACGTCGTAAATATTCGTCAGCGCTTGCTTGTCGTTCATATCGACAAAGAATACCTGTAAAGATTTGTCCGTGTAATTGTTTCCCGTTTTCGTAGTGACGCCGTCATAAGCAAAGTTTACGCCCGCGACGGAGGAAAAAGATTTTCCGTTTTCCGAAGCGTTGACTTTATTCCAGTCGAAGCATATCAAAGCGGAATTTTTCAGTCCGTAGCTTTGCGAAAGCACAAGCGTGCCGTTGTTGGAGCTTGACGTTCTGCCCGAAAAAGCTATGCCCTGTATTTTTTCGGGTATGGAATAAATTTTCTGTATTTTCGGGACTCTGTTTGCTTCGGCGACGTTATCGTCAAGCAATTTCTGCACGCCGTATTCCGAGCCGTTATCGATACTGTATTCGTACATCAGCGCCGTATTTTTATAACCGTTGGGTGTGGTGAGGCGGTGTGTCGTGTCCGTTTCCCAGTTGCCTTTACGGTAAAATTCGCCTACGTAAAGCTTGTCGTATCCGACGGAAGACGTGTTAGGATTGTCGTAATAGTAGCAAAAGTCGGCGCCGCAGTTGGCTTTGAAGGAGGAGGTGAAGGCTATCTTCTTTTCGAAATTGGTCGCTCCGTCCAAAAACTTGCCGGAAGCCTTGTCTACGATTTCGTGTATAATGTTTTTGCCTTTTTCACGGTATTGCTCGCTTGCCTTGGCGACGTAAACGGTGCTTTCGCTTGTGACCCAAAGCGTGTTTCCGTTAGTTGCAATGCCGCCGCAGTGTCCGTAATAGTCGGTATGTTCGCCGTCGGGGTTTTTCATTGTAACGTAGCCGAGATATCCGTCTGCGGAACCCGTAACGTATATGCGCGAGGGCGACTTGTCCGTCATGTAGGCGGTAATAAGAAAGTAGCTTTGGTCGTCCGCCTGATAAACGCCCATGCCCTGCGGCACGGCGCCTTCGTCCAGCCCGGGGATTGAAAATTCCTTTCTGAAATTTTTGCGCAGGTCGGGATAGCTGTCCCCCGCAAACCATACAATCAAAAATACGGCAATGAAAATCAGTACCGAAAAAACCGCCGTAAGCGAAATAAACAGTTTGGTGTGCTTCATTTTATTTTCCTCTTTAAATTATTGTACCAAACGGCTGAAAAAAAATCAAATACTATTTACTTGATATTTGCAAGGTTCTTCGTTATAATATAATAAATGAATATAATATTGTTTTTCTGGAACCTGATAAAGCCCAAAAACTGGCTTATTCTTTTAAGTATGATAATAAACGTGGGCATATGCGTCGCGCTTGCCGCGTACGTTTCTTATCTTTTCGGACTTGAAAACAGGTACATACTTTATATTTCGCTCGGCGTGGTAGGGCTTTACGCTCTGCTTGAAATCATTATGCTTACGCCTATAGGGGAAGCCGTTTTGCGCAGCAAAATGAAGATGAAACCCCTGCCGGAAACGTCGTTTGTGTATTCCGTTTTCGAAACGGTGCGTGCAAGGACGGAAAGCTTTAACAAGTGGTTATCACCGCGCGTAAAATTATATTACACGCCTACTAACGACGTAAACGCCTTCGCGCTCGGCTCGCGTACGGTATGCGTAACAAGCGGACTCACTTATCTTCCGCCCTCGCAGATAGAAGGCATTCTGGCGCACGAGTTCGGACATATCAACTATTACGATTCATACGTTTCCGTAGTGGCGCGGCACGGCAACCTGCTGTTTTACATAGCCGTAGTTCTGGTAACGCAGTTTATATCGCTTTTCGCGTTCGTTTTCGATACTGCAATTTCAAAGCGTTTCGGCAACGCGTATTTTTTCAGACTTGCCGTAAATTTTGTCGGAAACATGTTAATAACCTTAGTGTCGCTGATAAGCGGCGTGCTGTTCTGTGCGCGCAGCAGGATAGTGGAATATAAGGCGGATGCTTTTGCCGCGAAGATAGGCGAGGGCAGGAACCTGCGCGACGGACTTATAACCATTTCCGGCGGCGGCGCACCTGCGAAAAAGACGAGCCTGTACGAAAAAATGATGGGCACTCATCCGCCCACAAACAAGCGTATAGAAAAATTGAACGCTCTTATAGGATACGGGGTATGAAAAGATTTATAAAATATTCGCTTTTTGCATTGGCGTTTTCGCTGTGCGCGGCGCTTTTTGCCGGCTGCGCGGGATGCGTCTGGTTTCCGTTTGCATTCACTAAAAGTTGTAAAAGTTGCTCTCGCTACCCGTCGTCGCTGCAATCCCTGCGGCGGGCGGGCTGGCTGTCCTTCTCCGACGGTGAGAACCGTTTGGGCTTCCGCATAACAGACGGCAATTATTTCGGCGGGTACGGTTATATAACGGTGGAAGGCGAAAGTACGAAAGCCTTTTTCGATATTAACGGCTATTACGGAAAGATAAACGTTTATCTTGTCGACGAAATTACAAACGACAACGCGCTTTTTATTTTCGAAGCCGAATACGTGAATAAGAACGGCAAACAGGGCATTAAAATAGAGTCCACGGTCAGATCCGCTTCGGGCGACGATTACGAGGGCGTATTCCTCAACATGACCGATATTACCGACAAATCGGATATAAAGCCTTACGAATATTTCAACAGCTTTACGGACGCGGACGGAAATTTGCGCGTAAGAGGCGGCGAATATTCCAATTTGTTTACGACCCGTCTTTACGGTTATGCGACCGTGGTGACGGAGGGGCGCGACCGCGAAGTCGAAATAGAAATATTTTTCAGGGACGATTTCACTTTCGCAATTTACGATTTGACTTCAATGTCATCGGTATTGGTTGACGCGGACAATAAGCCGGTTGTTTACGGTACTTACGAACGTATCGAAGAAAAGACGTATTCGCTTTATATAATCAATGACGGGCTTTTTACTACCGACGTCGCGCGGGAACAGTTTTCGGCTTATCCGTATATAACGCTTTGCGCGTAAACGAATAAAAAACATTCCGTTTTTTACGGAATGTTTTTTTAATGAAAAATTTTAAAATGCCTTACCCGCGGTAAAGGGGAAGGCGCGAAGAAAATTACCCGAAAATCCCCTTTAAAATCAATCCGAAAATAAACGTCGCCGCCGCGCCTATAAACGCCAGCATTATGCGGAAAGCTATGTCGCGCTGGCGTTGCAGTGCGGCGCGCTTATATGCGAAGCCGTTTTCTTTAAGGTTGATAACGTACATTTTTTCGCCCTTCCGCTCTGAAATTATAAGGTCGAAATATCCGTCGTTTTTCAAATCGTTCAAAATGCCGTCTATTTTTTCGGGGGTGAATTTTTTCTTTGCGGGAAGTACGGACAGAATATCCACGGGTGAGACCAGACAGCCCTCCGTGCCGTCGCACAGACTGTACACCGCGGACATGACGCAGTTTTCGTTTTTGGAAAGCATGCTATACGAAAGCGAAAATCACCGAAATTATCAGACTGCCCAGCGCGCCGCCGACGAAAGCCGAAAAGAAAACGGGGTCGAAAAATTTTCTGCGTTCTGTTTCTTCGGCATAGCTTTCTTCGACGTCGCCGTCGTCTTCAGGCTGTTCTTCCGCGTAGTCTTTAAGCGGCGCGACGCAGTACATATCCCCGCGGGAATATTTTAAGTCGATATAGCCGTCGTTTCTCAAAGCCGTAAGCACCCTGTCAAGCTCTCTGTCGGAGGTTTCGCACCCTTCGGGAAAAGCTTCGTAAAATTCGTCTTCGGCTATAATGACGTATCGTCCCGCAGGACTTAAAGAATGTATTTTTTCCAGTACGGCGATGCAATTTCTGTCCATATTACTTATAATATTGACGGATTTTGCCGTGTTTTATACCTGTTGCGTTTATTTTACCGCCGACCAGATAATTCCGCCCGCAAAAACTGCAACGGACAGTCCAAGCGCGACGTACGCGCAAACCGTGACGAATATGAGATTTTTGAAATTATTCTTCTTTTTCTGCACGTTTGCGAATGTAAGCGAGGCAAGGCTGAGCAATACGGAGGATATAAGCGCATAAATCCCGAGCTTGGTAAACATAAGCCCGAACGCCGCGATTGCGGCTATAGTAAGAGCTATCGAAACATATGCGAACGCCTTGCCCGTGTACGGCGCGAGAGGAGTGCGGTTTTCGTCTTTTTTCCTATTCATTTTTTTTCGCCTTTTCGCCGTGACCGTCAGGGTCGGCAAGCAGAGTTTCGTAATTTGTGTAAATTACGAAGCCCGCGTTGCTTTTCGGCGGTTTTTTTACGTATTTTTTGCGCGTGTAATCAACGGGAATTTTATTCCCTTCCCTGCCGTCGGAGTAATACGCGCATATTTCTGCGGCGGTCAGAAGAACGTTGTCGGGCACTTCGCGCCCGCCTGTAACGATACCGACGTGGGAGGAGTGGTACTTTTGCGTATGAAGCCAAACGTCCTCGGGTGCGAGACTTCTTGTAAGTCTGTCGTTCTGCACGTTGTTGCGCCCGGCGAGAATTTCAAAGCCGTCGGCAAAATAAACCCTGTAAGGTATTTCAGCCGGCTTTTTTTTGCGCTCCGGCGGAAGCTTCAAAAGCCCTAATTGCGTAAGCTCCTGTTCGGTTTCTTCCAAATCGAAAATATTTTCGGCTGCGCGGATATTGCTTGCGATTCCGTTAAGGTAATCAAGTTTTTGCAAAGTTTCGTCCTGCTGTAAGCAAACGCTTGTCTGCGTCCGTTTAAGCTTAGCGTATTTTTTATAGTATTTCTGCGCGTTCTGGGCGGGCGTCAAAGCCGTGTCAAGCTGTATTTCAACCGTGCCGCCGTTAGCGTCGTAATAGTTTACCGCTTTAAATCTGTCGTCGCCGCGTTTTACGGCGTATAAGTTAGCGGTTAAAAGCTCGCCTTTCAGCTTTATATCTTCCGCGTCGCGGCAGTCGAGAAGTTTCTGCCGTATTGCCGCAAGCCGTTTTTCCGTTTTTTTGACCGCCGCCGAAAGCGCGCTTTCAAGCCTGTGCTTTTTTCCCGAAAAAAGCTTTTTGTTATACACGTAGGAATAATATTCGCTTTGCGCCTGCAAAAGATCGGGATAAATTTTTTTATCCTTTTCCGACGAACGCACTTTGAAATCGTGCGGGTTGCCGTCAAGGTAAGTTACGCACGGTTCGCGCCGCATATTGAAAATATAGTCGTAAATTTCACTGCCCGTAGGGTTTCCGCCGTAAAAATTTACAATTTCCAAAGCGGTGGCGTAGCAAATCCCCTTTATTTTTTCGCTTATCTGTTTGGCTCTGTCGGGGCAGGGCGTCAGTAAAACGCAGTCCATTGCGGCAACGTCGTCGGGATTGATTTTATCCTGCGGCTCGGGCGGTTGATATTTTACCCCGCCGAAAAGCACTCTCTTTGTATTGTCGCCGATAGCCGTAGTTTTAAGCGCGCCCACGATAACGCCGTTTTCGCACAGTACGGCGTTTGAGTATTTGCCCATTATTTCAAAATAAAGCCGCATTACGGACGCGGAGAAGTCCGACACGCATTTCAGGTCGAAGTATATAATTCTTTCGAAGTCGGGTTGCCTTACGTCTGAAATTTCGGCGTTTTGCAGATGTTTTCTCAAAAGCATGCAAAAATTAGGCGCGTTTTGCGGAACGGGTTTTTCGTCCGCGGACAGTGAAAGGCGCGAATCCTGCGCCGAAAGACAGGCGTCGAGTTTAACGTTGCCCTTGGCGGTGTATATAATAAACGTAAGCTCGTCGCGCGCGGGCTGTGTAATTTTTGAAATTTTACCGCCCGTAAGCGCGTTTTTCAATTCTTCCGCTATATATTTAATTGTAAAAGCGTCCTGCGGCATAAATTTTTCTCCGTTGCAATTTAATTATAAACCAAAAAAATTCAAAAGTAAATTTAAATGCGGTACGGCAAAACGCTTTTCAAAATTTTTGTATTGTGTTAAAATATGCTTTGTATAAAAAATAAATTCAATATTACTTTCAGGAGATTAAAATGAAGTATACTCAGGCAGCCGGCGAAAAAAGCACCGTAAAGCTTACCATCACCTTTTCGGAGGAGGAGTGGCAGGACGCTTTGAATAAATCGTATTTGAAGGTCAGGGGCAAATATTCCGTCCCCGGTTTCAGAAAAGGCAAAGTTCCCAAACCCGTACTTGAAAATTATTACGGTAAAAGCGTATTGTTCGAGGAGGCGTTCAACGTTCTCTACTCCGCACACTATCCCGACATTCTGGATAAGGAAAAGGAAAATTTCACCGCCGTGGGCGAGCCTTCGTTGGAAGTTGAGGACATGAAGGAGGGCGAAGGCGTCGTACTCGGCGCCATAGTGCCGGTAAAACCCGAAGTCACGGTCGACGCGTATACAGGTTTAAAAATAAAGAAGTTTGAATATAATGTATCCGACGCGGACGTGGACGCGGAAGTGCGTAAGCTTTTGGAAAGGGACGCAAAGGATAACGAGGTGTCCGACAGACCCTGCAAATTGAACGATACGGTCAATATAGATTTTTCCGGCAGCGTCGACGGTGAAAAGTTCCCCGGGGGCACGGCTGACGGATACGACCTCGTACTCGGAAGCGGTTCATTCATTCCCGGCTTCGAGGACGGCGTCGTCGGTCTTAAGGTCGGTGAAAGCAAGGACGTAAACGTAAAGTTCCCCGACGATTATTCCGCGGAAAATCTTAAAGGTAAGGACGCGGTTTTCACGGTAAAATTAAATAAAATTACAGAAAAACTTCTTCCCGAGCTTACAGACGAATACGTCAAGAACCACGCGGGCGCCGCAACGGTGGAGGAATATAAGAAGAACACGCGCGAGCGTCTTGAAAAGAACGCGGAAAGCCGCGGAAGGGACGAAACGGAAAACAGCATAATTTCCGAAATATGCAAGCACGCCAAAGCGGAAATTCCCGACGCTATGATAGAAAGCGAGATAGACCGCGCCGTTCAGGATTTCGGCTACCGCCTTATGTACCAGGGATTAAAGCTTGACGATTATCTCAAATATATGGGCATTTCCATGAACGACTTCCGCGCCCAGTACAAAGAGTCCGCGGAAAAGAGAGTTTTAAGCCAGCTTGTAATAGATAAAATAGTCAGGGACAAAAACTTTACCGCAGACGAAAAAGAAATCGACAAGAAGATAGAGGAACAGGCGAAATCCGTCGACAAAACTCTTGCGGAATATAAGAAGAACATCGACCCCAGACAGATCGAATATATTAAAAACGATATTATTATAACCAAGCTTTTCGATTTCCTCGGTTCGGAAAACGAATTGTATACTGAAGGCGAGCCGGTCAAAAAAACCGCCGCTAAAAAAACCGTTAAAAAGCAATAAATCGGCGCGCGCAATACGCGCGTAAAAGGAGTTTAATTATGGAACGCAATGCGTTGGTACCTTATATTGTAGAACAGACCTCCCGCGGCGAACGCTCTTACGACATTTACAGCCGCCTTTTGGAGGACAGAATTATTTTTCTCAGCGGCGAAATAGACGACGCCGTGGCAAACACGGTAGTGGCTCAGCTTATCTATCTCGAAGCGAAAGACCCGCAGAAGGATATATCCTTATACATCAACAGCCCGGGCGGCTCGGTTTCCGCGGGACTTGCTATTTACGACACTATGAATTACATCAAGTGCGACGTTTCGACGATTTGTATCGGTATGGCGGCTTCTATGGGCGCGTTCCTTCTGTCAAGCGGACAGAGGGGTAAAAGATACGCGCTGCCCAACAGCGAAATAATGATTCACCAGCCCCTCGGCGGCGCGCAGGGACAGGCGAGCGACATAAAAATCGCCGCGGAGCACATACTCAGGACGAAGCAGAAGTTAAACACAATTCTCGCACAGAATTCCGGCAGACCTCTTTCCGAGATAGAGCGCGACACCGACAGGGACAACTATCTGTCGGCACAGCAGGCGCAGGAATACGGTCTCATCGACAAAGTTTTTTATAAAAGGTAATATTTAAATCGGAGTTTAAGTTTGAAAGAAAAAAAGTATTGTTCTTTTTGCGGTAAAACGGAAGATAAAGTCAAGCGTCTTATAAGCGGACAGAACGGGGCGTGCATCTGCGACGAATGTATCGAGATATGCGGCGACATGGTAAGGGATTTGGATGCGGAAAGCCTTCAACCCGTTCCCTTGAAAAAGCCCGCCGAAATCAAGGAAGAACTCGATAAATACATTGTCGGTCAGAACGAGGCGAAAAAGGTTTTATCCGTCGCGGTTTACAATCACTATAAACGTATTAACAATATGGCGGAAGCAAAGCAGGACGACGGCGAAGTCGAGATAGAAAAGAGCAACATATTATTGCTCGGACCTACGGGTTGCGGCAAGACGTTGCTTGCAAGGACGCTCGCCAAAATACTGAACGTGCCTTTCGCGGCGGCTGACGCAACCACGCTTACCGAAGCCGGCTACGTCGGCGAGGACGTGGAAAATATACTTTTAAAGCTTATTCAGAACGCCGACTACGATATAGAAAAGGCGCAGCGCGGCATAATTTATATCGACGAAATCGACAAAATTGCCAGAAAGAGCGAAAACGTTTCCATTACGCGCGACGTTTCGGGCGAGGGCGTCCAGCAGGCGCTTTTGAAAATTATCGAAAGCACGGTTGCCAACGTTCCCCCGCAGGGCGGCAGAAAGCACCCTCAGCAGGAATGTCTGAGAATAGACACGACTAACATTCTTTTTATTTGCGGCGGCGCGTTTGTAGGATTGGATAAAATAGTCCAAAAGCGCAAGGACAATACGTCGCTCGGCTTCGGCGGCTCGGTAAAAGACGGCGAGGAAAACACTTACGAAATGCTTGCCGACGTCAAGCCGCAGGATTTGACGGGCTTCGGGCTTATACCCGAGTTTGTCGGCAGGGTACCCATAGTTGTAAGCCTGCACCCGTTGAACGAGGAAGCGCTTGTAAATATTCTTACCCAGCCGAGAAACGCAATTATCAAGCAGTATCAAAAGCTTATCGCAATGGACGGCGTAAAGCTTACCGTCGACGACGGCGCGGTCAGGGAAATAGCAAATACCGCTATACGCCTTAAAACGGGTGCAAGGGGACTGAGGACGATTATAGAAAGCTTTATGACTTCCGTCATGTATAAGCTTCCTTCCGAGAAAAACGTCGAAGAAGTAGTCGTCACCAGAGAGTGCGTTACCGACAAAGCCGAACCCAAAATAATTTACAAAAAGACGGCGTAATTTTTTACGTTCAGGAAAATTATCGGATACGCGCCAAATTGCCCTGCGGCTGTTTGGCGCGTAAATTTAACCGGAGGTTATGTTATGGCAAAATTTCAGGAGTATCCTTTGCTTGCCCTGCGCGGCAGGGTGGTCTTTCCCGATACGACCGTAAATTTCGATATAGGCAGAATGATTTCCCTTACGGCGGTAAAGTACGCGTCGGAAAGGGATTCACGCATATTCGTCTGCGCCCAGAAGGAGGCGGAAAAGGAAGAAATAACCACAACGGACGTGTATCTTACGGGCACGGTTGTAAAACTGCGCCAGATAACGCGGCTTCCGGGCAGTAACCTGCGCCTTTCGGCGGAGGGGTTGTTCCGCGCCACAGCCAAGCAGGTAAGGACCGAGGAGGGGACTTTTGTCGCGGTTGTGGAGGAAATTTCCCCCGTGCACGGGGATAAAACGCTGGAAGAAGCGTATTTCCGTACCTGCAAGGAGATTATGCGCGATATCACTTCGTCGGAAAACCGTTTCCCCAAGGACGCGTCCTCTAACCTTGACAAGTGCGCGGACGCGGACGGCTTTGTCAATCTGGCGGCGCATTATCTGCCGCTTAAAGTCGCGGACAAGCAAAAGCTTTTGGAGTGCGCGCGTACGTCGGAAAGATTGCAAACTCTGGACAGATTTTTAAACGAAGAACTTGAAATAATGCGTCTGGAACGCAAGATAAACGCGGCTGTCAGACAGAACATAGACAAAAATCAAAAGGAATACTATCTCCGCGAGCAGTTGAAAGCAATACACGGAGAGCTTGGCGACGACGGCGAGGAATGCGACGAGCTGGAAAATAAAATCAAAGAGCGCGGTTTTCCGGAGGAAGTAGAAAAAAAGGCTCTTAAAGAGCTTTCGCGCATGTCGCGCATGCAGACTTCTTCGCCCGACTACAACGTTTTGCGCGTCTATCTGGACTGGCTTTTGGATATCCCTTGGACGGAAACAACGGACGACACGCCGCTTCTTTCCGACGCGGTTAAAATACTTGACGGCGACCATTACGGACTTGAAAAGATAAAGGAACGCATAACAGAGTATCTTGCGGTATTGAAGCGGACGGGCGGGCTTAACGCGCCCATACTGTGCTTTGTCGGTCCCCCGGGCGTCGGTAAAACCTCGATAGCAAGCTCCGTAGCGCGCGCTTTGGGCAGAAAATTCGTCAGAATGAGTCTCGGCGGAGTTAAAGACGAAGCGGAAATCCGCGGGCACAGAAAGACTTACGTCGGCTCCATGCCCGGCAGAATTATAAGCGGAATGAAAAAAGCGGGTTCCGTAAATCCCGTGTTTCTTCTGGACGAGGTGGATAAAATATCCGCAGACCTGCGCGGCGACCCCGCGGACGCGCTTTTGGAAGTTTTGGACCCCGCGCAGAATTCGACCTTTGTCGACAGATATATAGAAATTCCTTACGATTTAAGCAAGGTGCTGTTCATAACCACGGCAAACGGGCTGGACACAATACCCGCGCCGCTTTTGGACAGAATGGAGATAATAGAGCTTACCGGCTACACTTCCGAAGAAAAGAGGGAAATTGCAAAGCGCTATTTAATACCCAAAAAGCGGGAGGCGAACGGACTTAAATCAAGCGAAATTTCCATAAGCGAAAAGGCGCTTGACGCAATTATAGACGGCTACACCATGGAAGCGGGAGTGCGCAATCTGGAACGCAAAATCGACGCGGTATGCCGTAAAGCGGCGGTCAGACTTTCAGACGGAAACGCGACTAAAATTTCCGTTACGGAAAAAAATCTCGAAAGTTTTCTCGGCGCGAAGAAGTATTTCAGGGACGGCAACACGCTGGACAGTAACGAGGTCGGCGCGGCTACGGGCTTGGCTTGGACTTCGGTCGGCGGCACGACGCTTACGATAGAGGTTTCCGCAATGCACGGCAAGGGCGATATTCTGCTTACCGGCAAGCTCGGCGACGTAATGAAGGAGAGCGCCCGCGCCGCTATTAGTTATATACGCTCCAACAGCGCGGCTTACGGTATCGACGGCGAGGTTTTCGAAAAGACGGATATCCATATCCACGTGCCCGAGGGCGCAACGCCCAAGGACGGACCCAGCGCCGGTATTACAATGGCCACGGCGATACTTTCGGCATTTACGGGCAAACCCGTTAAAAAGAGCATCGCCATGACGGGCGAAATAACGCTCAGGGGCAAGGTTCTGCCGATTGGCGGGTTAAAGGAAAAGGCGCTTGCAGCCTACCGCATAGGCATACGCGACGTGATAATCCCCGCCGACAACAAGAAGGATTTGGAAGACGTGCCCGAAACCGTCCGCGGCAGTATAAACTTTATACCCGTATCCGAGGTGGACAGCGTGTTCAAGAGCGCGATAATAGGTATTTAAATAATTCGCGCCAAACATAGGGAAAAAGAAATGGAAAAAGGTTTTTCAATACCGAACGCATCGTTTATAACCAGTGCGGCAAGTAAGGAACAGTTTATCTTAACGGATAAGCCGATAATTGCTGTAAGCGGTAAATCCAACGTCGGGAAATCGAGCTTTATAAACATGCTTACAAACCGCAAAAAGCTTGCAAAGGTTTCAAAAGAACCGGGCAGAACGCGGCTTGTCAATTACTTCGACTGCGGCACGTTTGTTCTCGCGGATTTGCCGGGTTACGGCTTTGCCCGCGTCTCAAAGGAAGAAAAATTGAAGTGGGCGCGGCTTTTGGACGACTTTTTCTCCGATAAGGACAGGGTGTCGCGTGTCTTTGCACTGTGCGATATCCGTCATAACCCGACTGCGGACGATATGCAGATGATAGAGTTTTTATACTATCACGCGATACCTTTTACCGTAATAGCCACAAAGGCGGACAAGCTTTCGAAAGCGCAGCAGAAAAAAAGCCTTATAAACATAGCTTCTGTCTACAAATGCGGCGCCGACGACATAATCGCCACCTCGGCGGAAACCCGTCAGGGGCTGGACAAAGTATTGGAAGAAATAGAAAAAGTACTTAATCTTCCGTCAGACGAAGATTTGGCGTAATAAAACAAATCCCGAACGTACCGTTCGGGATTTGTTTTATTTTTCGACGAATACCGACGGCATATTTACAAAAATCCGCATAACTCCCCAATTTACGGCATATTAATTTATTACTTAAATTTTTGGAGTTATCTATGTGGAATTATATTGCCGATAGAGTAAAAAAGGAAGCCGAGTACATAATTTCTACCAAATCCACGGTACGCGCGGCGGCTTTGCATTTCGAAATAAGCAAATCGACCGTACATAAGGACGTAACGGAAAGGCTTAAAACCATTGACGAAAACATGTTTTTGAACGTAAGGGAAGTGCTGGATAAAAATTTATCCGAAAGGCATATCCGCGGAGGTATAGCAACCAAAAACAAATATCTTCATAAATCATAATATAATTTTTTATTTCTTTTTCATTATTTAAATTGAAAAAATACGTAATTTGTGCTATAATATTAAAAATTGCTGTTTTGCAGGGTAGTTAACCAATGACAAAACAAATGGGTATAGACGTCGGATCGACTACGGTAAAAGTAACGGTTCTCGACGGCGATAAAATTTTATATAAATCTTACGTGCGCCATTTCGCGCGCGTAAAACAGACCGTCCTTGACGAGCTTTATTGCGTCCGCAAAAAAATAGGCGGCGATTTTTCGGTGAGCGTCACGGGAAGCGCGGGTCTGGGGCTTTCGCAACGCAGCGGAATAAACTTCGTGCAGGAGGTTCAGGCTGCGTTTATTGCCATACGCAAATATTATCCCGACGCCGACGCCGCGATAGAGCTGGGCGGCGAAGACGCGAAAATAATTTTTATTACGGGCGGAACCGAGCAGCGCATGAACGGAAGCTGTGCGGGCGGAACGGGCGCGTTTATCGACCAGATGGCAACCCTTTTAAACGTCAGCGTGAAGGAAATGGACGAGTACGCTTTAAAAGCCGAAAAAATTTACCCCATAGCTTCGCGTTGCGGGGTGTTTGCAAAGTCCGACGTTCAGCCGCTTATAAACCAGGGCGCGAAAAAGGAGGACATCGCCGCTTCCATTTTTCAGGCGGTCGTAGATCAGACTGTTTAGGGCTTGGCGCAGGGCAGGCGCATTAAAGGCAAGGTGCTTTTCCTCGGCGGACCGTTGCACTTTCTGGAAGCGCTTAAAAGGGCTTTCGTAAAAACTCTCGGTTTAAGCGGCGACCAGGCTTTGTTTCCCGAAAACGCGCCCTGCTTTATGTCCATAGGCGCGGCGCTCGGCTCGGCAGGCTGTAAGGCGGAAAGCATAGACGAAATTATAGCAAAAGTGGAAAACGCCGCGGAGAGCGACGACATAGTAACGGGCGAGCCTCTGTTTACAAGCCGTGAGGAATATTCCGAGTTTGTCAAACGCCACCGCGCAACCGATTTGGAATTTGCGGATATTGCCGCCTATACCGGCGACTGCTATCTCGGTATAGATTCCGGCTCTACCACGACAAAGCTTATGCTTATTACACCCGACTGCCGTATTTTATACTCTCATTACCAGTCTAACAACGGTCAGCCCTTGGACGTAATAATTTCAAAGCTGAAAGAAGTGTATTCTCTCGGCGGAGGAAGAATAAAAATCCGCGGAAGCGCCGTTACAGGCTACGGCGAGGACTTGATAAAAAGCGCCATAAAAGCGGACTTCGGAATAGTGGAAACAATAGCCCACTTTAAAGCCGCGCTTCATTTCAACCCGAAAGTAGATTTTATTATCGACATCGGCGGGCAGGACATAAAGTGCTTTAAAATCAAAAACGGCGCGATAGACTCTATTATGCTGAACGAAGCGTGTTCCTCGGGTTGCGGCTCGTTCATACAGACGTTTGCGCGCGCCATGGGCATGGAAATAGATAAATTTTCACAGGAAGGAATATATGCCAAACGCCCCGTAGAGCTGGGTTCGCGCTGTACGGTGTTTATGAACAGCGCCGTAAAGCAGGCACAGAAGGAGGGCGCGGGGGTAGACGATATTTCCGCCGGGCTTTCCTCGTCGATAGTAAAAAACGCCATCTACAAGGTCATACGCGCGTCCTGCGCCGACGATTTGGGCGACAACATAGTCGTTCAGGGCGGCACGTTTATGAACGACGCGGTTTTGCGTTCCTTCGAAAAGGAAACGGGTAAAAACGTCATACGCCCCGGCATTGCCGGACTTATGGGCGCTTTCGGCGCGGCGCTGTACGCCAAAGAAAATATTTCGGGCGAAAGCACCGTAATAGACGCGGCGGGGTTGGACAAATTTTCATATACTTCCAAATCGTCTAATTGCCGCGGCTGCACCTCCAACTGCAATATAAACATAATTTCGTTCGGCGACGGCAGACGCTTTATTTCGGGCAACAAATGCGAAAAGGGCGCGGGATTGAAGCCCGCGGACTCCTCCCTCGATATTTATACATACAAACAGGAAAGGCTGTTAAAATGCGTCACGGGCGCCAAGGGGAAGCGCGGAAGGGTAGGCTTGCCGTTACAGCTTGGAATGTACGGACAGCTTCCCCTTTGGGCGGGATTTTTCGAAAGCTGCGGTTTCGAGGTCGTTTTATCCGATAAATCTACGCGGGAAACGTATTTTAAGGGACAGCATACCGTCGCTTCGGATACGGCTTGTTATCCCGCAAAGCTTATGCACGGGCATATAGAAAACCTGCTTGATAAGGGTGTGGATTTTATTTTTCTGCCCTGCGAAAGCTACAATATAGACGAGCATTGTTCTACAAACCATTACAATTGTCCCGTCGTCGCATATTATCCCGAGCTGTTGAAAGCAAACAACGAAAGGCTTAACGACGAAAATTTTCTCATGCCTTACATAGACCTGAACGTGCGCGACAACACCGTAAAAAAGCTGTATTCTGCATTAAAAAAATACGGCGTCAAAAAGCGCGAGGCGGCGAAAGCCCTTGACGAGGGGTTTTCGAGGCTTGAAAAATATCATGCCGACGTCCGCGCGAAAGCCGACGAAATTCTGGCGCGTGCGGAAGCGGAGGGGAAACAGACCGTGGTGCTTGTCGGCAGACCGTATCATCTCGACGGCGAAATAAACCACGGAATAAACAAACTTTTGACGTCGTTGAATCTTGCCGTCCTGTCGGAGGACAGCGTGTACGAGCGCGGCGAGAAGTTAAAGGTAAACGTACTGAACCAGTGGACTTACCATGCGCGGCTGTACCGTGCGGCGGATTTCGCTGCGAAGCATAAAAACGTAAATCTTGTTCAGCTTGTGTCTTTCGGGTGCGGACTTGACGCTATTACTGCGGACGAGGTGCGCTCCATTATGGAAAAGAACGGTAAGCTTTATACCCAGATAAAGATAGACGAAATAAACAATCTCGGCGTTGTCAAAATCAGGCTGCGCAGTATGCTTGCGGCCGTTGAAGAAGCGGCGGAAAGGTAAAAACTATGGATAATAGAACCTGCGATTATACCGGCGGTTTCCCCGTATGGGACAAGTCTATGAAAGCCACGCATACTATTTTAATGCCGGACATGCTTCCTTGGCACTTCCGTATAATGCAGGAGGTGCTTAAACGCGAAGGCTATAACGTGGAGCTTTTGAAAAACCGTTCGCGCACGGTTGTCGACGAGGGGTTGAAGCACGTGCATAACGACACGTGCTATCCCTGCCTGTGTATTGTGGGGCAGTATATAGACGCATTGAAAAGCGGAAAATACGACGTAAACAAGACCGCGCTTATGATAACGCAGACGGGCGGAGGTTGCCGCGCCTCTAATTACATTCCTCTTATAAGAAAAGCGGTGGCTAACGAATTCCCGGCGGTTCCCGTGCTGTCGGTAAATTTTTCGGGGTTGGAGAAAAAGTCTTCCATGCCTGTCGGCGTGAAACTTCTTTCGAGACTTGCTTTGGCGATTTTATACGGCGACAGTATTATGTGGTGCTATAACCAAACCAAGCCTTACGAGCAGGTGTCGGGCGCCGCGGACGCCGCGCGCGACAGGGCGTTCGATGCGGTGGTAAGCCGCATAAAAAAGGGCGGATACTCCAAATATAAAAAAATAAACCGTGAAATAATAGCCGAATTTGCTTCTGTCAAACTCGTTAAAGAGAAAAAACCCAAGGTGGGAATAGTCGGCGAAATTTACGTAAAATATGCGCCGCTCGGCAATAACGATCTGGAAAAATTTCTCATTTCCGAGGGGTGCGAGCCCGTTCTGCCAGCGCTTATGGACTTCGTAATGTACTGTATCATAAACGTAGTCAACGACAGAAGGTTTTACGGGCATAAGCCTGCCACGGCGTTTGTTTACAATATTGTTTACAAACTGCTTAAACGCATGCAGAAAAACGTTATAAAGCAGTTCGTAGAGGACGGCTCCTTCGAGCCAGTGCATGAATTCGAAAGTCTGAGAGCCTATGCCGACAAGGTTTTGAATCAAGGCGTTAAAATGGGCGAGGGGTGGCTTATCCCCGCAGAGATGGCGGCGCTTGCTGAGACGGGCGTGCCGAATATAGTATGCGCACAGCCGTTCGGGTGTCTGCCGAACCATATTGCGGGCAACGGCGCCATGCGCACGCTTAAAACGCTTTATCCAGACGCAAATATCGTGGCGGTAGATTACGACCCTTCCGCGACGAAGGTCAATCAGGAAAACAGAATAAAGCTTATGATTGCCGCCGCAAAGGAAAAAGCGGCAGACTGTTAATAAAAGCGCCCGCGGACTTAAAGTCCGCGGGCGCTTTTAATATAAATTATGCTGAAACCGTTTGTTATGTGCTTACTTTATAAGAGTATAAGTTTCGTTGAAATCCCGCCGCTGTTTTTCGCGCAGAGGATACCCGTCCGCCTTATAGCCCAAAGCGATAATTAGGGGGAAGCGCGTTCCCTGCGGCAGATTTAAAAACTCCGCAATGCCCTTTTCGTCGCGCAGTCCTATAATGCAGCTTTGCACGCCCTCGCTTTCGGCGGCAAGCGCTATGTAGGCGGAAAGTATGCCAACGTCGTTTGCTATAAACTCCGCATTGGATATAACATTGTCGCCGCGCCTTATTTCCACGGGCGCAAGCTGTTGTATTACGATGAACGCGGCACATTCGTCTGCCCATACGTTTCTGCCGTAAGGCTGAACGTTCACGGCAAATTTTTTCGCTTTTTCTCCGCTTACAGCATACATCTTATAGGGTTGCGCGTTGACGGCGGAGGGGGCGTACGTAGCAAGGCGGCATATGCGTTTAAGCGTTTCGTCGTCTATTTGTCTGCTGCCGTATTCGCGCGTGCTTTGCCGCGCCGCAAAAAGTTTTTCAAGCTCCATATAAATACCTCTCTTATAAAAGAAACGGCGTAGGTAAGTTTTCCTGCGCCGTTTTATCGGTTGTGCGTTTAATCGTTTTGCGCGTTTCTTATGGAAAGCTTCGCTTTTTCGACGACGGTATCTTTCGTGAATCCGAAGTGCTCGAAAAGCACGTTTGCGGGCGCGGACGTGCCGAACGACTTCATGGCTATCACTTCACCGTAATCTTTCGAGTATTTGTACCAGGCGAAGTGCGAAGCCGCTTCCACGCAAACCCTCGCTTTTACCGCTTTGGGAAGTACAAACTCTTTGTATTCTTCGGTCTGTTTTTCAAACTCCTCCATGCAGGGCATCGAAACGACGCGCGCCTTTATTCCCTGCTCGGCAAGCGCTTGCGCGGCGTCGGTGCAAAGCTCTATTTCGGAGCCGGTGCCTATTAAAAGCACGTCGGGCATGCCGCCGCAGTCCTCTAATATATATCCGCCGGTCAAAGCTTTTATTCCGGAACCGCGGTTTTGCGGCAGATTTTGTCTGGAAAGAACTATAACGGTGGGCGAGTTTTGCGTGAACGCCGAAATGTAAGCCGCCGCCGTTTCCTTACCGTCGCATGGACGGAAAACTTTAATATCGGGGATAGAACGGAGGGCGATAAGCTGTTCCACGGGCTGATGCGTGGGGCCGTCCTCTCCGACGCCGATAGAGTCGTGCGTCATGACGTAGATAACGGGGATATTCATAAGCGCGCTCATTCTTATTCCGCCCTTCATGTAGTCGGAGAAGGAGAAGAATGTGGAGCATACGATTCTGAGTCCGCCGTGAAGCTGTATGCCGTTGCAAATAGCCGCCATGGCATGCTCGCGTATGCCGAAGTGGATATTGCAGCCCAGTCTGTTGTCGGGCGAAAAGTATCCTTTGCCTTTAAGCTCCGTCTTGGTGGAGGGGGAGAGGTCTGCCGAACCCGACATAAGGTTGGGCATAAATTCCGCTATTCTGTTTAAAATTTTTCCGCCGGAAGCTCTCGTAGCTTCGGGTTTGTCGAAGTTGAAAAGCTCCGGCATGTCGTTGAAATCGGGATCGGTGCCCGACATAAACTTTTTGTATTTTGCGGCAAGGTCGGGATATTCGCGCTCGTATTTTGCAAACAGCGCGTTCCATTCCGCTTCCTTTTCAAGCTTTTTCTCCGCAATGGCGGCGCAGTGCTCTTTTACGTCGTCGGGTACGCAGAAAGGCTCCTCCGTCCAGCCGAAAAACCGCTTTGTCTTTGCCAGATTGTCGGCCCCCATAGGCGCGCCGTGCACGTCCGCCGTATCCGCAAGGGGAGAGCCGTAGCCTATTACCGAACGGCAAATTATTACAGAAGGTCTCGTTAAATCGCTTTTCGCGCGGTCTATTGCGGCTTTAAGCATGCTCAGGTTGTTGGCGTCGCTTACGCGTATTACCTGCCAACCCTGCGCGGCAAAGCGCGTGGCGGGGTCTTCTGAGAAGGTCGAGGAAATTTTACCCTCGATAGTAATATCGTTTTTATCGTAAAGGAGAATAAGCTTGCCCAGCTTTTGAGTCCCCGCGAACGAGCAAGCCTCGTAACCCATTCCTTCTTCCAGACAGCCGTCGCCGCACAAAACGTAGGTGAAGTGGTCTACAACGGGATAGTCGGGCTTGTTGAACATAGCCGCAAGGTGCGCTTCCGCTACGGCAAAGCCGACAGCATTGCCAAGTCCCTGTCCCAAAGGACCCGTGGAGGTTTCCACGCCGTCCGTCTTGCCGTATTCTGGATGTCCGGGCGTTTTGGAGCCGAGCTGTCTGAAATTCATCAGATCTTCCTTACTTACGTCATAGCAGAACAGGTGCAGGAGGGAGTATAAGAGCATAGACCCGTGTCCCGCAGACAGAATAAATCTGTCACGGTTGTCCCATTTGGGGTTTTTGTAGCTGAAATTCAGAAATTCCGCAAACAGCTCGTACCCTATGGGCGCGGCGCCCATACAAATACCGGGGTGACCGGAGTTCGCTTTCTGGATAGCTTCCGCGGAAAGTATCCTTATTGTGTCAACGCTCTTATTGGCAACAGACATATTTTTCTCCTTAATTTTTATCTGTAAATTTTTTTAAATTTTCGGTGTTGAGAAAGGCGTAATTTTTTAAAACGGCGTAAAGCCGTTCCGCCATAATTTTGTTTCCGCCTGCGGAATTGCTTTCAAAGTTTATAGGCATTACAGGGTCGTGAACGCTCATTCTCACAAGCGTCCAGCCGTCGCCGCAGTCCTTCGGGAAGTTCAGACGCGCCCCCTCGTAATTTTCGCCGGCAAGCGTAAATCCGCTTTCGCCGCCCTCGGCGCGTTTTAAATCTTCTATAACTTCCGCGCCCTCGCTTTTAAAGTTGCGGCTGTTTGCGTTGAAGGATATGCGTATTTCGTCCTCCTCGCAAGGCTCTTTAAGTCCGGAAATAAGGGAGGATATCCCGCCCTCTTGTTCCGCAAGGCAAATAAGAATTTTCGTTATAAGGTAAGCGCCGTCGTCCAGAAAATAGTTTTCCTTAAAAGCGGCGTGGCCGGAGGTTTCCATGGCAAGGGGAGAGTACTCGCCTTTTTCGTTCAGCTCCACGCATTTGTCTATTACGTTTTTGTATCCGCGTTTAAACCTTAAATGCCTGCCGCCGAGACCTTCTATAAATCCGGTCAGACCGTCGCTTGTAACGCTGTCGGTCACAACTGTGCCCGCCCTGTCCTTTAACAGTATTGCCGAAACAAGCGCAATTAAGCGGTTTCTGTTAATTTCGTTGCCGTCGCGGTCCACGACGCCCGCCCTGTCCACGTCGGTGTCGAAAATTATTCCCATGTCGGCGCCGTGCTTTATAACGGCGCTTTGCAGACTGCCCATTGCGCCCCTGTCCTCGGGGTTGGGTATATGGTTCGGAAAGGTGCCGTCGGGGTCGAGAAACTGGCTTCCGTCCGTATCCGCGCCCAAAGGCTTTAAAACCTTTTCCGCAAAAAATCCGCCCGCGCCGTTGCCCGCGTCGACTATTATCTTTTTGCCGAGCAAGGGTTTGTCGCCGCCGCATCTTTCGCGCACGCAGTCCACAAGCTGAGACGAGTATTCGTCCATAAAACTTTTTTCGGAATATTCGCCGTCGCCGGAAAGGAAATCACCTCTTTCCGCAATATCGAGTATTTCGTCTATATCGCCGGAAGAAAGCCCGCCGTCGGGCGTAAAAAATTTAAGCCCGTTTCTGTCGTACGGCAAATGCGAAGCGGTTATCATAATGCTTGCGTCGCATTCAAAGTTTGATTTTTTTAAAAGTATGAACATGGAAGGCGTGGAGGAAAGCCCCGTATAAAGCATATCGCTTCCGCTTGAAAGCACGCCCTCTTTTACGCATTTCAATATGCGCCTTGCGGAAACTCTGCTGTCGTTGCCGACAGCTATTTTAAATTTTCTTCCGCCTGTTTTTAAGGACAGCCATTTTACAAACGCCCTGCTTACCGCCGTTACCGCTTCGTCCGTAAGCGTTATGCGGGATTTTCCCTCTACCGCAACGCCGCGCACGTCGGTTCCGCTTTTAAGTTGTTTAAACCCATTCAAGCACATATATTGTAATTATACAATATAATAGCGCGTTTTACAAGTGTTTGCGGTTGCTAAATTTTGATAATTTATCCGCAAAACATTTTGTTTTTGTCCGCCGTTATGGTATAATGCTTGATAATCAGATTTTTTCCAAGGTGGAGTATGGGTAAAGAAAATTTCGTAGAACAGATTGCGGATATAGAAAAGGATTTCCCTCAGTGGTATACAGACGTTGTAATAAAAACAAAGCTTGTGGATTACGGTCCCGTAAAGGGTACTATGGTTATCCGTCCCTACGGATATGCCGTGTGGGAAATTATTCAGGCGGAGCTTAACAAGCGGTTTAAAAGCTGCGGTTATGAAAACGCCTATTTTCCCCTGCTTATCCCCATGAGCTTTTTTACCAAAGAGGCGGAGCATGTGGAAGGGTTTGCGCCCGAGGTTGCGGTCGTTACGCATGCGGGCGGCGAAGAACTGTCCGAGCCTTTGGCAATACGCCCCACGTCGGAAACGATTATAGGCAACATGTATTCCAAGTGGTTGCAGTCCTACCGCGAACTGCCCATTAAAATTAACCAGTGGGCTAACGTAATGCGTTGGGAAAAGACTACGCGTCCCTTTTTAAGAACTTCGGAATTTTTATGGCATGAGGGACATTCCGCATTTGCCACGGCGGAGGAAGCGGAAGCCGAAACAATGAAAATGCTTGACGTTTATAAGGAATTTGCCGAAAATGTTTTGGCAATTCCCGTAATCTGCGGCAGAAAGACGGAAAAGGAAAAATTTGCGGGCGCAGTCGCGACGTACGGAATGGAAGCCATGATGAAGGACGGCAAAAGTCTGCAATCGGGCACTACGCACTTCCTCGGACAAAATTTCGCCAAAGCTTTCGATATAAAATTTCTCGATAAAGACGGCGCGCAGAAATATGCGCATACTATGAGTTTCGGCGTGTCGACGCGTCTTATAGGCGCGCTTATTATGGCGCACGGCGACGGCAGGGGACTTGTTCTGCCTCCGCCCGTTGCGCCCGTACAGGCTGTGATAATCCCCATTGCCGCTAAAAAGGGCGGCGTTGTGGAAGCATGTCAGGCAGTAAAAGAAAAGCTGGAAAAAGCCGGTATCCGCGTGAAGTTCGACGATACGGACAGCTCGCCCGGGTGGAAGTTTAACGAGTGGGAAATGAAAGGCGTTCCCCTGCGGATAGAATTAGGTCCGCGCGACATAGAGGAGGGCAAAGCGCTTATATGTCGCCGCGACACTTTGGAAAAAACCGCATACCCGCTTGACGGACTGGATAAAACGGTAAAGCAGCTTTTAGAGGTTGTACGTAAAGACATGTTGGAGACGGCGCGTAAACGCCGCGACGGACGTATTGTCTATGCCGAGGATCTGGACGGAATTTTAAACGGCGTGGAGAGCGGAAACTTCGTAAAAGCAGGCTGGTGCGGTTGTCGTGCGTGCGAGGACGAGGTCAAGGCGAAAACCGCGGCAACCGCAAGAGTTTTCGCAGAGGGTGAAACGAGTAAAAAATGCGCCGTCTGCGGCAAAAAAGCAGAGCACACCGTAATATTCGCAAGAGCTTACTGATTGTTAAGGGGTAGAGACGTTGTATATACCTGTACCGTATCACATAGCGGGAGGCTGTATTTACGCCTGTTTGCTTATAATCTGCATACTTGCTATATTTTACGGGTTCCGTGCGCGGAGAAACGTAAAAAAAGAAAAGATAACCTCGCTTCCGCGGGGTTTTTCTCCTTTGGATATCCAGAGAATTTTTATCGGAAAAACGTATCCGGGGAAACTTACGCGCGCTCTCATAGTTCACTGGGCCCGTCTCGGCTATATCCGCGTGAAATACGCCGGCAGGTATAAGGTCAAGCTTGTCCGTCTGAAATTTCCGCCCGTTCATGACAATGAAAAAGCCGTGTTTTTCGACCGCGGCACATACGTGCGCGAAAGAGATATTTTCTGCGAATTGTTTGCGCGCAAGGGCGCCGCAATAACTGTAAGCTTAAATAAACCGCTTATTACTTCTGCCCGGGCGAAATCAATCGATTATGATTATGCCGCGCGCGAGGACGAGGGGGTTTATTCGACGAAACACTATAAGCTGAAGGTTTTAACGTTTGTTTTATCCTTTATGCCTGTCTTTATCTGTTCGCTGTATTTTTGTTTTACGAATTCGTTTATGATGATAATTCCTCCGTTCGCAATACTCATAGGCATGTTCGTTTTAAGATTTATAAAGGGAATTCCGTTTTTTTTCAGGCTCGTATGGAGCTCGGTTTGGATAGGCGCGGGCTTGGCGATGATTATCGTAAGCTTTCACAACATGTTCGATCCGCTACTGTTGGGTTATGCGTCGATAGTTATTCTTTTTCTCGGCTCTTTCGTTTTGGTAAGATTCATTGACCACCGCGTAAAAAATAATCTTTCCGATTATTCTGACCTCGTTAATTTCAGAAAATTTCTGCTGTTTTCGGGTAAAGATAAACTTTCTTCGGTCGATTATTACGAAGTTTTGCCCTATTTATACGCGTTCAATATAAAGCCTCTCGTAAAACGTAAATTTGCAACGGACGTGCTGCCTGACTGGTTTGAAAGCGAAGACGGTAAAAGGGGGAGCCTGTTGTGATTTTGGAAAATATAATAGTCGCCTCCTTTTTCATCGCTACGGCGTTTTTATTTCCCGTTATCGCTTGTATAACAGGCGCGGTTAAAAAAAGAAAAGTCATAAAACCTATGGAATACGTTCCTCCGCCCGGCGCGTCGCCCGTAGATTTTCTTATTCAGTATTACGGAGCTTCGGCAGAGCCGCGTGAAATTTTCAATCCGCTTATGCTTTACTGGGCGGAGCGCGGATTTATCACCGTAGAAGAAGACTGCAAACGCGGACTGAAGCTTACGAAAATAAAGGACTTGGAGCGCCCGAAAAGTAAGGACGGTTTTAATCCCGACACGTTCGAAATAGAGAACAAACTTTTCGAAACTCTTTTCAAAGACGGTGACGACGTGTTTTACACTCTCGCCGCGCAGGGAAAATTTAAGTCCGATTACGAAAGTATCATGTCGGACTGTAAAAAACAGGCGAAAAAAATAACCGACGGAAAGTCCCGTAAAATAAAGATTGCAAGTCTGATTGTATCGTTTGCAACCCTGCTTATAATCGTTGCGGTAGTCGGTATTACCACGGAAAATAAAGGGGTTATAATTTGCATTTTTCCGTGCGCTGCGATTTTAATGGCGAAACTTGCGTTCGGGCTTTCGGATAAGGACGGAGGTATACCTAAAGGTTCTTCCGCACGGTTTCTGCTCGTACCGTTTTTCTGTATGTTCGGCGGAGTGCCTATGGCGGCGGCGTTTATGTTTCTGCCTGTTTCGGCTTCGGCGGTTTTATTATCAGCTATATTGTTCTGCGCCGTTACGGTATTTTTCGTTTCCGAAAAAATAGATATAAGAGACGGCGCGCAGTTAAAATTTTACGCACGCATTTGCGGTTTCAAGCAGTTTCTTCTTCTCGCGGAAAAAAGCAAGCTTGAAATGCTTGTGGAGCAAGACCCGCGCTATTTTTACAATATTCTACCTTATTGCTATGTGCTTGACATAACAGAAAAATTAAAGCCCAAATTCGACCGCATCGCGCTTGACGGTCCCGCTTGGTATCTCGGCGAGCTGCGCGAAACTCTCATGTTTTAATATACGGCGGCGCAGAAATGCGCCGCCGCCTTTTAATGTTTGTTTACGAATTTTTCTATAAGAGATATTACGCCGTACATTCCGCCCGCAAGCACGCACAGTATGAACGTTGCGGTCATTACAAGGTCAAGCTTGAAGACCTGACCGCCGTAAACTATCAGGTATCCCAGTCCCGCCTTGGATACGATGTATTCGCCCATAATAGAGCCTATCCAGGCAAGACCCACGGCTACCTTCAAGGTGTTCATAAGCGCGGGCAGGGAGGCGGGCATGATAAGCTTTCTCAGCGTCATTGCTTTGCTTGCGCCCATAGACCTCATAAGCAGAAGCTTTGTTTTGTCTACTTCTATAAAGCCCGTCAGCATATTCATTATGCAGACAATTACCGCAACGAAAACCGTCATGAAAATTATCGCTTCGTAACCGGTGCCTATCCATATGATAATAAGCGGACCTAGCGCGATTTTCGGCAGGGAATTAAGTACTACGATATACGGCTCCATAATTTTGCGCACGCTGTCGCTTGCCCAAAGCACTATGGCTACGGCATAGCCCAAAACTACGGCTATTGCAAAGCCCGCAAGCGTTTCCATAAGCGTTATGCCGATATGGTAGAAAAGTTTGCCTTCCTTGTACAAATCCCCTATTGTTACCGCCACGCGCGAGGGCGAGCTTGTGATAAACGGGTCGACTATTTCAAGCTGCGCGCACAGCTCCCATATACCCAATATGGCTATAAGTATTAAAATGCGCGACAGCAATATTATTATTTTTTTGCGTTTTTGCTTTTTCAGATACGCGATATGCTCGCGTGAGTAATTCACGTTTTTCATAAGTTTACCGAATTGATTAAATTCCGAGTTCTTTTCTCAGAACTTCGAAAGTGCTTGCAAATTCTCCGCATTCACGCCGTTTTTTCGGGCTGCTTCCGCCGAATTTTATTTCGTGTTCCGCAACCGTCCTTGCCGGTCTTGCGGAGAGTACCACGACCTTGTCGGAAAGCGCAATGGCTTCCGAAATATCGTGCGTTACCAAAAGCGCGGTCTTTTTTTCGCTTTTTATTATTCCCTGCACGTCGTCGCACACTTCAAGTCTCGTCTGGTAGTCAAGCGCGGAAAACGGTTCGTCCAGAAGCAGAATTTCGGGTTCCGCCGCAAGCGTCCTGATAAGCGCGACTCTCTGGCGCATGCCGCCCGAAAGCTGGTTGGGCGTTTTTTTCAAAAAATCCTTAAATCCGTATTTTTCTGCGAGA
>ERZ779626.403-NODE-403-length-25995-cov-12.121781_pt1 | contig 25995 bp, 23 predicted proteins | sample MGYA00514209_ERZ779626 | MGnify/ENA primary metagenome ERZ779626 (study PRJEB29562, sample SAMEA4376713) | mouse gut metagenome | isolation source: Cecum | study: EMG produced TPA metagenomics assembly of the A DSS colitis mouse model was used to assess the...
CGGGAATTTATGGCGTGAAGCTGTGTGCGGGGATTTCATCAGTGGTTCCTTAATCCGCTCCGGGGAGCTGGCAGCCGGCCAGGCCGGAGCGGCGGAGGACCATCTTTACAATATGAAACAATACGAACTCATCCGTTCCCGCCGGAAGACCCTGGCCCTGGAGGTCACGGGGGACGGGCGGCTGCTGGTGCGGGCCCCTCTGCGCTGTTCCCAGGCGCGGATCGACGCCTTCGTCGGCGCTCACGCCGCCTGGATTGAAAAGCACGCGGCGATTCAGCGGGAAAAGGCCGCCCACCGCCCACCCGCCCCCACAGCGGCGGAGATCGAGGCCCTGAAAGCCCGGGCAAGGGCGGAGCTGCCGGAAACAATCGCCCGGTGGAGCGAAAAAATGGGCGTGGCCCCCACCGGCTTCAAGGTGACCGCAGCCCGGAAGCGCTACGGAAGCTGCAGCGCGAAAAACAGCCTGTGCTTCTCCTGCTTCCTGATGAACTGCCCGGAGGCGGCGGTGGAGCTGGTGGTGGTCCACGAGCTCTGCCACATTCTGGAGAAGAACCACGGCCCCCGGTTTTACGCGCTGCTGGCGCAATACCTCCCGGACTGGCGGGAGCGGAAACAGCTGCTCTTCATGGGCTGAACGTTTTGAATACGGAGGACGGATATGGAAAAGCAACATCTTGCGGACCTGCTGAAAGGCAACCCCTACCCCGGGCGGGGCATCGTCCTGGGGAAGAGCGCGGACGGCAGACAGGCCGTGGCGGTATACTTCATCATGGGCCGCAGCGAGAACTCCCGGAACCGGGTCTTTGTCCCCACGGAGGACGGCATCCGCACGGAGGCCCATGACCCCGCCAAAATGACGGACCCCAGCCTCATCATCTACCACCCCGTCCGCAAAGCGGGCCGGGACCTCATCGTCACCAACGGGGACCAGACGGACACCGTGCGGGACTGCCTTCTGGAGGGCCGCGCCTTTGCCGAGGCCCTGAAAAGCCGCGCCTTTGAGCCGGACGCCCCCAACTACACCCCCCGCATCTCCGGCCTGCTGAGCCCGGACGGCAGCTTCCAGCTCTCCATTTTGAAGAGCGCCGAGGGAGACCCGTCCTGCTGCTGCCGGTATTTCTACCACTACGACGCGCCGCTCCCCGGGGAGGGCCGCTTCCTCCACACCTATCTGGGCGACGGGAACCCCCTGCCCTCCTTTGAGGGGGACCCGGAGCGGGTGGTCCTGGACGCGGAAACGCCGGAGGCCCTGGCGGAGCAGGTCTGGGGGGCCCTGGACCCGGAGAATAAGGTGTCCCTCTTCGTCCGGTTCGTGAATCTGGCGGAGGGGACCCACCGGGACGTGATCCGGAACCGCTATTGAGCATCCGCCCCCAAAAAAGCGCCGTCCCAGCCAAGGGACGGCGCTTCTTCTTGCCTCTCCGGAACCCTGGGCGGCGAATCACAGCCTGCCGTAAACCAGCTCCGCGAACTGGTCGTATTTCCGCACCTCTTCCAAGCGAAACCGCCGGAGGGCCTCCTTCTGCGTAAAAAGCGGAATCCCCGCCCCCAGCAGCACCGGGGCCACCTGCACGATGAAGCGGTCCACCAGATGGAAAAAGAAATGGCGGCGCGCATTTTCCCCCTTCCCCCCAGCCTCCAACTGCGGTATACTAAAGGATATGAACACCACCGGCCCTCTCCGGGCGGAACGGAGGAACTCATGGAACAATCCAACCACCTGTACACGGCGATGGCGGACGCCTTCCGGGAGGAGGCGTTTTTGCGGAAGCTGTCCCGCCCCCGGGAGGAGGCGGAAGCCCTCTTCGGCGGCCTGGACTGGCCCGCCCTGCTGGCCCCCCTGCTGCCCATTCAGGAGCGAATCGTCTGCGGCCGCGCGCTGGACGCCTTCCGGCCGGTTCTGGAGCGCCTTGCCCCGGAGCCCCCGGAGGGCTGGGCCCTCTGCGCCTACCAAACGGCTGTCTCCCTTCTCTACCCCCAGGCGGCCCCCACCCGCACCACCGGGCAGCGGGACGGGGCCCTGTGCTTCCTCCAGCTCCTGCGGACCCTCTTCGACGCGGAGCGGGAGGCCCTGCCCTTCGACTTCTGGCTGGACTTCGCCTTCTGCACGGAGGAGGAGCTGAAGGCCAGTGCCGTGGCGGAGGACTACCGCCAATTCCTCCGCCGCTGGCGGGAGGAGTATGTCTACGAGCTTCTCCGCCTGGGCCGGGAGGTCACGCCCTTCCGGACCTGCGCGCACATCGCCGGGGTCCACCACGTGTCCATGACGGTCTCCCGGGCCTTCAAGGCCGGGGGCGGAAAAATCGACCTGGGACTCATCTCCGCCGCCGCCGCGGGCCACGACATCGGCAAGTTCGGCTGCAAGCCCGGGGAGCGGGTGCCCTACCTCCACTACTACTACACGGACCAGTGGTTCTCCTGGCGGGGCCTGGGGGCCCTGGGCCGCATCGCCGCCAACCACTCCGTCTGGGACCTGGAGCTGGAGAACCTGTCCTCCGAGTCCCTGGTGCTGGTGTACGCCGACTTCCGGGTGAAGCAGGAGCGCCTCCCCGGCGGCGGGGAGGCGGCAAAGCTCTTCTCCCTGGCGGACGCCTTTGACGTGATTCTCTCCAAGCTGGACAACGTGGACGCCGCCAAGCGGCGGCGGTACGAGTATGTATACGTGAAGCTCCGGGACTTCGAGGGCTATCTCCGGAGCTTCGGCGCGGACGTGACCCTGGAAACCGCCGGGGGACCGCCCCTGCCCCGGAAGGACCCCTCCCTGATGAACGAGGACGAGGTGGTTCTGGGCCTGCGGCAGACGGCGGTGGACCACAACATCCGCCTGATGCACCGGCTGAGCCGGGAGCGGCTGTTCGTCGCCACCCTGGAGGCGGCGAGAGGGGAGAAGGACCCGGGCCGCATCCGGGCCTATGTGTCCGTATTCCGGGAGTACTTCACCTACTGGACCGTGGAGCAGAAGGAGCAGGCCCTGGAATTTCTCTACGAGCTGCTGCTCCAGCCCGACGGGGACATCCGCCGCCAGGCGGCGGCCCTGATGGGCCGGATGCTCTCCAAGTTTCTCTCCGGCTACAAAAAGGAGCTGCCCCAGGGCGCGCCCCCCAGCCCTCAGGAGGAGCGGCCCTTTGAGCTGTGGGCGGAGTACCTGGAAAAGCTCATCCACCCGGACCGCCGCCTCACCCCCCGGCAGATCAGCATGATCCGCTACCAGGCCAAGACGGCGGCGGACGCGCTGCTGGGCGGCTGTGACCACGAGGACTTCCCCCGGTTTTCCGAGCTCCTTTTCCGCCACTATCAGGACCCGGCCGCCGAGGACCCGGAAGGGGCCTTCGCCCTGCTGAACACGGCGCTGAACCTGCCCATGGAGCGCGTCGCCCCCCGGGACCTGGCGGCGCTGGCGGGCTACGCCGCCTGGTGGCTGGAAACCGGCGAGGCCCCCCAGAAGGCCGCCGCCATGCGCCTTGCCCGCCGCCTCCTTCCGGTCCTGGAGCCGGATTCTCCCCAGTGGGAGGCCGTCGTCCGGGCCGCGAAAACGGCGGACTGCTCCTCCTCCACCCCCCTGCTCTACCTCCAGACCCGGCTGGGGACCCTTCTGGGCCTGGACGTGTCCGGCCTCCGGGAGCTGCTGGACCAGGGGGAGGCCGCCGGCGGCGTGTTCCTGGACAACCTGAAAACCGCCACTCCCTGGGTGCTGAAGGCCGTGGGCGTGGAATACCTGCTGGACCAGGCCCGGCACGGGGAGCCCGCCGCCGCCCTCCACATCGCCACCCACTTTTCCAACCTGATGAAGGTCAGCGAAAACGTGGTGGTCCGCCGCCTGGCGGGCAGCGCCCTGCTGGACATGGCCCCCCTGCTGACGCCCCCCCGGCGCAACGAGGTGGCCGTGGAGCTGTGCGAGGCCCTGGAGACCGGCCAGTCGGAGATTTCCCAGTACATTCCCCCCTATCTCGGGCAGTTCCTCCTGTGGCTCACCCCCCGGGAGCTGGACGAGATTCTGGACGAGCTCCTCCGCTTCCTCTCCTCCTCCAGCGCCAGCGTGGCGGCGGGGGCCCTGGCCACCGTGGGGGCCCTGCTGGAGCACTACCGGGTCTACGGGAAGCGCTTCCGCGAATCGCCGGAGGACCTAGAGCGCCGCCGCAAGCGCATGGCGGGCCTGCTCCTCAAGGGCCTGGCCTCCTGCATGGAGCCGGTGCGGCAGGAGGCCCTGCGGGTTTTGGGGGAGGGCCTCTTCGCCTCCCCCTTCCTGAGCTACGCGGACAAGACGGCCCTCTTTACTCTGGTTGCCAAAAAGCTCCTCTTCCTCATCGGCGAGCAGCCGGGGGGAGAGCTGACCTTCTTCCACACCGCCGCCGCCCTCTCCCACATTTACCGCTTCGCCGTGAAGCACCGCATTGAGAGCGGGCCCTTCCGCTTTGAGTGGCGGGACAAGGCCGCCGCCTTCTTCCCCGGCACCTTCGATCCCTTCTCCCTCTCCCACAAGGGCATCGTCACCGCCATCCGGGACCTGGGGATGGAGGTCTACCTTGCCGTGGACGAGTTCTCCTGGTCCAAAAAGGCCCAGCCCTCCCTGATCCGGCGGCAGATCGTCAGCATGTCCGTGGCCGACGAGTTCGGCGTGTACCTCTTCCCCCACGACATCCCCGTGAACCTGGCCACGCCCCAGGACCTGATCCGCCTGCGGCAGGTCTTCCAGGGCCGGGACGTCTATCTGGTGGTGGGCTCCGACGTGGTAGCCAACGCCTCCTCCTACAAGGTCCCGCCCCGCGAAGGCTCCGTCCATTCCCTGAACCACATCGTCTTCCGCCGCTCCAGCGACGCCGAGGGCCGGGAGATCGACGCGGACCTCTCCTGCATTACCGGCCGGGTGGTCCAGCTCCAGCTCCCCACCCATCTGGAGGACATCAGCTCCACCCGCATCCGGGAGAACATCGACCTGGGCCGGGATATCTCCAATCTGGTAGACCCCACGGTGCAGGACCTCATCTACCGGAACAGCCTCTACCTCCGGGAGCCCCAGTACAAGCAGCTGGTCCGGGCCAGCCTCCTGGACTTCGCCCGCGTCGCCGCCCCGGACTCCGGTTTCTGGGCGGAGCTGGGGGAGGCCCTGGGGCCCCTGCCGCCCCCGGACCCCCGGGACAGCGTGTTCCTCCTCCGGTCGAACGGTCCCCGGCCCCGGGTCCTGGGCTTTCTGACGGGCCGGATTGTCAACTCCGGGGAGCTGTACAACGCCTTCGGCAGCGAGGAGCTGGCGAACCTGGTCCGCACCCGGACGGCGGGGCGCATCCAGCTGCTGACGGGCCTCTGGGCCGCCAGGGCCCCCGGGGGGAATTACGACCCGGGCCAGCTTCTGCTGACGGAGGCCCTGACCCGGGCGGCGGAGGACGACTGCGGCTACGCCGTCTGGTGGGGCCCGGCGGACCAGGCGGGCCTGGACATGCTCCGCCGCCAGGGCTTCGTCCCCGCGGAGCTGGAAACGCCCCAGCCGCTGCTGCTGGTGGATATGCGCTCCCCGGCGGTGCTGGTCCAGAACATCCCCACCACCTTGAAGGAGCCCTTCGCCTCGGACCGGCAGGTCCTCTCCGCCATGGGCGCGGCCCATCTCCGCCTCCAGGAGGCGGTGTGCGGCCTGTACCCCGGGACGCTGGTGCTGTCCCTCAACGCCGAGGTCATCTACCACCGCCTGGTCCGAAAGCTGACGGAGGAAAACGGCGTCCCCGCCGAGCCCCAGGCCCCCCGGGTCCTGGGTCCCAAGATGTGCGTGCCCTTCGGCAAGATCCTCCGGGGCAACGCCGTGCCCAACACCGTCACCAAAACCATCCACACCGACAAGGTGTTTGCCCCGGACCTCCACTCCTTCTCCATCGCCCCCTTCCCGGGATATGCGCCCCTGGAGAGCCAGATCCGGACCATCCACTCCTTCCGCCGCCCCGTCATGCTGGTGGACGACCTCCTCCACACCGGAAACCGCATGGGCGTCCTGGACCCCCTGTTCCGCCGGGAAAAGCTGGACATCGACCTCTGCGTGGTGGGCCTGCTCTCCGGCCGGGGCCGGGACCTGATGGCCGCCCGGGGGCGGAAGGTGGAGAGCGTCTACTTTGTCCCGGACCTCCGGGCCTGGTTCGTGGAGTCCACCATGTACCCCTTCATCGGCGGCGACGCCGTGGACAAGGCGGCGCCCTCCGTCCCGGGGCTGACCCCGGCGGTGAACCTGATCCTGCCCTATGCCTTCCCCCGGTTCTACAGCCAGTGCGAACGGGAGGCGGTGTTCCGCTTCTCCCGGACCTGCATGGAGAACAGCCGGGACATTCTCCTGGCCCTGGAACGGGCCTACCGGGAGCGCTATTCCCGGAACCTGACCCTCTCCCGGCTCAGCGAGGCGGTGATCCTGCCCCTGAGCCCCGACAAAGGGGCGGCGATGCGGTATGACCCGAACCTCTCCGCCTCCATATGCCTGGAGAGCGACCTGCGGCAGCTGGACCGGATGCGGGAGCTTTTGCGGTGAAACCGGAAGGAGACGCTATGATCGAACGCACGATATATAAAATTCAGCAGGACCCCGCCCGGACCCCCGCCGCCTGGCTGGCGGCGGACCCCCGGCAGCTGAACGGGGAAGCGGCGGACGTCCGCTGGCTGGACCCCCGGCGGCTGGGGCAGGCCCCGGCCCTGCCGGAGGCCGTCCGGGCCGCCCTTCCCTGCGGCGGGGTGACCGGGGTAAACACCCGCCACCCCCGCTGGGAGCGGGCATTGGAATTCGTCACCCCCAGGCCCGGGAAAAAGCGGGTCCACCTCCTGGCGGTGGGAGACGTGGGAGGCACTTTGCTGACCGCCCTGAAGCTGGAGGGCGCCGGTATCATTTCCGCCATCGGCATCCACGACCTGAACGCGAACGCCGTGGCCCGGTGGGTCATGGAGATGGGCCAGATTTGCGCTTGTCCCCCGTACTACACCGCCTTACCGGAGGTGGAAGCCGTTTCTTCGGAAAACCTGTTCGACTGCGACGTGTTCATCTTCGCCGCCACAAAGTCCATCCCCCCTGTGGGCAGCGGCGTGAAGGACGTGCGCATGGCCCAGCTGGAGGCCAACCGCCCCCTGGCGGAGTCCTTCGCCCGGCAGGCCCGGGAGGCGGATTTCCGGGGCCTCTTCGCCGTCCTCAGCGACCCGGTGGACCCCCTGTGCCGGGCGGTGTGGCGGGCCTCCAACACCGGCCCCGGCGGGGAATTGGACTACCTGGGCCTTCTCCCCGAGCAGGTCCAGGGCTTTGGCCTGGGGGTAATGAGCGCCCGGGCGGCCTACTTTGCAAAGCAAGACCCCCGCTTCGCCTCCTTTTTCACGGAGGGCCGGGCCTTCGGCCCCCACGGGCAGGGCCTGGTCGTCGCCAACTCCATCCGGCATTACGACGACGCCCTCTCCCGGGAGCTGACCCAGCTGACGCTGGAAGCCAATCTCCGCATCCGGGACCTGGGCTTCAAGCCCTATGTGGCCCCCGCCATCTCCTCCGGGGCCTTGCAGCTTCTCCTGGCCCTGCGGGGGGAGTGGCACTGCTCCTCGGCGCCCTTGGGGGGCATCTGGTTCGGGTGCCTGAACCGTTTTGGCTGCTATGGGCTGGAGATCGAGACGCTGGAGCTGCCGGAGACGCTCTTTGCCCGGCTCCGGGAGACGGAGCGGGCCCTGCGCGAAATTTCCTGAGAACGGGAGGATGCCATGGAACGGGAATTGACCCTGGTTGCCGGTCCCGGCCTCCTGGAGGGGCGGCTGGAAGAGACCCTGCGCGCCGCCCTGGAGGGCCGGACGGTCCGGCTCTATCGGGACGGCGAATCCCTGGAAAACCGGCGGCTTCTCTTCGCCTTCTCCCTGCCGGAAAACGGGGTCAGCGCCGGGCTGTACGGCCTCCTGGCCCGGCTGCGGGACTGTCCGGGCTGTCTGAGCGGCAGCGTGGGGGGCGTGGTCATCGACGGGGCCGGGGACCTGTACACCAAGGCGGCGGGGCGGGAGCTCATCCTCGCCGCCAGCCTGGCGGGCTGTACCTTCCCGGGCCGCCCCTTAGTGGAGGCCGCGGGAAACCTCCAAAACTTCACCGTACAGGCGCGGAACGGAGGCTGTGACCTGGAGACGGCCTACCGCCGGGCGGTGTCGGACCTGGCAGGGCGGGTGCTGGGCTTTGCCCCTCCCCGGCGGGAGCGGCCGAATATTTTAGCCCTCCACGCCTCCAGCCGCTCCACCTCCAACACCCTGGACCTCTGGAGCCGGGTCCGGGAGCGGCTCGAGGGGACCTGCGACGTCCGGGAGATCGGACTGCGGAACGGGACGCTGGAGGACTGCGCCGGGTGCCCCTACACCACCTGCCTCCACTTCGGGGAACAGGGGGGATGCTTTTACGGCGGCGTGATGGTTCAGGAGGTGTTCCCCGCCCTCCGGGAGGCGGACGCGGCGGTCCTGCTCTGCCCCAACTACAACGACGCCCTCTCCGCCAATCTCACCGCCGCCGTGAACCGCCTGACAGCCCTCTACCGCGCCGCCTCCTTCGAGGACAAAGCGGTCTTCGCCATTGTGGTCTCCGGCTACTCCGGCGGGGACATTGTGGCCAGCCAGGTGGTTTCGGCCCTGTGCGTCAACAAGGGCTTCTGGCTGCCCCCCGGGTCCATTCTGCTGGAGACCGCCAACGACGCCGGGGCGGCCCTCAGGCTGCCGGGCGTCGGGGAGCGGCTGGAGCGGTTTGCCGGAAATATGCTGGCGCAGTGGGAGCGTCCGATTTAGGCCGTGTTTGAAAAATGGCAAAACGCCGTCTTTGGGCATCTTTTTCCGCCAGGACTGCGTTGATTTGACTTGAAATCCGTCAGGATTCCCGCGTCAAATCGCCTTGCCTGGCAATAAAATCCGCCCCAATCCGGCATTCCGCCAATTTTCAAACAAGGCCTAAAGGGAAATGTCCTATACGGAGATTTTATGCTGCTGGGGCGGACGCACAGGTCCGCCCTTATGCTCCTCCTTTGAAAATATGCGTTGGGGCGCTCCCCCGCAAAGGGCCCTCTTGACTTTCCGGCGGCTTTGTGCTATGCTTTCCAAAATGACAGGCCGCTTTTTTCCATGGAAAACAGCGGAAAGTTTTTAAAAGATGGGAGACGATCATATGAAGAGAATCAAGACCCTGGAGACCCGCAGCCTCTGCGAGAGCGCCAAGAAGGGCGGCTGCGGCGAGTGCCAGACCTCCTGCCAGTCCGCCTGCAAGACCTCCTGCGGCGTCGCCAACCAGAAGTGCGAGCAGAAGTAAGCAGAAAGCGCCAAGCGCCGCCCCGCCGGGCGGCGTTTTTTCCGCCCTCAAATCCCCTACACACAGGAGGCTCCCTATGGTACATCAATACAAACTGAACGGATACAACCTCGTCCTGGACAGCTGCTCCGGCGGGGTCCACGTGGTGGACGAGGCGGCCTATGACGTCATCGCCCTCTACCCGGACCACACGCCGGAGGAGATCGTCCGGGCCCTGCTGGAAAAATACCCGGACCGCCCCGACGTGACGGCGGAAGAGCTTCGGGAGTGCATTGCCGACGTGGAAGCCCTGGTGAACTCCGGGCAGCTCTACACCCCCGACACCTTCTCAGGCATCGCCGGAACCTTTAAAGAGCGCTCCGGCGGCGTAGTAAAGGCCCTCTGCCTCCACGTGGCCCACACCTGCAACCTCAACTGCTCCTACTGCTTCGCCAGCCAGGGAAACTACCATGGACCGGATGCCGGTCATGGCGGCCGGGCCCTCATGAGCTTCGAGGTGGGCAGGCAGGCCCTGGATTTTCTCATTGCCCATTCCGGGACCCGGACGAATCTGGAGGTGGACTTCTTCGGCGGCGAGCCCCTGATGAACTGGCAGGTGGTGAAGGACCTGGTGGCCTATGCCCGGACCCAGGAGGAGCCCCATCACAAGCGCTTCCGCTTCACCCTCACCACCAACGGGATGCTGATTGACCAGGACGTGATCGACTTTGCCAACCGGGAGATGGACAACGTGGTCCTCTCCCTGGACGGGCGGAAAGAAATCCACGACGCCCTCCGGGTGGACCACGCCGGAAACGGCAGCTATGACCGCATCGTCCCCAAATTCCAGGAGCTGGTGAAGGCCCGGGGCGGGACCCGGTACTATATGCGGGGCACCTTCACCCACCGGAACCCGGACTTTACGAAGGACCTCTTCCATATGGCGGACCTGGGCTTCACCGAGCTCTCCATGGAGCCGGTGGTCTGCGCCCCGGGGGACCCGGCGGCCCTGACGGCGGAGGACCTGGAGGTGGTCAAGGACCAGTACGAGCTGCTGGCCAGGGAAATGCTGAAACGGCACAAGGAGGGCCGCCCCATCACCTTCTACCACTACATGCTGGACCTCACCGGGGGCCCCTGCGTCTATAAGCGGGTCTCCGGCTGCGGCTCCGGCACGGAGTACATGGCCGTCACCCCCTGGGGGGACCTGTACCCCTGCCACCAGTTCGTGGGAGAGGAGGCGTACAAGCTGGGAGACGTGTGGAGCGGCGTGACCAACACCGCCCTGCGGGAGGAGTTCCGCGCCTGCAACGCCTACGCCCGCCCCGCGTGCGCGGACTGCTGGGCCAGGCTCTACTGCTCCGGCGGCTGCGCCGCCAACGCCTATCACGCCTCCGGCTCCATCCGGGGAATCTACGAGGCGGGCTGTGAGCTCTTCCGCAAGCGGATGGAGTGCGCCATCATGCTCCAGGCCGCCCTGGCGGAAGAGGCGGAGGAAGCATGACCACGCCCATTTGGGACTTCCTGCAGCGCTGCCAACAGGCCGGAACGCGCCGCTTCCACATGCCGGGCCACAAGGGCGCGGGGCCTCTGGGCTGTGAGCAGTGGGACATCACGGAAATCCAGGGGGCGGATTCCCTATACGAGGCGGCGGGCATCATCGCCGAAAGCGAGGCCAACGCCGCCGCCCTCTTCGGCTCCGGGGCAACGTTCTATTCCACGGAGGGCTCCAGCCAGTGCATCAAGGCCATGCTGTACCTGGCCCTCCAGAACCGGCCGGCGGGGACCCCGCCGGTCATCGCCGCCGCCCGGAATGTCCACAAGTCCTTTGTCCATGCCGCCGCCCTGCTGGACTTCGAGCCGGTCTGGCTGTGGCCGGAGGAGAGCGCCTCCCTCTGCGCCTGTCCCGTCACCGCGGAGGGGTTGGGCCGGGTCCTTTCCGCCTTGGACGCGCCCCCCGCCGCCGTGTATATCACCAGCCCGGACTATCTGGGGAACATGGCGGACATTCCGGCCTTGGCGGGGGTCTGCCGCCGTTACAAAACCCCGCTTCTGGTGGACAACGCCCACGGGGCATACCTCCGTTTCCTGGAGCCCTCCCGGCACCCGCTGGACCTGGGGGCGGACCTGTGCTGCGACTCCGCCCATAAGACCCTCCCGGTCCTCACCGGCGGAGCATACCTGCACATTGCCAAAACCGCCCCGGCGGCGTTCCGGAAAAACGCCAGGGCGGCGATGGCCCTCTTCGGGTCCACCAGCCCGTCGTATCTGACCCTGGCGTCCCTGGACCTTTGCAATGGGTATCTGGCCGGCGGCGGCCCAAGCCTCATCCGCGCCGCCGCCGGAAGAATGGAGGCATTGAAACAGGACCTGCCCAAATGGGGCTGGTCCTCCGTGGGGACGGAGCCCTTGAAGCTCACCCTAGATACCGCCGCCTGCGGCATAACGGGAAGCCTTGCGGCGGAGGGCCTCCGGGTGAACGAGGGCGTAGAGCCGGAATACGGGGACCCGGATTTTGTGGTACTGATGGCCTCCGGAGCCACGGGGGAGGCGGATTTCCAGGCGGTGGAGCGGGCGCTTCGCCTCACCCGCCGGAGACATCCCCGCTCCCGCCCGGCTCTCCCTTTGGCGAGGGGGGAGCGGGTCCTCTCCATCCGGGAGGCCCTGTTCGCCCCCCAGGAAACCGTTCCGGCAGAGGAAAGCCTTGGCCGAATCTGCGGCGCGCCCACGGTGAGCTGTCCTCCGGCGGTGCCCATCGCCGTGTCCGGGGAGCGCATCGGACCGGAAGCCGCCGCGCTGTTTCCATATTACGGCATAAAAACCGTGGACGTTTTGCAGGACTGAAAATGAAAAAACGAGGCACACTATCCGTTGCCGCCCCGTCCTCCGGGACGGGGCAAATCTTTTTCTTTGATAGGAGAACAACCATGAACGCGACGGTCAATGAAAGCTGCATCGGCTGCGGCCTGTGCGCCGGGAACTGCCCGGAGGTCTTTACCATGGGGGACGACGGCTTCGCCCACGGCGGCGAGGTCCCCGACAGCGCCATGGACGCGGCCCAGGCGGCCCGGGACGAGTGCCCCGTCAGCGCCATCAGCATCGGCTGAGGCCCGCGCATACGCGTATAAAAAAGGGGAGCTGCCCACTTTGGGCAGCTCCCCCTTTTATGCTTATTCGTCCAGCTTGAGCACCGCCAGAAACGCCTCCGTGGGGATCTGCACGGAGCCCAGGGAGCGCATTTTCTTCTTGCCCTCCTTCTGCTTTTCCAGCAGCTTCTTCTTCCGGGTAATATCGCCGCCGTAGCACTTGGCCAGCACGTCCTTCCGCATGGCTTTGACTGTCTCCCGGGCGATGACCCGCCCGCCGATGGCCGCCTGCACCGGCACCTCGAAGAGCTGGCGGGGAATGTTCTCCTTCAGCTTCTCGCAGAGCTTCCGGGCCCGGGGATAGGCCTTGTCCTTGTGGGCGATGAAGCTCAGCGCGTCCACCTGGTCCCCGTTCAGCAGCAAATCCACCTTCACCAGCTCGCTGGGCCGGTAGCCGGACAGCTCGTAGTCCAGCGAGGCATAGCCCTTGGTGTTGGCCTTCAGCGTGTCGAAAAAGTCATAGATGATTTCATTCAGGGGCATCTGATAATGGAGCTCCACCAGATGGGTGTCCAGGTACTGCATGTCCTTGAACTCCCCCCGGCGCTCCTGGCACATGGGCATGATGTTGCCCACGTAGTCGTTGGGGCTGATAATGGACACCTTGACATAGGGCTCCTCCGCCCGCTCGATGGAAGCCGGGTCCGGGTAATTATGGGGATTGTCCACCCGGACCAAACTACCATCCGTTTTATAAACATCATAAATTACGGAGGGTAATGTGGTCACCAGGTCCAAATCAAATTCCCGCTCCAGCCGCTCCTGGATGACCTCCATGTGGAGCATGCCCAAAAAGCCGCAGCGGAAGCCGAAGCCCAGGGCCACGGAGGACTCGGGCTCAAAGCTCAGGGACGCGTCGTTGAGCCGGAGCTTTTCCAGGGCGTCCCGGAGGTCCGGGTATTTGGACCCGTCCTCGGTGTAAATGCCGCAGTAGACCATGGGCTGAACCGGCCGGTAGCCCGGGAGGGCCTCCGCCGCCGGGTTCACCCCGTCCGTCACGGTGTCGCCCACCCGGGTGTCCTGGACGTTTTTGATGGAGGCGGTGAAATAGCCCACCTCCCCCGCGCGGAGACAGCCGCAGGGCTCCATGCCCAGGGGCAGCAGGTGGCCGCACTCCACCACCTGGTAAGACGCGCCGGAGGCCATCATCTTCACCGTCTGCCCGGCCCGGAGGGAGCCCTCCATTAAGCGCATGTATACAATGACCCCCCGGTAGCTGTCGTACTGGCTGTCGAAAATCAGGGCCTTGAGGGGGGCCTGCTCGTCCCCGGAGGGGGGCGGGACGTTTTTCACAATGTCCTCCAGCACCGCGTCAATGTTGACCCCCTGCTTGGCGGAGATCTCCGGCGCGTCCAGGGCGGGGAGGCCGATGATGTCCTCCACCTCCTGCTTGGCCTGGGCGGGGTTGGCGGCGGGGAGGTCGATTTTGTTAAAAACCGGAAGGATTTCCAGGTCGTGCTCCATGGCGAGGTAGGTGTTGGCCAGGGTCTGGGCCTCCACGCCCTGGGTGGAGTCCACCACCAGCACCGCCCCCTCGCAGGCGGCCAGGGACCGGGACACCTCGTAGTTAAAGTCCACATGGCCCGGGGTGTCAATGAGGTTCAGGGCGTAGTCCTCCCCGTCGGCGGCGGTGTAGTTCAGCCGCACGGCCCGGGCCTTGATGGTGATGCCCCGCTCCCGCTCTAAGTCCATGTTGTCCAGGAGCTGGCTCTCCATCTCCCGCTGGCTGACGGCGTTGCACTTCTCCAAAAGGCGGTCCGCCAGGGTGGACTTGCCGTGGTCAATATGGGCGATGATGGAAAAGTTGCGGATGTGGTCTTGGTTTATCATAGAAAAAAGCCTCCTTGGGGAAGTCTTGATGGTGTCATACTTGCGGAAGATGGGGGTACACTGCCGCCCACACGCCGGTGTCCGGGTCCCGCTCCAGGACTAGAACGTCGGGACTTGTCCCCCGGTCGAAGTATATCCGTTCGGCGGAATCATCCAGTTGAATGTCAAACCTGTATTCTGACCCAATGCCGCTGTTCAGCCCGCCGAAGCAGCTGTAAAAGGAGCAGTGGATCTCATCGCCGAACTGCTTGGCCTCCATGGCCCGGATGAAGCCCATGGAACCCTCGGGAAACGTCTGTACCGTGACGATGGACCCGTCGTCAGAGACGGAAAACTTTTGCAGATCGATGTCCGTTCTCTTATGAAAGCCCGGCAGCACGAACAGTATCCCGGCGGCCGCGCCGATGAGGAAAGCCAGGACAATGGGCAGGATTTTTTTCATGGGGCCCTCCTTTTTCAGCTCTTGCACCAGTCCGGCGGCTGGTCATGGTCCTCGTACCACCGCTCCCAGAACTCGCCGTCCCACAGCGCGTCGTAGTCGTAGTGTACCACAAACTCCCGCCAGTCCGCCAGGGTCTTCTCCACGTCCTCCTCCCGGAGGAGGAATTTCTCGGCGCACACGTTCCCAAGCACCCACTTTCCGGCCTCGCCGGAGTGGTGGACATAGTCGCAGTAGTTGTTCAGCTCCGTCACCATGTTCTTAGCGAACAGCGGGGCATGCACCCGGACATTCGGATACGCCCAGAGGGTCTTGCAGGCCAGCTTCACCGCCGCCAGCCGGGCGTCCAGGTCCCCCTGGCGGATGGACTTATCCCAGGCAAGAATGCTGTATGGAGACAGGAAAATCTCAAATTTCGTATCTGGGTGTTTCTGAAACCATTTTGCCATTACCGCTAGATTCTCCTGGGCGAACTGGAGATAGGCGTCCTCCGGCATCTGGATTCCGGTGGCGGGCGCACGGTCGTAAAACTGCAAAGCCGCGTACTGTCCCCAGGAGGAGGTGCTGTCCCAGGTAAAACCCTCATCCAGGGTCTGTCCAGCGCCCCAGTAACTATTCAGGAGCGTATAAAAGCTGTAATATAAGCAATCCTTGTTGAGAAGGTATTTGATATCGTCCAGGGGATTTTGGTTGTAGAGATAGTCCGGCATAGCCCTGGAAGCATCCCGTTCGTTCCGTACGAGGGCGTTCAGATCCAGCGCAAAGAGGATCCGATCCGGTGAATGCTCCCGGAAGAGCAGATCCAGCACCTGGTCGAACTCGAAGAAATACCCGTCAGGTATGGTGACACGGAGGCCGGAACAGCGGTAGAATTCCTCAATCCAGCTTGCCCGGTAGTTAGAGACCATGGAGCTTCCCAGCAAAACAGTGTCTGCCGGGGACTGTCTGATAATCCCCGCCGCCTGATAGCGCTCGTTGAAGAAGACCGGGAGGCGGTCCTCCGGCATCCGGTAATAGAGGCAGGGGTCCACGGCGTACACAATCCCGCCGCACAGGGCCAGGGCCGCCAGCAGCGCCGCCAGGAAGCGGCGGGCCCAGCGTTGATACATCTTGTTCATTGGTCAGCCTCAGAAATTGGAATAGATGAAGGTGGTCACCCCGGTGAAGGACAGGATGGACCAGGCCGTCAGCAGCGCCAATACCACCGCCCGCCAGAGTGCAGGCGGAAAGTCCTCCATCCGCTGGGCGGCGTTTCGGGGCCACAGGGCGGCAATCACCGCCGCGGCGAAAAGCCCATAGGTCAAAACCGGGGCCGCCCAGGGACGCAGGGCGGGAAACAGCATTCCCAGGGCCGCCGCCTCCTTGGCGAACACGTCCGCCATCAGCCAGTCCGCCGGGGGTCGGAAGTCGGTGGTGACGGCGGTCCGCAGCAGCGCCAGCGCCTGAGAGACGCCGGGCGCCCGGAAGAACACCCAGGCAGCGTTGACAAAGGCGAAGCTTGCGGCCCAGCGCAGGAGCTTCGGCAGCTTCTCCCGGCCCTTCCCCCAGGCCCGTTCCACGATCTGGCCCAGGCCGTGGAGCCCGCCCCAGATGAGGAAGGTCCACCCCGCCCCGTGCCAGAGGCCGCTGACGAGAAAGACAATCAAAATATTGAGATAGGCCCGCCCGGTCCCCCGTTTGCTCCCCCCCAGGGGGAAGTACAGGCATTCCCGGAGGAAGGAGGTCAGGGTGATGTGCCACCGCTTCCAGAATTCCCCCACGGACAAGCTCCGGTAAGGGGAATCGAAGTTCACCGGGAGGCGGAGGCCAAAGAGGCGGGCACACCCGGCGGCAATGTCGCAGTAGCCGGAGAAGTCAAAGTACAATTGCAGGGTGTAACCTAAAATCACCAGCCAGGCTCCGGGGGCGGAAAGCTTGTCCAGGCGCGCCCAGCCGTTGTCCACCACAATGCCCAGGTTATCCGCCAGCAGCACCTTCTTCGCCATGCCGGAGGCGATGGCGTACAGGGCGGCGGCAAGGTCCTGCCCGTCCGGACGCAGAAATTTCTCCCCGTGAAGCTGGGGGAAAAAGGCCTGGGGCTTCAAAATCGGCCCGGAGACCACGGAGGGGAAGAAGAAGGCATAGAGGGGCAGAGAGTCCCCTTCCTCCAGGCGGAAGCCGCCGGTATAGGCCTCCTTCAAAAGCCAGAGCTGCTGGAAGGTGAAAAAGCTGAGGCCCAGGGGGACCCAGCCGAGGGACAGGCGTCCCCCGGTGACAAAGCCGGCATACTTAAAGACCGCCAGCACGCCGATGTGCCACGCCGCCGCCAGCGCCAGGCAAAGGCGGCGCTGCCCGGGCGTTCTGGGGTCCCCATAGGCGGAAGGCCCGTCGCCCCCCGCCAGGACCCGGATCCTCATAGTTGTCAAGCGCCGGACAGCAGCGGCGGATACCGCCAGCCCCGCCGCCAGAACCAGGAACGCGGCCCAGCCGCCCCCCGCTATGTAAAAGAACAGACAGGCCAGGGTCAGGCCGCCCGCGGCGGTCCGCCGGTCCCGCCGGGCGATGGTCAGGCAGAGGATCACCGTGACCAGGAGAAACGCCAGAAAGCCAAACGATTGAAAATTCATTTTTCCGGCTGTCTGGAAAGGGCGGTGAGCCGGGCATCGGTGGTGCTGAGGACCTGGGTCAGGCTCTGGCAGCGCCCCGGATAGGCGGCGTTGATGGCCGGGGACGAGAGGTCCGGGAACTCCGCCTTTTTGGCCTGGAGCTCCCGCAGGGCGGCGGCGTACCGGGCCTCGGAGAGCTTCCGGTCCGCGTCGGCCAGCCCCAGGCCGCAGGTGCTGGGGTCTAAAGCAAAATAGCCCTCGTTGGCCCCGGAGGAGCGGTAGAGGTGCCGGTAGAGCTGGTAGACGGCGCTGCCCAGGTGGGCGGCGGCGGCATTAATGACGGATTTATCCCCCAGCTTGCCCAGCAGCTCGAAGAGGACCCCCACCGCGCCGGAGAGGAGCTTGCTTTGCAGGGTGGCCAGGACGCTGCCCCGGAGGGTGCTCTTGGGCTCGGCGGCGTCCAGGATGTCCTGTTCCGTCAGCATATTCCCCTCCCGGGAGAGGGTGCGGCCCAGAATGAAGTCGGCGGACACGCCGTAATAGTCGCAGGCCCGGACAACAAAGGCCAGTCCCGGCTCCCGGATGCCGTTTTCATAGTGGGAGAGGAGGGCTTGGGAGATACCCAGCTCCCCGGCGGCCAGGCGCTGGCTGACGCCCTTTTCCTGCCGCAGCAGGGACAAGGTGCGGGAAAACTCTGAACTCATAGGCAGACGCTCCTTTGGTTTGTTCTCAATTACGCAACGTATAGTCTACCAAAAGGGTTACGCGATGTAAAGACATTTTTTGAGGAAATCAAGGAAATCGCGCCCCCCGCCGCTCACCGGCCCGGCAGGGGGAACGCACGCAAAATCACCCGCCCGAAGCAGACCAGCGTCCGTCCGCCGGAGGAGGGAAGCACCACGTCCGCGTCCGCCCGGGCCCGGTTCAGGGAAAAGAGGTACACAATACCCGCCGGGTCCTTGTAGTATTGCTTGCACAGAATATCCCCATCCACGCAGAAAATCCCCACGTCCCCCGCCTTCAAGGGGTCCCGGTTCACGTAGGCCACAGACCCGTCGGCAATATAGGGGGCCATGGAGTCCCCCTGAATCCGCACTGCAAACTCCGCCGCCGGGGGCACGTCCCCAGTGACGGGAATGTAGTCAAAGTCCTCCCCAAAGGCCGGGGCGGCGTATCCGGCGGCGGCGGGCGTACGGTACAGCGGGATCATCCGGGGCTCCGCCTCCCCGGGCCCCGCCTCCGCCTCGTCCCGGCAGGCGCACAGCGCCTCCACCATGGTCCGCACCGTCTCCCGGCCCAGGGCCGACAAGCCCCGGTAGCCCTCCAGCAGCTTTTGCTCCTTTGCCCCCAGGGGCGGCCGGTTGAACTGAAAGCTGTCCTGAAACAGCGTATTGGGGTCCACCTCCAGGGAATCGAACAGCCGCAGCATAATCTCCTCCTTCGGAAAGCTGACCCCGGTCTCATAGTTCCCCACAGCGGAAGGGGAGACCCCCAGCAGCGCGGCCAGCTCCGCCCTGGTCATGTCCAATTCTCCCCGGCGCGCCCGCACCCTTTCCCCGAACGACATTCCCGTTCCCCCTTTCCGTTTTCTCCATCTTACCAGCCCGTTAAAGCCCTGTCAATCATTTTTACAAGAATCTTGTAAATTCCCCCTTGACATAATCGAACATATGTGCTATTTTAAGTTTACCGCCAAGTTTCTTGTAACTTCCACTTACCCGAAAAAGAAATGGCCTGACCAGGCGGCCAGGCCCCACAAAAATCCCCCGTCCCTCGTCCCCCGTAAAAAAATCACCTGCGAACCCAGCAACGCGGTTCGCAGGTGAAAGCGAAGAAATTCCCCGTCCGGCGAAGCTTTCCGCCCTTCGGGCGGGAAGCGCAGCGGCAAGGGGAATTTCTGAGCTGGTGGGGGAAGGTGGATTCGAACCACCGAAGTCAGTGACAACAGATTTACAGTCTGCCCCATTTGACCGCTCTGGAATTCCCCCAGATACAATGATGAACTTGTGGAGCTGGTGGACGGACTCGAACCCCCGGCCTGCTGATTACAAATCAGCTGCTCTACCAACTGAGCTACACCAGCAGTTCCAACAGCATTGCCTATTCTAGCAGACAGTTTTCCATTTGTCAACAAAAATTTTTCCTGTTTACACGTTTTTTTCAAAGGAGAGGATGTATATGACCATCACCGGACGCCGCCCCGGAAGAATCCGGCCCCTGCGCTGCACGCTGTGCGGCCGGGAGGTCCTCCGGGGCGAGGAATATTGGGCCTGCAACGGCCATCTGGCCTGCGGGGACTGCTTTCCGGATCTGGCGCGGCGGGAGCTGGCTCCCTGCCGGGAGGTCCGGGGAAGGGAGGCCCGGCCATGACCCTTCTGGAGATGTCCGCCGCCTACCGGGACAACGCCGCCGCCATCCACGGGCGCATCGTGGAGCTGCGGGTGCTGGAGCGGGCCCAGGCGGACCCGGAGGCGGCCTTCCGCCTCCGCCGGCGCATCGACGAGCTGACCCCCCTCTGGCGGGAGGCCCGGGAGCTGGCGGCGCTGACCGCACATTATTATGACAGGAGCTATCACAAGCATGAGAAGTACACGTTATGAAGGACCCTTTGACACCAGGGCCAGCGAGTGGATCGGGGACCTGACGGTCTGGAACCGCCAGAACGCCGGGGACAACAGCGAGCGGCTGGAGCGTCTCCGCCGGAACCTCCGTCAGGCCCGGGAGCGGGAGCTGACCCCCCGCCAGCGGCAGCTGGTGTCCCTTTACTACGACCAGGGCATGAACATCCCCCAGATTGCGGAGGAGCTGGGCCTGAACCGCTCCACCGTCTCCCGGACCCTCCGGCGTGCCCGGGACCGGCTCTACCGGTGCCTCCGCTACGCTTTGTAGACTTTTCACGGGAAAACCCAGGATTTTCCTGGGTTTTCGTCCATTCTGTCCCGCTTTTCCCCTTGCGGTTTCCCGCGGAAGCGGCTATAATCATAGCCAGCATTCCAGAAAGACCACAAATACCGCCCCGCCGAGCGCCGGGGCGCGCGGGCGTGGCCGGCGGAATCCGCCGGCCGGGAGGAACGACATGAAGGACATGATGTACAATTCCCTGCACCACCGCTGGCTGCGGCTGCTGGCCGCCATGCTGGGGGAGGGCGTGGTGGCCCTGGCGCTGAACCTCTTTATTGTGCCGCTGGGCCTGTACTCCGGCGGCCTGATGGGCCTGTGCCAGCTGATCCGCACCCTGCTCCAGGACCACCTGGGCCTCCGCTTCGGCGGGGCGGACATCGCCGGCATTCTCTATTTCCTCAGCAACGTGCCCATCCTGCTGCTGGGTTACAAGACCCTGGGGAAGATGATGACCTTCAAGACTATCGCCTGCACGGTGTCCTTTTCCTTCTTCTACAGCATTATCCCCTCTCCGTCGGTCCCCATTGTGGAAGATTACCTCACCTCCTGCCTGCTGGGCGGCATCATCGTGGGCACTGCCAGCGGCATCGTGCTGACCTGCGGCGGCAGCGGCGGCGGGCTGGACATTGTGGGCCTGTGCCTGAGCAAGCGGGGCAGCCGCTTCACCGTGGGGAAATTCTCCCTGACGTTCAACTTCTTCCTCTACGCCGCCTGCCTGATTCTGTTCGTGCCGGAGGTTGCCATCTACTCCGTCATCTACAACTTCTTCTCCGCCATGGTGCTGGACCGGATGCACCAGCAGAATGTGAACGTCCAGGCCATGATCTTCACCAAGGAGGACGAGAAGGAGCTGGGCCGCTTCATCATCGAGAAGCTGGGCCGCAGCGTCACCTACTGGGAGGGCACCGGCGCATACAGCGGCAAAGGGCTCCACGTGCTGGTGGTGTGCCTGTCCAAGTTCGAGATCGAGGAGCTGCTCCACGCGGTCCACGAGATGGACCCCCATGCCTTCACCACGGTGCAGGAGCGGGTCCGGGTCTTCGGCAACTTCGTGCGCAAGCTGGACTAAGAACCTGTATTCACAACCGTTGAACGCCGTCCGGCCGGTCTGTTTCCCGCCATACTGCGTCGTTTTCCCTTGCAATCCGTCAGGATTGCAAGGGAAATCTCCTTGTCTGACGGGAAACATTCTCGTCCATCCGGCATCCTCCGGTTATAAATACAGGTTCTAAGGAAGCACTGATTAAATCAACGTGTGCAGATTTGCGCCAGAAATTTCTGCTGACAAGGAAGAAAATCGCAGGAATCCTGACGGATTTCAAGATTTTCTAACGCAGTCCAGCGGGAATTTATGGCGTGAAGCTGTGTGCGGGGATTTCATCAGTGGTTCCCTAAACGCCTGCGGGCGGCTGGCCATCATCAGCCGCCCGCTTTTTCAATCTCCAGGACCCGCAGCGCCTCCCCCTCCACGGAGAAACGCACCTCCAGCCCGGCGAAGCCGAAGCCGTAGACCCGCTCCGGGTCCTTCTGGTACCTGGGCCGGGGGTCCAGGGCCAGCACGGCCCGGAGGGCCTCCCGCCGGTCCGCCGGGACCCGTTCCCACAGCTCCGCCGGGCACTCCACCGCCAGCGCCTCCCCGGCGGGGACGGCGGCGAAGCCCCCCAGGGCCTCTGGGCGGCAGTCGGCGTAGGGCAGGTAGGGCTTGACGTCCAGAATGGGCGTGCCGTCCATCAGGTCCGCCCCCCGGACCCGGAGGACGGTGCCGAACTCCCGGGTCTTTTCGATCCCCGCCAGGGCCACGGCGGACAGGGCAATGGGGTTGGGCCGGAAGGGAGACCGGGTGGCGAAAACCCCCAGCCGGGCGTTTCCCCCCAGCCGGGGCGGGCGGACGGTGGGGGACCAGCCCTCCCGGGCCGCCCGGTCGAAGACCCAGATCAGCCAGACGTGGGAGAAGCCCTCCAGCCCCCGGAGGGCGGCGGGGTCCCGGTATTCCGGCTCGAAGACCACCAGAGCCTCCAGCGCCTCTACCAGGCCGCTCTGGCGGGGAACGCCGAACTTGCCTGCAAAGTCGCTGTGAATCCGGGCGATGGGCCTCATGGCAAATTCCAGGGACATGGGCGGGCCTCCTTTTCTTGATTTCCGCATATAGTATACAGGAGGCGGGAAAAAAAGAAAAGCCCTTTATGTAGCCGGGCCGCCGAGGGCCCTGGGTCCGCTCGGCAGTCCGGCGGGGGTTAAAACGCCCTGTCGATGGCGTTTCCGGCGTCGTCCAGGGCATTCCGGGCGCCGTCCATCAGGCCGTCCCCGGCAGAGCCGTTTCCGCTGCCGTTCCCTGAACCGTTTCCGGCCGCGCTTCCATTGTTGACAGAGCCGCTTCCTGCCATGCTTCCGTCGTTGACAGAGCCGTTTCCGGCTGTGCTTCCTCCGTTGACGGAGCCGTTTCCGGCCGTGCCGTAGTCGTCCACATTCCCGGTGGTCTGGCCGCCGCCGCAGGCCGTGAGGCACACTGCCAGCAGCAGGGACGCCAGCAGGAACATCAGAGTATTTTTCATGACATACTCCTCCTTCGATCTTTCCGGCGCCGGGCCCCGCCGGATCGGCGGAGCCCGGCGTTTGCCGTCAAAGAAGCTCACGGAAAATCCCTGAGCCGCTTTGACGGCCCGCGGGACGGAACCGCCGTCCCGTGTCCGCGATACCCAATCGCTATTGTCCCCGGTCCGCCTCCGGCAAACCGCGGGACTTTCAGGGAGCCGAGGCTTTTTTTAGAAAACAGAAAACTTCCGGCATGGAGTTTCCCCCGGGCACATACCTATAAACAGGGAGCCGCCGGAAGCTCCAGGAGCTGTCTTCTACGTAAAACTTTTGAATTTTCGGCAAAATGACGTATAACTTTCCGAAAAATTGGGCTAAACTAACAAAAAGAATTTTACTGCCAAGGAAAAATTTTTTAAATGTTTGTGCAATTGTCCATTGACGGGAGACGGAAAAGCGGTTATGATGGTAAAGGAAAGACTTGTGGGCAACCATTTATTTGATTCGACACAAAAAAGGAGAGCTGCAACATGTATACGCAGGAAATCACGGTCAACAACGAAGTTGGTTTGCACGCCCGCCCCGCCACGTTCTTCATCCAGAAGGCCAACGAATTCAAGAGCGGCATCTGGGTTGAAAAGGAGGACCGCCGCGTCAACGCCAAGAGCCTGTTAGGCGTGCTGTCCCTGGGCATCGTGAAGGGCACCCCCATCACCCTGATCGCGGACGGCAGCGACGAGAAAGAGGCGGTCACCGCGCTGGTGGACCTGGTGAAAGACAACTTCGGAGAGTAAGGAACCGTCCCCGTGCTGCCCGTCAGCGCGGGGTGGTCTTTTTTTATCGGGCTGTGCCCGGAAGAAGCATGGCCTGACCAGGAGCGGCCTGACCGGGCAGCCGCATTCCGGGGTGTTCTGCCGGAAGAAGGGAGGGCTCCCGGGAGGAATGGCCTGGCCAGGGGGCCAGGCCACACAGGGATGGCCGGCCCTTTTGCCGGGGTGCATCCCACTTTGAAAGGAGGCGGACCATGACCAGGGACGAGCTGAAAGAAAAGGCCAATGACCTGCCCCTTCTGCCAGGGGTCTATTTAATGATGGACAAAACCGGGAAGGTCATCTATGTGGGCAAGGCGAAAAAGCTCAAGAACCGGGTCAGCCAGTACTTTCAGGACAGCGCCTCCCACACGGCCAAGACCCGGCAGATGGTCTCCCAGATCGACCACTTTGACACCATCTTCGTCTCCAGCGAGTTCGAGGCCCTGGTGCTGGAAAACTCCCTCATCAAGCGGCACATGCCCCGCTATAACATTCTGCTCAAGGACGACAAGGGCTATCCCTTCGTGCGCCTCTCCCGGGAGACGTATCCCCGCTTCTCCATGGTCCACAAGTGGGCCAATGACGGGGCGAAGTACTTCGGGCCCTTCGGCGGGCGGTTTGAAACCCGCCAGGCCCTGGACGCGGTGTGCGCCGCCCTGCGCCTGCCCACCTGCAGCCGGAAATTCCCCCGGGACGTCGGGGCGGAGCGGCCCTGCCTGAATTTTCACATGGGCCGCTGCGACGGGTTCTGCCGTCCGGAGATGACGGCGGCGGAATATCAGCGCCGCATCCGCCAGGCCAGCCAGATGCTGGAGGGCAAGGCTAAGGACCTTCTCCGGGAGATGACCGGGGAAATGGAGGCGGAGGCGGAGGCACTGCGGTTTGAGCAGGCGGCGGCCCTCCGGGACCGGATCAACGCCATCAGCGCCCTTTCCAAAAAGCAGACGGTCATTGCCGGGCTCTGCGCCGACACGGACATCTGGGGGCTGTACCGGGGGGCGGGCAAGTGCTGCTACGCCGTCCTGCACATGGAGGAGGGAAACCTGGCGGGCCGGGAGACGGAGCTGTTCACCGCCCCTATGGAGGAGGGACAGGAGGAAATGCTCTCCGCCCTGACGGCCCAGTACTACCTGCCCCGGGCCATCCTGCCCCATGAGATCTTGCTGCCCTTTGAGACGGAGGGCTACTGCGAAAGCCTCTCGGAGGTCCTCACCAAGCGGGCGGGGCACAAAGTCTGGGTCCACGTCCCCCAGCGGGGGGAGAAGGCGGACCTGCGGGCCATGGCCCAGCGGAACGCCGCCGAGGAGGCGGAGCGGGCCACCACCGCCGAGGAGCGGGTGGCTCACACCCTGGAGCTCTTGACGAAGATGCTGGACCTCCCCGCCCCGCCAAAGCGGCTGGAGTCCTTCGATATCTCCAACACCGGGGGCAGCGATATCGTGGCCTCCATGGTGGTCTACAGCGGCACCCGGCCCTTGAAGAGCGCCTACCGCCGCTTCCGCATCAAGGAACTGGAAGGAAAGCCCGATGACTACGCCTCCATGCGGGAGGTGATCCGGCGGCGGCTCCAGCGGGCGGCGGACGGGGACGAGAAGTTCCTGCCCCTGCCGGATGTGTTTTTGATCGACGGCGGCGTGACCCATGCCCAGACGGCCCTGAGCGTGGCGGAGGAATTCGGGGTGGATGTGCCCATTTTCGGCATGGTGAAGGACGACCGGCACCGGACGAGGGCCTTGGTAACCCCGGAGGGCCGGGAGATCGGCATTGTGGGGAATCAGGCGGTGTTTTCCCTCATCGGGCAAATTCAGGAGGAGACCCACCGCTTCGCCATCACCTACCACCACGAGAGCCACGGGAAAAGCGCCATGCGCTCCGCCCTGGACGGCATCCCCGGCGTGGGGCCAAAGCGGCGGGAGGAACTTAGAAAGAAGTTCGGGACCATTAAGGCCATCCGGGAGGCGGATGCGGAGGCTTTGGCGGCGGTGGTGCCGCGGCCTGCCGCCGAGGCGGTTTGGAGTCACTTCCACCCGGGGAAGGGGGAGGGTTCCTGCCCTTCGGGCGGGGAGGATTGCAGCTAGATGCCGGCTGGTCCAATGCACTCCTCATGTCGTCGGAAGAAACTCCGCCCACTCCGTCCCCGCCTGACGGCGTGGACTGCGTTCTGCTCCGTTCCTTCCTCCTCTCCCCGCAAAATCTTCGATTTTGCGGGGGCCCCAATCTTTGCGAAAAGAGAGAATGCGCCGTGCACGGTGGAAGAGAGAAAACGGGGGCGCGGTACGGATAGTTTATTACGCAAGTCTCCGGTCCGCGGCGTAGATTGAGCGGGGGGTTGGCACTTACCGAATGACCAGCTCCTCTTTCCGCTGCCGCTGACTTGGCGCTTATGGGAAAAAAGACCGAAGGGCTTGCGCCCTTCGGTCTTTTGCTTGGTTCGGAAATTATTTCGCGGCCTTGGCGGCCCGGATGGCCTCGGTCAGCAGCGGGGTGACCTTGAACAGGTCGC
>ERZ779626.404-NODE-404-length-25974-cov-10.781473_pt1 | contig 25974 bp, 23 predicted proteins | sample MGYA00514209_ERZ779626 | MGnify/ENA primary metagenome ERZ779626 (study PRJEB29562, sample SAMEA4376713) | mouse gut metagenome | isolation source: Cecum | study: EMG produced TPA metagenomics assembly of the A DSS colitis mouse model was used to assess the...
TATCCTCCGCCGCTCCGGACTGCCCCAGGTCCTCGAAAAAGCCGCCGATCTTTTCTGCATACGAATTTGCCATTTCTTCTTTTGCTTCTGTATAAATCTGCTCCAGCTTTTGCAGTTCCGTCTCCTGCCGCTCCCCGGTGAATTGATTTTGAATGCGGTCTTTCAAAACCGCATATCTGGAAGCAAGGTAATCGGCTTTTTGCTCGAACCGTTCGATGTTCCCGAAATTGACGCCGATTTGCACAAAATCTCCCTCGACGCCCCGCCAGTCGATGTCATCACCAAGCCCATTCTCGGCGAGTTCGCTACGGAATTTCTCCAAGTCCTCTTTTGAGATCTTGTCCTTTAACATCACCTTCACAGGCTCAGAGGAAGTGCTTACAAAGGTATCTCCATCAATATAGCCGTCAATACGGTATTGCTTCATATACTGGTTGAGGAGCGCGTCCTCCTCGGTGTAAGTCGGCTGCTCCGACGGCGGCAGAAGCTCCGCCTGCAAGCGGCTGTCAGGGGCCACCTTGGTGCAAGCGGGGGCGTCAAGTACCCGCATCTGACCTGAACTGGGTTTATAAATGCCGGAGTGCGCCGTTACCTGGGAGCGAGCTCCTATTTCCACACGATCATATCGCGTTGGAGTGGTTTGCATGGAAGCAAAGGGCGAATTGGCGCGTGCCGCTGAAATGCCCCTGCTGCCCATATAGGGGGCTGCCTGTATCTGGCCAACAAACATAATCGCATCACCATCCTTTTATGGATTTAGGGTAAACTACTTTTCTTTTATATCGGCACATTATGGCAAAAGTTAAGCGAAATCGCAAAACAAGGCCTATCTTTAATGAAAATTATATCCAAGCAATTTCGGAGGAATACAGTACCGGGTACCGGCAATGCCTCGGTATATACCGAGGCTTGCCTGTTGGGAGCTGTCCGCCCCCAAGCCCCTGTAAATCCGGGCGCGCACAGCCGCCGGGGCGGCGGGCGCCCTATATCCATGTCCCCCTCAAACCGGGACGCTGCGGAACACGCCGGGCGTCACGCCTACCTTCTTCCGGAAGGAGTGGATAAAATTTTCCTCGCTGTTGTAGCCCACCTGATAGGCGACCTCCTTTACGGAAAGCCGGGTGGAGGTCAGAAGGTGCTTGGCCGCGTCGATGCGGCGCAGCAGGATGTATTCATAGGGAGAATACCCGGTCTGGAGCTTGAACACCCGGGAAAAATGGGCGGGGCTGAAGCGGGCGGCCGCCGCCACATCCCCCACGGTGATGGCTCGAGCCAGGTTGCGGTTGATAAAGCCAATGGCCTCACGGACGGCCTGGCTCTCCTCCCTGCCGGAGCTTTCGCCGCCCAGCAGCAGCTCGCACAGCAGCCGGTGAATCAGCTGGGAGCAGGCGGCCTCGCTCATGCGCTCGCCTGTCTCGCAGGAGCTCACAAGCTCTCCGATCCCCCGCGTGATCTCCAAAAAGCCCGCTGGGGCAAACACATGGCGCCCGCCCTTGTTCTGCAAAACGCGGCGGTAAAGGGCCTCTGCGTTCAAACCGTTGAACAGCATCCAGCAGAACTCCGTGCCGTCCCGGGCGGAGTACTCATGGGGCTGGCGGCAGTCGAACAGGGCGGTCTGCCCCGGCACGGCCGTTACCGCCTCCCCTTCCAGCACAAACCGCAGCTCGCCCCGGCAGACGCAAATCAGCATCAGGTTGAGCCGGTGGCTGGCCAGCCGGGCGGTTTCCGCAGAGTGGTCAAACGCGTAGCGGTGGTCGCAGAAGTAGCGGCCCGCCCGGGTAGGGTAGTAAAACAGCTCGCTTGCCATGGACGACGGCGTAAAAAAATACCGCAGGGAACCGCTCAGCACGCCCGCCTCCGGAATGTCCATATCCCGCACCATCCTTTCTCTTCCAGCATAGCACAGGCCGTTTTTCCGCGCAAGAGCAAATAGCAGGAATTCACAGTCTTTCCGCATAATCCCCCATTGAAAGCGCGGCAAAACCGCGATATGATACAAGTATATAGAGCAAAACAGGGCCGAATCTCATCGATCCGGAAAAATTCAGAATGGAGGAACCGTACATGAAAATCGCATTTGACGTCGACGTCCTGGCCAAGCAGATGCCCATTAAGGATTACGTCCGCAAGGTGGCCGACTGGGGCTACAAGTACATTGAACAGTCCCCCCATCCCAGGATCAATCCCTTCTACAAGCACCCCCTCTTTTCCAAGGAGTGCGAGGAGGAGTACCGCAAGGCCCTGAAGGAGACCGGCGTGGAAATCTCCAGCTTCATCGTGGTCTACCGCTGGTCCGGCCCCACCGAGGAGCAGCGCCGGCACGCCGTGGCCAACTGGAAGCGGATGATTCAGATTGCCGTGGACATGGGAGTGCCCGTTATCAACACGGAGTTCTCCGGCGACCCCAACCAGCAGGAGATCTGCAACGGGATGTTCTTCCGCTCCATGGAGGAGCTTCTCCCCATCATCGAGCGGGAGGGCCTCCGGGTGGAAATCCAGTCCCATCCCTACGATTTCTGCGAGCTGAACGACGAGACCTGCGACATCGTGAAGTCCTTCCGGTCCAAGAACCTGGGCTATGTGTATTCCGCCTCCCACGGCTTTTTCTATGACCAGGGCAAGGGCGACGTGCGCCATATGCTGAAATACGCGGGCGACGAGCTGACCCATGTACTCCTGGCCGACACCTGGAACCAGACCAAGGACTGCCGTTACATCCTGAATCCCCCCTGGCTGAATGCCCGGGGCCGGGCGGACGTGACCATCCACCAGCACACCGCCATGGGCGAGGGCGAAGTCGACTTCGACGGCATCTTCGAGACCCTGCGGGAGATGGACTTTGCCAACAAGCAGCTCAAGCCCGACGCGCCCAAGGTGGGCGGAGACAACATCATCTGCGTGAGCTATTTCGGTTTCCCGGAGAAGATGGACCAACAGGCCCCCGAGGCCCTGGATCGCATTAAAAACGAGCTGCTGAGCAAGTGACCGCCTGCGGTTACAGCCAGCGCGGTTGAAACGAATCCAAAAGGAGCTGTGAGGCGATTGCCTCACAGCTCTTCTCTGTGGATATCCGGAGCCGGACTCTCCGCTGTCCTTCAAGGATATGCCCGCAGGTCCGCGCGGCCCGGTCCGGCAGGGAACGCCGTCAGTTGATATAGCGCAGGCGCCTGAGGAACGCCTCGTTCTTCGTCTTTTCGCAAATGGCGTCGATTCCCGAGGAGATCACCCAGATGGCCATGCCTCGCCCCGCGCAGGTCACCAGCATGTCAATAATCATCTCGTGGTGCGCCGGCTCCTGCCCCGCAAAGGGGAAAAAGCAGATCAGCAGACGGGGATTCAAGAGATACCATTTATAGTAGGAAAAGCTCAGGCGCTGGGGCAGAGGCCATGTGTACAGGGGCTGCAGCAGTTCCTCCCTGGAGTACCACCGCGACGCCTCCTCCAGAATGTTTTCCATGACCCGCCGGCCCGCGATCTGCCGGCCGGCCTTGGGGAGCAGGCAGGCGCTCAGGTTGTCCAGCGCGCTCAGATTGTCGAACAGCATCCCCCCTGGGCGGTCCGGCCGCTCCAGCTGAATCCCGATTTCCGTGCCGATCAGCTTTGACAGCTCGCCTGGGGCATAGGCCCTCCCGTTCAGGCGGAATGCGCCGCCGCCCCAGCGCTGGCCCCCAAGAAGGCAGTCCCGCAGCCTGGCCGCCGTGCTGTAATTCTCGTCCCGCAGAAAGGCGATCTCGTCGCTCCGAATCTCGAAATCCAGGGGCGGCGTCCCGGGAAGCTCCAGGGCGGAGGCCTGGAACACGACCCTGCCGCCGCCCTGCTGCCCGGCCCGGCCCGCGCCGCTGCCGCGGCATTTCCAGCCCAGGATCTCATACAGCTGCTCCCCATACTCCTCCGGATACAGGCGGTAGCAGGTCTTCCGGTTTTTTACCACGTCGATCCGATCCGAATAGCGGCGCATAAACGTGTCGTCCAGGTCCAGCAGGATTACCGCCGCCCCCCGCTCCAGCAGCACCTGGACGCACCGCATCAGCTTTTCCAGGTCCCGCTGGCGCAGGATCTCCGTGAGCCGGTCCAGGAGCAGCAGCCCGCCTTCCCAGAACCACACCCGAAACAGGCAGAGCCGGTAATAGTCCAGCCGGGAGAGCTCCGCCAGCTTCATCTCCGGCGGAACGTCCAGCTCCATCTGCCGCAGCACGGCCGCGGACTCCGGTTCCCGCAGCCGCTGTTCGGCGCTCTTTCTCTGCCGCCAGCCCATCAGCTTTCCCAGGGACACCACAAAATCCTGTACGGTCAGTTCCCCGGAGTCAAAGCGGTGCTTGTCCACGATCACGCTGTTCTGCTGGAGCCAGCGCTCCAGCTCCGGCGTTCCCACCCGGCGGCCCTGGGTAAAGGCCCTGCCGCCTTTCATGCGCGTGCCGCCCTTGAAGACGTCCAGATAGGCCGTGCCGGAGGTGAAGTGGTCGTCCACGTACACGCCGACGCACTCCCCCCTGGAAACGGAAATATCAAAGCGGTACGTCAGGTTCTCCCGCTGAAAGCAGCCGTGCTCCACCCGGATCACTTCCTCTTTCATGGCCTTACTCCTCCTGGAACAGCAGCGGCAGCGTCACGCAGCACTCCGTACCGACTCCCTCCGCGCTGAAAATACGCAGGCCGTAGTCCTCGCCGAAAATCAGCCGGATCCGGCTGTTGACATTCCGCAGGGCAATGCCGCCCCGCTGCTGTCCCGCCGCCCCGCCGGCATCCCCCGCGAACTGCCGGTTCAGGCGCTCCACCTGCTCGTCCGGAATTCCGACGCCGTCGTCCCGCACCCGCAGGAACAGCGTCCGGTCGCTGTTTTCCACGACGATGCGGACGGCGCCGCAGCCCAGCTTGCCCTCCAGGCCGTGGGACACCGCGTTTTCCACCAGAGGCTGCAAAATCAGCTTGGGCATCCGCGCCTCCAGCAGTTTTTCATTCTCCATGTCCAGCTTCATGGAGATCTTATCCCCAAAGCGGCACCTCTGGATGGTGAAATAGTTCTCCGCGTTGTCCAGCTCGTCGGAAAATGTGACATACTCCTGCACGTTGGAGATGGTATAGCGGAAAAAGGTCGCCAGCGCCTCCGTCGTCTCCGCAACGTCCCCGCAGTCCGCCAGCAGCGCGTCCGTCCGGATCGCCTCCAGCGCGTTATAGAGAAAATGGGGGTTGATCTGGTTTTGCAGCGCCAGATATTCCGCCTGCTTTTGCTGAAGCCTGGTGATCTCTTCGCCATGCAGGCGTTCTTCAATATCGGAGAAAAAATCCCGCAGCACCGGCTCCCCGTCCCAGTCCAGCCGCAGAACGGTCTCCAGATCACGGTCGCTTCGGTAGCGCCGGAGCGCCCCGCACAGCTTTTTTATGGTCCGCAGCCTCATGGTATCACCTACCTGTACAGCTTTTTATAATCCGACGGGCTGACGCCGGTAACTTTTTTAAACAGCTTCGAGAAGTATTTCAGGTCGCGGTAACCCACCATTTCCGCGACGTCCTGGACGGACAGGCCGTCGCCGGACAGCAGCTCCTTGGCCTTGCCGATCCGCAGGTCCGTCAGATAATCCATAAAATTCTGCCCGGTCTCCTTTTTGAACAGCGTGGAAAAATAGGTGGCGTTGAAGCCGGCGGCGCTGCTGACGTCCTCCAGGCGCAGCGCCTCCTGGTAATGCTGCTGGATATAGCGCTTGGCGTCGGTGATGGGGCGCGTCTCCCGCAGAGAGCGTTCGTCCCGCAGCTGCCCGATCTGCCGGCTGACGCCCTCCCGCAGCGCCTGGAGCACGCTCTGGGCGTCCCCGCAGGACCAGAAGCTCTCCTCCATCTCCGCAGGAAATTGCTCCTCTACCCGGCCAGCCTGCCGCATGCCGTAAAGGCAGGCCTCCAGCGCCTGATCGAACCAGTCCTCCAGCATCTGCCCGTTCAGGTCCGTTTGAAACAGCAGCGCCTCATGGCTTTCATCCAGCTCCTGCTTCAAGCGCTCTTCATCCAGGCATTCCGCCGCCGCCTGGACGCTCTTTTTCCGCGCGGTCTCCATCTGATAGCGCCGTTCAAAGGCCGGAGGCTCTCTCTCCGCGTCGCGCCAGCTCTGCGCCAGGCACAGGCGGTCCCGGCAAAGCCAGAGCGCTTCCCGCATGGAGGCGTCCAATTGCTCGGGGCGGCGTTTCCGGCTGCCCAGGCAGGCCGTGCAGCGGATTGTCCAGAACAGATCCCGCTGCTTTTCAATCTCCTTGCGGATTTTTGTAAAGCACTGCTGCACCTCCACCGCCTGGTACTCGCTCACCCCCGCAAAGACCAGAATGCCTTCCCGCCGGGCCGCGGCGGCGCAGGCGTCCGTCAGCGTCCCCAGCTCCCGCCGGACCGTTTCCAGCGCGTGGCGGACCATGATCTGATAGCCGTCCCGGTACTGCGCGGCATTGGCGACGTCCACCTTTACCACAGCCGCGAAGAATACGCTGCCGGATTCCAAAAAACGAAGCCCATATCCGGACCGGAGCTGCTCCGCCGTCAAAAAGGGGCCCTGCCGGTCCGCCGCAGCCTTCAGCGCGTCAATCAGAAGCTCCTGCTGGCGCTCACCGCTTTTCTTCAGCCGGAATTCCAGCGCGGCCTCCTCCCCCATCTTATCCTTGAGCCGCAGCAGGATGCCGGTCAGCTCATCCTGCTTCAGGGGCTTGAGCAGGTAGTCCTCCACGCCGTATTTCAGGGCGTTTTGGGCATATTCGAATTTCCGGTATCCGCTGATGACGATGAAGTGCAGGTTCGGCTGCAGGTCCTTTGCCCGCCGGATCAGCTCGATCCCGCTGCAGCCCGGCATACGCACATCCGTAATCAGCAGGTGGGGCTGTTTCTCCCGCACCAGCCCCAGGGCCCGCAGGCCGTCGTTCGCCGTTCCGGCAATCTCATAGCCGAAGGACTCCCAGTCAATCAGCTTTTGCAGCAGCAATACGACCTTGTTTTCATCATCTGCCAGAACCACTCTCAGCATACGCAAGCCTCCGGTATCATATCCATTTCAAAAGAGCGGGAGGGCTTCTCCGTTTCATTCTGTTCGGGAACGTTGAAGCCTCCCGGCCTTTTGCCTCGGTTTTGCTCTTTGGCATATCTATTATAGTCGGTTTCCTTTGATTTGCCAAGAGGGGCGTTCGTGCGGAAGTTTCCTGTTGGAAGATTTTATTTTGCAGGGGCGGACCTGTGTGTCCTCCCCTGCGCTCCCCCCTCTCTTTTTAAATGCGCCTTGAGATGCGTCTTGAGACACTCTGCGGCTTGACAGGAACGGAATTCTATATTATGATAAAAATCCAGCTTAAAACGGACTTTTCCCGGGCTTCCGCCCGGACACATAGGAGGCAGACAGCATATGAAAGAACGCAGCCGCAACGTCACCCAGGGCATCGAACGGGCCCCCAACCGGTCCCTCTTTTACGCCCTGGGCTACACCAAGGAGGAGCTGGAGCGCCCGCTGATCGGCGTCGTCTGCTCCTATAACGAGATTGTTCCCGGCCACATGAACCTGGACAAGATCGCCGAGGCCGTCAAGGCCGGCGTCCGGGCCGCCGGCGGCACGCCGGTGGAGTTCCCCGCCATCGCCGTGTGCGACGGCATCGCCATGGGCCACGTAGGCATGAAGTACTCCCTCATCACCCGGGACCTCATCGCCGACTCCACCGAGGCCATGGCCATCGCCCACCAGTTCGACGGGCTGGTCATGATTCCCAACTGCGACAAGAACGTCCCCGGCCTCCTCATGGCCGCCGCCCGGCTGAATATCCCCGCTGTTTTTGTCTCCGGCGGCCCCATGCTGGCGGGGCGGCTGAACGACGGGCGGCGGACCTGCCTCAGCCACATGTTCGAGGCCGTGGGCAGCTACTACGCCGGGAAGCTGGACCAGGAGGGCGTGGAGGACTATGAGAACAACGCCTGCCCCACCTGCGGCTCCTGCTCCGGCATGTACACCGCCAACTCCATGAACTGCCTCACCGAGGCCATCGGCATGGGCCTGCGGGGCAACGGCACCATCCCCGCCGTCTACTCCGCCCGGCTCCGGCTGGCCAAGCGCGCCGGCATGAAGATCATGGAGCTGGTGGAGAAGAACATCCGCCCCCGGGACGTCATGACCGAGGCCGCCTTCCACAACGCCGAGACCGTGGACATGGCCCTGGGCTGTTCCACCAACACCATGCTCCACCTCCCCGCCATCGCCCACGAGTGCGGCATTGAGCTGGACCTGGACATGTCCAACGAGATTTCCTCCAGAACGCCCAATCTCTGCCACCTGGCCCCCGCCGGGGACACCTACATGGAGGACCTGGAGGGCGCGGGCGGCGTCTATGCCGTCATGAAGGAGCTTACGAAGCAGAACCTTCTGGATACCTCCCTGATTACCTGCACCGGAAAGACCATTGCCGAGAATCTGGAGGGCGTGGAGAACCGGAACCCCGAGCTGATCCGCCCCATCGAGAACCCCTACTCCCCCGACGGCGGCATCGCCGTGCTGAAGGGCAACCTGGCCCCGGAGGGCTGCGTGGTGAAGCGCTCCGCCGTGGCTCCCGAAATGATGGCCCACACCGGCCCCGCCCGGGTCTTCGACTGCGAGGAGGACGCCATCGCCGCCATTTACGCCGGGAAAATCCAGGCCGGGGACGTGGTGGTCATCCGCTACGAGGGCCCCAAGGGCGGTCCCGGCATGCGGGAGATGCTGAACCCCACCTCCGCCATCTGCGGCATGGGACTGGGCGAGAGCGTGGCCCTCATCACCGACGGCCGCTTCTCCGGCGCCACGCGAGGCGCTTCCATCGGCCACGTCTGCCCCGAGGCGGCTCAGGGCGGCCCCATCGCCTTTGTGGAGGACGGGGACACCATTGCCATCGACATTGCCAAGTGCTCCATCTCCCTGAAGGTGGACGCGAACACGCTGGAGGCCCGGAGGGCCAAGTGGGTCTGCCCGGAGCCCAAAATCAAAACCGGCTACGCCGCCCGCTACGCCAAGCTGGTGACCAGCGCCGCCCGGGGCGCGGTTTTGGAGTAATCCTTTCCCGCAGGGGAGGAAACCGGGGCTGGACGCCCCGCCCGCATAAGGAGGGACGGCATGGAACTGGAATTGGGCATTCTGGACTGGATACAGCTCCATCTCCGCTGCGGCTTTCTGGACTGGCTGATGCCCTTTGTCAGCGGCCTGAGCAACCACGGCGAGGTCTGGATTCTTTTGGCCGCCGTGCTGCTCCTCATCCGGCGGCAGCGGGCCCGCGGCCTCTCCGCCGCCTTTGCCCTGGCCCTGAACCTGATTACCTGCAATAAGATTTTAAAGCCCCTTATCGGCCGTATCCGGCCCTTCGCCTTCCGCCCGGACCTCTCCCTGCTGGTTCCTCCGCCGGGGGACGCCTCCTTTCCCTCCGGACATACGGCGGCGGCGTTTGCCGTGGTCTTTGCCCTGAAAGCCTCCGGGAGCCCCCTCTGGCGTCCGGCGCTGGCCCTGGCGGCGGCGACGGCCTTCTCCCGGCTATACCTCTACGTCCACTGGCCCACCGACGTTCTGGGCGGCGTCCTGCTGGGAGCCGCCGTGGGCTGGGCCGGGGCAAAGCTGGCGGAAGCCCTGTTGAAAAAAGACCGGAAACCCTGAAAAAGCCCCGGACCCAGCAGGGTCCGGGGCTTTCCTGACATCATTGGTAAAAAGTACCGTCAGCGCATCCACTGGACTGCCGCCGCCCCGGGATCTTGCCGGACCGCCAGAGCGCGCGGGCGTCCTTTTCATTCCGCTTATCCTCCGGGTATACGGGGCCTCTAAGCGGCATAGCCGCCGAGAGTCCCCACAGCCCCTAAAAAACGGAACTTAGCAGCAGGGAGCAGGGTTGCAGCCGCAGTTGTTGTTGCATCCGCAGTTGCAGCCGCCGCAGTTGCAGCCTCCGCAGTTGCATCCGCCACAGTTGCATCCGCAGTTGCATCCGCAGCTGCTTCCGCCCCAGCTGTTGTTTCCGCAGCAGCACCAGACGATGATCAGCAGGATGATGATCCAGCAGCAGCTGCCGCCGCCAAAGCCATTATTGCACATGATGAAACCTCCTGAGAGATGTAGACCGAATCGGAGCGGTCTCAGTTCATCATATGCCCTCCGCCCGGGGTGGTGACTAAAAGACAGCCGCCTGCGGGCGTCTTCCCGCAGGCGGTGTCCTTAATCAGTGGTTCCTTAAAAACGCCAGTTCAGCACCGGCGGCGCGGCGTCCCGCTCAAACTGGGTAAAGACCCCTTTGTCCATCAGCTGCTGGGCCAAGGTCCGGCCCGTGCCGGCCACCGGGACCTCCAGCGCGTAGTACGAGATATACACCAGCTCCGCCCGGAGGAAGGGGTCCCGCTGGAGCATGGCCGCCTCCCCCTCCGTCAGAAGGCCCACGCTCTGGGCCCGGTCCAGCGTATCGGACAGGTCCGTGTTGGCGGCGGAGCTGTAACCCAGGGCCCGGAGGATGAACTCCGTATACTGCCGGGCGTTCACCAGGCTGGAGGGGCGGAACTCCGTGACACTGTAGCCGTTGGTATAGCCCTTTTCAAAGGCGTAGCCCACATACTTCGCGCCGTTGGTGCCGGGCTGAACATCGCGGAAGGGAGAGGTCCCGTTCCAGGCCAGGGCCTCGCTCTCCTCCCCCAGCACCCGGATAAACATAATCAGCGCTTGCAGCCGGGTGGGCGCCACTTCCAGGTCAAAGCCCTGGCCGTAGCCGGTAAAGCTGCCTTGGAAGAGGTGCATGGCCTTCAGCGCCTCCGCCATGGCGTTGTAGTCCGTGGAGATCGACTCGTGGAACGTACAGGCCCCCTGCCAGTCTACCACGGCGGTCTTGCTGGTGACGGTGAAATTCGCGGCGGTGTCCTCCGCCACCAGATACCGGTGCCGGACCGCCAGGCTTCCCCCACTGGGAAGCACCGTCCCATCCGTCACGTCCACCACCGCGCCGGAGGCGTAGCTCACCTGCACGCTCCCCGCCAGCAGCAGCACGCCGTCCCCGGTGACAGACTGCAAGATATCGTCCCGCTTCAAGCGGCTCTCCGTCCAGGAGACCGCAGTCCCTATGGGCGCGGCGGTCCCGCCGCTATCCGCGAACGCGCCGCCGGCGTTTTCCAAGCGGGCATCTACGGCGGCATCGACCTTGCTGGCAAAAACGCCGTTGAGGTAAGATAGGGAGGCCAGCGGGTCCGCTGCGTCCCCGGCGGCGGCTGCCCAGACGGCGGCCGCCGCCAGCAGGCACAGCGGGAACAGGATGAGGATTTTTGTTCGCATGAGGGTCCCTTTCTCCGCTTCCGAAGTCAGCGGTTGGCGATGCGGTAGCTCAGAGTCAGCAGACTGTCGGCAAAGTGGATATTCTCAATCTTCACATCGGGCCGGCTGCTGGTGATCTCCACGTTGGTGAAATTCCAGAAGCCCCGGACCCCCAGGGCAATGAGGCGGTCCGCCGTCTCCTGGGCGATGGACTGGGGAATCGTCAGCACCACCACATCCACGCTGTGGGAACGGATGAAGGCGTCCACCTCGTCCATGGAATAGATGGGCACGCCATTGACCCGGGTGCCGGTGACGGCGGGGGAGATATCAAACGCGGCATCCACGGTGAAGCCCGTCTGGGCAAAGGGGAAGTTTTGCAGCAGGGCGTGGCCCAGGTTGCCCACGCCGATCATGACCAGATGGTGGTCGTTGTCCACCCCCAAAATCCGGCCGATCTCCGTATGGAGCTCCTCCACGTTATAACCGTAGCCCTGCTGGCCGAATTCGCCGAAGCAGCTCAAGTCTTGGCGGATCTGGGAGGCGGTGATGTTCATCTCCTGGCCCAGGGAATGGGAGGAAATGCGCACTACGCCCTTGGCACAGAGCTCCGTCAGTTGCCGGTAGTAACGGGGCAGCCGCCGAATCACGGCGTCGGAGACATTTTCTTTCTTCAAAGCCCTCACTCCCAACCAAAATTTTATCACAACAGCTATAGTTTAGCTCAAAACCGATAACTTGTCAATTTTTTTAACAATCTTTTTTGTGAGAAATTCACCGAAGCCCATTTCAGTACTTGACAAAACCGCCTTCGGAGGCGTATGCTGTACAAAACACAAGAGCGCAAACCGACGACGCGGACAAGTAGACGGGGCCTTGGTTCTCAAAGAGAGCCGCCGGTGCTGGAAGGGCGGCAGAAGCAAGCCTGTCGAATGGACCGCCGAGGGCGGGCTGAACGGGGAACAGGTTCCCTCATTATGCTCCGACGGGCTTTTCCCCCGTTACCAAGGAAAGGCGCGTGTCGGCGCGCCGCCGAGCGGGCGGTTTGAAACCGCCAATTTGGGTGGCACCGCAGAAGTTTCAAGGCTTTTGTCCCAAAGATTCCTGTTTACAGGTCTTTTCTTGGGGCGGAGGTCTTTTTTTGACGCCCCTCCCCCGGAAACGGCCGGCGTTTGGAAAGGGGCGGACGGTATGGCTCATGATCTATGAAGGGAAACCCCATCGGTTTTTCTCCTCCGGCAATTGCACTTTCCCTCCATTTATGGTAAACTAATAAAATTGAGCAGGCCCCGGCGCTCCGGGGCCGGACAGCGAGGTATGTCATGGAAAACAAGAAAAAGCGGATCTTCAGCGGCATCCAGCCCAGCGGCGAGCTGACCCTGGGCTCTTATATGGGCGCCATCAAAAACTGGGTGGCCCTGCAGGAGGAGTACGACTGCGTATACTGCATCGTGGATATGCACGCCATCACCGTCCGGCAGGTCCCGGGGGACCTGCGCCGCAGGGCCCTGGAGCAGCTGGCCCAATACCTTGCCTGCGGATTGGACCCCCGGAAGAGCATCCTGTTCATCCAGAGCCACGTCCCCCAGCACGCGGAGCTCAGCTGGGTGCTGAGCTGCTATACCCAGTTCGGCGAGCTCAGCCGCATGACCCAGTTCAAGCAGAAGTCCCAGCAGCACGCCGACAACATCACCTCCGGCCTCTTCACCTACCCGGTGCTCATGGCGGCGGACATCCTGCTCTATCAGACGGACCTGGTGCCCGTGGGAGAGGACCAGCGCCAGCACGTGGAGCTGTGCCGGGACATCGCCCAGCGCTTCAACGGCGTTTACAGCGACACCTTCGTCCTGCCGGAGGCGTTTATCCAGCGGGTGGACCAGGGAGCCAGGGTCATGAGCCTGGGCAACCCCCTGAACAAAATGAGCAAATCCGACCCCGACGGCTGCGTGAACCTGATGGACCCGCCGGAGGTCATCCAGCGGAAGTTCAAGCGGGCCGTCACCGACAGCGAGACCTGCGTCCGCTATGACAAGGAAAACAAGCCCGGCGTCTCCAACCTGCTGACCATCTACTGCGCCGCCACCGGCAAGACCCTGGAGGAGGCGGAGGCCGCGTTCCAGGGCCAGGGCTACGGCGTGTTCAAGCCCGCCGTGGGAGACGCGGTCATCGAGCTGTTCCGCCCCATCCGGGAGGAGGCCCAGCGCCTGATGGCAGACAAGGCCTACCTAGAGGGCATCTACCGGGAGGGCGCGGAGCGGGCCTCCCGCGTCGCCGGGCGCACCCTGGCCAAGGTTTACAAAAAAGTGGGCTTCCTGCCCCGATAAGGAGAACGCGACATGCTCTTAGATAACCGGCTGATCGGCTACGCGGCCCTCGCCCTGCTGGCGGCGCTGGTCATCAGCTTCCTCATGACCCCCGTGGTAAAGACCTTCGCCTTTAAGGTGGGGGCGGTGGACGTGCCCAAGGACGCCCGCCGGATGCATAAGGTGCCCATCCCCCGCCTGGGGGGCCTGGCCATCTTCATCGGCTTCATGGTCAGCGTCCTGATCCTGGGCAACGTCCGGGGAAACGGCCAGATGCAGAGCATCCTCCTGGGCTCCGTCATCATTGTGGTGCTGGGCGTGGTGGACGACATCATGGCCCTGCCCGCCATGCTGAAGTTCGTGGTCCAGATTGCCGCCGCCCTGATTCCCGCCCTGAACGGCGTGGTTATCCAGGCGTTTTCCAATCCCAACATCTTCTCCGACAGCCTCTACTGGGTGCTGGGCCCCCTCTCCGTGCCCTTCACGGTGCTGTGGATCGTAGCGATCACCAACGCCGTGAACCTCATCGACGGGTTGGACGGCCTGGCCAACGGCGTCTCCGCCATCTCGGCCACCACCATGCTGGTCATCGCATTGCTTGCCTCCGAGGCGGAGGTGGCCGTGGTCATGGCGGCGCTGGTGGGGGCCTGCATGGGCTTCATGCCCTATAACCTCAACCCCGCCAAGATGTTTATGGGGGACACCGGGGCCACCTTCCTGGGCTATATCCTGGCCACCATGTCTATCCAGGGGCTGTTCAAGTTCTACGCGGTGATTTCCTTCGCCGTGCCCTTCCTGATTCTGGGACTGCCCATCTTCGACACCACCTTCGCCTTTATCCGCCGCATCGCCCACGGGCAGAGCCCCATGCACGCCGACCGGGGGCACATCCACCACCGGCTCATCGACATGGGCCTGAACCAGAAGCAGGCCGTGGCGACGCTGTACGTCATCTCCGCCATGCTGGGCCTCTCCGCCGTGGTGCTGACTACCGGAGGGGAGCAGAAGGCCATGCTGTTCTTCCTGACCTTGTGCATCGCGGCGGCGGTGGCCGCCCGGGTGGTGTTCCCCAAGGAGATCCGGGAGGAGCTCCACGAGGAAATGGAAGAGCTGCGGGAGCTGGGACACCATGGCGGGCACACCGAGAACAAGGACGCCCCCGGCCAGGGGGACAAGGAGGGCTGAATGAAACGCGTGCGGATTTTAAGCGTCTTCGGCACCCGGCCGGAGGCCATCAAAATGTGCCCCCTGGTGAAGGAGCTGGCCTCCCGGCCCGGGCTTGAGAGCCTCTGCTGCGTCACCGCCCAGCACCGGCAGATGCTGGACAGCGTGCTGGAGGTCTTCGGCGTCACGCCGGACCGGGACCTGGATATCATGACCCCCCGGCAGACCCTCTCCGGCATCACCAGCAAGTGCCTTTTAGGCATGGACGAGGCCGTCGGCCAGCTGAAGCCGGACATGATCCTGGTCCACGGGGATACCTCCACCACCTTCGCCGGGGCCCTCTCCGCCTACTATCATCAGGTGGCCGTGGGCCATGTGGAGGCGGGGCTGCGGACCTATGACAAATACGCCCCCTTTCCCGAGGAAATGAACCGGGTGCTGACCTCCTCCATCGCGGACCTGCACTTCTGCCCCACCGCCGGGAACCGGGAGAACCTCCTCCGGGAGGGCCGGAACCCCGAGGGCATCTTCATCACGGGAAACACCGTCATCGACGCGCTGAAAACCACTGTGCGGAAGGACTACCGCTTCGCTACCGACGAGCTGAACCGCCTGCCCTACGGGGAGAAGAAGGTGCTTCTGGTCACCTGCCACCGGCGGGAGAATTACGGCGAGCCTATGAAGAACATTTGTCTGGCCCTCCGTCAGATCGCCGAGGAGAACCGGGACGTGGAGCTGGTTTATCCTGTCCACCTCAGCCCGGTGGTCCGGGAGGCGGTGGACCGGTACCTCCGGGGCGCACCCCGGGTCCACCTCATTGACCCCCTCCCTGCCGACGAAATGCACAACCTGATGGACCGCTGCTATCTGGTGCTGACGGACTCCGGGGGCCTCCAGGAGGAGGCCCCCGCCCTGGGCAAGCCTGTGCTGGTCCTCCGCCGGGAGACGGAGCGGCCCGAGGCCGTGGCCGCTGGGACGGTGAAGCTGGCCGGGGTGGTGCAGGACGACATCGTCACCATGGCCACCCGGCTGATTCAGGACAGGCGGGCCTATGACGAAATGGCCCGCGCCGTGAATCCCTACGGCGACGGGAACGCCTGCCGCCGCATTGCCGACGCCATCGAGTGGCGCTTCGGCCTCCAGGAAGAGCGGCCCGCCGGATACGGGGCGTAAGGGGCCATGGATAAGCGGAAGCTGAATGGAATCACCTGGGCGGTGCTGGCTGCGGCCATTATCCTGGTGGCGCTGATGCTGGGGAGCAGCCTGAACCGCACCGCCCACATTACCCTCCCCTCCTCCGATCCCCCCAAGGACCCCGCCGCCGGAGACAGCGGCGCTGGCGCCGCGCTGACGGTGGTGGAGATTACGCCGGAGACGGTCCAGGCAGCGATATCCAGCCTGTCCCGGCCGGAGAGCTACGGGCGGAGCATGACCGTCGAATACCTCTGGGACGGCGGCAGCGGGACGCACGAGCTTTACACCATCGTCCGGGGGCCCTGGACCCGGGTGGACCGGGGACTGCCGGACGGAAACACCCGCATCAGCCTCACCAACGGAGAAGAAACCTATATCTGGTTCGGCTACGGCCAGGACGCGGAGGTCACGGCCCTGCCGGCGGGAGCATTTTCCGCCGACGTAGAGCAGTCCATTCCCACCTATGAGGACATCCTGGACCTGCCGGCAGAGGACATCCTCCTGGCGGACTACCGGCCCCTGGAGGCGCTGACCTGCATCTACGTGGAGACGGCGGCGGACGAGGCGGGTTACTCCACACGGTACTGGGTCAGCGTGGAGAACGGGCTGCTGGTCCAGGCGGAGCGGCTGCTGGGGGAGACCGTGGTCTACCGGATGACTTCCCTCTATGTGGACCAGACGGAATACGACGCCTCCCGGTTCACCCTGCCCGACGGCACGGTGCTGCTGGAGGAGGACGGGGCGGAACCGATGGAGCCCATGAATTGAGACGCGAAAAAGGACGGGAATCCCCGTCCTTTTTTCGCCTACAGAATCAGCAGCAGCCCCAGGGCCACCAGCAGCTCCTCATCCGCGTTCTCCCGGAAGAGGAAGAACAGCAGCCCCAGCAGCAGCAGATCCCCGGTGTCCACATGGTCCAGATGGAGCTGGTCCAGGAAATGCTGGAGGAATCCGGTGAGGCCGTCCGCGGGCCGTCCGCCATGGGGCGGGCGGCCTCCCGGCCCGTTTGGGGGCGGCCCTCCGGGCGGAGGCCCCCCGGGCGGGGAGCCCCCCGGCGGGGGGCCGTGGGGAGGGCGCCCGGCCCCCCCGCCGTTTGGCGGCGGCCCTCCGGGCGGCGCTCCTCTGGGGGGCGGTCCCCCGGGAGGCGGACCTCCGGGGGGAGCCCCTCCGGGCGGCGGGCCTCCGGGAGGCGGGCCCTCGGGGCGGGAGCCGCCGGAGGGCGGGCCGCTGGGTGGACGCCCCCCGGCGGAAGAACCGCCGGAAGGCGGAGGGCCTTCCTCCGGAATGCGGGTGTAAGAGCCGTTGTCATTGCGGATATAGCGGTTATACATGCCTCAGCCCTCCCATCCCGAGAGGAATTTCTTCCCCAGGTGGAACAGCCGCGCCAGCTGGAGGGCCCGCTCCACCTTCTCCTGCCGGTCGCTTCGCAGATAGGGCCGCAGGGCGTAAAGCAGGTTCCGGGCGTTGGAGTCCCGCTGGCCTCCCAGCTCCTGGATCAGGGGCAGCAGACGGGACAGCAGCCCCGGGGCCAGCCCGCCGCCTCCCAGCAGGGAGGACAGCAGGTCGCCTCCTCCGGAAGGCGGCGTCTGCTGGGGCGGCGGAGGCCCCCAGGCGGGGGCTTGCTGCGGACCCGGCTGGCCCGGGGGCGGCGGGGCGGCGGACTGCCCGTCTCCGCCCAGGGACTGGGCCAGCTGCATGATCTGGCTCATGGCGTCCGGGTTGGACAGTATGCTGTTCAGCTTCTCGTCAAATTCCGCCATACGGGCCAACCCTCCTTGCCGCTCGGTTTACTTCTGAACGGCCTTATTGATCCGTTCCACCAGTTCCGCCCCTTCGGGGCTCTGCATAATCTGGCTCACCATCCGGGTCATGGCCCCGGCGTCGCCCTTGGCGGCGGACTGGACCGCCTTGCGCAGGCTGGCGCCGCCGTCGTCCTGGGTCAGCATCCGCATCAGCGTCTGGCCGTCCTGGGACTGCATCAGCGATTTCAGCATCGCCGGGTTCTTGCGGAGCTGTTCGGCCATCTGGGCCGATTTCTCATCCATATCGCTTCCTCCTTTGCGGTCTTCAAGGCAGTATATGAGGCGGGAGGCAAAAAAGTGCCTGTGCTTTCCGCACAGGCACTTTTCGTTTCTATTTCGCGGCCTTCGCCGCGTCGCAGTCCTTCGCCAGGGGGCAGCCCTCGCACTTGGGGCTCCGGGCGGTGCAGGTATCCCGGCCGAAGAGGACCATCCGGTGGCAGAAGTTGTTGGATTCCTTGGGGGGCAGGGCCTCCCGCAGCTGCTTTTCCACCTGGAGAGGGTCCTTGGACCCGTCGGTAATCCCCAGGCGGCCCGTGATGCGGATGCAGTGGGTATCGCAGACATAGGCGGGCTGGCCGTAGATATCCCCCAGAATCAAGTTGGCGGTTTTCCGGCCCACGCCGGGGAGGCTGGTCAGCTCCTCCATGGTGCCGGGGACCTTTCCGCCGAAGTCCGCCAGCAGCCGCTGGGCGCAGAGGACCAGATCCTTGGCCTTGCCGTTGTAAAAGCCGCAGGAGTGTATGTACTCCCCCACCTCCCTGGGGTCCGCCTCCGCGAAGCTCTCCAGGGTGGGAAATCGGGCGTAGAGGGCGGGGGTCACCTGGTTCACCCGCGCGTCGGTGCATTGGGCGGAGAGCCGCACGGCAAAGAGGAGCTCGTAGTCCTTCTCATACCGCAGGGAACAAAGCCCGTCGGGATAGATGCCCTTCAGGGTCTCGATGATGCGCTTCACGGCGGCTTTGGATTTCATGGCGTTCCCTCCCGCATAATTCACAAGGTTATTTTTAAGGAAGCACTGATTAAATCAACGTGTGCAGATTTGCGCCAGAAATTTCTGCTGACAAGGAAGAAAATCGCAGGAATCCTGACGGATTTCAAGATTTTCTAACGCAGTCCAGCGGGAATTTATGGCGTGAAGCTGTGTGCGGGGATTTAATCAGTGGTTCCTTAATTTCGCCCGGTACGTTTCCGCCGCGTCCAGCAGCTCTCCGGCGCTGGCAAGCAGGGCGTCCGTCACCTGGGAGCCGCCGGTAATCCGGGCCAGCTCCGCCTTCCGGCGCTCCCGGTCCAGCAGGACCACATGGGTATAGGTCCGGCCCTTTTTCTCCCCCTTCTCCACAGAGAAGTGGGTATCCGCCATGGCGGCCAGCTGGGGCAGATGGGTCACGCAGAGGACCTGCTTCCTCCGGCTGACCTGGGCCAGCTTCTCCGCCACCTTCTGCGCCGCCCGGCCGGACACGCCGGTGTCCACCTCGTCAAAGACCAAGGTTCCCACGGCCTCCTGCTCCGCCAGGACGTTCTTCAAGGCCAGCATGATGCGGGCCAGCTCGCCGCCGGAGGCGATTTTGGCAATGGGCTTCAAGTCCTCTCCGGCGTTGGCGGACATCAGGAAGCGGACCACGTCGCAGCCGTCGGGGCCCGGGTCCTTTTCCGCAAAGTCGATGGCAAACCGTACCCGGTTCATATCCAGATCCCGGAGCTCCGCTTGAATGCGGGCCTCCAAGGCAGCAGCAGCAGCCTTCCGGGCCTCCGTCAGGGCCTTCCCCGCCGTCTGGACGGCCTTCTCCGCCTTGCCCAGCTTCTTCTCCAGGAACAGCAGCGTGTCGTCCGCCGTCTCGATGGCGTCCAGCTCCGCCCGGCGCTGGTCCAGGTAGGACAGCATTTCCTCTACGGTGGCCCCATACTTCTTTTTCATCCGGTAGAGCTGGTCCGCCCGGCTCTCCGCCGCGTCCAGCTCCTCCGGGGAGAAGTCGAAGGCCCCCCGCAGATCCCGGATGGTCTCCGCCAGGTCGTAGGCCTCGCTCCGCAGGGCCCCCAGGCGCTTGTACGCCTCCCCCAGCTCCCCGTCCAGGTTCCGCACGCCGGACAGGGCCTCCTCCGCGTCCCGCAGCTGATTCACCGCCCCGGCGCTCTCGTCGTCTCCGGAGAGGCAGTAGTCCGCGCCGGAGAGGGCGGAGAGGTACTTCTCGCCGTTGCGCAGCAGATTCCGCCGCGCCTCCAGCTCCTCCTCCTCGCCGGGGCGGAGCTCCGCCCGCTCCAGCTCGCCGATCTGGAAGCGGAGGCTGTCCACCCGCCGGGCCTTTTCCGCCTCGTCCATCTGGAGGGCCTTGATCTGGTCCCGGAGGTCCGAGAGGACGGCGTAGGCTTTCTGGTAGGCCCCCAAGGGCTCCTCCGTTTTGCCGAAGCGGTCCAGATAGGCCCCGTGGAGCTCCTCGTCCAGGAGCTGCGCCCCGTCGTGCTGGCCGTGGATATTCAGCAATTCCCCGCCGACCTGCCGCAGCTGGGCCACGGTGATGGGACGGCCATTGGCCCGGCAGGCGTTCTTGCCCTCGCCGGAAATCTCCCGCTGGAGAAGCAGGTTCCCGTCCTCGTCGGGGGCCAGGCCGTTCTCCGCCAGGCCCGGCAGGTCCGCCGGAACGCCGGAGAACTCCGCGCTGACAAAGGCCTTGGCGGCCCCGGTGCGGATAAGGTCCCGGGAGGTCCGGCCTCCCAGCACGGCCCCCATGGCGTCGATGACGATGGACTTGCCCGCGCCGGTCTCGCCGGTGAGGGCGTTGAAGCCCGGGCGGAACTGGATATCCGCCTCCTCGATGACCGCGATATTTTCAATGTGCAGAAGCTCCAGCATGGCGGCTGTCTCCTCCATTTTAAAATCATTTTTGGCGCGGCACCCTCCAGAGGGGCTTCTCTTGCCCCTTTGGGGCAATTCACCTCCTGCGCGTGCCAAAAATTCCACGACTTGTGCGCCCCTGGGGCGCGCACACCAGTGTCCGATGTCACTGGTGGTGGGGGATTCTCAAGGGGAAGACCGCTCCCCCTTGACGTTTCACAGCATATCCTTAATCTCCTGGCAAAGAAGCTCCGCCGCCTCCGTGTTCCGCATCACCAGCAAAGCGGTGTCGTCCCCCGCCAGGGAGCCCACGATATCGTTCATATCCATATTGTCCAGGGCCGAGCAAGCCCCGTTGGCCAGGCCCGGCATGGTCTTCACCACCACGATGTTCTGGGCGTAGTCAATGCTGACGATGCACTCCCGGAAGATGGTCCGCAGCTTCGCCGCCACGTTCAGCGTCGTCCGGTTTCCGGAGACGGCGTATTTATAGACCCCCTGGCCCACCGGCTCCTTGATGAGGTGGAGCTGCTTGATATCCCGGGAAATCGTAGCCTGGGTGCAGCGGAAGCCCCGGGCCTGGAGCCGGGTCAGCAGCTGCTCCTGGGTCTCGATGTTCTCCTGTCCGATGATCTCCAGAATCATGGCCTGCCGGTCGTTCTTCATGTGTCCATTCCCCCCGGAAGCATTTTTTGCGCGAAAATCTCGCAGAAGCTCCGTTCCGTCAGCCGCACCAGGCGGGTCACATACCGGGAGCGGCGAATCTGGATTTTGTCGTCCGCCCGCAGGGCGAAGGCCCGGCTCTCATCCACAAAGAGGTATACCGGCTTCCGCCCGTTCCGCTCCAGCTCCACCGTCAGCGTGTGCTCGGGGCTGAGGACGTAGGAGGAGAAGCGCATGTTGTGGATGCAGATGGGACAGACCACCATGGTCTGGGCCACCGGCTCCACCACCGGCCCCCCGGCGGAGAGGGAGTAGGCCGTGGATCCCGTGGGCGTCGCCACGATCACGCCGTCTCCGGCGATGTCCGCCAGGTGCCGCCCGTCGGAGGAAATCTTCAGGTGGATGACATGGGAGATGGGACCCTCCCGGATGACGGCCTCGTTGAGGCCGAGGTTCGTGTAAATCTGCCGCCCGTCCCGGAAGACGGAGACGTCCAGCATCATCCGCTGCTCCAGCTCAAACTGCCAGTCCTTGAGCTTGCGCAGCTGCTCCAGCTCCGTGGCCTCCAGCTCGGCGACAAAGCCCAGCCCGCCCATGTTCACGCCCAGCACAGGCATCTTGTGGAGGGCCGCCAGCTTGGCCAGGTGCAATATGGTTCCGTCCCCGCCGAAGGTGATCAGCAGGTCCGCTCCCCGGAGCTCCTGGGGCAGGGGCAGCACGTCGTAGTCGGCAAAGGCTCCCTCCTTCCGGTCCCGGAAGGGAGAACACACCACGGTCTGAAAGCCTATACCGCGCAGGATGGCCTCCGCCGCCCGGGTGGTTTTCATCCCCTGGTCCCGGTTGGGATTGGGGCATAGAATGATCTTTTTGGGATTCATAGGGCGTTCTCTCCCTCTTCGTGTTCCTTCAGGCGGCGGTGGGATTCCTCCACCAGGGCCTTTAAATCTAATTCCGGGGCATTTCCCCCGCCCTTTTGCAGGAAGCCCAGGTACTCGATGTTCCCCTCCGGGCCCCGGATGGGGGAATAAGTCAGGCCCAGCACCGTCAGGCCCGCCTCTTTGGCGTGGTCCAGATAGCGCTCCAGGACCTCCAGGTGGACGGCGGGGTCCCGGACCACACCCTTCTTCCCCACCTTCTCCCGGCCCGCCTCAAATTGGGGCTTTACCAGGGAGACCGCCTGTCCCCCCTCCCCCAGCAGGGCCGCCAGCGGCGGAAGGATCAATTTCAGGGAAATGAAGCTCACGTCCACCGAGGCGAAGGCCAGCTCCTCCGGCACCTGTTCCCGGCTGAGATACCGGGCGTTGGTTCGCTCCAGGCAGACCACCCGGGGGTCGTTCCGGAGCTTCCAGGCCAGCTGGCCCCGGCCCACGTCCACGGCGTAGACCCTGGCCGCGCCGTTTTGGAGCATGCAGTCCGTGAAGCCCCCGGTGGAGGCCCCGACGTCGGCGCAGACGGCCCCTTCCAGACGGATGGGAAAGGTTTTCATGGCCTTCTCCAGCTTCAGCCCGCCCCGGCTGACATAGGGGAGCCTGTCCCCCCGGACCTCCACCGCCGCCGCGGCGGAAACCGCCATGCCGGGCTTGTCCGCCTTCCGGCCGTCCACGTACACTACGCCGCTCATAATGACCGCCTGGGCCCGCTGGCGGCTCTCCTCCAGGCCCCGCTCCACCAGGAGCAGGTCCAATCTCTTCTTATCGCTCATGGCACGCCTCCTCCACCGCCGCGGCAACGGCGGCGGCGTCCAGGCCAAACCGCTCCTCCAGCTGAGGGACGCTGCCCTCCGGGGCGAAGGTCCGGCCCAGGTTCTTCAAAATCAGCTTTCGCGGGGCCCGGCCCTCCCCCGCCAGGATGGCGGCGACGCGCTGGCCCACGCAGCCTGCGCCGAAGCAGTCCTCCAGCACCAATAGGATGTCCGTTTCCTGGAAAAAGTCCGCCAGAACCGACCCGTCCAGGGGTGCAATCTGGTTCAGCTTCAAAACCTCCGCCTGAATTCCCCTCCGCTCCAAACGCGCCGCCGCCTCCAGCGCCTGGTTCACCAGAACGCCGTAAGCCAGCAGGGTGACGCCCTTTCCCTCCCGGAGGCGGACCAGGGGCTTGTCCGAGGCGTCCCCCCGGTAGGCTCCCTCCCCTCCCCGGGGGTAGCGGACCGCCACGGGGCCAGCGAGGTCAAAGAGGGCCCGCCGCAGCATATGCCGCAGCTCCGCGAAGCTGGCGGGACAAAGGACGGTATAGCCCGGCAGGGCCGGGAGAAACAGCGGGTCGAAGCAGCCGTGATGGGTCTCTCCGTCGGCCCCCACCAGGCCCGCCCGGTCCACGCCCAGGACCACGTGGAGGTTTTCCAGGGCCACGTCGTGGATGAGCATGTCATAGCTTCTCTGCAAAAAGGTGGAGTACACGGCAAACACCGGCAGCAGGCCCTGGGCCGCCATGCCCGCCGCCATGGAGACGCCGTGGCCCTCGGCGATGCCCACGTCGAAAAAGCGGGCCGGGAAGGTCCTGGCAAAGCCGGAAAGGCCCGTGCCGTCCGCCATGGCGGCGGTAATGGCGCAGACCCGGGAATCCTCCCGGGCGAAGTCCGTCAGGGCCTTTCCGAAGACAGAGGAAAAGCTCTCCTCCCCGGTCTTTTCCAAACGCCCGGTCTCGGGGTCGAAGGGCCCCACGCCGTGGTACATGTCCGGGTTCCGCTCCGCGAAGGGAACGCCCTTTCCCTTGACGGTGTTCACGTGGACCACCACCGGGCAGTCCAGCTCCCGGGCCCAGCTGAGGGCGTCGCAAAGCCGGGGCAGGTCGTGGCCGTCCACGGGGCCCAGATAGGTGAAGCCCATATCCTCAAACAGCGTGCTCCCGGGAAACAGGTTCCGCTTCAAAAAGGTCTTGACCTTGTGGTTGAAGCGGTACAGGGGATTCTGCATAGGCCGGGAGCCGAACAGGCTCCGGTACCACTTTTTAAAGTGATAGTACCCCGGCCGGGACCGGAGCCGGGCCAGGTGGGAGGGCATGGCCCCCACGTTGGGATTGATGGACATGCCGTTGTCGTTTAAAATCACGATCAGGGGCTCGCCGGAGGCCCCGGCGTTGTTCAGCCCCTCATAGGCCAGGCCCCCGGTGAGGGCCCCGTCGCCGATGAGGGCGAGGACGCGGTAGTCCCCGCTCCTCAGGGTCCGGGCCCGGGCGAGCCCTAAGGCCACGGAGACAGAGTTGGAGGCATGTCCGGCGATAAAGGCGTCGTGGACGCTCTCATGGGGCTTGGGAAAGCCGGAGAGGCCGTCCAGCTGGCGGAGGGTATCAAACCGCTCCCGGCGGCCCGTCAGAATCTTATGGACATAGCTCTGGTGGCCCACGTCGAAGACCAGCCGGTCCCGCTCCGTGTCAAAGACCCGGTGAATGGCCACCGTCAGCTCCACCACTCCCAGGTTGGATGCCAGGTGTCCCCCGGTTTGGGAGACGCTTTTTACAAGAAACTCCCTCAGCTCCTGGCAGAGCTGGGGGAGCTGGCCCTCCGGCAGCGCCCGGACGTCGGCTGGAGAATGAATAGATTCCAGCAGCATAGCTTCTCCTCTCAATGGCGGAACACGTATAAAAACCGCCCGGCCCAATAGACCACCTGGGTGCTCTTCTTAATGGCCACGGCCTTGCCCAGGGCCTTGCCGCCGATGGTCAGGCCGGACACCAGGGCCGTCACGGCCACGGAGATCAGCACGGTCCGCAGGTTCAGCGCCCGCTGGAGCTGGGTGACGATCACCGCCCCCGTGGCGCCGCTGACGATGCCGCAGATATCCCCCACCACGTCGTTGCAGACGCTGGAGACCCGCCCCGCGTTCCGCAGCAGCATCAAAGACTGCTTGGCCCCCTTCTCCTTGTGGGAGGCCATAGCGTGGAAGGGCTTGGGGTCCGCCGCCGTCACGGCCACACCCACAATGTCGAACAGGATGCCTAAGGAGATGAACAGCGCCAGCATCAAAAGAGCGGCGGTCACGCCCGCGCCCTCCAGCATCGACTCCGACGCCAGACTCAGCACGGCGGAGAGGACCACCGCCATCAAAAAGACCGTAAGGGCCCAACGATATGGGGAAGGGGCCTTTCCCTTCTGCTGTTTTTTCAAAGGAACCTCCCGGAAAGCCGCCCGGCCGGGGCGGCTCAATTGTTTTTAACGCTAAGCCGGCGGCGGCAGAAAAAGTAAATCTTACGGCTTAGGTACGGGTTGGATTTCCCCGGAGCGCGCCTCTCGTTGCCGATGGAGGCGGTTTCCCTTTCAGCGCTGCGGCGCGGCGTCGCCTGTCCGCGCTACCCGATTGCCACTTAGTCCGCACTGCAATCCCTTTTCTGCCCCGTCAGGACAGCCTAGGTGATTTCCACCACAGTCTGTCCGCTTCTTTAGCCTCTTTTGCAAAACGGGTTTCAAAGAGCGATCAGGAAGCTGCCCTGGCCGGGGCTTCTCCCTGTAGTTCCCTGATCCACCCGCCCCACTCAAGGCAGGCTACGGCTGCACACAGCGTTACGGCCCCGAAAGACCGATGCACCGCATTGCAGGTTCACAATCTGCTTCGTACGCGGGCCGGAATTACCACAGTGGGAGTACGTCCGCGCACAAGAACAGGTCTCCACGGAAACAGGGTCGGATAAACCATGCCATTGGAATACGCCCTGAGTCCGCAAGCGTACCAAGTACGCTTCCCCCCAGCACCCACCCAAAACTGGGCGTATCAAGCAGGCACCACGGGTTTCATCGATGTGCCCTTCAGAGGATTTTTAGGCCCTCCCTAGGAA
>ERZ779626.410-NODE-410-length-25733-cov-7.231560_pt1 | contig 25733 bp, 20 predicted proteins | sample MGYA00514209_ERZ779626 | MGnify/ENA primary metagenome ERZ779626 (study PRJEB29562, sample SAMEA4376713) | mouse gut metagenome | isolation source: Cecum | study: EMG produced TPA metagenomics assembly of the A DSS colitis mouse model was used to assess the...
ACGCGCTGGGCCGTGTAGAAATCGTTGGTCCCCTAATCAAAAAAAAAAAAAATCTTCTTTACATCCTCAGGCTCCCACTCCGTCTCCCCTCCCACAACCCTCACAAATCCGCTGTCTGCCGCCACCGCCTTGTCCCGCAGTCCATATAGACCTAAAAACAGCAATCCTGCCACCATATCAAACAGCAGGATTGCCATCATCGTTTTCTTCATATCCGCTCTCGATTCTCTGTGTTTCTCTGTACAATATATGCACGGAGAACTGCCGGAATCACCTATTTGCCCTTTTCGCACAAGTTTTCGGCACGCCTGCCCAAAAAGACCGCCCAAAGCCTCTTTTTAAGCCCTCTCCTGAAGAAGTTCCAAGCTGCCATCCGTCATTCTATCCCTCAAGGAATTCCGCGGCGTCTCTCCAGTTCTCCACCTCCTCCATAGAAGGGATGGAGGATTGCGCCCCCTTTCTGGTCACTACCATGGCGGAGACCAGATTTGCAAACTCTGCGGCCTCCAGCAGCCCCCTTCCCTCCAGCAGCTGATAGGCCAGTGCCGCCGTGAAGGCATCCCCGGCAGCAGTGGTGTCCACCGCCTTCACCTTGACAGCAGGGATTCTCCGGATTCCATAGGCCTTGGATGCCACGAATACTCCTTTTTCCCCAAGCGTCACCACCAAGTCCTTTCCGCCCCGGCCCCTGATGACTTCCGCCGCCTCCTCAAGATGATTCGTGACATCACTGATTCCGGTGAGCATTCCCAGCTCCGTCTCATTGGGCTTGATAACATCCGCATATCCGTACAGCTCTTCCGGAAAATGTCCGGGCACGGGGGCAGGATCCAATATCACCGTCTTCCCCAGACTCTTTGCCAGCCTCGCCCCATGGCACACGGTCTCCACGGGAATCTCCAGCTGCAGGATCACCCCGTCGCAGCCCTCGATCAGGTCGCGGTTCCTATCCAGATCCTCCAAAGTCAAGGTGGCGTTGGCCCCCGGCACCACCACGATGGAGTTTTCCCCGCTGTCGCCCACCGTGATCATAGCTAATCCCGTTTCCTTGTGGTCGCGCCACAGCAGTCTGGACACGTCCACCCCCGATTCCCTCAGACTGCTCTCCAAGAGCCTTCCGTGGGCGTCCTGTCCAAGGGCCCCCAGCATGGCTGTGTCCGCTCCCAGCCTTCCTGCCGCGCAGGCCTGATTCGCCCCCTTGCCTCCCGGAACCAAGGCCATATTCCTGCCCAGAATCGTCTCTCCTGCCAGCGGAACATGATCCGCACTGACCACCATGTCCAAGTTCAGGCTCCCGATGACCAGTATCCTTTTCTTTTCTCTCATTTCGGTCTCCTCCAGTCCACCCCCTGAACTTTCCTATCCCCAACCTTCCTTCCGCACCCAAGGCATCTCAGACTCCCGAACCTATTCCAAATACGCCGACAATGCTCCCCCAGTCCCTATCTGCAGTTCTCCCATAAATCCGTCCCGACTTAGGAGCATAGGCCCCATAACCGATATCATAGCATGCATCCGCTCGGCTGTAAACTACAATCATCCTTGATTCCTGCATATCACCTTTATACGGGCAGCCCTTCCAGCCGGAATATCCACGCATCCAAAATATACTTTTCGATCAGTCCGCGGTTTAAATTGAACCAGCTGCCGCACTTGTCCAGAATGATGGCATCGGCAGTGACCACGTTTGTCATACGGGAGAGCTGCAGCCCTCATTTTTTCAACCGCTTTAGAACCAAATTCAACCATGTCTTTCGGCTCATAGCCCCGCCTGACTGTTTCCATAACATTTCCTCATCATTTCCGTTTCAGCTATCATAACACAAAGCAGCAGTCCGCCATAGCGCATGGCGGGCTGCCGCTCTTATTGGTTTGTCTTGTAAACACAATTCCTACGGCTTGTGTCGGACAGCGGAGCCGCGCCCCGGATGCCCAACAGCTTCCGCAGAACCTTGCTTGAGTCTTACTTCTTTCTAAGCACCAGATGCTGAGGCAGGCCGTTCACCATAAAGGGCTGGTAGTCGCCCAGAATCAGAGGCTCTACATAGTTGATAAACTCCTCCGTCACGTAGTTTCCTTCCTTGTTCATCCAAGAACGGGGAACCAGCTTCTCGTTGTTGGCTATGCGATGCACGTCATAGATGCCTGCAGCGCTCATGTAGGGATCGTCCGCAACACGGTCGATAACCACCATCTTGCCGGTGTCTCCCTCGTCCGCAGCCTTCACTGCAGCGCCGCCCACCATGAACGCTTCGTCCACGTCCACACGGGAAGCCATGTGGGACGCGCTTCTCTGCAAGGTGGAGAACTCGATGCTGCGGGTCTTGCAGCCCGTCTCTGCCCCAAGGAAGCCGGCCAGATACGCGGCGGTTCCCTGCAGCTGCTTATGTCCAAAAGCATCCACATAATCGGCACCGCCGGACAGCTCACAGACATACCTTCCGTCAGCAAGCTTGATGCCCTCGGAAACGGCTATGATTACGGACTCTTTCTTCTTCAGAAGATCCTGCGTGGTCTTCAGGAATTTGTCGATGTCGAAGACAACCTCAGGCAGATAGATCAGATCGGGACCCTCGCACTCCTCCGTTCTGGCCAGAGCGGTGGCGCCGGTAAGCCATCCTGCGTTGCGGCCCATGACCTCGATGACCGTGATGGCCTCCTTATCGTTATAGGTCAGGCCCAGAGCATCCCTGATGATCTCCTTGGTGGATGCGGCGATGTACTTCGCAGCGCTGCCGAAGCCCGGAGTATGGTCGGTGAGGGCCAGATCGTTGTCGATGGTCTTGGGCACACCCAGAAACTTCTGCTCATGCCCCTTCACGATGGCATAATCGGACAGCTTCTTGATGGTATCCATGGAATCGTTTCCTCCGATATAAATGAAGGCTTCGATGTCCAGCTTGTCCAGAATCTGGAAAATCTTCTCGTAGATCTCACTGTTCTCATGGATCTCCGGAAGCTTGAACCGGCAGGAGCCAAGGAATGCGGAAGGAGTTCTCTTCAGCAGCTCGATGTCCATGTCGGTATGGATCTGAGTGGACAGATCCACATACTGCTCGTCCAGAAAGCCCTGAATTCCGTGAAGCATTCCGTAAACCTTGTGGAAGCCTCTCTCTCTGGCCGTCTTATAGACGCCTGCCAGACTGGAATTGATCACGGCAGTGGGGCCGCCAGACTGTCCTACAATGATGTTGCGTTTCTTTGCCATTTCTGATTCCTCCAAAATTATATTAATGTAACGCCCGTTCAAATTGCTCTGTCTGCTAAATCATACCAAATATACAGAGAAAATACAATATGTATTATCACACTTTTCGCAGTTCCTTTCCGTTATTCCAAACGCTTCCGGCAGATTTGTCATATAAATTCGCCCTATCCTGCCTCAGGCAGACGGTAAGCTCCTCCTGCTCCCCTCCGGCTATGAACTGCAGCAGACCCTGACGCTTTTCCTGCGTGACACCGGGCACGCGGAGTTTCTATCGACTATTTCACTAAAGTTAGTACGTATTGTTTTCACAATCTTTGTACACATTGCCACTAGGTTTAGTACGTGACAAATGCTATAATATATTAGCGTGACATGGACAAAATGGCTTCATTTCTTGCCACTTCATTGAAACGCCAAAAGAAAGAGGTTGAATAAATGGGCATCATCAGCTTTAAAAAACTGGAATCATTGTTAACAGCAAATGGAAAAACCTTTTACAGCCTGCGCAAAGATAAAATCGTTGGTACTGAAACCATAAAAAAGCTACAACATGGGGGCGGCATTATAGACACACGCACAATCAGCAATCTTTGCGAATACCTTGACTGCCAGCCGGGTGACATTATGGAGTACAATAGATAATTCCCCTAATCATAATATTCCTTCTGGCAGCAGGCCTACCTATTTTGTTATCGGAAAAGAAAATCTCAACATCAAAAAGACTGCTGCCAGCTCCGGAGAATAAGCAGCACCAAACCACGTACAATAACCATGAAAGGAAGTGTCACTATGCCAGCATTACAGCCACAACCTCAAATTACCACTTTAGAGCAGTACGAAGCTCTCCCTGATGATGTCAGAGCAGAAGTCTTTGATGGGCAAATTTATTACATGTCCAGCCCATCAGAAATCCACCAGACAATTTCCACAGAGCTGACTACTATCCTCAACACCTATATCAAAAGCAAGAAAGGCTCCTGCAAGGTGTTTCATGCCCCATTTGATGTGAAATTGAATGACGCTCCTCTCACCATTGTTCAGCCTGATCTTATGATTGTATGCGACAAGAGCAAATTGGATGGGAAACGCTGCAATGGTGCGCCTGATTTTATCATCGAGATTGTGTCCCCCAGTAATCCGTCAGATGATTATATTCGTAAGGCATATTACTACAAAAATGCCGGAGTCCATGAGTATTGGATCGTGGATCCACGCCGAAAGACTGTAACCGTTAATTACTTTGAGCGCAATATCATAAGCGTTCAATATCCTTTTGATTCCATAATCAAAGTCAATATCTATGATGATTTGCTGATAAACTTCTCCGAGATTGCCAATCTGCTAAATATTTAGAGAAAAGGCATGTGCTGCATGATTATTTGCCCCCTGCATATTCCACACATTTGCGTACATACTATTCAGATCACGACAGAACCTGCGGCCCTGAACGAGGCCGCCACGGAGGCGCAAAATGGAATCTATTTGGACTGCAGATACAAAAATCAGGCAGCGGGAGCCGCTTCCTGAAAACATGGAAGTGCCCGTGGCAGTTATCGGAGCGGGCTTGGCTGGGATACTTACCGCCTATTATCTCAAGCAGGCAGGCGTCCGGGCGGTGGTTCTGGAGGCGGACCGAATCGGAGGCGGCCAGACGAAAAACACAACGGCCAAAATCACTTCCCAGCACGGCTTGGTTTATGACCGCCTGCTGCGCAGCTTCGGGCACGAAATGGCCACGCACTATGCTCAGGCAAATGAAGCGGCAATCGCAGAATATGAAAGACTGATTCACGAAAAAGAAATTGACTGTGATTTTGTGCGGTGTCCGGCCTATTTGTATTCCCGCACAGAGACAAAAAAACTTATGGAGGAAGTGGCTGCTGCCAAGGAGCTGGGCATCCGTGCCTCCTTGGAGACGGACAGCGAGCTGCCCTTCTCCATAGCCGGCGCTGCCAAATTTGAACGTCAGGCCAGATTCCATCCCCTGAAATTTCTGGAGGGGCTGGCGGAAGAAGTGGAGGTCTACGAGCACACGAAGGTGCTGACGGTGACGGGAACGCGCATAGAGACTGAAAGAGGCTGCGTCACGGCAGAAAACATCGTATTTGCATGTCATTTCCCCTTTATCAATGTGCCGGGATACTATTTTGCAAGGATGCATCAGGAACGCAGCTATGTGGTGGCCTTGGAAGGGGCAAAGTCCCTAAAGGGCATGTATCTGGGAATCGACAAGGACGGCCTTTCCTTCCGGCCTCAGGGAGAGCTACTGCTGCTTGGGGGAGGAAGCCACAGAACAGGCGTGAATCAAAGAACCATGAAAAAAGGCTGCAGATACGAGATCCTGCGCCGCAGGGCAAAAGAGCTCTATCCCGGATGTTCGGAGACAGCCCATTGGTCTGCACAAGACTGCATGACGCTGGACCAAATTCCCTATATCGGCAGATTTTCCCGGAAAAACCCCGGCTGGTACGTTGCCACAGGCTTCGGAAAATGGGGAATGACCACGGCCATGGCAAGCGCCCGAATCCTCACCGCCATGATCTGCAGGGAGGAATGTCCTCAGGGGGACATCTTTTCTCCCCAAAGGCATTTCACCGCCTACGGGGCAAAGAATCTGGCTATACACGGAGCCTATACATTAAAGGGTCTGGCAAAGCATATCCTGCCTTCCGGAAACAAGACGCTGGTTCCCAACTGCCCCCATATGGGATGCCGGCTGGAATGGAACCCTGACGAAGCAAGCTATGACTGTCCCTGCCACGGCTCCCGGTTCGACAGTCAGGGAAACCTGATCGACAATCCGGCCCAGACCCACTGCAAGAAACGGAATCACTGAAAGGGGGAAGATGGGAAAAAAGCCTATTCTATTCTCACCACCCATAGATTCCCGTGTTTATGTACCCCAAAGCCCCCTACTCAAACTGGGCGTTGTACAGCTGTCTGTACATGCCCTGCTTGGCCATCAGCTCCCTATGGGTCCCTTGTTCCACCACCTCTCCTCCGTTCACTACCAGAATCAGATCCGCATTCTCGATGGTGGACAGTCTATGGGCGATGACGAAGCAGGTCTTTCCCTCCATCAGCTTCAGCATGGCCTTCTGGATCTGACGCTCGGTACGGGTGTCCACATTGGAGGTGGCCTCGTCCAATATCAGCATCCTTGCGTCCAGCAGCATAGCCCTTGCAATGGTGAGCAGCTGCTTCTGGCCCTTGGAGATATTGGTTCCCTCATCGGTAAGCACGGTGTCGTACCCCTGAGGCAGGCGCTTGATAAAGGAATGAATTCTAGCCGCTTTTGCAGCAGCCTCCACATCCTCTCTGGACGCGCCTTCCTTTCCGTAGGCCAGATTTTCATAGATACTGCCGTAAAACAGCCATGTATCCTGCAACACCATGGCATAAGCCCTGCGCAGGCTGGCTCTGGTGAAGCTCTTAGAATCCTTTTCGTCCACCAGAATCTCCCCCTTGTCCGGATCGTAGAACCGCATCAGCAGATTGATCAGCGTGGTCTTTCCTGCTCCAGTGGGCCCCACGACGGCAATCAGCCTGCCGGGTCTGGCCTGAAAGCTCAGGTCATGGATAATGGTCTTTCCGGGCACATAGCCGAAGCTGACATTTCGCACCTGCACAGCCCCCTGAGCCTCCTTAAGCTCCACAGCCCCTTCCTCGTCCGCAGGCTCCGGCGCCTCGTCCATCAGGCGAAAGACCCGCTCCGCCGCCGCAAGGGCAGACTGCAGCTCGCTGAAAATATTGGCGGCCTCATTGATGGGGCCTGAAAACTTCCGGGAATACAGCACAAAGGAGGAAATATCACCTATTCTCATGGAGCCCGCCAGATACAGCAGCGCTCCAAACACGCTGATCAGGGACAGCGAAAGATTGTTGATGAAATTCACGCAAGGCCCCACTACACTTCCATAGTATTCTGCGCGGTAATAGGCGTCAACCGCCTCCTTGTTCTTTCCGTTGAAGCGGTTCCGGGTGTATTCCTCCCTGCCGTAGGCCTTCAGGGTCTTCTGGCCCGATATCATCTCTTCCACAAAGCCGTTCATCTCCCCGAGCTTGGCGGATCTGATCCGGAAAAGAGGCCGGATCCTCCCCGTGATATATTTGGTGATCAGCACAGAGAGGGGCACCGTGAAGGCGAACACCAGCACCAGCTTCGGTGATATCGTCACCATCATCACCAGCGCCCCCATCACCGTTATCACTGTGGTCAGCAGCTGTACAAGATCATTGGAAAGGGAGGCGTTCACCGTGTCGATGTCATAGGAAATGCGGCTGATGATATCCCCGGTCTGGTGAATATCAAAATACCCCGCCGGAAGTCCCATGAGCCTCTCAAACACATCCTGCCGCATACGATACACCACCTTGCGGCTGATGGTCAGCATCAGTACCTGCAGCCCATAGGACATGAGTGCGGACACCACATAAAAGCCTGCCATCCATGCGGCGTAGTAGAACACCGCGCCAAAGTCCACCGCGCCCCTTCCCGGCTCCACCGCTCCGATGCAAAGACCTGTGAGCTTGGGCCCTATCAGGGAGAACAGATTGCTGCCCAGCGTGCATACCGCCGCCAGCCCCAACATCCATTTGTACTGCAGCATGTATTTCCCCAAACGCAGAATCGTCTTTGCGGAATACCGCCTGCTCTGCGCTGCCTCGTTTCTATTTTTGTCCGCTCTCTCCACGCTTTCCGTTGCCATGCTCTCTGTCTCGCCCTCTCTGCTTTGCTCTTTATCCTGCTTGCGGTCTTTCCCTCTCCGATTTGCTCTCTGTCCTGCTTGCTGTCTTGTCCCTTCGCCTTGCTCTTTTCACTGTCTTACTCTTTTTATCTTGCTCTTTTCCCTGCTTGCGGTATTGCCTCTTCGCCTTGCTCTTTTCGCCTTGTCCTCTGCTCTTTTCTCTGTCTTACTCTTTTCGCCTTGCTCTTTTGCCCTTCTTGCGGTCTTGTCCTCTCTAGCCTGCTCTCTTCCCAGCTGCGTCCCGTTTCACAGACGGGTATAATATTCAAATTTTTCCTTGTCGAATTCTATGCCTATGCCCTCCAGAAGAAGGGGCGTATATTCGTCCGTTCCAAGATTATACTCCAGAGACCAGATGCACCATGCATAATCTATCCAAGGATCTCCCAGCCCCCCTGCCTCCGTGTCAATGAATCCGCTAATTTCTCCGTCCCAAACCAATATATTCGGAAGGCAGAAATCGCCGTGTACAAAACAGCTGCCCTGAGAATCCGGACATTTGATGGGACAGTCGCTGCCGTCCACGCCGTGAAACATATGCACTGCTTTCACCAGCAGCTCAACCAGCTTCCGGGGATCCTGAAGATTCTTCTTGTCCGCCAGACTATCACCGCGCAGCATTGTTTTTAAGTAAAAGGCCCTTTCTTCCTCCGCCGCAAACGCAACCGTTTCGGATACGGGCAGCCTGCCCCGCAGATAGTCGTTGAGAGCCATCTCCCGGCGAAGTCTTTCCACATTTTCAGACATCTTCAGAATATATGTATCATCCACCTGATACACCTTATCCCCGCTGCGGTGATTATCCACTACTTCAACCAAGTCTTTTCCCTTTAGGTATTCTCTCATTGCCAAAGGAAATTCTACTGTCTGTTTTTCCATGTCGCCTCCTCATACCTCCCCAGTCTGTATTCTGCTGATCTCCCCATAGACCCCACAGCCTTCCATCAGCTCCTCATGGGTGCCGTAACCGATGGGAGCGCCGTCCTCCAGCACCAAAATATGATCCGCATTTCGTATGGAACTGACCCTCTGGGCAACGATCACAAGAGTAGTGTCACTATAATGCTCCTTGATTCCCCTGCGGAGCTCCGCATCCGTCCGATAGTCCAGCGCGCTGGAGGAATCATCCAATATCAGGATTTCCGGCCTCGCCGCCAGCGCCCGGGCTATCAGCACCCGCTGCTTTTGGCCGCCGCTTAGATTCGCTCCACGGATGTTCAATGCATCCGCTTCCCTATCCTGCCTTCCCTCCACGAACTCTCTGGCTCTGGCATAGAGAAGGGCCTCCGAGATCTCCTCTTCTCCCAGCTCCCTGCCCAGCGTCACGTTGCCTGCTATGGTATCCTCAAAAATGGTGTCATTCTGAAAAACCACCCCAAATTTCGCCTTCAGCTCCTCCGGCCTATAGCTGCGCACATCCCTTCCCCCAACGCGGACACAGCCCTGATCCACATCATAAAGCCTCATCAAAAGATTGATGATGGTGGACTTTCCCGAGCCGATCTCCCCGATGATGCCCAGCGTCTCACCCTTGCGGACCCGAAAGCTCAGATCTTTGATGTTGGGTTCCCCTTCCTTCAGATATGAAAAAGTCACATGATCAAAGCAAATCTCCTCATCGGCGCCGGTTCCCTCGCAAGGTATTTCTTCGTACAGCGCCTCCACAACCTCCATGTCCTCCGGGCACTCCAGCACCTGCCAGATACGGTTCCCGGATGCGATGGCCTTGGAAAGCACGGTGAACATCTTGGAAATGGAAAGCATGGCGTTTAGGATAATGGTGAAATAAGTGGTGAAGGCCAGAATTTTTCCCACCTCCGAAATGCCACTATTCACCCGGTAAGCTCCCACCAAAATGACCCCCACCAGCCCAAGATTAAGCAGAATAGTCATGGAAGGATTGATCACCGCCATCACCATGCCGTTTTTTCGCTCCCGCTCCACCACCTCTTTATTGATAGAACGAAATTTTTCCGTCTCATATTCCGTCTTTGACAATGCCTTGATCACCCGGATTCCAGCTATGTCCTCCCGCACCATGCGCACGAACCGGTCATTGGCCTCCTGCAGGACGCCGTACATGGGAATGCTGCGCCGAGAAACATAAACCGTAATGAAGCCCAGAAGCGGCAAAGTGGCCAGAAGCACGCAGGCCATGGCCCCGTCCAGCGTAAAGGTCACGCAGACCCCGCCGATCAGCAATATGGGGGCCCGCACCCCCAGTCTCTGGATCCGGCCCAGCATCTGGTGCAGATTGTAGGTGTCCGAAGTCATTCTTGAAATCAGCGACGGCTTTGTAAAAGAATCCGTTTTGGCATTGGAAAGATACATGGTCTTAGAAAAAAGATCATGCCGAATCACCTCCGTGGCATCGCTTGCCACCTTGGAGGCCATACGGTTGGCAATGATGTTGAAGGACACTGCAAGCAGCGAGCAGACCAGCATCAGCATTCCCCAGAGCAGGACCCGCGCCCTATCCCTCATGGGAATGACGGAATCGATGATATAAGCCAAAATATAGGGAATGCACAGATCCATGATGGTTCCCACGAACTTGATCAGAAATCCCACGCTCATGCGGCCGAAATACGGCCTTAAGTATCTTGAAACAATCTGCTTCATTTTTATCCTCTCCCCCGCTGCCGCCTTTCAGCCTGCTCCCCGAAGCCAAAGCCCCAAACGTCGCATTTGCCCCCTTGGCCTTTCGCCGTCACAGACGAAAAGCATTTGGGAATTTGCGTTCTCTTCCCACTGGAATAATCGAATTATCTTTAACCAAAATTTCAAGCATTGAATTATCCAATTTATATCTATTATATAATAAAACATTTTTATCCAATTGTCACCCCAATTCGTGTCTCTACAAAGCATTCTTATGTATGTGCAATTCCTATAGTTCTATATCAAATCCAACTCCATAGCGATAGGAACCATCATTTTAGGTATATTCTTGTACTTCAACTAATCTTTTATGTGTATTTTTTCCACTCCACCTCTGTCTTTTTTCTAACCAATCTGATATAATATATTCGCATATTTTACACTAGGAGAATACGAATGAATAACACAGAAATATATAATTACATAGCAAGCATTTCCGATTCAGCCTGCAAAAGAATGAATACCTTTTCAGCAAACATACTTAAAACTCGTGGCGGGCGTATCGGCAGCGGAATGGGCGCCTTGTTAGAAGCTTTATGGGGCTACATGATGAACCAAATAATAGCTGAAGACCAAAAAGCAGACTGCGAAATTGCCTGGTTCCCAGATAATCAGTATAACGACTTCTCTTGTATCAAGCAAGATAAAGAGTGGAATCCTGCCAATCGTGATGGCGAATTTTTTAGAATAGAAGTAAAAAGCATGAATGTAGGAGCCGATGAGTCTAAGGCTCACTTTTGTGCGCTTCAAAAGGAAATTGAAGAAAATGATGTGCTTTTAATCCTAATTTGGGAATGGAAAAAAATAGATAAGACGCACTATTCTCCGATTGTAATTGACGCTTTCTTTGACCGTGCCTCAGCTGTTGCTAAATTGAGAGACGCACTTCATTTAGCTCGCGGCGGTTCTTTTGTCTCTGCCGAATCATGCCCTGACAATTGTGACGCCTCACACTGTTCACATATCGGAGAACCCCTTAATGAAAACGGTAAACGCGAACGACCTTCTGGGCCAGAAGCCACTCGTGTTTCATCTACAGTATCCTACGCGGCAAATTTTGGCGGACTCGTGCGAATGATAAAAACCAATAACGACAATGCTCGTAATATATTCAGAGAACAGCGAAAAAGCAATGTAGCCGCCGACCATTATATATCATTTATCCACCGCAATTTTCTTAATGAGGAAAAAAATCACTTTACCATATCAGAACTTCGCAAAGTTGCTGAATTATTAGGTATAAGCACAAAATCCAAAACCAAAGACCAATTATATGAAGAAATCCATTGTCAGAATAATTATCAAAACTATCTACGCCAATTATAAATGCCAAGCCCATATACTTTATTTAGTATGTGGGCTTTCTATTTCAAAAAGTCCCCTGAAATCATTTCATCTATCTGCATGGGAATATCTGCGATAAGCTTATAACATTTCTCTAACTCAGCGTATTGCTTTTCCAATTTAACTGCTATTCCATCTTGTATTCTTAAACTTGGCAATGGAATTTCCATCTGTAATAAATCTTGTATCCCTACTCTTGGAAGTGCCGCTCCTTTTATCAAACCTACAACTCTCTGATTTACAATCTCAGTTCTTAAAATTGCTGCCAAATACTGTGCATTAACTATTTCCTTATTTGGAATCAAAACTAAAATCTCCGTAGAACACACGCCTTGCTCTATTACATCATTATAAAAAACCTTGTTTAAATTAGGGCGCAACCTTCCAAACAATATATCACCCTTGCAAAAAATTTTACTAGCGGATTTTATATCTGAAGACAGTTTGGGTTCAAACCCAATAAGCCTTCCCGTTTTTGATTCTATATTTTCTAACCCGATATAATTCACATCACACTCTACCGTCACAAAAGATGTGTATCCCTTTCGCTCACATACAATGTCTTTTAATTGAACAAATCTATAATCATCCGAAATAATCAATTCCTCCTTTGGTAAAAAAAACTGAATACTCCATGCATTATTCGACAAAAAAGTATCCTTATCAAGAATATTAATAATCATTACCATCCCTCCTTATCAATAAAATGCTTAAATTCTTCTGCTACCTGTAACCAGTCAGCACCGTCTATGGTCTCACCTTTATTATCAAATCCTATATTCTCTATAACGGCTGTAAAAATATTATAATTTAAATTGCACACTTCTTTAGCGGCAATTAAGACACTTGTTTTAATATTGGCTCCATATGGTGTAAACGTGGATAATGGCAAACTTATCAACGCCTTTACTTTAACGTTTTTTGCAATCCATTCTCTTACATATGAGTATGATTTATTTACAAATATACTATCCGGTAAAACAATACCTAGTTTTCCACCATCACGTAAAAGCTGAACAGACCTTTCAAGACCCAAAACTTCAAGAGGAACTTTCCCTTTTTCCTTCAGCAATTCAAATTCACCTAAATAAGAATAGGATTCTTTTTGTAAATTTGAACCAAACGGCGGATTAGTCATTACTATATCAAACATTCCCTCTTCTAAATCCGTATATGAATAGAACGGAAGCAACGAGTCAGTACATCTGATGTTAGAATGCCCATCCCCATGCAATCTCATATCTGTCATGGCAATTCTGACCATTCGTTCGCTTTTTTCAATCCCATGCAACTTATAAAAAATAAATTCATGTTTTTCTTTTTCTCCAACAATCTCAGCAGAAACATGATTCAATGCTTCCGTCAAAAAATGTGCAGAGCCTGCAAATGGGTCAATAATCAAATCTGATGAATTAGGGGACAAGCACTTAACAACAAATCTTATAACCTGCACTGGCGTAAAATACTGTCCCATGCCTGATCTCGTTGATGGTTTATACACATTTTGAAACGCTCTTGCTTTCATATCAATATCCGATTTTGAAAAATTATATCTCGAAAATAATTTACCTACTTTATATATTGCATTTGTTGAAAGCTTTATATCTTCATCAAAAACTCCTCTTGACCTTTTATACCCCGGTATTTTAAGCGAAAACACTCTTATGTCGTATTCATTGGCTTGCTTGTAAATTTTTCTTATAGAAACTGAATATTCTTCGCTATTCCCATAATTCCCCCTGAAAATACCGTTCTTATTTTCTTCATCATAGAGTTTTGCATAAATCATTTTACACAATTCGTCCAATGCTTCATCCGGATGCAATCCATCTATATCTCTCAGAAACGAATGTGCCTCAAAAAATACATTTTCAAAATCCGTGCTTAACGTTTTTTCACTCTCTACATTCGTGATTTGCTTGTTATTATAACATACCATCTCCCTAACAGTTGAATACTGACCTGTTTTTAAATTTTTAGAATAAACAATTTGCCCATCTTTTGATATCATCCAAAAAAGAGAACACAATAAGTCCGTTTCTTTAAAATATTTATCATACAGCTGATTAATCTCATACTTCTTTTTTCCTTTTAAAAAATATACAATTAAAAACGGAGCTCCATTCTCGGTATTGAAATATATCTTCTTCACTTCTTTATCTTCATAAATTCTCGTCGTATCGGCCTTGATATCATATCCATATTCTTGAAGTATTCGTTCAATATCCATTTGTATTTACCTCCATCGGCTTTCTGTCTATAATTTTATGACGCTCTGTCGCTCTTGTCAAATATATTTTATTTTGAATCAAATACACATTCTTTGTCCGGGAAATCAATTTCCTTTCTGCCACAAAACCCGAAACGGCAAGGCGCATAGGAAAATGTGCTCATTGAGCGCAAGAAAAGACGGTACAGCCCTTGTAATCGGGGCTATACCGCCTGACTTGAAATTATTTCCTTATCACCGCAAACCATGTCCCTTTCCCCCTCCCTCTACGCCCCTTGACCCGAAACGTCCCAGTGGGGAAAGTCCATATTCTCTACATATCTCCCATCAAACCCGGCCTCCATGGCCAGATTGACAACCTCGGTATCCCCCGCCATGCGCTCTAACTGCACCGCAAGAGTATGAGCTGCCGATCCTATAATGCCTGTTCCGGCACAAGGACGGTCTCCCTCCCCCTGCGCGGCATCAGTCATGGTCTCACCCGAAAGGATGCGTCTCCCTGCCAGCAGCGCCCCCGCCAGAGCCGTATTGCCCCCCGTGACGGCCTTATCTGCCAGCTCCTTGGGCAAAAGCCCTATTCTTGCCGCCGCCGTGGGACGCAGATAATAGCCGAAACCTCCCGCCAGCACCACTCTGTCCACCTGTTCCCCCCGGATGCCGTACTTTTCCAGCAAAATCTCGATTCCCGCCGCAATGGCAGCCTTGGCCAGCTGGATGCTGCGCACCGCCCCCTGCGTCACCAGTACATTGCCGATGCGGATTCCCTTGTCAAAATATTCCGGTGCCAGAAGCCCCGTGGCGTCCATGACATTTTCCTCCAAAAGCCTCGCCAGCAAGCTCACCATGTCCGCCCCCCAGATCCCCGCGTTGGCCCCTCCCTCAAAAGCAGGGCCCGCGGCGGTGGCGCAGGCCACCCGCCGGTGACGGTTTCCAAGAACCATCTCTCCGTTGGTGCCCAGATCTACCAGCAGGGTAAGCTCCTCTCTCTCCTCCATCCGGCAGGCGTAAATACCTGCCGCAATGTCTCCTCCCACGAAGGCGGAAAGCCCCGGAAACACGAAGCAGGGCACTCCTGCCACCTGCCGTTCCACAGCCCCCAGCCGGGACGCCTCAAAGGGAGCCTGTCCCAGCTCTTCTGCATCCCAACCCATGAAAAGGTATGTCATGGTGGTGTTTGCCGCCAGAACCATGGATAATGACTCTCCCTCCGCCAGTTCCCTTGAAAAACGCTCAAGCCCCTTTTCCAGAACCTCCTCCACCTGCTTGCGCATCCTATGCGCATGCTCCGGCCGCCTCGCCTCACGAATACGGGACAGCACATCTGCTCCGTACATGGTCTGAGGATTCACGGCCACATATCTGTCTGCCACGCTTCCGTCTTCATGATATAGGAGCATGGCGATGGTAGTGGTTCCGATGTCCGCAGTCACCAGCCGTCTGCCCCCTGCCTTCAGAGGAAATTTTTTCCCAAGCAGGGCATCCTCCGCCAGCACATGGAGTATCCTTCCTTTTTCCCTATTTTCCGCTGCCGCCGAGGAGTCCGCCTCTGCCTGCCCTCTGCCCGTTTCGGCTCCGGAAGCAGCCACCTCTACCTGCAGTCTGTCTACAGCCGCCCCCGGACACAGACCGCAGCCCGTGCAGATCTGGCAGCGCAGGCCCGAACCTTTTCCTACACCCCTAAACAAATTGGTTCCGCTCCTGATCATAACGGTATCCCGCAGCCTCCAAAGGCTCCGTGATCTCCCCCCTGCTCACGTCCAGTTCATCGCAGAGAACGTCAAGATCTGAATAAAAATCCCTCAGTTTCATGTTCACAAAGCTCAAAAGCATAATCGGATCCTTCGGTATCATATTTTCTCCCTTTTCAAATTGATGTCCCACTTTATGTAAGCGTTTACATTTCCCCCCATTTTATCAAATTCCGGCCTTTTTTACAAGCCAAAAACAAAAAGTCCGACCTGCATCATACAGATCGGACTTTCCGTACAGAATCCTGCCCACGGGCCAGCTCACCCCAGCTCCCGCTCGTAGGCCTCAAGTGTTCTATCGTCAAAAAGCACCCACTTTATCACATCCAGCGCCCCCGAATGCTGCTCGGCAAATTCCTTTGCCGTCTTCACGGCTATGGAAGCCGCTTCCTCCAAAGGAAAACGATAAATTCCCGTGGAAATAGACGGAAACGCAATACTCCGTATACCGTTCTCCACCGCCAGTTCCAGACAAGACCGATAGCTGGACGCTAAAAGCTCCCGCTCTCTGGAATTTCCTCCGTTCCAGCAGGGCCCCGGAGTATGGATCACATATTCGCAGGGCAGTCTATAGGCTTTCGTGATCTTCGCCTTGCCCGTTTTGCACCCGTTCAAAAGGCGGCACTCCGCCAGAAGCTCAGGACCCGCTCCCCGGTGAATGGCTCCATCCACGCCGCCTCCCCCCAGAAGACTGGTATTGGCAGCGTTCACGATGGCTGTAACGCCATGGTCTTTGGTGATGTCTCCCTTTACTGTGACAAATTCCGTCTTATCCATCCGCTGCTCCCTTCTTCCTCCCGCCGGATAGGCTTCTGCCGCCCATTTCAACAGCCATGGCCACTGCGCTCCATGTTCTGATATTATCTCCATGACCCCAGCGCCCCTTGCTGCTGCCCGTCACTTCACTCCCGCCGCCAGCTCGCCGTTCTCCACGGATATCAGCACCCTATCCCCGGCTCCAACGCCGTCAGACAAGATCAGCTTCGCCGTCAGGGTCTCCACATGCTTCTGAATATATCTCTTCAGTGGCCGCGCCCCGTAAACCGGATCATAGGCATTGTCCACAATCAGCTGCACCGCTTCCTCCGTCAGTTCCAAGGACAGATCCCTATCCTCCAGCCGTCTGTTCAGATCCGCAATGATCAGGCTCACGATGCCGCCGATGTTCTCCTTGCTCAGAGGCTTGAACAGAATAGTCTCATCCAGCCTATTCAAAAACTCCGGCCTGAAATGATTCCGCAGGTCGTTCATGACCTTATTTTCCGCCTCAGGACTGATCTGGCCGTCCGGCCCGATGCCGTCCAGCAGATATGCCGCCCCTATGTTGGAGGTCATGATGAGTATAGTGTTTTTGAAATCCACCGTCCTCCCCTGAGAATCCGTGATCCGCCCGTCGTCCAGCACCTGCAGCAGCACGTTGAACACATCCGGATGGGCCTTCTCGATCTCATCGAACAGCACCACGCTGTAGGGCTTTCTGCGCACCGCTTCCGTCAGCTGTCCGCCCTCCTCATAGCCCACGTATCCGGGAGGCGCTCCGATCAGTCTGGACACGGAGTATTTCTCCATATATTCGCTCATATCGATACGGACCATGTTGTTTTCGTCATCAAAAAGCGCTGCCGCCAAGGACTTTGCCAGCTCCGTCTTGCCCACGCCGGTGGGACCTAAAAACAGGAAAGAGCCGATGGGCTTGGACGGGTCCTTGATGCCTGCCTTGGAGCGAATGATGGCCTCCGTGACCTTGGTGACGCCCTCCTCCTGACCGATGACCCTCTTATGCAGCTCTTCGTCCAGATGCAGGGTCTTGTTGCGCTCGCTCTCTGTAAGCTTCGCCACGGGGATTCCGGTCCACCGGGATATAATTCTGGATATCTCCTCGTCGGAAACCTTCTCCCGCACCAGAGACATTTCCTTGGCGCCGGCCTGCTCTGCCTGCTCCAGCTGCTTTTTTAAGGCGGGCAGCCTGCCGTAGCTTAATTCCGCCGCCTTCTCCAGATTCCCCTCCATCTGGGCCTTCTGGATCTCTCCGTTCACTGTGTCGATCTCCTCCCGCAGCTTGGACAGCTTCTCCACAGAGTTCTTTTCATTGTCCCACTGGGCCTTTCCCGCGGCAAACTCCTCCTTGCGCTCCGCCAGCTCCCGCTGAAGATCCTCCAGACGCTCCACACTGAGCCGGTCTTCCTCCTTTTTCAGGGCAGCCACCTCGATCTCCATCTGCATGATCTTGCGCTGCAGCTCGTCCAGCTCCGTAGGCATGCTGTCCAGCTCCGTCTTGATCAAAGCGCAGGCCTCATCCACTAAATCGATGGCCTTGTCCGGCAGGAATCTGTCGGAAATATACCGGTTGGACAGCACCGCAGCGCTGACCAGCGCGTTGTCCATGATCTTCACGCCATGGTAGACCTCGTACCGCTCCTTCAGCCCCCGCAGGATAGAGATGGTGTCCTCCACCGTAGGCTCCTCCACCAGCACCGGCTGGAAACGCCTCTCCAGCGCCGCATCCTTCTCGATATACTGTCTGTATTCGTCCAGAGTGGTGGCGCCGATGCAGTGCAGCTCCCCTCTGGCCAGCATGGGCTTGAGCATATTTCCGGCATCCAGCGCGCCGTCCGTCTTGCCTGCGCCCACAATGGTATGCAGCTCGTCTATGAAAAGAATGATCTGGCCGTCGCTGCTCTTCACATCCTCCAGCACCGCCTTCAGCCTCTCCTCGAACTCGCCTCTGTACTTGGCTCCCGCCACCAGAGCTCCCATATCCAGCGCAAAAATCTTCTTGTCCTTAAGCCCCTGAGGCACGTCGCCCCTGACGATACGCTGGGCCAGCCCTTCCACCACCGCAGTCTTTCCCACGCCGGGCTCTCCGATCAGAACCGGGTTGTTCTTGGTCTTTCTGGAAAGAATCCTGATGATGTTGCGAATCTCGCTGTCCCTGCCGATAACCGGATCCAGCTTCTGATTTCTGGCCTTCTCCACCAGCTCCTGCCCGTACTTCTCCAAGGTGTCATAGGTGGCCTCCGGATTGTCGCTGGTGACCCTCTGGTTCCCCCTGACGGTGGACAATGCCTTCAGGAAGCGCTCCGCCGTGATGCCGTACTCCTTCCAGATCTGGGCAATCTCCCGGTTAGGGAACTTGAGCATGGCCAGAAACAGATGCTCCACGGACACATACTCATCCCCCAGCACCTTGGCCTCGTCCTCGGCGCTGACCAGCACCTTGTTCAGATCCTTGCCCACGAAGACCTTGCCCCCCTGCACCTTGGTGCGCTTGGCAACCGCCTGCTCCGCCCGGTTCAGGAAATGCTCCTTCTGTATCTCCATCTTCTCTATCAGCTTCAGAATCAGGCTGTCATCCACCGTGAGCAGACTGTAAAGGAGATGCTCCTGCTCGATCTCCTGATTGCCGTATTCATAGGCCAGCTTCTCACAGCCCTCCACCGCCTGCATGGACTTCTGCGTAAACCTCTGTATATTCATGCCACATCCTCCTCTTCCCAGACGAAGTATCATTGGCACCGGCAAGCGCCGCGGGCCTTCACGGCCCATGGCCCTATCTTGTCCGGTTCTTTTTGTCTGTTCTATGATAACTATAACAGCTCTGGGAGAAAAATCAATAAAGAAATCATAAACTTTTCAAAAAGAATTCATCCTGCAGTACCTCTACTGTCCCCCAAGCACTCCCTGAATCTTCTCGATCATCTCGTCCTCCTTCAGGCGGAACTTGATCTCCACCCTTCTGGAGGCCGGCATATCTACCTGCTCCGTAGGGTTTCCCAGATCATCGGTTCTGTAAATGGGATCACTGTAAGAACGTCCGTTTACCGTCAGAACGCTTTTGAGCTGCGCGATCTTCTCCTCGCTGAGTCCGTTCTTGGAATCCATACAGAACTCCGCCACGGAATAAGCCCTATTGAAGGACAGCTCCATATTCATCTCATAGCCTCCGTCCGTGTCCGTATGGCCTTCGATGATGATCTCCGCGATATACCCGCGGAATTCATCCTGCAGCAGCACATCCAGATAGGTAGGTATGATCTCCTTCAGAGCCTTCTTGCTGTCCTCCGTCAGAGCCGCGCTGGCATAGCGGAACAGCACATCCGAGGAAAAAGTGATGGAGCCTGTCTGAGCGTCCACACTCATGGCAGAATTATTGAACGCCGACTGCAGCGCGCCGATGATGTCCGTCCTGATGCCCACGATGTTCTCCAGCTCTTGTTTGGTGGCGCTCAGTTCATTTCTTGCGTTCTCGATCTCCAGATAGGCCTTGTTCAGCTCATCTTGAGTCAGAGCCGCATTGGCATAGGCCTGCTGCAGCTGGGCCAAGGAATCGGCCAGCTCTTGATTCGATTTCTCGATTTGCGCCCTATACTCGTCAAGATCCTTTCTGGCGTCCTCCAGATCCTTCCTTGCGTCATCCAGCTCCTGTCTGGCAATGCCCAAACTGTTCTGGGACTTCTCCAGATCCGTGGTCTTCTGCTTATAGATCGCAAGGGTGATGGCAATGATCAGTACAAAAATCAGCAGAAGCGCAGCCATCATGTCCGAGTAGGACTGCCAGAAACTATGCTCTGCAAATGCTTCCCTATTCCTTCGTCTGGTTCTCGTTCTCATATAAATTCCTCATTTGCTCAAATGTATAGAGCTGGTTGCTCACGTCCCGGCTGATCTCGTCGCAGGCCTGCTCCAGCGTCCGCTTCTGGGCATCGATCTCCCCTGCCAGCCGTTCCTGCCGTTCCATCATAAAAGACATCGTCTCCTGCATCTGCCGGTTGGACTCCATAAGGGCGTTCACGGCATCCAGAAGCCTTCTGCTGCTCTCCGAATTCACCGTCTGGGTCTGGGCGGCAGACTTCAGCGCGCCGTCAAGCCCCTTGAAGCCCGTTCCCATCACGGACTGGAGCTGCTCCAGAAACGAGCCTGCCAAGCGCTCCATGGCCTCGGTCTGAACCCCGGCCTCCCCTCTGGATATCTCCAACAGCTGCTTCATATAATTTGCCATATTCGCCTGATACACCAGCATGGCGGTAAGGCTCTCCTCCCCTGACTCGGCCTCCGGCGGCATGGCGCACTGTTTGAAAACATTCAGAAAATACTCCAGCTTCTCATATGCATCCGCCATAATGCTGCGGTAAACGATATTGAATATCAAAGAAAATATTATACCGTATACAGAAGTATGAAATGCCACTTTCATGCCCGACAGCAGGGGACCCACATTGTCTGAAATGGTATAAATATCATCCCCCTCAAAGGAGCCAAGCCCCAGAGACAGACCGATGAAGGTTCCCAGAATTCCAAGTCCCGTCATGGCTCCGGAAATGCCCGAATTGAAGAAATTGCATCCCACCCTTTCCAGCAGCTCTTCGTTGACGTATTCCTCGATGCCGCATGGGTTCACATAATGTCTGCCTCTGCGGCTGCCCCGGATCTGCATCCGGTATCTTCCGAAGGCCTCCCTTAAGTTCCTATCCTCAAAAAGCCCCTTTCGCTCCTGCAGCGACGCCCAGAGGTTCTTGCCTCCCCCGTCCTTATATTCCTTCAGCAGGTCCTCCGCCACATCTTCCAGCTCATCCGTCAGACGATTCAGACGCAGAAAGCTCACACCGGAAATCAGAAACAGAATCCCGATGATCAGGAGAAACACGCCGTTGATGATCAGATTGCTCAGGGACGTGATCTCTCCTGTAAACACACCGTTGATGTACAGAATGAACGCCACCATGGCAATATACACAAGAAACAGTACATAAAAAAGTTTATTTTTCATTTGTGATTTCCTTTACCTCATATCCGGCCTCCGTCACTGCCCCAGTCAGCACTTCATCCGCAACCTCTGCTCCAAGCTCCACCAGAGCGCTCTTTTCCTCAAGGCTCATGGTGACGGCCTTCACTCCCTCCAAAGCCTCCAGCGCCTTCTGAACCCTGCCCGTGCAATGTCCGCACATCATTCCCTCAATCAGCATTTTCTTCGTCATATTCATTTCCTTCCTTTCTCCATGGGCACCGCCCGGAATATCATCATTTTTGAACTCACACTTTCCGCCTCCTAAGGCCGCCGTCCCCTCTCCGCAGAATCCGCAATTCTGACTCACATGCATGTTCTCCGCAGACGCCTTCATGTTTTCCGTCGTCACGGGGGTCTTCACGCTCTCCGCAGTAGCCGGGGCTTTCATGCTCTCCGCAGATACCGGGGCTTTCATGCTCTCCGCATTCGCCACAGCTTCTCCATGCTGTCCGTCCCCGGAAGCATCCGTCGCCTTGAACCCGCTCTTGAACCGCTTCAGGCGCAGGGCATTGCCCACCACGAAGATACTGCTCAGGCTCATGGCCGCCGCCCCGAACATAGGATTCAGCTTTACCTCAAATAAAGGATACCACACTCCGGCCGCTAAGGGAATACCTATTACATTATAAAAGAAAGCCCAGAACAGATTCTCCTTGATATTGCGGATCACCGCCCGGCTTAAGCGCACCGCCGTCACGGCATCCTGCAGGTCGCTCTTCATAAGCACGATGTCCGCGCTCTCCATGGCCACGTCCGTCCCTGCTCCGATGGCCATGCCCACATCGGCAGCGGTGAGGGCAGGCGCGTCGTTGATACCGTCCCCGATCATGGCCACCCTATGCCCCTTGGCCTTCAGCTCCTGAATCTTCCTCTCCTTGTCCTGCGGCAGAACCTCCGCCACCACCTCCGGAATGTCAAGGCGCTTTCTCACCGCCTCCGCAGTGCGCTTGTTGTCTCCTGTGAGCATCACCACCCGGATACCCATTTTCCGAAACTCCCTGACAGCCTTTCTGGATGTGGGCTTCACCTCGTCCGCCACGCCTATCACTCCCAGAAGTCTTCCCTCCGAGGCCGTAAGCAGCGGCGTCATGCCCTCGTCCGCCAGCCGGTTGATGCCCTCCAGCACCATGGAGTCTATGACAATTCCATTCTCTTTCATGAAGGGAAGATTTCCTACGAAATACCGGGTCCCGGCCTTTGCCCCTGCGTCCTTCCTATTCAGGATCAGGTTCCTGCCCGAAACGCTGCCTTCGTCCACTGCGCCCTCGTTTCCTGACGCCTCCCCGGCACCTTTTTCCATACCGCCTTCCGCCCTGACCACAGCCGTGGGCCCGTCGTCAGAATGCAGGCGCACCATAGGCTGAGGCGGGATGTCCTCGTCCAGCACGCCCTCCACGCCCCGGCCAAACACCGCGCAAAAATCCCTGACCTGAGGAATGTACAGCCCCATGGAATCCGCATGGCCTACCACGGCTTCCGCCAGAGGATGCTCGCTCTTTTTCTCCAGCGCCGCTGTGATCTCCAGCAATGTATCCATGGCCATATCCTGCACGCAGACGCTTACCTCCATGACCTTCAGCCTGCCTGCGGTGACGGTGCCCGTCTTATCCAGAACCACCGTGTCAATGTCCCGCGCCTGCTGCAGCGCCTCCCCGGATTTGATCAAAATGCCGTGTCCGGCCCCCACCCCGGTTCCCACCATAATGGCCACGGGGGTGGCCAGACCAAGAGCGCAGGGACAAGAAATTACCAGCACCGCAATGGCATTGGATATGGCAAACTCCGCCCCGGCCCCCGCCAGAAGCCAGACCATCAGCGTCACCAGCGCAATGCCCATCACCACCGGCACAAAAATCCCCGCCACCTTGTCCGCCAGCTGGGCTATTGGAGCCTTGCTTGCCCCCGCCTCCTCCACCAGACGGATGATTGCGGCCAGCGTGGTGTCCTCCCCCACCTTGTCCGCCTGACATTTCAGGAATCCGGCCTTGTTCACCGTTGCGGACACCACCCGGTCGCCCTCTCTCTTTTCCACGGGAACGCTCTCCCCGGTGATGGCCGCCTCGTCCACGCTGGAGCTTCCCTCCAGCACCGTGCCGTCCACCGGCACCATGCCTCCCGGCTTCACCAAAAAGACGTCCCCCACCCGCAGCTCCTCCGTGGGAACCTCCACCTCCTGACCGTCCCTCAAAACCACCGCCGCCTTAGGCGACAAGTCCATAAGCTTGGTGATGGCCTCGCTGGTTCTCCCTTTGGAACGGCTCTCCAGATATTTTCCCACCGTAATCAAAGTCAGAATCATTCCCGCCGACTCAAAATACAAATCATGAGAATACTGCTCCACCAGCGCCGGGTCCCCATGTCCCAGCCCGTAGCTGATGCGGTACATGGCGAAAATGCCGTACCCCACGGCTGCGGAAGCCCCCAGAGCGATCAGGCTGTCCATGTTGGGCGATAAATGTCTCAAGGTCTTGAAGCCCACTGCAAAAAATTTTCGATTCACGTACAAAATGGGCAGAAGCAGCAGAAGCTGCGTCATGGCAAAGGTCATGGCATTTGCATTGCCATGAAAATAATTGTGTACAAAAGAAGGAATGGGAATCCCGAACCACTCATTGTACATATGGTACATTGCCACGTACATCAAAGGAACCAAAAAACCTATGGAAATCCCCAGCCGCCATTTCATGGCCCGGGCCTCCTCTCTGGCCTTGCGCTGCAGGCTGCCTCTATTGCCCCTCTTTTCTGCCCGTGCGCCTGCGCTTCCCGGCAGATTTTCACCATTCCGCCCTCCGTGGTATTCCGATGGCTGAGTCTTTTGGCCCCCTACTGTTCCTCCGGATGTCCCGGATCCTGAGCGGGCTCCCCCTATAATCAGCGAGGCCCCATAGCCCGCCTTTTCCACGGCCTCCTCAATCTCTTCCCTGCCAAGCCTGCCTTCCTCATAGCTGATCTCCATAGTCTCCGCCAGCAGATTGACGGAAGCCTTCTCCACCCCTTCCAGCTTATTTACCGCCTTCTCCACATGGGCAGAGCAGGCCGAGCAGGTCATTCCCGATATATGATACCTCTCCTTCAAATCCTCGCCCTCCTATTATAGTTCCGTCTCTTCTCTTCAGCGCCACTCTCAGGGAAGGAATTTCAGCCATTTCCTGTCTGCAATTCCTTCCAGGCGCTTCCGTTCCGAGACTGTTTTTCCGGTTCCCGCCTGCGGAAATTTGCTCCGCTCTCTTCTCTTCAGCGCCCCAGCTTCTTCACCAGCTCCACCGTCTCCTGCACCACGGATAGGTTTCCCTTCCGTATCTCCTCCGTCACACAAGTCTCCATATGCTTCTGAAGAACCATGTACGCAAAGGACTTCAAGGCACTTTCCACCGCTGCCACCTGATTCAGCACGTCCCCGCAGTATCTGTTTTCATCCAGCATCTTTCCGATTCCGTTCAGCTGGCCCGTCATCCGGTTCAAACGATTCTTCAGCAGCTTCAGCTCCTCGTCGCTGCGGGGCGTGGTCTTCTGATGGCAGCCGCAGGATTGTCTTTCCCCCTCACATGATCCATCCTTTTTTTCCATGCCATGCACCTTTTCCACGATTTCTCCTTCCCATTGCTTGTGAATGTCTTCCGTCAGCATACCCATCCCTTTCTTATTCATCCTTTCCGATTCCACATAAAACATTCCCTTTTTCCCATTGTCTGATTTTACCATGGCAAAATAGCTTGCAATACCAAAATACCCTATGGGGGTATTTTCTTGTTAAAACCAGAATATACCCCCATAGGGTATTTGTCAAGAGAAATAGAGTTAAAACTGCACGAAGTTTATAAACACAGAAATTATTTTATGGATATTTATGTAGTTAGAAAAGATTTAAAAGATGAAGAGGTTATATTGGATAAAAGTGAAGTAGTCGACTGGACATGGTTATCTAAAAGTGAAATTGAACAGTTTATCGAAACCGGGAAAATGGTTCGTTCTGTTGGAATAAGATATAAAATGTTTGGAATGAATTTGA
>ERZ779626.411-NODE-411-length-25715-cov-8.148558_pt1 | contig 25715 bp, 27 predicted proteins | sample MGYA00514209_ERZ779626 | MGnify/ENA primary metagenome ERZ779626 (study PRJEB29562, sample SAMEA4376713) | mouse gut metagenome | isolation source: Cecum | study: EMG produced TPA metagenomics assembly of the A DSS colitis mouse model was used to assess the...
GAGCATCTCACTCGTAATGAGAAGGTTGTGGGTTCGATTCCCACCATCAGCTCCACGCCGCCGCAAGCGTCATACCGCTTGCGGCGGTTTTTAAAGCCGAGGCAAAACGCGGCCCGGGTCCACAGACCCGGGCCGCGCTCCTTTTACTCAGACCTCCATGATGACAGGCAGAATCATGGGGTTGCGCTTGGTTTTTTTGTAGAGATAGCCGGACAGCGCGCCCTTCATCTCCGACTTGATGGACGACCAGTCCCGCACACGGCGCTGCTCGCAGGTGTTCAGCGCTTCCACCGCCACCTGGCGCAGCTCGTCCATCAGCTCCTCCGACTCCTTGACGTACACGAAGCCCCGGGTGATGATGTCCGGCCCGGAGATCACCGATCCGTCTTCCCCGGACATGGAAACCACCACCACCACCATGCCGTCCTGGGCCAGGTGCTGGCGGTCCCGGAGGACCACCGCCCCCACGTCGCCCACGCCGTAGCCGTCCACGAACACCTTGCCGGCGGGCACCGTGCCGTTGAGCTTGACGCTGTCCCGGGTGAGCTCAATGACCCTGCCCACGTCGCTGATGACGATGTTCCGGGGGTCCATGCCCATGTCCCGGGCCAGCTTGGAGTGGGTCTTGAGGTGGCGCTGCTCCCCGTGGACGGGGATGAAGAACTTGGGCCGCACCAGGGCGTGGATGATCTTCAGCTCCTCCTGACAGGCGTGGCCGGACACGTGGAGGGGCAGCTCCCGCTCGTTGACCACCTCGGCCTCCCGGCGGTAGAGCTCGTTGATGACGTTGCCGATGGAATCCTCGTTGCCGGGGATGGCGGAGGCGGAGATGATGACCCGGTCGCCGGGCTGAATGTCCACCTGCCGGTGGGTGTTGAAGGCCATCCGGGTGAGGGCGGACATGGTCTCCCCCTGGCTGCCGGTAGTGATGATGCACACCTTGGAGGGGGGCAGCGTTTTGATGTGGGCTACGTCCACCACCGTGCCGGCGGGTATGTGCATATAGCCCAGCTCGGTGGACACCCGCATGGCGTTTTCCATGCTCCGGCCGGTGACCGCAACCTTCCGGCCATACTTGGCAGCTACGTTGATGATCTGCTGGATTCGGTCGATGTTGGAGGCGAAGGTGGTGACGATGATGCGCTGCTCACAGCCACGGAACAGCGCGTCAAAGGACGCCCCCACGCTGCGCTCGCTCTTGGTGAAGCCGGGGCGCTCCACGTTGGTGGAGTCGCACAGCATGGCCAGCACGCCCTCGTTGCCCAGCTCGCCCAGGCGGGTCAGGTCGGCCATGCCCCCCTGGATGGGGGTGGGGTCGATCTTGAAGTCGCCGGTGTGGAGGCACACCCCGATGGGGGTGCGGATGGCGAAGGCCACCGCGTCGGCGATGGAGTGGTTGATGTGGATGAACTCCACGCAGAATCTGCCCGCCTTCACGGTCTCGCCCGCCTCGCAGGTGATGAGCTTCACCTTGTCGCTGAGCCGGTGCTCGTCCAGCTTCAGCTTGATGAGGCCCGCCGACATCCGGGTGGCGTAGATGGGGGCGTTCACGTCCCGCATGAGGTAGGGGATGGCCCCGATGTGATCCTCATGGCCATGGGTGATGAAGATGGCCCGGATGCGGTCCCGGTTCTGGATCAGGTAGGTGAAATCGGGTATGACCACGTCGATGCCGTACATGTCGTTGTCCGGGAAGCCCATGCCCACGTCCACCAGGATGATGTCGTTTCCGTACTCGTAGACGGTAAGGTTTTTGCCGATCTCGTTGAGACCGCCGAGAGAGATGATTTTCAGTTTTTCTGCCATAATGACTCCTTAATAACTCCTTTTTCATGTTGTTGTCACGCCTCGCCTGTTCACGACGGCTCGGACGCTTCTTTTTTGCGCAAGGAAATAAAGACCAGGCCCCGGCGGGCCCCGCCTATGATCTCCTATGTAGATGGCAGAGAACGCCGGACACGACAAGATGCGCGGCGCGATTCCCCGCGCTGCCGCGCTTTGCCCGCTTGCGGCGCGGACCTGAATTGCTCCGCAGCCTGCGGCGGCTCCGCGCTCCTGTGCTGTGCGGACCGGGCTCCCGCCCGGACGGCCCTGTCTCGCCGCCGGGGGGAGGGTCCGGCCCCGCAGCCGGTGCCGTCCTGTGCTCTGCCTATCAAAAAGCGCCCCGCTGGACGCCTTACGCCATACGAAAGAGGCTCGACGCCCCGGGGGCGGAACCTGTTTGAAGGAGTATACCACACCCGGATGGAAAAGTACAGCTTTTTTTGTCGCATCCCGGCGGGCGGCGGAAAAGAGGGAAATCCAGCCTGTCCTATCCGGCGAAACCGGCTGGGGACAGCGGCTTCCGGGGAAGAACAAAGTTTTTTCATATAATTGGAAAGAATTTTCTATCGCTTTTTCCCGGCGGAGCGGTTAGAATGGGCCATGCTGAGAGGTTCGCCTCCCGGCAAATTCAACTGTTCAATAGGAGGAACTGAGAATGAAAAAGAAGCTTGCTCTCGCTCTTGCTGCTGTTATGATGCTGGGCCTGTTCGCTGGCTGCGGCCCCAAGGAGCCCGCCGCCGACACCAGCAAGGCCCCCGACACCACCGAGTCCAAGAAGCCCGATGAGAACCCCGCCCCCGCCGACGACCTGCGGGTGGACGTGTTCTACTACGACTTCTCCGACGTGTACATCTCCACCGTCCGCGCCTCTCTGGACCAGCAGCTGGGCGAGCTGGGCATTAAGCCCAACAACTGGGACGCCGCCGGCAGCCAGCCCACCCAGTCCGACCAGGTGAACACCGCCATCACCGCCGGGTCCAAGCTGCTCATCGTCAACATCGTGGAGACCTCCACCTCCGACCCCGCCAAGGACATCGTTGAGGCCGCCCGGACCGCCGGCATCCCCGTGATCTTCTTCAACCGCGAGGTGGCCGACAACGACGTGATCAACAGCTATGACAAGTGCGCCTTCGTGGGCACCAACGCCCCCGACGCCGGCCACATGCAGGGCGAGATGATCGGCAACTACCTGGTGGAGAACTACGACAAGGTGGACCTGAACGGCGACGGCAAGATCTCCTACGTCATGTTCAAGGGCCAGGAGGCCAACGCTGAGGCCGAGGCCCGCACCCAGTTCGGCGTGGAGGACGCCAACAAGGTGCTCACCGCCGCCGGCAAGCCCGAGCTGGAGTACTATGACGCCAGCGCCGCCACCAAGTACCTGGTGGACACCGCCGGCAAGTGGTCCGCCCAGGCCGCCAACGACTACATGGTCACCCTGCTGGGCTCCTACAACAAGGACAATAACAACATGATCGAGCTGGTTATCGCCAACAACGACGGCATGGCCACCGGCGCCATCTCCGCCCTCCAGAACGTGGGCTACAACAACGGCGAAGGCACCACCATCATCCCCGTGTTCGGCGTGGACGCCACCGACGACGCCAAGGCTCTCATCAAGCAGGGCAACATGACCGGCTCCATCAAGCAGGACGCCGTGGGCATGGCCTCCACCATCCTCACCCTGGTGAAGAACGTCCAGGCCGGCGCCGGCTTGATGGACAACACCGGCGACTACACCGTGGACGAAGGCGTGGCCAAGATCCGCGTCCCCTACGGCGTGTACGACGCCAGCAGCGAGGACTAAGCCCCATAAAGAGCTTGAAACATACCGTATACTGACCCACAGACGAGCGGGGCTGCCGGTGGGCAGCCCCGCTTGCTCATATTGAGAGAGGAGGAACCGTATGGATCAGCCGGCACTGCTGGAAATGCGGGGCATTTCCAAGTCCTTCCCCGGCGTCAAGGCGCTGGACAGCGTGAACCTCACCGTCCGGCCCGGCACCGTCCACGCCCTCATGGGGGAAAACGGCGCGGGCAAGTCCACCCTGATGAAGTGCCTGTTCGGCATCTACCGCCGGGACGAGGGCTCCATCACCCTGGACGGCAGGGAAGTGGAGTTCAAAAGCTCCAAGGAGGCCCTGGAGAGCGGGGTGGCCATGGTGCACCAGGAGCTGAACCAGGCCCTGACCCGCACCGTGAAAGACAACCTGTGGCTGGGCCGCTACCCCAAGGTGGGCGGCTTCATCGTCAGCGAGCGCATCATGGACAAGCGCACCCAGGAGATTTTCCAGGAGCTGGAGGTCACCGTGGACCCCAACGCCATCATGTCCAAGCTGCCCGTCTCCCAGCGGCAGATGGTGGAGATCGCCAAGGCGGTGAGCTATAACTCCAAGGTCATCGTCTTTGACGAGCCCACCTCGTCCCTCACCGAGACGGAGGTGGAGCACCTGTTCCGCATTATCAACATGCTGCGGGACCGGGGCTGCGGCATCATCTACATCAGCCACAAGATGGAGGAGATTCTGCGCATCAGCGACGACGTGACCATCATGCGGGACGGCCAGTGGGTGGCCACCCGCCCGGCCAAAGAGCTGACCATGGACGAGATCATCCGGCTGATGGTGGGCCGGGAGCTCACCAACCGATTCCCCCCCAAGACCAACCAGCCGGGGGAGGTCATTCTGGACGTGCGGAACATGGCGGGCCGGTACACCCGGCTGAAGGACGCCACCTTCCAGCTGAAGAAGGGGGAAATTCTGGGCATCGCCGGGCTGGACGGCTCGGGCCGCACCGAGGTGCTGGAAAACCTGTTCGGCGCCATGACCCGGGAGGGGGGCTCCATCACCCTCCACGGCAAAGAGATTCAGAACCGTTCCCCCAAGGAGGCCATCAAGAACGGCTTCGCCCTGCTCACCGAGGAGCGCCGGGCCACCGGCATCTTCGGCATCCGGGACATCAAGGAGAACACCGTCATCTCCAACCTGAAGGGCTATCTGCTGGGCGGCGTGGTGCTCAGCGACAAGAAGATGCGGGAGGACACCGACTGGTCCATCCAGGCCATGCACATCAAAACCCCCAGCCAGCGCACCCAGATCCGCTCCCTGTCCGGCGGCAACCAGCAGAAGGTCATCATCGGCCGCTGGCTGCTGACCAAGCCGGAGATTCTGCTGCTGGACGAACCCACCCGGGGCATCGACGTGGGGGCGAAATATGAGATTTACCAGCTCATCATCGACCTGGCCAACGAGGGAAAGGGCGTCGTCATGGTGTCGTCGGAAATGCCCGAGCTGCTGGGCGTGTGCGACCGCATCATCGTCATGTCCGGCGGACAGGTGGCCGGAGAGGTGGACGCCGCGTCCACCAGCCAGGAAGAGATTCTGACCCTGGCCGCCAAATACGTGTAAAGAGGAGGAGTCCCCATGAGTAATGAATCCAAAAAGCTGGCCGAGCAGGCCCAGGGGCTGACGGCCCGCAAGGTGGGCGACGCCCTGCTCAACAACGCGCTGATTATCATCATGCTGGTGGTGGCCGCCTACGTGGCCATTACCCAGCCGTCCTTCCTGTCCCCCACCTCCCTGGTGAACCTGCTGTCCCTGACGGCGGCCTATCTGCCGGTGGCCTTGGGCATCGCCGGGTGCATCGTGCTCACCGGCACCGACCTGAGCGCGGGCCGCGCCGTGGGCATTACCGCCTGCGTGGCCGCCTCCCTGCTCCAGTCCACCACCGCCGCCAACAAGATGTGGCCCAACATCGGCACCCTGCCCATCCCCCTGGTCATCCTCATCGTGGTGGCCATCGGCGCGGCCATCGGCGCCTTCAACGGCTTCTTCGTGGCCAAGTTCAAGCTCCATCCCTTCATCGTCACCCTGGCCACCCAGCTGATCTTGTACACCATCCTGCTGCTGTACGTGCAGATGGGCAACAACGGCGGCCAGGCCATCTCCGCCCTGGACGACGGCTACCGCAACTTCGTGGTGGGCAACCCGCCCCTGCTCACCTTCGGCTCGGTGAAGATCCCCAACTACGTGATCTACGCCCTGCTGCTCACCGCTCTGATGTGGTTCATCTGGAACAAGACCACCTTCGGCAAGAACATGTTCGCCCTGGGCGCCAATGAGGAGGCTGCCCGGGTGTCCGGCGTCAACGTGTTCGCCACCACCATCGCCGTGTTCGCCCTGGCCGGGGCCATGTACGGCTGGGCCGGCTTCGTGGAGAGCGCCCGCATCGCCTCCAACACCGCCAACACCGGCGTGAACTACGAGCTGGACGCCATCGCGGCCTGCGTCATCGGCGGCGTGTCCTTCGTGGGCGGCATCGGCAAAATCAGCGGCATCGTCATCGGCGTGGTCATGCTGCGGCTGATCTTCGTGGCCCTGCCCCTGGTGGGCATGGACCAGCAGCTTCAGTACGCCATCAAGGGCGGCATCATTCTGTTCGCCTGCGCCCTGGACATGCGCAAGTACCTGGTGAAGAAGTAATCTGGGGCTCAGCCCTGTGTGAAATGCCCGTCCCCGCCTGGGGGCGGGCATTTTGCTGTTTGCAAACCGCCTGAGATATGGTATGATATGACATATCGCCGCCCATGGGCGGCGGGCGTTTTGACCCGCAAAACGCCAATCTGGGGCTGGAGCCTGGAGGTGTGCCGTCATGGAGGAATACCGGGTGCTGCTGGTGGACGACGAGGAGGAGCTTCGGGAGGGCATCCGCCGCAAGATCGACTGGGCCGGGCTGGGGTTTGTCCTGGCGGGGACGGCGGGCAACGGGGTGGACGCCCTGGAGCTGGCGGAGCAGCTGCGCCCCGACGTGGTGCTCACCGACATCAAAATGCCCTACATGGACGGGCTGGAGCTGTGCGGCCGGCTGAAACCCCTGCTGCCCGCCGCTAAGCTGGTGGTGTTCTCCGGCTTCGACGAGTTCGAGTACGCCCGGCAGGCGGTGGGCATGAACGTATTTGAGTACATTTTGAAGCCCGTCACCGCCCCGGAGCTGTCCGGGGTGCTCACCCGGCTGCGGGAGGAGCTGGACCGGGAGCGGTCGGAGCGCCGGGACATCGAGGCCATCCGCCGCCGGTACGACGAGAGCCTGCCCATACTCCGGGAGCTGTTTTACACCCGGCTGCTGGACGGGCGCATCCCCCCGGACCAGGTGCGGGACCGGGCCGCCCGGTATGAGCTCCAGCTGCCCCCAGGCTGGTGGGCGGCGGCGCTGGTGCGGGCGGACGTGCCGGGCCGGGACGGGGAGGCGGGCCGGGACGAGCTGGTGCTGCTGTCCATCCAGGGCTTTTTCCAGAGCCGCTTCGCCATGGAGGGCTGCGCCCTGCACACGGTGCTGTACAACGACACGGTGGCCCTGCTGGTCCGGCTGGAGGAGGAAGGCCGGGTCTACGCCTTCACCGAGGAGCTGGGACGCCTGTGCAGGCTGGCCGTCCCCCTGCTGGGCATGACCCTGTTCGCCGGGGTGGGGCGGCCCTGCCCCGGCCCGGCGCGCCTCCACCAGTCGGTGGAGGGAGCCGCCGCCGCGGCGGACTACCGGGTGCTGCTGGGGGCGGAGCAGGTGTTTTACATCGGCGACCTGGAGCCCAACCGCTCCGCCTGGCTCACCCTGGACGAGGCGGATCAGCGGGCCCTGTCCGCCGCCGTCAAGCTGGGGGCCCGGGAGCAGGTGGCCCAGCTGGTCCACCGGCAGGTGGAGCGGGTCCGGGAGGCCCGGCTGTCTCTGCCCCAGAGCCGCATGTTTTTCCTGGAGATCCTCACCACCCTGGCCCGGATGGCCCAGGCCGGAGGGGCGGACGTGGAGGAGATCTTCGGCGCGGGCTTCACCGGCATGGTGTCCATCACCGACTTCCGGTCCCTGGATGAGCTGGAAGAGTGGCTGCTGGGCCGGGCCCTCCGGCTGTGGGAGCTGCTGGGCCGCCAGCGCACCGACTCCGCCTGGAAGGCGGTGGAGGGAGCCAAAAACTACATCGCCGGGCACTACGATGACCCAAACCTGAGCGTGGAGGCCCTGTGCGACCAGCTCCACCTGTCTCCGGCCTACTTCTCCACCCTGTTCAAGCGGGAGACCCAAAAGAGCTTCACCGCCTACGTCACCGAGGTGCGCATGGAACGGGCCGCCCGGCTGCTCCGGGAGACGGATGAAAAGACCTACCTCATCGCCCAGCGCACGGGGTACGCCGACCCCAACTACTTCAGCTTCGTATTCAAGCGGCACTTTGGCATGCCTCCGTCCAAATTCCGGGCGGAGGGCCAGGACTGAGGGGGAGCGCCATGCGGTCCGCACTGAAGCGCCTCGCCGGCCGCCTCACCGAGGGCTGCCGGGGGATGAGCATCCAGCTGGTGCTGTCCCTGTCCTTCACCGCCGTGGCCCTGGCGGGTATTCTGTTCCTGGGGGCCAGCCTGCTGCTGCGGTTTTCCAACTCCGCCCAGCGGCTGGCCCAGGAGGCCACCCAGCGGGTGCTGGCCCAGGTGAATATGAACCTGGACAGCTACCTGCGGCGGATGATGCGGGTGTCCGACACGGCCTATTACCGGGTCATCAAAAAGACCGACCTGACCGAACAGTCCCTGACCGACGACATGGGCCTGCTCTATGAGGAGAACCGGGACGCGGTGGTGTCCATCGCCCTGTTCAACGAGGGGGGCGGGCTGGAGGCGGCGGTGCCTCTGTCAGCCGCCAAGGCCACCGCCTTTCCCAACGAGAACCCCTGGTTCCGCCTGGCCCTGGACAAGATGGAAAACCTCCACTTCTCCACCCCCCACATCCAGGAGCTGTTCGACGGTCCGGACGGCCGCTACCGGTGGGTGGTGTCCCTCAGCCGCCACGTCCAGATCACCCGGGAGGGCAACACCGAGCGGGGGGTTCTGCTGGTGGACATGAGCTTCGGCGGCATCGCCCAGGTGTGCCGGGACGTGGAGCCGCCCAGCGGGGGCTATGTCTACCTCATCGACCGCTTTGGGGAGATCATCTACCACCCCCGGCAGCAGCTCATCTACTCCGGCCTGCTGGAGGAGAACAACCTGACGGCGGCGGGGTACACCGACGGCTCCCACAGCGAGCGGTTCCAGGGCCAGGACCGGCAGGTGACGGTAAAGACGGTGGGCTACACCGGCTGGAAGCTGGTGGGGGTGACGCCGGAGGCCCGCACGTGGTGGGAGGAGGACTCCCTTCTGCTGTTCGGGGTGTCCATCCTGCTGTTCTCCGCTTTCCTGATGGCCTTTTTGAATTTCCGCATATCCGCTTACATCTCCGACCCCATCCTGCGGCTGGACCAGGCGGTGAAGGCCCTGGAGGCGGGCCGGGAGGACGTGGAGATCGGGGAGAGCGGCTGCGGCGAGGTGCGGCGGCTGGGCCGGTCCATCGCCTCCATGGTGTCCACCATGCGCCACCTGATGGACGACATCATCCGGCAGGAGGAGCAGAAGCGGCGCAGCGAGCTGGAGGTGCTCCAGTCCCAGATCAACCCCCACTTCCTGTACAACACCCTGGACTCGGTGGTATGGATGACGGAGTGCGGCCGCACCCAGGAGGCCATCCAGATGGTGACTTCCCTGGCCCGGCTGTTCCGCATCGCCCTGAGCCGGGGCAGGCGCATCATCCCCTTGTCCGACGAGCTGGACCACGCCCGGCACTACCTGAACATACAGCAGATCCGTTACAAAAACAGGTTTGAGGCCCGGGTGGAGGCCGGACCGGGGACGGAGGGGCTGTACACCCTGAAGCTGTCCGTCCAGCCCCTGCTGGAAAACGCCATCTACCACGGCATGGCCGGGGCGGAGGAGGACGGGCTCATCACCGTGACCGCCCGCCGGGAGGGGGACGACCTGCTCATCGACGTGGCGGACAACGGGGCGGGCATGCCCCCGGAGGTGGCCGGCGGCCTGCTCAGCCAGCAGCGCGCCGCCCAGCCCGCCAGCGGGTCGGGCATCGGGGTGCGCAACGTCCACCGCCGCATCCAGCTCACCTTCGGGGAGGGGTACGGCCTGACCATTTTCAGCGAGCCGGACGAGGGTACCACCGTCCGCCTGCGGCTGCCCGCTTTGGACGGGGAGCAGGCCGCCCGGTTCCAGGAGGAGGACGCGCCGTGAGAAACAAACGAAACGCGGTGATACAGCTGGCCATTCTGGCCGCCCTGGGGGCGGCGGTGGTGGTGACCTCCCTGCTCCCCCGGATTCCCGCCCGGCGGGAGGCTTACGCCCCGGCGGAGGTGTCCGTCATCCTCCGGGAGGCGGATACCTCCCTGTGGTCCAACGCCCGGCTGGGCATGGAACAGGCGGCGGGGGAGCTGGGGGCGGAGCTGCGGGTGCTCACCCCGGCCGGGAGCAAAGACGGGGCGGGCCAGCTGGACATGGTCCGCCGGGAGGCGGCGGGGCAGGCCTCGGTGCTGGTCATCGCCCCCGCGGACTGCGCCGGGCTGGAACGGGCGCTGGCCCAGGGGGAGGCGGGCTGCCCCGTGGTCACCCTGGAATCCCCCCTGGAGGGGGCGGCCCTCACCGTGGCCCCCGACAACGCCGCCCTGGGTGCGGCGCTGGCCCAGGCCGTGCTGGAGGAGGACGGGAGCGGGTTTGTGATGCTGCTCAGCGCCTCCCCGGACAGCGCCGGGGTGGCCGCCCGCATGGAGGGGGCCCGGCGGGCCCTGGAGGCGGCGGGGGTGAGGACGCGGCTGGGGGAGACGGACCTGTCCGGCACGGGGCTGGCCGGGCTGCTGAAGCACCCCGACCTGTCCGCCGTCATGGCCTTCGAGCCCGCCCTCACCGAGCAGGCGGCGGCGCTGAAAAGCAGCCTGGGGCTGGATGTCCCCCTCTATGGCGTGGGGGTCACCGCCGTGGGCGCGGCCTGGCTGGAGCGGGGGGTGATCTCCGCCGCCGCCGCGTGGAGCGACTTCGCCGTGGGATATCTGGCGGTGGAGGGGGCCTTGGCTCTGGCCCGGGGGGAGCGGGCTGAGGTGGAGCAGCCCCCCTTTTTCATTGTGAGAGGAGAGGATATCTATGAGCCGGAGTACCAAAAGCTGCTGTTCCCGGTCACCGGCTGACCGGGCCGGAGCCCTGCTGCTGGCCCTGGCTCTGGCGTGGACGCTGGCGGGGTGCGGCTCTCCCGCCGGGCAGGAGCCGGACACCCTGCGCCTGGGGGTGGCGCTGTACAGCCAGGACGACACCTTCATCGCCTCCCTCACCCAGGAGCTGGAGCGCATGGTCCAGGAGGCGGAGGTGGCCCAGGGCCGGAAAATCAACATCTCGGTGGTGGACGGGGCCAACAACCAGACCACCCAGATGGAGCAGGTGGACCGCTTCCTGGACCGGGGGTACGACGTTCTGCTGGTGAACATCGTGGACCGGACGGCGGCGGCGGTGCTCATCGACAAGGCGGAGGCGGCGGGCGTGCCGGTGATTTTCTTCAACCGCCAGCCGGTGGCGGAGGACATCGACTACCGGGAGCGGGTGTATTACGTGGGGGCCCGGGCGGAGGAGAGCGGGGCCCTCCAGGGGAAGCTGGTGCTGGACGCGTGGCGGGACGAGGTGCTGGGCCTGGACCGCAACGGGGACGGAGTGCTCCAGTACGTGATGCTGGAGGGGGAGCCCGGCCATCAGGACAGCCTGCTGCGCACCGAGTGGTCGGTAAAGACCCTCACCGACGCGGGGGTGGCGGTGGAGAAGCTGGACGGAGACGCCGCCAATTGGAACCGGGGCCAGGCTGCCGCCAAGATGGCCCAGTGGCTGGACGAATTCGGGGATGGCATCGAGGTGGTGTTCTCCAACAACGACGACATGGCCCTGGGGGCCATCGACGCCATCCGGGCCCGGGAGGGGTTTGGGGCGCTGGTGGTGGGGGTGGACGGCACCGCCCCGGCTCTGGAGGCGGTGGCCTCCGGGGAGCTGTACGGCACCATTCTCAACAATGGAAAGGGGATCGCCAAGGCCATGCTGGACCTGGCCCTTGCCCTGGCCGACGGGCGGGACCCCGCCCAGGCGGTGGATTTGGAAAACGGCCACTACGTCTGGCTGCCCTATCAGACCATTGACGGCTGGAATCTGGATCAGTTTCTGGAGAATTGAAAAAGCCGCTGATTCAACCGCCCCAGGGGCCTTGAATCAGCGGCTTTTCAATTTTACGCGCTCACCGGGCCCGGGCCAGGGTGAGGCCCGCCACCGTCTCCGCCCCCGCCTCCCGCAGGGCGGCGGCGCACTGGGCCAGGGTGGCTCCGCTGGTCGCCACATCGTCCACCAGAATCACCCGCATCCCCGTCAGGTCCAGCCCCGGCAGGGCGCGGTACGCCCCCTGGACGTTGGCCCGCCGGGCCTCGTCCGCCCCGGCCTGGGACTGGACGGCGGTGGCCCGGAGCTTTTCCACGGTGGGCTCCACCGGCAGGCCGGACAGCTCCCCCACCCGGCGGGCAAGCAGCTCGGCCTGGTCATAGCCCCGCTTTTTCTTCCGCGCCGGGTGGAGGGGCGCCCAGGTAATCAGATCCACAGGGCTTTCCCAGCGGTCCTGGAGGCACTGGGCCATCAGCGCTCCAAACAGGGCTGCGTGGCCCCGGCCCCCGCCGAATTTGTAGCGGTGCACACCCTCCCGCACCCCATCCCGGTACCACAGGGGGGACAGGCAGAGGGCGCAGCCCTCCACCGCTTTGCCCTCCCCGGGCTCGGTCCAGGGCAGGTCCCGCTGGCAGGCGGCGCACCAGCCCTCCTCGCCCCGCTCCAGCACCCGGCCGCAGAAGGGACACTTGGGCGGGTAGAGCAGGTCCAGCAGCAGCTTGAATGGCCTCATTGCTCCTGGTCCGGCAGGCCGATGGGGCCGTGCTCCTTTTCAAACCTGCGCACACAGTCCTGCATCAGGTGGACCATCTGCCAGGTGAGCGAGCGGCCCTCGTACTCGGCGATATAGACCATTTTTCGGTGGAGCTCATTGTCGATGCGGAATCCGATATGCTTTTCCCGTTTCACCGGCGTCACGTCCCTTCAGGCATTATATTTTTATGGTAGCGGATTGATCTGATTGTCAGATCAAATTGAACTAGAATTAAGTTCAAAATTTGTGGCCGGAAGCCGCCGGCGCTGCAAACGAGCCCCCATTTTCCGCCGGCGGACCTGTATAAGAATTGGAATATTTGCCCAAACTTGGCATAGAGTCTTAGCAGGTATTCCGTGATATGCCTGCTTGAAAGGAAGGTGAAGCCCATGGCGGAAGCGGTTCGATCCAGGCGGAAGAAGGCGGCCCAGTACGAGGAGGAGCGCCGGCAGCTGGTGGAAGGGATGAAGCAGACCCGGGACCAGCTCAATTTTGCCTACGCCCAGTTCAACACCTACACCGACCCCGATCTGGTGGACGCCTGTGTCTACGAGATCAACTCCCTGCAAAGCCGGTACTCCTATTTTGTGCGGCAGGTCAAGCAGCTGGAGGCGGCCCGGGAGGAGGCCGTGTGAGGGGCTGGGTCTGGTGGGCGGCGGGCGGGGCGGCGCTGCTGGCCCTGGCCCTGTGCCGCCGCCCCCTGGCCGCGCTGTGCCGCCTGGCTGTCCGCTCCGGGCTGGGGATGGTGTTCCTCTGGCTGTTCCAGGGGGTGGGGACGCTGCTGGGCATCCAGCTGGGCGTAAACCTGCTCAACGGTCTGGTGCTGGGGACGCTGGGGGCCCCCGGACTGGCCCTGCTGCTCATGACCCAGTGGATCGGGAGGTGAAAGACCGTTCGGGACCGCCGGACGGTCTTTTTTCACGCCCTCTTTAACAAATATTTAACAAAAATCAGCAATTTGACATTGGACTACCGGGAACGGCTATGGTATAATATCGTCGCAGTTTTCATATTCTGTTTTCATGACTTGTCCATTGTCCTGGGGCGCGGGGAAGGAAACCGGCGGCCTCCGGGACATGAGCAAGACTCTGAGAACCTGTATTCACAACCGAAACCGCCGGATGGCCGAGGGATTTTTCCCACAGGCTAGGCAGATTTTCGCAGGAATCATTGGGTTTATTCCAAGAAAATTTAACGACGCATGCCGGGAAAACACCCGGCCAGACGGTGAATTGAGGTTGTGAATACAGGTTCTGAAATACGATACGGCGTCCGCGCACGGCGCGGCCGCCTGGGGGTGTCAGCATGGGCGGACGTCGAAATTCATACGGATACAGCCAGTACCACGGCCGGGGCGCCAACCGCAGCCGGACGGTGCTGCTGTTCATCATCGCCCTGCTGGCCATTCTGCTGGCGGCGGGCGTGGCCTTTTACGCCCTGGTGGATTTGGAGTACACTGAAAACGGGGTGCTGGTCCACTGGCCCTGGGCCCAGGAGAGCGCCTCCCTGCCCCCCATCTCCTCCGACCCCATCGCCCTGGACACCGACCCGCCGGTGGTGACGCTGGCGCCCACCCCGTCCCCGGAGCCCACCCCCACCCCGCCGCCGGCCTACGAGCCCATCGGCGCGGTGACGGTGACCGCCGCCCAGCTGAAAAGCGGCTCCGCCGCCCAGGCGGTGGCCGACGCCGGAGGCACCGCCCTGGTGGTGGAGATGAAAGACATGAACGGGAAGCTGGCATGGCAGTCCCAGGTCCCCCTGGCGGCAAACCTGGGGACCAACGCCGCCGACAACGCCGCCGCCCAGGCGGTGCGGACCCTGGCCGAGGCCGGGAACCTGTATCTGGTGGCCCGGGTCCAGTGCTTCCGGGACCCGGTGCTGGCCCGGAACTGGGTGGGTTCCCTCATGACCCGGGGGGGCAACGTGTGGCACGACTACCAGGGTATGGGCTGGTCCAGCCCTGCCAGCCAGCAGGCGGTGGATTACCTGTCCGCCCTGTGCCTGGAGCTGGCGGACATGGGCTTTGACGAGATTCTGCTGGACAGCGCGGGTTACCCGGACACCGGAGAGGTAAAGGTGCTGGCCGTCAGCGACAACCGCCCCCAGGACCTCACTGTCCCTGTGTCCGCGTTCTTGCAGCGCCTGTCCCAAGAGCTGGAGGAAAAGGGGACGGCCCTGTCCGTTCAGACCTCGGAGGACGCGCTGCGGGGCGAGAACACCCTCAGCGGTGTCACCGCCGCCAATCTGGGCCTGTACGCAGACCGGGTCTGGGCGCCCGCTCCCGTGAAGGGCGCCGACTACGCGGCCCTGCTTGCCGCCGGCGGAATGGACAACACCGCCGCCCGGCTGGTGGTGAAAAACGCCCTCACCGGGGCGGGAAGCTGGTATAAGTAGAAGCACAAAAGAGCCTGTAAGAGAAAGGAGCGTCCATGCCCCAGGAACTGCGCCCGCGCAAGGCTGTGCCCGCTTACGAGGGCACTTTGCGCAATCACATGATTATGATTCCCCCCTGCATCTCCGAGTGCTCCGGCATCCGGGTGTTCGGGCGGCGGATCAAATCCCTGGCCTTTACCACCGATGTGGCCATTATCCGCAACATCAACGCCGACGCCATCATCGCCGTCTACCCCTTCACCCCCCAGCCCGCCATCCACCGGGCCGTCATGCAGGCGGCGGACATGCCTGTGTTCACCGGAGTGGGGGGCGGCGTCACCCGGGGGATGCGGGTGGTGAATCTGGCCAATGACGCCGAGCACGAGGGGGCCTTCGGCGTGGTGGTCAACGCCCCCACCGACAACGAGGTGGTGGGTATGCTCAAGCGGGTGCTGGACATCCCGGTGGTGGTCACCGTGGTGTCGGACAAGACCGACGTGGCCGCCCGCATCGAGGCCGGGGCGGACATCCTCAACGTGTCCGGGGCCCAGCACACCCCGGCCATCGTGGGGAGCATCCGGGAGAGATTCCCCGACGTGCCCATCATCGCCACGGGCGGCCCCACCGAGGAGACCATTTTGGAGACCATCCGCGCCGGGGCCAACGCCATTACATACACGCCTCCCAGCAACGGAGAGCTGTTCGCCCAGTCCATGGCCCGCTACCGCCGGGAGCTGGACGGGCAGGACCTGGGGAGGGACCAGGAATGAGAAACGCCGCGGACGCTCAGGTCCGCGGCGTTCTTTTGCCGTCACAGATAAAACCGCCAGGGAAAGTCCACGGCCTCCTCCGCGTAGTCGATACCGATGCGCTTGCCCGCCTGTATATTCAGGGGTTCCAGATCCTCCGCCGGAACGGGCAGGCCCAGTTCCTTCAGGCTGCCGCACAAAAACAGCGCCTGAGACCCGTGGGGCAGGCCGTTGAGCCTCCGGTCAATGTTCATCCCGGCGCACAGCTTGCCGGGGCCGTTGAGAAAATTCTTTTTCTGGTAGGCGGTCATGTCCCCGCACTTGCAATGGAAGCGGTTTTCTGCTATGATATCCTGGTTATGCCGGGGGGACAGCCCCCGGATGAGCACCGCCGCCGGTTCCCCTTCGGGCTCGGTGACGAAATTGAGACAGCAGTGCATCCCATAGATGAGGTACACGTAGGCCGTGCCCGGCGGGGCGTACAGGGTTTTGGTCCGCTCCGTTTTCCGATAGTTGTAGGCGTGGCAGGCCTTGTCCATCCGGCCGATGTAGGCCTCGGTCTCGGTGACGCGGGCGGCCAGCGTGATCCCATCGTACCGCCGTACCAGATACTTGCCCACCAGGGACCGGGCTGCGTCCACCGTATTTCCCTCAAAAAAGCACTGCGGGAGCATGACCGCTCACCCCTTTCCTTTCTCCCAGTATACCACGCTTTGATATTTTTGAAAACCCGGAGTTGACTGTATGATGAGCGAAAACACCTTGAAAAAGCTGGCAAAGCCCATGATTGTGCTGGCCACCCTCATCTGGGGGTCCACCTTTTTTATCCTGAAAGACACCCTGAACGACGTGGACCTGATGTTCCTGCTGGCCTTCCGCTTCACCCTGGCGGCGGCCATCCTGGCCCTGGTGTTCTGGAAGCGCTGGCGGGTCATGGACCTGGGATACCTCTGGCGGGGCGGGCTGATGGGCGCACTGATGTTTGCCGCCTATGCCGTCCAGAATTACGGGCTCATGGACACCACCCCGGGGAAAAACGCCTTTTTCACCGCCGTCTACTGCGTCATCGTCCCCTTCCTCTACTGGGCGGTGGACCGGCTGCGCCCCAGCCGCTGGAATGTGCTGGCGGCGGTGCTGTGCGTGGCGGGCATCGGCTTCGTGTCCTGGGACGGCGGGCTGGCCCTGTCCCGGGGGGACCTGCTCACCCTGCTGTCCGGCTTCCTCTACGCCTGCCACATCACGGCGGTGTCCAAGTTCTCCCAGGGCCGGGATATTTTCATTCTCACCGTGCTCCAGTTTGCCGCCACCGCCCTGTGCTGCTGGGCGGGGGCCCTGGTCACCCAGGGCATCCCCCTGGACGGACTGCCCCCCAAAGCCTGGTGGGTGCTGCTCTATCTGGCCATCGCCGCCACCACCGTGGCCCTGCTGTTCCAGAACGTGGGACAGAAGTACACAGACCCATCCTCCGCCGCCCTGCTGCTCAGCCTGGAGGCACCTTTCGGCGTGGCCTTTTCGGTGCTGTTCGGGGCGGAGAGCCCCGCCCCGCTGATGTACCTGGGGTTTGTGCTCATCTTTTTGGCTGTGGTGTGCTCCGAGACCCAGTTTAAGTTCCTGCGGAAGGACAAGGACGCTCCTTTTTTCTTTGAAAAGAAAAAAGGAGCCGAAAAAAGAAACTTTTAGTTCGTTTCCGACCCAGTCAATGGATGCGAATGTCGTGTCGACCACGAAATAAAAATATTGTATTGTTTCAAATCCATTTTTAGGACATTGTTTGTGGCCGGGCGTATGTTTTCCAGAGCCTGCCTGGCTTGTCAGCGGTCCAAAAGTTCTTTTCGGTTCCTTTTCTTTCAAGAAAAGGAACCAATCAAATGCCCTTTTCCGCTTAAATGTGTTTTTCCAGCCAGGCCAGCACGTCGGCGTACACCTCGCCCTTGTTGATCTCGTTGAGCATCTCGTGCCGCCCGCCGGGGTAGAGCTTCATGGTCAGGTCCGCCGTGCCGTGGTCTTTGAAGAAGCCGTACACCTTTTTCACGCCCTCTCCGTTGGCGCCCACCGGATCTTTGTCGCCGGAGAACAGGTACACCGGAGTGGACGGGTCCATCCGGGACAGGGCCTCCTGGCTTGAGATGTATTGCAGGCCCCCCATCATGTCCCGGAACATGCCGGCGGTGGGCATAAAGGTGCAGAAGGGGTCCTTCAGGTAGGCGTCCACCACCGACTCGTCCCGGCAGATCCAGTCCGCCGAGGTGCGGTTGGGGGCAAACTGCTTGTTGTAGGCCCCCAGGGACAGCCTGTTCACCAGGGGGCTCACCGTCTCCGGCCCCTTTACGGCGCAGATGGCGGAGGCCACCGCTTTGCCCGCCGCCACCAGGGCGGGCTTCTCCTGGCCGGTGCCGGACAGGATGCAGCCGTCCACTGTGCCGGGGTAGGCGCACAGGTAGGTCCGGGCCAGGAAGGACCCCATGGAGTGGCCCAGCAGGAAATAGGGGACATTGGGATGCTTTTCCCCCATCAGGACCCGCAGGCGGCGCACGTCGGCGGTCACCAGGGTCCAGCCGTCCTTTTTGCCGAAATAGCCGTATTTGCCGTCGTCCGCCGTTTTGCCGTGGCCCAGGTGGTCCCCGCCACACACCACAAAGCCCCGGTCCGCCAGATACCGGGCAAAGTGGCCGTACCGCCCGGCGTACTCCGCCACCCCGTGGACGATCTGCACCACCGCCCGGGGTGCGGTGTCCGGCCGCATCCACAGGCTGGCGCGGCATTGGTGGACGCCGTCCTTGGAGGGAAAGGAAAATTCCGTAAAATCAGACATATTTTGTTCACCCTATTCTTGTCGTTGTGTGATATAATCAGTTTAATATGCCCCGCCCCATTTGTCAATTTACAAAAGGCCCGGGACGCACAAAAGGAGAACCGCTATGAAGAAATACCTGTCCCGCCTGACCGCCGCCCTGCTGGCCCTGGTTCTGCTCACCGCCCCGGCCTCCGCCCTGTCGGTGTCCCAGGCCCTGGAGCTGCTGGAGGACAATTTCTATTACGACATTCCCGATGAGGCCTATCAGGCCCAGACCCTGGACGAGCTCTTTCAGCTGCTGGGCGATCCCTACACCCAGTATATGACCGCCGAGCAGTACAATCTGTTCCTGGACATGGTGGAGGACACCGTGGACATGGTGGGCATCGGCGTGGAGATTACCTATAGCGAAGAGGGCTTCCTTGTCGAGAAAACACTGTCCGGAGGCGCCGCCGAAGAGGCCGGGCTCCAGTCCGGCGACCTCATTGTGGCGGTGGACGGGACCTCCTGCGCTCCCGCCGGGAAGGAGCACCGCCAGCTTCTGCTGGGGGAGGAGGGTACCCAGGTCACCGTCACCGTCCTCCGGGACGGCGGGAGCCGGGACTATGTCCTCACCCGCCGGGCGGTGTACATTCCCAACACCCAGATCTCCCTGCTGGAGGGGGGCGTGGGCTATGTGGACTGCGACAGCTTCGGCCAGGACACCGACGAGCTGCTGGCCGAGGGGCTGAAGCAGTACGACGGCCAGGTGGACTGCTGGCTGGTGGACCTGCGGGACAATGGGGGCGGCTATGTGGACTCCGCCGTGGAGATGCTGGCCGCCGTCAACGGCGCGGGGCGGTACCTTTTCTTTGAGGACCAGAACGGCCATGTGGTGGGCTATACCCGCCGCTCCTCCGCGCTGACCGATAAGCCCATGATCCTGCTGGTGAACGGGGAGAGCGCCTCCGCCTCCGAGCTGTTCGCCTCCGGCGTCCGGGACACCGGGCGGGGCGTCATCGTGGGCAGCCGCACCTACGGCAAGGGGGTGGCCCAGTCCGTGCTGGACGAGTCCACCAGCCCGGCCTATTTCGACGGAGACTGCCTGAAGGTGACCAGCGCCCGGTTCTACGCCGCGGGTGGCTCCACCACCGACAGGGTGGGAGTCATCCCCACCCTGCTGGTGGACGACGGCTATACCCAGGCGGTGGCCGAGGCCCTGGCGGGAGGCAGCCCGGAGACCTCCTACCTGTGCGTTATCCCCGGCCCCGATCCCTTCTACATCGACCCTGACGCCCCGGACGGCGTGATGGCCCAGCTGCTGTCCGCCCTGCCCCCCCAGGTGATGGTGTTCTCCAACGGGGGCGTGGCCGGGGGCAATTTCGACCCCTGCACCCCCGCCCAGGCGGCGGAAAAGCTGGGCCTGTCCTATGAGAATCGCTGGTTTACCGATGTGGAGGACAGCCCCTATGCCGAAGCCATCCACGCCATGGGCGTTTACCAGCTCCTCAACGGCACCGCCCCCGGCCGGTTCAGCCCCAAGGACAAGCTCACCCGGGCCCAGCTGTGCGTCATGCTGGCCCGCGTGCTCAATGTGACCTCCGCCGGGTCCGCCCGGTTCTCCGATGTGGCCCCGGACGCCTGGTATGCCGACGGGGTGAACGCCATGGCGGAGCTGGGCCTGGTGGATGGGGTGGGGGATGGCCGCTTCAACCCGGAGGGCGTTCTCACCAACGAGGAGTTTCTCACCATCATGGGCCGGATGGCCCGGTTCCTCAACTTTGCCCTGGACGACTACGGCGAAGCGGTGGAGCGCTCTCCCCTGCCGGCCGGGGCCCAGGCCATGCTGGCTGACTACTCGGACTGGGCCAAGAGCGGCGTAGCCGTGCTGGCCTGGGGGCTGGCGGACGCCTTAGAGGGCCGGGGAGATATGCTGTACACCAGCTTTGCAGATATTGTGCCCTCCGCCCCCGTCCTCCGGGAGGAAGCCGCCGCCGGGATGTACGCGGTGCTGGCCGGGCTGGACATCCTGCCCTGAGCACCCAGACAGCCAGGACCCGCCCGGTCCTGGCTGTCTCACTTCACGAAAAAAGGAGGCGCTCTCATGAGCCTGCTGCTTCACATCTGCTGTGCGCCCTGCTCTGTGGCCTGTGTCAAAATGCTGCGGGAGGAGGGGACGGAACCCGCCGGCTTTTGGTATAACCCCAACATCCACCCCTTTTTGGAGTACAAGGCCCGGCGGGACACCCTGCGGCAGTACGCCCGGGACATCGGCCTGGACCTGCGGGAGGAGGACTTTTACGGCCTGCGCCAGTTCACCGCCGCCGTGGCCCAGGACTGTGAGCGCCGCTGCGGCTACTGCTACGCCTGCCGGATGGAGCGCACCGCCCAATATGCCGCTGAAAACGGATTTACGGGCTTTTCCACCACCCTGCTGGTGTCCCCCTACCAGAACCGGGAGCTGATCTGCGCCACGGGGGCGGAGATAGGGGAGCGGTACGGAGTAGAGTTTATCCCCTATGACTTCCGCCCCCGCTTTCAGGAGGGCCAAGAGGAGGCAAGGGCGCTGGGGCTGTACATGCAGAAATACTGCGGCTGTGTGTACAGTGAAGAGGAGCGTTTCTCCAACCGCAGGAAAAAGGAGCTCCACAAACTGCACAAGGCGGAGGCAAGGGGGAACACTCAGTGTTGAAAGAGGGAAAGGTATACCGCGCTGTTATTGACGGCTACGCCAGCGGCGGAGAAGGGGTGGCCCGGATTGAGGGCATGGCGGTGTTCGTCAAGGGGGCCCTCCTGGGAGAGCGGGCGGAGGTGCGGATTGAGCACATCGGCCACAGCGCCGCCTGGGGGCATATCGAAAAGCTGCTGGAACCCTCGCCTCAGCGGCTGGAGCCGGACTGCCCCCATTACGGTGTGTGCGGCGGCTGTCAGTTCCGGCACATGACCTACGCCGAAGAGCTGGAGGCCAAGCGCCGCCGGGTGGAGGACGCCCTGCGGCGCATCGGCGGCGCGGATTTGGCCGTCTCTGTGATCCATGGGGCGGAAAATACTCGGCGTTACCGCAATAAGGTGCAGTTTCCCGTCTCAGATGGGGCGGTTGGCTACTACCGGGGCCGCACCCACCGGGTGGTGGACATCGCCGACTGCCTGCTTCAGCCGGAGGTGGACGCCGCCTGCCGGGCCGCTGTCAAGAAGTGGATGGAGGGGTTTTCCGTCCCGGCCTACGACGAGAAAACAGGCCGTGGGCTGGTCCGCCATCTGTTTCTGCGCACCAATGCCGCCGGAGAGGTCCTGTGCTGCCTGGTGGTCAACGGAAAAAAGCTCCCCCACGGGGAGGAGCTGGTGAGTGCGCTCCGACAGGCCGCGCCCGGGCTGGCGGGGGTGGTGCTGTCGGTAAACACAAAAAAGACAAACGTGATCCTGGGGGACAGGTTCCACACCCTATGGGGACGGGACTGGCTGGAGGAGGAGCTGTGCGGACACCGTTTCCGGCTGTCGGCGCCCTCCTTCTTCCAGGTGAACCGGGCGCAGACCGAGGTGCTTTACCGCCGGGCGCTGGATTTTGCCGCCCTGACCGGGCGGGAGACGGTGGTGGAGCTGTACTGCGGCATCGGGACCATCAGCATGACCCTGGCGGAACACGCGAAGCAGGTCATCGGGGTGGAGGTGGTGCCCCAGGCGGTGGACGACGCCAGGGAGAACGCCCGCCGGAACGGCCTGAAGGACAGGACCCGGTTCGAGTGCGGCGACGCCTCCGACCTGGCCGTCCAGCTGGAAGCGGAGGGGGTTCGGCCAGATGTGGTGGTGGTGGACCCGCCCCGGAAGGGGCTGGCTCCGGAAGTGGTGGACACCATTGTCCGCATGGCTCCGGACCGGGTGGTATACGTCTCCTGCGACCCAGCCACTCTGGCCCGGGATGTGAGGCGGTTTTCCGCAGGGGGGTACGCCCCTAGGAGGGCTGAGGCGGTGGACTTGTTCCCAAGGACGGCGCATGTGGAAACCGTGTGCCTTCTACCCCACATTAAATAAGGATTTTTGGCATTTTGAAGGACTGAAAAACAGTGATTTTCCATCCATTTTCCACCGCAATATTGAAAAATGGTGTTATATGTTCTCGGCCCCGGCTTCGATCAACAATGTGGCGTGGGTATGCCCTTATGGCATAATAAGGACTAATCAGCGCCATGATAACTACAGAGGAAACGGGTAGAAGCTAGTCCCCTGTAGTCCTTGCGGCGCAACGGGTTCAAGGAATCTGGTGGAAAACGGGCGCAAGCGGTAGCCGGACGCCAAAGGGTAAAACAAAGGGAAAAAATAAGGGAAAACTTTTGGCCAAGTCAATCAGCGTCGATGAGCTTGTTCAACAGATTTTCCATGGTTTTATCGTCGGCCACGGCCCCAACGATGTTTGCCGCGACGCGCGGGTTTGCGCACAGCCTCACGGCGGCCAGTGCGCTGTGGGTGTCTACCTTTCGGGTGATCCAGCACAGCTGGACAGGCTGTGGGTTGGTCCTCGCATAGGTCATGATCCGCTCTATCAGTCCGCCCAATTGCCGCGCCCTCCTCGCTAAACAGCTTCTTAATATCGGTATTAGAGCACATGAGGAAGTCTTTCACCCCCTCATTAGCCCCCAGCACGTCCACCAGGCCGTCGCGCCTGGTGTTCTGCCTACATGCCGCAATAAAGCCCACAACCTCCACCCGTTCCCCGTCCGCATAAACGAAGGTCATTTTCTGCTGTGGTTTTGGCAGACTTGCCACAAGGCGTTCCAGCCTCTTTTCAAAACCTGTCATTCGGCGTCAACTCCTTTACCAGCTTCTCCAGCTCGTCCAGCCGCCGTTCCTGCTCGTCGGTGCGGATAGAGGTCAAGCACACGTTACAGGCATATAGAACGGCGTTGGCTGTTTTAGCTTCCAGCTCGTCATTTATCAGCATATTCGCCACCCGGTTCGCGGACTTCCTCACTTCCCTGGGGCTGGAGAGGTTCAAGCGCCGTCTGGCCATACACCCACCGCCTTATTCTCCGGTGGGCTGGCCGTAGTAGTAAATGCCTTTGGCCTTGTTCTCCAGCACAAAGGCGTCATAGACCACCCGGCCCTCCACCAGTGTGCCAGAAATACCGGGCGGGTTCCGGTGGATGCTGAAGTCCTCCAGTTTCACCGGGGCCACGGTGGCGCAGGGATGGGCCACCATGAACTCAAAGCCAACGGGCAGACGGCTGGCGGGGATCTTCTGCACGTCCATGCCGTCCAACCTGCCGATCACGCCGTTCAGCCGCAGGTCGTTGCCCACATCGGTTTCCATAGTGATATCTTTGCACTTCTTCATCAAGGCATAGGTGGCCGGGGTAACCACCAACACGCGCTCAGTCTCGGGCACCTGCGCGTCGTCCAGCGCCTGGGAGGCCGCCAAAATCGCCTCATAGATGGTGGTGGCGGTCAGGGCCTTGTAGGTCTCAGGCTTGCCGCCAGCGTTGGAGCACATGACATTGTAGGTGTAGGCGTCGATCTCGGGGATGGTCACTTCCCTGTTCTGCCGCGCCAGGGCGGACGCCGCCGCCAGCTGCTGGGCGGTTTCGTCCTGGTCCAGCTTGTCGATCACGAAGGTGAAGGAGCGGTCGCGCCGCAGCGCCATGCGCTCCGTGGTGGCGCTCAGCGGCGCGACCTCGCCATACCGGGACCACTGGCCCTGAGCGGGGCCGTCCCGCCCATAGTCGTTCATCTGGGACGTGCTGATCTTGTAGACCCGGACGGAGTGAGCGCCCTCCCAGTCAAAATCCTGGTTGGTCACCATGGCTTTCTTGCTTTCGGTGGAAAACTGTTCATCCACATAGGGTAAAAACTTCTCAACGAGCTCAATAGACATATTTTATCGTCGTCCTTTCGGTTTGAACGCATCGGCAATCGCGTCGTTGTCCGAAACCTCCCCGCCGTACTGGTGGGACATGCTGGTGCTGCGGGGGACGATGGCGTGGAATTTCTCCACGGACGCTTTGAACTTTTCCGGGTCGCTGGTGTCCAGCAGCTCCAGATATTCCATGGGGAGGTGTTTATCTTTCAAGTGCTCCCAGCACTCAATATAAGCCTCCCGCGCCGCCAGCTTCTGTTCCCGCTCTACCAGATCACGTTCCCGATCAGAGGCGGCGGGACGGCTGGCCCGGTCGCGGGCAAGACGGTCTTGCACGATACGGTCTAATTCAGATTGGGTGAACGTCCTTTCGCCGCCCTGGCCCCCGCTGGCCTCCGGGGTGGGAGTAGTGGGTTGCTGCTGGCCGTTCTGGTTGTTGATATTCTCGCTCATGATGTACCTCCGTTTAACGCCCAGAGTGGGCTAAATGGTTTCCCCGGGGCGGGGTGAGAAAGGAGAAAAAAGCCCCCGCCCCAGAGAACAAAAAACAGGCGTGGGCCAACGATTCTAAAACCGTTTTCCCACGCCTGCCTAGCAGACATTACCCCGAATGGCGGTACTCATCCCACGCCTATTCTTTGAAATGATTATATCATATCCAGGGGGTGGGGTCAAGCGTTTCCCTTACAGCCGCAAGGGTTTGATGGTCACATAGATGCACAATTTCGGCGCTTTGGACTTATCTCGCCGGACCTTTGCGCCGGGCAAGAGGCGCAGGAGAGCCGCCAGCACCCCGGCGGCGGCCTCCTGTTCCTCTGGTTGGTATGTAAGTCTCAGCTTCACACTGTGGCCCCCTGCGTGATCCCCGCCAGCTCCAGCAGGGCCGCGCCGTCCTGGTCCCGCTGGTACTTCCTGCCCTGCCGCCAGACTTCGGCCAGCGCACAGGCAACTGCCGTTTCCGGGCTCATGTACAACTGGGTCCCCGGCTGATAGCGGGTGTACTGCCGGTTCTGCTGGAGCTTCCTCAGAAACACGGCTTTTGCCGCCTGGACCTCCATAAAGGATGGGTTCAGGTCGAACATGGGGTTATCGGTCCATTTCATACTTGACTTCCTTTCCCCGCCCCTGGTACAATGGGGGCGGACTTCGTATTGTTTAGGAGATGTGCGGGGTCTGCTCGCCGCTCTCAGCGTTCGCCGCGCTGAGAGCGGTCTTTTTGTCCAGAATCCCAGGCGCGTGGGATTTTGCCTGCGTCAGCTTCAGCTTGCGCGGGTGGCGGGCGTTGGTCATCGGGCCGATGCGCTGTTGCCCCCATTCTTGCGCCCAAGGTGCGGAACAGGCGCAAGCGGGAGATCGAGGCGGG
>ERZ779626.413-NODE-413-length-25668-cov-6.288525_pt1 | contig 25668 bp, 28 predicted proteins | sample MGYA00514209_ERZ779626 | MGnify/ENA primary metagenome ERZ779626 (study PRJEB29562, sample SAMEA4376713) | mouse gut metagenome | isolation source: Cecum | study: EMG produced TPA metagenomics assembly of the A DSS colitis mouse model was used to assess the...
AAAACTTTTGCAAAAGTTTTTGGGTGCGTCTTTATAGCTCTTATATTGGCGGTGGCTGTGGGTTTTACTTATAAATATACCAACGGCTTTAACGAGGATTTAAAGACTTTTTATATTGAGTACGGCGGAAAACAAATCCTTACTACTGAAAGTAAAATGACTTTAAAAAAAGATGCCGTTCATCGTTTTAATGTCAAATATACTTTTGATAAAGACGATGCCGAGCCGAAAGGTTATAAGGCTAAAATAGTTCCAAATATGAGCCGTGATTTCGATTTTACGGTAGATGGACAAAAGCACTTGTTTTCCAAAGTGGGTGAGCTTACAGGCGCGTTCGGAATAAAAAAAGACAAGACTTATTTTGAGTTGTATTTACCTGAAAGCCTTACATTTTCCGAAATATTAAGGAAAGTTTATAATGCCAAAACGATAAATACTCCAAGCGATGCCGAAAAGAATAATCCATACCCGTTTAGGCTGCAAATATCGTCCTATAACGATAAGGTAACGTATAATATAGACTTTACTTTTGAAACTGACGGGGCGTTGAATAATGATGACCCCGATATTCCAACCGACCCTACTATACCCGTTGACCCTGATGCTCCGCCTGTTGAAATACAGAGATATAATATTGGTTATCTTGTCGGCGGTGATGGAACTAACCTTACGAATATGTATGTGGACGGACCAGAGTCGGCAACAGCTGGTGAAACTGTAGCTTTTAATATTACTATCTATGACGACCATTATACGATAGAAAGTTTTGAAGTATATGCTTTTGGAGTGCAAACGCCACCTGAAATAATAGCAACAGGTAATGGTTATCAGTTTGTTATGCCAACAAGTAATGTCGATATACGTATAGATTTAAAATATACCGCGCCGACACCCGAAGCAAAACAATATCGAATAGAGTGCGATTCTCTGGGCTGGGCGAGTATGTCAGTAGTTAATATGGATTGTTCTGATAGGGCGGCGGCAAGCGAAAGCGTAACATTCACGGCGAACGTCAAAAGTGAATATGCGTCTGAATACCGCATATCAAGAATTTGTGTGAATTTGGGTTCAGGTGAAGAATATATTGGCGATTTGCAAGAAAATGACGGCAGTTATACTTTTGATATGCCTGATAATGCGACTATGGAAGATGAAACGAACGGCGGCTATATTACGCTTATGTTCTATATTGTTCCAATAGATATGTGAGGTGGCGTATGAGAATTTTAACAAAGAAATATTTACGCACTTTACTTATTCTTGTTCTCTGTATTGTAATGGCGATGTGCGGATGGGGAAACCTGTCTGCATACGCCGATACGGACGACAGCGTGCAAGCAACCTACGAGAATACTAACGTTTTAAACAACCTTAAAGGCGCGACAATCGGCGGCAAGGAATTTGATTTAGCGGACTATCCGCATAACAGTAAAGGCAAGCCGCAGGTAATATCATTCGTGGAGTTCTGCTATTCGTATTACGCTGAAAAACAATCGGACTACGTGCTTTATATTTATGTCTACAATCCACAGGATATAGCCTTTGATATGTCGAGTGAGCGTAACAAAATACAGCTAACCTATGGCGAAAAACCAAATTATTCAAAATATGATTTGGAGTTTTTAAATTACTCTACTGAGATGGGCTATGAAGGGCGGTTCTGGAAGTTCAAGGTAAAGCTCACGGATAAACAGCGTAAGGCAATTTTGAAAGAGTTGGACGAAAACGAACGTATTTACAAAGTAAGCGGTATCGAGCTTACATATAAAAACACCGTTACGGAATACGGTTGCAGGCAGACTTACACCTATAAAGGCTATGCTTTGGGTTACGGTTCGGAGCTGGCGGCAGATGATACGCTCTCGTGCAAAGTGGACGGGTTAGATAAATATTTAACGCTGGACGTACATAGCACCTTTTTTCGCGGTAAAGGTACGAACGGGAAAAAATATATTCAAGATACGTTGCATAGCGTTTACTTTTCCGTTCCGGACAAAATCATAGAAGAGTACGGCAAAATGACAGCAGTCCACGCTACTTGGCTGAACGCTTACACCGCACCTGCGTTAGTTACGGGTAATAGCAATCATTACGAAACATTGTTAGACCATATAGGCGAAGATACGGGCTTACCCGAAACCTACGACGATTTAAAGTTTAAGTATAGCTTCCGCACGGAAGAAGATTTAGTTAATACTTCCATAGGCGGCGTACATTTTTCGGGCTATCACAGCGGCTATAATTATCCGTCTAAATTATCAAGTAAAATCGTAAATCATATATCCGCTCTGCATTGGCTGTTTAAAGCTGAAAACGGAAACGCAGACGAATACGACGTGCCGAGCGAGAAAATTCTGGACTATATGAGCAGATACACCGCGCATCACGGCGGAGAACTTGTGAATGACAAATACAGTAAAGCCTTATTTCAAAGCGTTGACAGTGCTTTTACCGACATAAATATTCAGGCGGACGAAACCTATTCGCTTACATCAGAGATAATAAAACAGTCTTGGTGGGAAAAGCTGTTCGGTACGTCGCACGTTGAAGAAATAGAAGAATTTAACAACATAAAAGCGATAGAAGCGGTTGATTATAACGATATAGCCAACCTTGAAAGCGTGCAGGTCTGTAAGAAATATTACGTTGACGACGCAGACTATAAAGAGTTCAGCGACTTTTGTAAAACGTCAAAACGTAAAAACGAAACAGTGTATTTATTCCGTTATAAGCAGTCCGAGTATTTTTCTGCGGAAGTTTACGAAGGCACTTGGAAAGAAAAATGGGTATTAAATACGGGCGGTCCCGCCATAGCTCCCGGCTACGTCTATTCTTACGAAAACGACGATACCAACGCCTTTTTAATGCAACAGTGGGTGCAGCTTGATTTTGACATAATCGACCTTACTTTTACGAAAGACGGCGTTGAAACGGTTATACCCGTAATTATGTCGCCTATGGATATTGTTGCCGACGGCGACCACCCTGTAAAAACGAATAAAAATACGCCGAATATTTTAGCAATTCTTTTCGGAATTTTATTGTTTGTTTTGATAGTTATATTTTTATTAAAATTCTGTCCTGCTGTGTTCTTTGTTATAGGCAAAGCAATAGCCTTCCCGTTCAAGTGCATAGGCGCGCTGTTCAAGTCAATAGGGAATAGTATTGCAAAGTCTAAAATACGACGACGTGAAAAGCATAAAGCTGAAAAAACTTTAAGTAAACATAACAAAAAGCCGCCGCGTCCGCCTGAATTAAACGGCAATGTAAAGCCCGAAGAAATCGATTCTTATTTAGATAGTATTGATTGGGATAGCGTTGAGTGGACGAAGTTAGACGGAAATAGCGGCTAACAAAGAAACGGATGCCGAGAGATTTTCCTTTCGGCATCTTATTTTTTAATACACTTTCAAGGAGAATAAAAATGAAGATTTTAAAAAGAATTTTGGTAATTGCGGCGTTGGTCGTATTTGCTCTTTTAATAAGTTATCTCGTTTATACAGGGGGTAACGTTAATGCGTAGAGTTTTAAATATCATACTCACGGTTCTGCTCACAATAGCTTTTGCAGTTTTGGGTGCGTTCGTGTTCCGCTCGTCTTACATACGTCTATATTATGCGTTTAAGGATTTCGGACTGTCGGTAGGTTATTACTTTTGCGAAATGTTTGGAATAAGTCATAGCATAATGCCTACGGTCAATACTATTCCAGAAATTCAAACGCCACAGGTAACACTGCCTACCGACTTTGACGGCTTTAAAGACAACACGGCGCAGTACTTTTCTTTGCTATTCAATTCTGACAATTTCAACGGTTGGATAGGGCATATAACGGGGGTATTAGCCGATTTTGCAAAGATTTTAGTGATTATTCTGCCGTGTATTCTCGTTTTAATACTCGTTATTAAAGCGTTGTACAAGAAAGAAAACAACAAGCACGGCAAGGATACCGTTCCGCTGCGGGTATTTAAAAACTTGGCGCGGTTTACTTATCAGCCGTTAAAGCAGTTAGTAGCGGAATATGTTGCGTTTATTCATAGAAATAGCTGGATTATAGTTTGCTGGCTCATACTTTGGGCGTTCAATTTCAACCTTGTAACAATAGTTATTGAGTTCTTTGCATACTACTTTTACTTTGCCGTTGAGTTTGATTTCGGCACAATCTATATACAACTCGTAAAGCTGTTCGCAGACCTTAAAACGCCGTTTATCTACTTCTCGTATTGGGCGTTACTGTTCCTTATCTATCCGCTGTTCGATAGGTTCAGAAAGCGCATAGCAAATTCAAGGCTGCGCCACTACGAAGCAAGGAATTGTGGGTTTATAAAAGAGCTGCCTATTGTTTCTTTAACGTGCGGTTCAATGGGGAAGAAAAAGACAACGGCTATAACGGATATGGCGTTATCGCAGGAAGTAATGTTCAGACAAAAAGCGTTTGACATTTTACAGAAGAACGATATGAAATTTCCTATGTTTTCGTGGATTAAGTTTGAGAAAGCGTTACAAACGGAAATAGAGAACGGCAGAGTCTATAACCTTGCGACGGTTAAGTGCTGGGTGATAAGTCTTGAACAAAGCGGCGAACTGTTTGGCTATGACGGAGAGCGTTACGGGCTGGAATACGACAATGGGTTAAGAGCGGAAAACATTTACAGCGTGCTTTCCACTTATGCGCAAGCGTATTTTATTTACATAATCCAAAGCAGTTTAATAGTTTCCAACTATTCAATACGCACGGACAACTTATTAGCGGACAGCGGCAATTTTCCTATGTGGCTGACTGATTTCTTTCCGACTAATTTTAGAAGAAACAGCCGCCACGCACACATATTAGACTTTGATATTTTAAGGCTCGGCAAGAAGGTGTTGGAGAACAATCCTAACGCAGGAAGTTTCGAGTTCGGCGTTATAGGCATAACCGAAATAGGTAAGGAACGCGGCAACAATTTAGAGTTGCAAGAAAAGAAAAAGTCCGCCGATGAAGCTAACCAAAAGAACGACCGCTTTAACTCTTGGCTTAAAATGTGCCGCCATTCCGCGACTGTTGATAAGTTTCCTTTTATAAAAGTGTTTGCAGATGAACAACGACCGGAGAGTTGGGGTGCGGATGCGAGAGATTTATGCGATATAGTAAACATTGTTTCAAGCGGCGAATTAAAGCTCGCTATGCCGTTTTATACGATTGGTGATATGATGGCGGAATGGGCGTTCGATAGGTTTATAGGGCTATATTATGATTTCCGTTTCAGACGTGGCGACAATACTTTGCTCGTCCATATCCTTAAAAGCGTTACCGCATGGCTCTGGAAGCGCAACGTAAAGATTTACAACCGCTACGGCTATTCGGTTCTGAAAATCGAGAAAGAGCGCGGCACAATGGACGGCAAAATACAGAGAAAGAAGTATTATCTTATGAGCGCAAAAATCTACCGTAAGCGGTTTGCGACTGCCTGCTTTGCAGACTACTTCAACGATATGGCTATGCGCACGAACGTAGGCTTAAACGATTACAGGGAATACCTAACCGATTGCGCGAGTGTGGGCGAACTTAAAGCGCAAAACAGTTATTTCATTAACGCCCTTTACGGTATAGGCGGTGATAACTGATGGAAGGGAACGAACAATTTGACGAGTGGTATCCAGAAGCTAAAGTTTATTTTGATGGCGGTCATTATATTGCGATTCCGCATACAACTAATTCCGCACGACGGCGAAAACATAAACAAGAAGAAATTATGGTTTCGGAACAAGACGGTAAGTTAAAGTTAGAAAAAACGCCGCCCGTTTTGTTGTTGGACGACGATAACGAATTTGAGCCGCAAGAGCCTGAACAAGTTACGCTTGAAGAAGTTGTTAAGGAAGCGGAGAAAGCTGAAATTAAGCGCACTCAAGAGCCTGAAAAAGCGTGTACGGTTAAGCGTAAAACTACGCGTAAAGAAATATTTGAAGAATTGTATTGTAAGTATCTTCATTATAATCGTAAAATGAGATTTAAAGCGATTTATGAAGATATGCTTCCGCTTTTTAAAACGGCAGACGCGTGTAAAAATTACGTTGAGAGTAACGCGGATAGAAAGCGGAAAAATCTTATCCGCCGGCGGATGCGGTTCGTGCGTAAGGCATTAAATCAAGAATTTAATTATTTCGTAACTTTGACTTACGATGATAAAAAGCATACGGAATATAGCTTTAAAAAAGCGGTTAAAACGCAATTACAGCATTTTGCTACAAGAAAAGGTTGGCGGTATATGGGGGTCTGGGAACGGGGAAAGAAAACAAATCGTTTGCATTATCACGGATTATTTTACATTCCGAAAGGAACGTTATCGGGAGAGTTTATTGTAACGAAAGATTATAACTTTAAAAAGCATACAGTAAGAACGGTGCAACAGAGTAGTTTTTTTCTTGATAGGTTCGGGCGGAACGAGATGGAAGAGCTTGACGGCGGACCGTTGTTCGGACACGCGCTTGCTTATATTCTGAAATATTTGGAAAAGACAGGCGAGCGGATAACTTGCTCAAAAGGGTTGTATATGTATTTCTATACCGACGTGCAAGGAGACGATGTAGTTTGTAAGTTAAGTAATGATGAACACGACAACAAACTTGTACTTTCAGACAAATTCACTTGTTGGGATGAAGGGTGCAAGGTAGGAACTGTGTCCGCCCAGACAATAGCCGCCCTACGGAAAGCGAATTGACGAAGCAACATAAAAACAAACAAATTGAGCGAGGCGGCAGCAGCGGGGAATTGCAAGCGGTTTAGCGGCAAACCCCGCTCCGCCGCTCTTTGTTCATTTTATTTGTGTGACAAAACAAGTTCCGGGGGGGTGGCTCGGCGGCGGCGTCAGCCGCCGCCGCTTGTATCAAGACAAGCGACCGTAAATCTGCCATCTGTGAATTTTTAACATAATTAAATTTTTATAAATATAAAACGAAATTATTTAAGGTGCTCTTATATTTATTGTTTTTAAATTTTTATATTGGTATTGACAAAATTGGAAAAATGCGGTAAAATATGACTATCATAAAATTAATTTTAGAGAAGGAAAAAAAATAGAAGTTTAAGGGATTTTATAAAATTTTGTGAAATAAATAAGGAGGTTACTCCGATGTATAATATTGTAATTAAGCGCAAATGAAAGAGAAGAGGTATCTTTGCGCTTTTTTTGTTTAAATTTGGAGGTTTTAAAGGTCATTATGAAAAAGAAATATGGTATGGAAGTATATGAATATAGTAAAGACAGATATAAATTCTTAATTATAGCACCCATAGTTACTGCTATAGGTTCAATTATATTTATGATTATAAAACCCGATCTGTGGTATGCAGGATTGGTTATTTTAGGCTTATCTGTTTTTGGAATAATTATATGTCTTTTAATATTAAGATATTTAAATAAAAAAATAGAAAAATTAGAGAAGGAAAAGAATTTGCATAAAGAGTAAACTGAATTAAATTATTAAAAAATTAGAATTAATAAATATAAAGGAGGATTAAATGATGAAAACATATAAAAAATGTAATAGCGTAATTTTTACGGCAGTTGTGGTTTTACTTATAATGATATTATCCTGTTGTGGGGTGCTTGTTAATTTAACCTATGCTTTTGCAGAAACAAAACAAACTAATATAGTGTCTAATGATGAAATTTCTTTAGATTCGGATATTATTAACGGAAGTGATTTGACTATACGTGATTATTCAGAATTTTTGCATGCAACTAAAGCCGCAGTAAGAAGCAAAATTCATGGTCTCGGAGTCGAATTGTGTAATCTTACTGAGGACGATCCGATTGTATATATTATTAATAAAAATAGATTTTTTGAAGTCGGACAAGTCTTAGAAATGGGCGATGAGTATGGTTATTTTATCAAAACGACTCAAACCGAACAAGGAAATTATTTATCGACAGTTTTGGTGTTCGATATAACAACAAATACTGATTTGCATAATACGCAAGGGCAAATAATAGTTGAGGTTAGCCCTATATTCCAATATAAATATGTAGGTTTAACGAATGATGCAACATTTGAATTGTTTCATAATGAAAAACTCTATTATAACGTATTAGATGATTTGCGCGTTGTAGCTTATCCGTCTGCAATTTCATCATATGAAGTGGAATATGAAAATACTGAGGAATACTATATAAAAGACATTTCGTTCGGCACATCTTTATTCAATGCGCAAACTCTTAATTGTGGAGATGTTGGCTATGACCCCTATAATGATTATGGTTCTTATTTTACGGGTTTTGATTATTCGTATCAGGGTAAATACCGTGAATATGGAGAATTTGATGATGGGGAGTTAGATTCGCTTATTACTGACACTTGTATGTGGGCACTTGGTTGGTTTGAAGCTGTACCTGCCTTAGGAAATGTAATTGCGGTTGCGGGACAATTATATTCTATCGTTTCATTAGGGATAGATTGGATTGATTACGGTGTTGATAAATATAATAGCACTATTGCTGAATTTAAAACAATAGATAAAAAAATTACGGCCACATGTTTTTATCAAAATAGAGATGACCAATTAAAATATAATAAAGATAAGAATAATAATCCATATTTGGTTAAAAATGCGCTTATTGCTGTTGATACCGGTGATGAAAAAAGTATATGGTATGGTGTAGGCGATAATGTAACCGGTTATTTTAATATCGGGCATTCGGCTCTTGATGGGCGAACGCCAAATTATACTTGTTTTACAAATCAATTAGCTTTACAGATAGTAAGTACTGACGGCGATACCGTAGTGGCTGCAGGAGATACGATTATTCAAGATTATTTGCGTGAAACTGAGACTAAAGAATTAGAATTTTTGGACTCAGGAGAAGTTTATATGCTTTCAGACGGGCAAGACCATTTTATTTATAAGGATATTTTGTATGAAAGCGATTATAATGTTCAAATTAATTTGTCTAATGAAGCTACTGTTACGGTTAACGGAGAAAGTAAGTTTGGAAGAAATTTAATTTTTAATGTTCATGCCGAACAGCACGATGATATTAAAATTGATTTGTCTGAAAATGCTGTGGGATTACAGGGAGAAATTCATATTGATTTAAATAAATCGACATTAATTAATTCAATATCAGCAAATGGGAAATATATGTTAAAAGCCAATTTGGTTGGTGTTAAGGAATTAAAAACCAATAATTCTGATTTAATTATTGAAGAAATTTTTATTAATGAAAATAATGAATTTGTTCCATATAAGAGTTTTGTTCCGTTTAAAGCAGGATCTTCTATAACATATCCTTTTGACAGTAATCAAGAGTATTATATTGTAATACGAAATAATAGTTCAAAAGATATAAATAATATTGAGTTGCAAGTAAATGAAATTAAAACTTTTGTCCCAGAGACAAGTGTAGTTGTAAATGACGATGTGCAAGCAATGTCTTTTAGAAATACATTCAACATTGAAATGAGTTTTCAATTGATTTTATCTCAAGAGCGAGGGCAAAATACAATTACGGTCTTTGATTCTAGTGGGCGGTCCATTGGTTACAATACAGTAATGGCTTCTGGGGATATTAAATTTTCATTTGGGTTACAGGCTGGTGATATATGTTACATATTTTTTAATCTTTCCGAATCGGTAATGATAGAAGTTTTACCAGATGAAAATTATATAAAGTGGGAAATTGATGGAACAATTTACAACGTGGATTATAAAATATCTTTGCCGCGAGGGGCAGAATATGACGTACGTTTATTGTATGTCAAAGATAATAATAGTGCGGTAATAACAACATCGTACAATATAGATAATCGGTCAGATTATTTTAGTTTCAACAATAATGTTTTAACTCTTACTTATAATGTTCCATATGAATATGTAATTACGATAGTTCCTATATTATATCCTGATTCTACTTTGCGTATTATACCTATAGAAGGTAGGGAAGATATTGGTTATGAAATAACTTTCAATAAAGAAGGCGGAAGTGGTGGCACAGATTGTGTTTATGCTAACTATAATTGTAAAATGCCGAGTGCCGTAAAACCTTCTAGAACAGGCTATAATTTTGGTGGCTATTATATAGGGCAGAAGGGAACAGGTACACAATATTATGATTCAAATATGCTTAGCGTTACTGTGTGGGATAAAGAAGAAGCTGTAACACTTTACGCTTATTGGCTTCCTATACGTTATACTATTACATATAGAGGAGTTGAAGGCACTTCTAATAATAATCCTAGTAGTTATACAGTAGAAGACACTATTTATCTTGTGCCCCCTACAAAGACTGGATATACAGCAACATTGGACCGAACAGTAATTTATAAGGGTACTACAGGTAATTTGACAATAAGTGTTACTTGGACACCAATTTCTTATAGAGTTTTAATTCATCATGCGATTTACGATACATGGATGCCTGCGGATGATCCGGCAGGGTCTGCAAGCTATTGGTTTGAATTAAAATATAATGAATCAAAAACAATTACTGCTAAAACATTAGGTTATCGTAAATTTAAATTCTGGGTATATTATCCAACCGTAGTATCTGGAACTCATTTTGATCATACCACTTTCCCTATATATTCTTACGATGAAACAATAACAATAAAAAATCTTTCAAAAACAAATGGATATGATTATGATGTTGTAGCTTGTTATGATAAGGTAGAAAGTTGTGTGGCCGAAGGTACATTAATAACATTGGCAGATGGTACACAAAAAGCAGTTGAAAAATTAAGTGGCAATGAACAGTTGCTTGTTTGGAATTTACAAACAGGAAAGTTTGATACTGCTCCTATTCTATTTATAGATAAAGATGCGGTTAATAATTATAAAGTAATAAAACTTAATTTTTCTGATGGTACTACGGTAGATATTATTAGCGAACATGCTTTTTGGGATTTTGATTTAAATAAATATATTTTTTTACGCGAGGATGCTGAAAAATATATAGGTCATTGGTTTAATAAGCAGATAATTGATGATGGGGAATTAGCATATACAAAAGTTCAACTTGTTAATGTGCGCATTGAAGAGCGGTACACTACTGCGTGGAGTCCTGTTACATATGGACATTTATGTTATTATGTTAATGGCTTGCTTTCAATGCCGGGAGCAACGGAAAGTTTTATCAACATTTTCAGTGTGGATGATGAAACTTTATCATATAAACAAGACGAGTTTGTAAATGATATTGAGACCTATGGATTATTTACTTATGATGAATTTTATCAATTAATACCTGTTTCAGAAGATGTCTTTAATGCTTTTAATGGTCAATATTTGAAAGTCGCAATAGGCAAGGGTATTACAAATTTAAAAATTCTAAGTACATTATTTGAACGGTATCAAGAAAACCTGAATATGATTTAATTGTTTAGTACCAAAATGATAGGGAGCGTTTTTAACGCTCCCTATCATTTTGGTTTATTTAATTAAGTTTTAAAATCAGTTCTTTGTACTATAAGCACTTTTAAAGTGTGAAGGTAATGTCCACAACGCCAACCATACGTGCCGTCAGGATCTTTGGAAATGTTGTGAGCTACTATATACGGGCAATAGCCTTCTCGTATCAAGACAAGCGAATCTGTTTTTTAACATTTTATGCCTTTTAAAAGTGCTTTATTTATTTAGATTAGCTTCTGAAAAGGTCAGTACTGCGTCAACGATATCTTGGTTGAACATTAAGGTAGGCTGCATAATTTGGCGTTGATTATACGGCAACGGTGAAAGCTCACCATTGGCAATAGCAAGAATTGCAATACGCAACTCGTTACCACGCATAGCGTTAAAATGTGCAATTCCAACATTGCGGGCAATTTGTTTTAAAGGAAAATTTTGTAATTTGTTAAGTCGTTTTTCAATATCGTCTATAGAGTTGAAATTCATTTAATTATCTCTTTTGTTAATCTTAGTTCTTCTACTTGTTTGGTGTTTTCTTCCCATTGTAACATTTTTAATTCAAAAAGTTTATCATTGTCTTTATTCATAAATTGAAAACAAGAAAGCAAGGCGAGTTTATAATCAAGAGTATTTGTATTACTATTTTTTAAACAGAAGTGTCCTTTTCGCTTTTTAATTAAACGCATTATTATAGGCGGTATTACTGGTAAATTTTTAACATAACGGTCTATTCTTCCGCCTTGCCGAAGCCTTTTTTGTTTAATAGCAATGATGAACTTACTTACTGTTTGATAATACGTTTGCCTTGTTTTTGCATCAAGAATATCTGGAATAGCAGTAAAAAGGTCAGGCGTAACTGTCGTCTTAATTATTTCTTCAAAAAGTGGGTATAAGTTTTTTAAGTATTCATACCATCCAAATTATAGTGAAGTATATCGTTGTCATCATTTTCTTCTTCATATGTTTTATGTATGGGAATTTTAGCTAATAAGTAGTCTGTTCTTTCTTTATAAAGGTCAAAACAACGTTCACCAAGATCTCTTTCTGTAACATAACCGTTATTTATGTTATGCCCGTTTAAAAATAAATCATCTAAAAACCTATCTATGTTAATCAACCCCAAATTTTCAAGATATTGTTTAATTGGGACTTTTTCGTTTTCTTTAATGTGTCCGAATATAGTGTTTTCATTTGTGTATAGGTTAATTAAAATATTTGCGTCTAAACTTAAAAACGCTTTAATAATATCTTCTTTTGTATATTCTTTTTGAGCCGTTAGCGTATTCATAGTTTTACTCCTAATGTGGTTTGTTGATATTAGTATAGCGGTTATTTGGGCATATGGGCAAGTTTTTTTAATGGCAATTATTGTCGAAATATAAGAACGCTTGTCGAATTGCTTAAACAACGGGCATATGTTGCTCAAATATATAGTTTAACTAAATAAGCCGTTTTACTACAATATAACTGATATAGCAATCACAAGTAAGTGCTATATTGGAGAGTATGTAATGAATGATATTGTAGCAAGAATCTATGAGTTGATTTCGCAAAGCGGTATGAGCAAGTCAAGTTTTGCGGATAAAATCGGCGTGTCAAGAAATACAGTGCAAAATTGGAAGAAACTAAACTCTTTACCGCCGTTAAACGTAATTTTAAAGATTTGCGAATTATTTAATATCACAGTGGAACAATTCTTTTGTGGTGTTGGACGGCTTGACGGAAAGAATAAAGAAGAAATATTTTTAGATAATTGGCGTATGCTTAATAATAGCGAAAAGTTGGCAATAAAAAGTTGTATAGAAGCGTTCAAAGTCAATAAGGCGGTGAAAAATGATTAACGTAACCGAAAGAATAAATGAACTTATGGACTTGAAAGGTTGGACGCCTTATGAATTGTCAAATCAAACGGGTATTTCTACTAACGCTATTTACGATTGGTTTAAAATCGGAGCAGTTCCTACGCTTCAAAATATAATAAAGATATGCGACGCAATGGAAATAACGCTTGAACAGTTTTTCTGCGGCGGCAACTATAAATACACTGATGAAGAAAATGCTATACTCAAAGATTGGTTTTCGCTTTCTGATTTAGAAAAGTCTACAATATTGAATTTGATGGAAACATTCACGGTTTTGAAAACCAGCAAATAATGTAAACGTATCAAGGCATAAAAAAGCCCCGAATCCGTAAGGAATCAGGGCTTTTTGTTATTTGTTTGTTGTTATTTTGAGTATTTTAGAATTAGCTTTTCGTATTTAAAATAAGCGTTTTCAAGATGGTTAAAGTAATGTCCAAACGTCCACGAATATTTGCTGTCTGGGTATTGCTTTATGTTTATCGTAACCACATAAGGACAGTATGTTTTCCGTCGCAGTAGTGCTACGTTGCCGTTAGGGGTTTTGTAAAAACATAATACATAATATTCAATTTTACCGTTAATAAATTTGTCGCCTTGTTTTAAGTTCATTTGTATAACTCCTTTAATTAAGATTTTGGTACTTGTAAAAGCGGCGATATTGAAAGATAAAAGCGGGTGTTTTCCAAACGCTCCAAAGCTCACGACTGAAAACGTCTTGGTGTTTTATTATTGCCGGAACGCCTGCAAGAGCTAATTGCAAATAAGTCATATGAACGCAACGAATATCTATATCGCCTGCATCTATAAAGCAATCACGAGCATAGTTTATGTTGTAATTGTTTTTGAGAACGTCAAGCGCAGCAATTAGCAATCCGCCACCGCCGCAACAACAATCTTTTACGGTTAGTATTTCGTTTCGTTTTATATTATCATCCGTAACGGTCATTTTTGCCATTAGCTTTGAAACGTGATAAGGCGTAAAAAACTGTCCTGCCTTTTTATTGCCTTGATTGCATTTCATAAACAGTTCGCCCAAATAGTCGTTGAAAGTGCCGTTATCATAAACAACAGATGAGCAGAGACAAAATATTTTGGTGAATATGTCAACAATAAGTTGCTGTTCGGCGGGCTGGTATGTTTTGATAATTTCTAAATAGCGTTTTTCCCGTTCGTCATATTTAGTAAAGTCAACGCGGTTTGAGATAGCCAAAGCTCCGCACTCAAATACGTCTGAAATGAGCTTGCTTTTATTTACTCGATATGTAGAGCTGTCTATCATTTTCATTATTTCATTTACGGTGGGTATAGGATAAGGACAAATATTGCCCGTATATTTTATCGCGCGGGTAATAGTTTGTTCCTGTTCGGGAATATATTTCATATTGGGAAATTTAAGTGTAAAATCAAAGGTGAAAGGCGGCATTGTTTAACTCCTTATAGAATACGATTTGCCTTTTACTGTTACGGTATTGCCGTTTAATATCGGCTGTCCTTTATTGCAAGCACGCAAAATCAAGTAGCCGTTATCTGGCGGTGCTTTGGGAATATTGCCGTAATCAAAGCGTCCTTCGGCTCGGGCTTTGACGACTTTAATTCCTTTGTCAATCAGATAGGAAGAAAAGTCATAAAGCTCGTTAAACTTGCCGAAAGAATCAATGATAAAGCAAACGTCCGCTTGGGGGTAATAACCTGTAATTCTGAAATAGTTATTCACATTCGTTAACTCCTTTTATATTTTTTGAAATAGAAAGTTGTTTCAAGTCCCTGTAAGGGGTATGTTCTTCTACGGTATAAGGCGCAAAATCGTCCGTAAGCACGGCAACGCATTTGTAGCCTTCTACTTCGATGACGATAAAATCTTCTTCGTTTGTGCTTCCGTAAAATCCTTTTAGATATTCTTTTGCAAACTTGGCATTTGTTGCAAGTTTAGGACAGTCGTCTATAAATTGGTTGAATTTTATAATTTCGTCTATATAATTTTTCATTTTAATCTCCTTATGCGACTTGTGCTGTTTTAATTATTTTGTTGAGTTGTCTGTTAGCGTAAGGCAGCCATTTATTATAAACAAACTGTTTTACGCTCTCGGCAGGCGGCAAATCGTTATCGCCGTAGCATTGTAGTATCTTTTTGCTTTCAAGAGAATATTCGACAGTTACGAAAGGCTCGTCGGGGTTGGTAATGTTGCGTATAAAGAAAATAAGCGACTCTTCCCGTATAAAACGCCAGTCGTAATTCATACGTCCAACGCAATGGTGGAGAACGTCGCCTTCTTTTATTAGTTCGGTAGGGCTTTTCGCAATTATTACAATATAATCGTCTTTCAAATTTCTTTGAAGTGGTAAATATTTCTCTGCGATAGTTTTAAATTTTTCGTATAGCAGTTTGCGTTCTTCTGCGTCTTTCAACGCTTTCGCCGTTGAGTATTCGTCTATCCGTATATCGTGCCAATATTTAAAGTCGTGCGGATAACGGTTTTTAGGTATGCTCATATCTATGCCAAGATATGTACAAGCCTTGAAATAATCGTTATATGAGGTTACGCCTGTTTGCTGTATGGAAACATAATTTATTAGTTTATCTAACTCGTCTTTGAACTCTTGTTGCAAAGTGGATAAACGGTTATGTCGTTTCAGTATTATTACCGCTTCTGCGCGAGCTTGTAGTACATTAAGTTGTTTGCCCGTTTTGTATGCGCAAATAATAACGTTTACGTAATACGGATTTTTTGACAACGCTTTTTTATTTGCTATTAGCCATTTGCAAAACGCTTTATCTTTTCCCGTAAGCTCTAAAATCATTTTGGAACGAGTAAATTTTCCAAGTCCCGATTTAATCAGATATTCTGCTTGTGGATATTTGATATATGTGCGAATATATGTTATGGGGCAGATGGGATTAAGAATATCGACAGCCGAGTACGGAAAGAGTTTTAAGGCAAAATCAAGATTTATAACTTCTGCATACGGATTATAATATTTGAAACCTGCCTGATACCATATACCGTTATTATAAAAAGGGCGTAGTCCATAACGGTATTTAATTCCTTCGTCGTACCAACCGACGCGGTAAGCGTAAGTTCCGAGATAACAGTATTCCAAATCACGAACAAGGCATTCATCTGAATATAACCCGTGAACTGCGACTTGCTTAATAAGTTGCTCTTTTTTGTTTTTGTCGCGCATAGCGACGGTTATCTTCACAAGTTCTTTTTTTATCGTGGTAAGATAAGCGTAAAACCGTAAGCCCTTTTGTTTGGGGCAATGTATTTTGTCTAACTCGCGGATGCGCTTTTCTATATATTTAGGTATAGGTTTTATATCTTTTGCTTTTATCATTTTTAACTCCTTATGCTAATGTAATTTGTCCGTCTAAAAGGTCTGATATTATGCAAACGGTTTCGCTGTCAAAAGCCTTTGCCGCTTCTGCGTTAAGTATTTCGACACAATCATCGTTGTCAACTTCAACGCCTTCGGTAATTTTTGAAACGGTAGGAAGTTCGTCCGCGCTTTCGTCAATGTAGTCGTCAAATTCTTGCGTTTTTTCTTCTGGTAGCTCTTCGGGGTCGTCGTACTCGTCAACATTTTTAAATTCAAGTACTTCTTCTAATTTCTCTGCAAGAATTACTTTGTACCCACGCTCTATGATTTTGTTTATGTAGTTAAATACGGCGTGTTCAGGTATGCCGACCATAGGTATGCGTTCATCAAGTCCTAAATCTCTGCTTGTTATGGTTAAATCTAATTCGGTTGCGAAAGAAGTGGCGTGGTCATTAAAGGCTTCGTAGAAATCACCTAACCGTAATAAAACTAAATAGCCTGTGTATTTTTCTGCTATTTTTAAGTATGTTGAATAAAAAGGCGACGGTTGTTTTTGCGGTTTATCGGCAGATATTACGGGGGCAATTAGTTTTTCCGTTTTTGTCGTAATTTGTGGTTGGGGTGGTAATATACTTGAATTATTGTTGTTTTCGGCAGAATCTTCCGTAAGCATATCAAAGATATTAAGTTGTGGTTTAGATTTTGGTTTAATTTCCGTTTTTGGCGTGGTAATAGGTTTAGCGGGAGTGGAAGCTTTGTAAGTGCTTCCATCTTCGTTATACAGTGTGCCGATAATATCATCTTCTTCAAAGTAGTGAATTAACCAACCGAATACGGTATTGTCATCAATAAATGCTCCTGTTTCGCCTTTTGCAGCTTGCTTTTTTGCTTCCGTTGTGGCGTATTCAATAAAACCAGCAAGCGTTTTTTTATTCAAAAGCCGTTTCTTGTCTTTTTTAATATGCACGCCGTTGTTGATTTTATCGGCAAGCATTTCACTTGCGTTTTGTTCTAAAAACGTTTTCAGCCGTTGCTGGGTTTCGCTTTTGGTTTCAAGGTTCAATGTAACCATATTTTAAACTCCTTATATTTTTTTAATTTTTTGTAATATGAAAAAAGCCGTTCATTTCAGAACGGGCAATCACGCCATATACGTTTGTATTCGGCATAGGTTTTTATCGGAACAATTATCCAAGTAACGCCAAGTAAAGTTTTATCCGGCGGGGAGTGGGTTTCATACCAGCGTATATGAAATTCGGCAAGGTCAAAAGAGTTTAGTATTAAATAAATTTTTAGCTTTTCTTTACCTTGCTTTTTATAGCATAGCTTATAACCGTAATCTTTCATAGGCAGTATACCTTTTGTGCAAAGTGCGGTAAGCCCGAATAAAGATTGTTTTTCATTATCGTTGTATGCAGTTTTCTGTCGTTCGCAAAATAATAACTATTTGCAAGTTCATATCCTTTTCGGGTAAGTCGTTTCAGTTCGTATCTGTCTGAACCGTCGTGGTGGCTTCCTTCGATTATAAAATGTCCGTTGCGGTCTATTATTTTAAAATCGTCCAAATGTTGCATAACACTTATTAGCTCTTCAAATGTATTTATAAATTTGCCAGCTTCCATTTTGCCGTGCCACGTTCCGCAAGTTCCCGTTAATAGAAAGTAGTCGCTTTTGAAAAGTATTTCAAGCTCGAATTTTATATTTTCCCAACATATACTGTCTTGCTGGTCGATTTCAATTAGTACTTTGTAATCGGGAATATCTTGTGGAGTGTTCCATTTTTCTTCTTTGGAGTATTCATCAAAAAGGTATTGACGTGCATCGTTTTCTTTTTCTTTGCTATAATAGCTGTCGTATAAAATAGTTTCTTTGGCTTTCATAAATTACTCCTTAATTGTAGCTTTTAAGATATTTCTTTTCGGCTTTATTTAAGCCGTGCAATAACCGTTTATCTGTATTGACCTGTTCTGCGGTTAAATTAAGAGCGTCAAGGGTTTCTTCCAAATCGTAAGTAATACAGTATTCGTGGTTTGCAAGTTCGTAGTAGAACATATCGAATATAAAACCGTCGCCCGTTTTGTCTGCGGCTATGGCATCTTGCAATTCTTTTTTATGTCTTTCAAACATATTAAAAAAGGCGTCCTTATCGCTTTTGCGGATAAAGCAGCCTGCGCCTATGGATATGATTTTGTCAAAGTCTTTTTCGGTCAATCCCCAGCCGTGCATCATTTTTTTGAATTGCTCATCGCTAAAAGCTGCACCGAGCGGGAACGCGTTAAGTTCTTTTTGCTGTTTTTCTTTTAATTGTCTGTAAGTGTTCATATATTTTACTCCTTAAATTGTTAAATAAAATTCGTTTAAAATTTCATATATGTTCTTATTGCGAACTTTTTTCCAATGTTTGGCAACATAATCGCATAGATGTCCGAGCGGTGTAGGGTTATCGTCAGAAAAGTAAAGCTCTTTAACTAACGCAATATATTCATTTAATGTTTTAAAGCTGTATTTACTGTCAAAGTCATTACTTATGCCGTAATCGAAAATCATTGTTTCTATACCCGTTTCAAATTTGTAGATATTATTATTGTAATTAACGTAAAAATGTATTTCTTTCATCTTTTAATCTCCTATAATTTCTTATTTTTTTGTGTTTCAAGTTGTATTGTTTCATTGTATTACCCCGTAAATGTCATCAGCGTAATAAGAGCAGGTAAAGCCGTTAAAAATAGCCGTGCAGAAAATATCTTTATACCGCACGACGTAATATTTTTGGTTGCCTTTTTGCCGTTCTTCCAAAACGGTTATTTCGTCCTTTGCACCGTCCAAAGAATTGATATGCGCCATAGCTTTGAAAGACTTACTGTCGCAAAAATATTCAAGGTCTGAAATGTCCTTTAAAGGTGTGGGCGTTTCAAGCGTTCCCATAGAATAATCGTAACTGTAATATTCCGCATAAGCGCAGGAGTTCAGCTCGTTGGTTAAATGCGTGGCAACAATTAAATTATCGTCTTCGATTTTAGACTTTATAAACTCTTTTAGCGTATCGTAAGTAGTTATATCGTTGTGTGTTTGCATAAGTTCTTCAATTGCGGTATTGAAGCCTTTTTGGTAGAGTTCTAAAATTGTCATTGTTTTTTACCGTCCTTATATTTATTGAATTGGGTTTCTTGGTTTAAAAGTTCGTTTATTTCGAGCATAAGCTGTTTTTTGGTTTTGCCTATGCAAGCAAGCGTAAGCATATTTGTATTGCCGTCCATACATTTTAAAAACAGGTATTCTAACAGTTCTGCAATGTCTTTATCTTCGTTTCCGTTAGTTCGGTTAATGCAATAGATAGCAGTAAGTAAGGGTTTAAGTTCTTTTGTGTTTTTCATTTTAATCACTCCTTTTAGCCGTGTGTCGGTTCACCTTTATGTGGATTTCTTGCGTTAGAAATAAATACATCCATATATCATTGGTAAATGTTTATGGTGTATTTTGCCGTGTTTATCAATATAAAAGTTTTTCATACTCCAACGCTGTAATTCATTAAAAAACGGATAATCTACAACTAAATCTTGTCCTATAAGCTCTATAAATTCTTCCTTTTTCATTTTCTTTTACTCCTTAAATAATTTTGAACCAGATAAAATATGTAACACATATTTCACGTGTTTCTGTGCCTACTTTGTCTGTTTTTGAAGCGTTCATAACGTCAAACTCCACTGTGTGAAATTCGTAATGCGTTGTTGAGTATTCACCTTCGGTTATCGGACGTTTGATGCAATCTTCAAAAACTCGAATATAAGCATTACCTTTGTTGCTTATGCTTGGTATATATAAATTTTTATCATCTATATAACCAACCCCCGATACCTTACTTTGACTTCTTCCAGCCTTTGAAACCGAAAAAACCACTTTGTTCATTTTTTAAAACTCCTTTCGTTTTTTTTGTCTTACGACGGGGCAGCCGTAAACGGAAAGCCATTGTCTTTTTGTTCTAAAAATGAAAATGCTCTGTTGCAAGGGCTACGTCAGTAGTGCATTTTACCCTTGCAACAGAGTGGGTTTTCGTTTAGGCTACAGCCCCCGAAAGAAAAAATGTAGGCGTAATATTCATTAGAAAATGAACTTCCCCCAACAGTTTTAAAGGCCGGTGTTGCCTTTGTAACTATCGGGGGAAAGGTTAGATAGATTAAGTTTTAATTTTATAATGAGCTAAGTTTTTTTTGTTTGCTTATTTTTTAAAAGATGAACATAATTTTAATCATTTTGTTTCCCATCTATTCGATATTTAATCAAAGATTGTACTCGTTCGGATAAGCACTTCGAATCTTTATTCTTTTCTTTTAAAGATAAAAGGTAGTTTCTTAATGCTTCTTTTTGGTCAGGCATTTTGTTAACTATAAAATAGCACATTGAATGACAAAAGTCCCACAAGTTGTAATTAATGTCTTTAGATAAATCAGGAATATAGAAATTATTTTTCACAATTAAGTCGGACAACGCTTTTGGAACATTCAAATTATTTTGTTCTAAAACATGTTCTAGCCGTGCTAATTGATTGCTGAAATTATTTAAATTTGCGACAGTATTCTTCAAATAATCAATACACCAATTTTCAAGACGCTGTTTATTTTTGGTTTTAAAAAGGTTGTAAAATTGATTTATTGTAGTATTTTTATTATCAATTAAATACTCATGATTTAAAAAAGCATTTATAATATTTTTATTTGTTTTGTTTTCAGATAGTTCCAATATTCGGTTAATAACATTAGTTAAAATTTCATTGGTAAAATACCAAGGGCAACATTCTAACCAGCTTATTATTTCCTTTATTATTTCGGCATCAGGAATTTGTAAATTTTTATCGTTTAGCAATTTAATTTTATTTTCAATATATTTTACTTTATTTTCATCAGATAAGTAAAATATTTTATCTTCATTAAACAAGTTGTTATTTACAACTTTCTTATCAATTGGGTTGCTATCCAGATAAACAAAAAGTCTGTATAAGGAATTGATCATCTTGCTATCGAGGAATATGGAGTATTCTGCTATATATCTGCTAATTGCGGTTACTACAAATTCATCTGAAAGTTGTTTTTCCAACTCCATATGTGCGTGTATTGAAAAATAAGAATCATTATTTTTTAAATCTTCATTTAGTTTTTCCTTATATTTTTCAGATGGTATTTTAGAAAAAAATTCAGCAACAATACTTGCGCAAACAAATAATAAGTCTTCTGTATCTACTTTTATATTATTAGATTTTAAAAATTCACTTGCTTCATTAAAAAATATGCTTATTTTATAAGCCGTTCTAAGATTATTATCAATTAAATCTAATGTCTCATTTTTTAAAAATTTATAATTATCACCAAAAAATTCTTGAATGACAGCAGTATCACATTCTTCAATATTGATGCTTCTATCGAATACTTTTTCTTTAAAGGTATTAAAAGTATTTTTGTTTTCGCCTTTTATTTCTTCTTCATTACAAAGGACGATAATTTTAATATTTTCCGAACGCAGACGATTAAAATAGCCTAATATTTCTTCCATTTTAATTGAAGAATTGTTTGCTATACGTTCCAAATCATCGAATATAACTAAACATGCTTTTTCATTTACTTTAATAGATTTATTAATTTGGTTTGCTGTAATATCGCTAGCAATTTTTGCACTATCTATTCCTGTTTCAAAACCAATAGTAGCAGTAAGGTTTAATGCCAGTGGTACATAACTTAACGCTTTTAATCCTCTAATTTTATGTGGATGAAATTTTGCATATAGTTGCTGGTGTAAAGTATCAACATCAGGACAACCAAAAAGAGAACAATAATGTGCTTTAATATTCTTATTTGATCCTATATTCTTTAAAAATTGCGTTATAGTATAAGTTTTTCCAATTCCCCATTTGCCGTTTATAAGTAACGATTTAATTTCATTGTTAGAAATATATCCAGTTAAGTAGTTATTTAATTCAGATATTTTCATAATTTATTCCTCTAAATTATAAATAAACATATTACTTATAATTAAACCAGTAGAAAAGGCATAAATACGCAATATTAAAAATGCCACGACTGTTTAAAGGCTGGTGTTACCTTTGTAACTATCTGGGGAAAGGTTAGATAAATTTAGTTTTAAAGTGGCACTTTTGCAAAATTATTGCAAATATTGTGTTTAAGATATTGACTTTTGACGTATAATATACTAAAATAGAAGCACTTAGGAGGCAACAATGTTAGTTAATTTTAGATTTAAAAACAACCGTTCATTTTATAGTGAAACCAACTTAAGTATGATGGCAACCACTGATACTGAATTAAAAGGTACAAATACTTTTAAAGTTGATGAAAGTTTAATGCTGAAAGGCGATAACGAATTTATAAAATCAGCCGTTGTTTTCGGTGGTAACGCTTCCGGTAAGTCTAATATTTTAAAAGCGCTTGCCTATATGAAAAACGTATTGCAACTGTCTGCATCGCAATTTCCTATCGTTGCGGGGAATGAGAAGTTTGCGTTTTATACGGATAGTCTGAATGAGGAAAGTCTTTTTGAAGTAGAAATAATTCAAAACGGAACTTATTATAAATACGGTTTTGCCTTGTCTCAAGGTAAAGTAAAATCCGAATGGTTAGACCGCAGAAAAGAACGGCTTACTAATGTTTTTAAACGCAGTGAAGATGAATTGGAAATTGCCGGTCTTTCTAAACAGGCGACCAATCTTATAAACGTTGCTCCGCATACTTTGTTTTTATCCGTCGGCGCAAATTTTAAGTTAGATATAGCGGCTTCTTTAAAAGACGTTATGACTTGGTTTCAGAACCTTTTAATTGTGTTTGAGAATAATGCTAATACGTTAGATATTTATACTACCGCTAATGGCAAGTACCGTGAACAAGCATTAAGGATTTTACAGTTAGCGGATATTGGTATCAAAAACATAAAGGTAAAGAAAGATAAAGTTGCTAATATGGATGATATTAATGACGTGCTTCGGTTTAATGCACAGTTGCAAATAAATCCTGCCGCACTCGGACAGTTAAAACAGGAAGAAGCAAATCTGTACAGTATTGATTTGGAAACTTTCTTTGACGTTTTCGATAAGCAAGGAAAGGTTAAAGGGCAAAGGGATGTTTTGCTTTATAAAAATGCAGGTTTTAATTCGGAGGGGACAGTAAGACTTCTGTGTTATCTCGGTTTTATTCTTGCGGCACTTGATAAAGGCAGAGTAATTTTAATCGATGAAATTGATTCAAGATTGCACTTCCTCGTTGCCGACTATATTATAAAATTATTTAACTCAATCGACACAAATCCGAATAATGCGCAGTTAATTTGTACAGCACATAATGTTATGCTTATGGACGAGGATTTGCGTCGTGACCAGATTTATTTCACAAGTAAAGATGAAATCGGAGAGAGTTCGTTGGTTGCTTTATCCGATTTTAAGAACGTAAGAAAAACTGATTTGTTCAGCAAAAAATATTTGGCAGGATTTTATGCCAAGTTGCCTGATATGACGGAATAAGCGAGGGTAACGTTATGGCAAGAATTTCAAATAAATATCAAGCGAGAAATAAATTCTATATCTTAACTAACGGTGAGCAAACAGAGAAAAATTATTTTGAGCTGTTGAAAGCAAAACACAGTATTTATGAAGTTAAAGTTGAATTTGTCAATGCCGATCCGTTAGGATTAGTGGAATATGCTATTAGGAACTTTAAAGATGCAAACCAAGTATGGTGTGTGTTTGACGTAGACAATAGCCATAAAGATAACAGATTTGTGCCGGCATTAAAGAAAGCAGAAGATAACGGTATAAAAATCGCTTATTCAAATATGGCGTTTGAAGTATGGCTTATATCACATTTCGAAAGATGTGAGAAAGAATTGCAGACTAAAGATTATTCGACTGTTTTGAATAAATACTTTAAAGATAAGGGCGTTACATACAGTAAAAACGATAAAGAATTACTAAAGAAATATTTTATACCGTTATATAAAGATGCCGTACAAAATTCAAAGGTTGTTTATCAGACACGAGTGAAAAATTTCCGAGAAGTTTGTCCCAAAGACCGATTGCCGATATGGAATTGGAATTCGAGTACGGATGTTTTTAAATTAGTTGAAGCATTGAAATTAAGAGATTAGAGGATAAAATTATGACATTGAGACAAATTGAAAAGATAAAATACTTTTTAGAGAAGTTGAATGAGATAAGTAGTTTTTCGGCAATGAAAGAATACGCTGCAGAATTAAAAGGGTATTATTTAAATGAATTTGATTTACATTTAAAAGTTTATACGTTTAATACAACAAACTCTTATAATTGTGATTTGATAGCTCAAGATAAGGCAAAAATAAAAAATTTTTTAGAGCAAGTTCTTGACAAAGACGTAAATGCTGGGAAAACATACGAAATATTAACTCTCATTGACGAGGGTAAGGCACTGAGTGAAGATAAACAAAAAGCCGAAAGTTATGTGGCTAAAGTCTATCATTCATATTGTGGTGAGATTTCCTTTAATGAGGTTATAAAAGGCATAGCAACTCAACACGGTGTACCGGGACTCCAAGTATATAATGTTGACAATGCAATTTTAAACGGTGTTTTATCCAATCTTCATCAATATGCGGAAAAATTGTGCGTGGCATCAAAAGAAACTAATAATTCACAGCCCAACACAGTATTTATATTAAATAATACGGCAAATTCAAATTCATCATCTTCAGTTAATATTAATATTGAGCAGTTAGTAGAACAGGCTAAACAAGAAGCTGAAGATGCAGGTTTGCCAGATGAACAATTTAAAGCGCTAATGGCTAAACTAATTGAATTAGAAAAAATTGGCAAAAGCAAAGAAAGTAAAGGCAAACGTTGGCAGAAAGCCAAAGAAGTAATGAAATGGCTTGTTGAGCAAGGTATTCAAGTCGCAGGTATAGTTGTTCCGGTTGTAGCTGCTTGTATTAAATAGTCTTTTCTCTCTTGACTTTTCGAGATTTGAATATAATTAGAAGGATATTGGTATTTTTAAAATTATAATAATAGACTAATTTGCGACCAATGTTTCGACCTGTTTGCGACCAAATTTAAAAAGCACAACGTATAGTGTTG
>ERZ779626.414-NODE-414-length-25649-cov-32.615613_pt1 | contig 25649 bp, 27 predicted proteins | sample MGYA00514209_ERZ779626 | MGnify/ENA primary metagenome ERZ779626 (study PRJEB29562, sample SAMEA4376713) | mouse gut metagenome | isolation source: Cecum | study: EMG produced TPA metagenomics assembly of the A DSS colitis mouse model was used to assess the...
TTGATGGCTCTGCCCCTTTGAAAGGCCGGCAGGCGGAGTTATTCAAGTGCCAAGCCACTAGATCAGAACCCCGTAGGATTTCTTGTTCACGTGGCATCGCAACTCTTCACCTGCAACCAATGTCTGTAAGTCCCCCGCCGAGGCGGCGCGCCCTAGGCCGCCGGAAGGCGGCCGGGCCGGTCGTTCGGCCGTAGGCCGAATGACGGCCCCGGGGCGGCCCCGAGAGGGAGGTCTGGAACCTCCGGTTCCAGCGACTTTTTGGTTACTTTTTGTTCGCACAAAAAGTAACCGCAGGGCGTGATTGTGCAATGACCCCATCGAGGGGTCATGCACAATTAGATTCTGCCCGGCCACTCGATGTGGCCGTGCAGAATCCTGGGGCCGCGCAGGCCCCACAAGCTGTAGGGCTGCAACCCAGCCCCCCTAGTAGTCCGTCCCGCACCGCCTGTGTATCCCCCTATACACCGGCATGACCAACAAAACAAACGGCATGGTGAGGGCCGCCTCAATGGCCGCCGTCCTGGCCATCAGGGACAGGTCCCCGCCGCCGGAGAGAATCTCCGCCAGCATGCGGAAGCCGGCGGTCACCAGAAGACCACAGGCGGAGACCACCAGGGCACAGAGAAAGTTGGGGGAGATGAAATTCTCCGCGATGTAGGCGGAGACAATGGCTGTGACCGGAAAGGCCAGGGTGAAAAAGCCGGAGAAGGGGGCCGGCAGAAGCAGATCGCAGACCACCCCCAGGCACAGGCCAAACACCGGGCCGCGGCGGGGCCCCTCGTACATGGCCGCTACGGCGGGGAGAACCGGGTAGAGAAAGGGCAGGAGGTTCAGGACCCGGATGTGGTTGAGCAGCAGGGATTGCAGGGAAAAGAGGAGCAGGGTGGCCAGGGCGTAGACCAGCCACTTGAAGACGGTATAGCTCTTGGGCAGCATGGGTTTACCTCACTTAGTCCACAATGTCGAAGCTGGTGACCACAAAGACCTGGGTCAGAGCGGATAAGTCGGCCTGGGGCGCGATGACCGCATACTGGGCCAGGCCGTTCTCGCTGGCCCGGACCTCCTCCACAGAGCCGATGACCACCTGGGAGGGGTAGAAGCCCGCCAGGCCGGAGGTCACAATGAGATCCCCCGCCACCACGTCCGGCTCCGTGCCCAGGTAGGTGAGGGACAGGCGGCCCTCGCTCATGAGGGCGAAGCTGCCCTCGGCCATGGCCGTGCGGCCATTGCGGAAGATGAGCGCGCCGATGGAGGTCTCGCTGTCCAGAATGGTGCGGACCGTGGACCAGTTCAGCCCCGCCTCCGTCACTACACCCACCAGGGAGCCCGCCTCCGTCACCACGCAGTCCCCGGCCTCCACGCCGTGGGCGGCGCCCCGGTTGATGGTGAGCATGCTGGACCAGTTGGACACGTCCTGCACCAGAACACGGGCGGCCTCAAAATGAAGGTCCCGGCGCTGCTCCCGCAGGTCCGCCAGCTCCCGGAGGCGGGCGTTCTCGTCCCGGACCAGCTCCGCCTGGCGGACGGTGGACTCCATGTCGGCAATCTGGCGCTTGAGCGCCTCGTTCTCCGCCTTGAGGGCGTCAAATTCAGTGAGATAGTCCACCCAGCCCTGGACGGTCCGGGTGATGGAGGCGGAGGCGGCGCGGAAGGGGGAGGCGATGATCCCCGCCAGATCCGGCAGCACCGCGGAGGTGGCGGAGACGTAGGTCATCACGCTCATCAGCACCGCCACCGCCGCCGCGATGGCCAGCAGCAGAATGGGAAACTTGTTGACAGGACGCTTCACGCCTCAACCTCCCCGGAAAAGAGTTCCACGCCAAAGTCCGCCAGCATGCGGCCCAACAGGCACAGGGGCAGGCCCATGACGTTAAAGTAGTCCCCCTGGATGCCTGTGACAAAGAGAGCCGCCTTGCCCTGGACGCCGTAGGCCCCGGCCTTGTCCATGGGGTCCCCGGTGCGGATGTAGGACCACTTCTCCCCGTCCGTCAGGGGGCGGAAGGTGACGGCGGTGGTCTCCACGCGGGTCTCCAGGCGGGCCCCCCGGCAGAGGGTGAGGCCGGTGCGCACGTGGTGGGTCCGGCCGGAGAGGGAGGTGAGCATGCGGAAAGCCTCCTGCTCGCTGTGGGGCTTGCCCAGGCGGAGGCTGTCCAGAAAGACCATAGTGTCGGCAGCGATGATGAGGGCCTGGGGGTCGTCCGCCAGGAGGCGGGCGGCCTCCGCCTTCCTCCGGCAGATGGAGGAGACGATCTCCTCCGGAGACAGGGCGGGATCATAGGATTCGTCCGCCTGGGGCGCCAGGAGGGAGAAGTCCGTCACCCCGATCTGAGAGAGGAGCTGGCGGCGGCGGGGCGACTGGGAGGCAAGGATGATAGAGGACATAGGCGGTCCTTTCTTCGCGCCCTATGGGCGCGAGGGGTGAATTGTTCGATTCGACAGCCCCGGGGGCTACGCGCCCCCGGACCCTGCGGTTACTTTTTGTGCGAACAAAAAGTAACCAAAAAATCGCTGGAACCGGGGGTTCCAGACCTCCCTCTCGGGGCCGCCCTTTGGGCGCGCCGCCTCGGCGGGGGATTTACAGGGGATTAGATGAAATCTTTGATGGATTGGGTGCCACGTGAATGAGCAAATCCTTCGGGGTTCTGATCTAGGGGAATGGCAGTCGACCAACTCCGCCTGCCGGCCTTTTAAAGGGGTAGAGGCTGCAACGGGGGACGCACTATTGAAAGATTTGCGTAAATCTTCAAAAAGGATCCCGTACCTTTTCCTGCGGCGCATATCAGAGAGGCACCGCAGTCTGTTCCTCCAGGTATTGGCACTACCCTAAGAACACTCCCAAACAGAAGCAGAAGTCCAGAGAGGCGGCCAGCACCAATTTAGGCACCCCAGACCTAGCCTCGGGCGCAAAACAAATCAAACACATGAGGAATCCAAAACCTCCGGTTTTGGCAATTTTTTGGTTACTTTTTGTTTGCACAAAAAGTAACAGGGCGGCTTGTGGCCGCCGGGCCGGTCGGGCGGTCGAAGTCCGAATGACGGCCCCGGGGGCGCGACGGTTTATCTCCCGGTAGAACCAATTCCCCCTGCTCCTCGCGGCGTATCATCCAGCTCCTCAACAACCTCCACCTCGTGGCGGGTCACCGGCACAATCATCAGCTGGGCGATCCGGTCCGCAGGCCGGACAGTATAGGGCGTCTTGCTCAGATTGTGCAGACCTACGTGGAGAGGACCCCGGTAGTCGCTGTCTATCACGCCGATGCCGTTGGAGAGAGTGATCCCGTGGCGGATGCCCATGCTGCTGCGGATGGCCACAATGCCCACATGGTTCTCCTGGATGGACACCGCCAGACCCGTGGGCAGAAGAACCTGCCCGCCGCCGGGGATGGTCACCGGCCGGTCAATGCAGGCGTGGAGATCCAGGGCCGCCGCACCGGGCGTCGCGTAGTAGGGCATGGGAATCTCCCGCCCAATCATGGGCGAAAGTGGCTTGATCTGGAGTTTCATCGGATTTGTACCTCTACATAACGTATCTTCTGTCATTCATTATACGAAAAGTTTTCATTTATTCCACGCCGCGGTAGAAAAGTCCCCGGGTGTAGGCGGGGGGAATGTCCTCATTCTGTCCGCTATAGCGCGCGAGCATACGGACGCACTGGTCCGGCGTCTCCGTGGTGAAGCGCATACGGGCCCAGGTGAGGCCGCAGCGGCGGTAGTCCGGTTTGTCCGCCAGGAAGAGAGGGACGCTGTTGACGATCTCTGTGCGGCAGCCGAAGACGGGGAGCAGGGGGAACACCTCGTTCTTCCGGTCCGTGAGGGTGTGTGGGGCGAGACAGGGGCCCCGGAGGTTCCGGGCGGTACAGCCGCCCTGGTGGTTGGCAATCAGGCAGTTCTCCGTCACCATCAGAGGGAGGCGGCCATAGACCAGGGCCTCGCAGGGGAGGGGCTTGCGGAGGTCGCGGAGCTGCTCCCAGCGCAGCTCGAAGGAGAGAAGGGCGCTCTCCAGGCCCCAGATGCGCAGCTGCTCCAGGGAGCGGCTGTTGAACACGTTCAGGCCCAGGCCGCCCCGGGGGGGCAGGCCCAGGCGGTCCGCCAGAGGGAGCTGGCCGATGTTCTGGACCTCCAGGGAGGTGCAGCCCAGGGCCTTGGCCCGCTCCAGAAGGGGGAGCAGGGCGGGGAGCTCGCTGTCCTTGCAGATGCGGGGGAGGACGGCGCAGAAGGCGGTGCGGGGGGCCCGGTCACGGAGAGAGGGGAGAGAGGTAAAATCCTCTATGCGCTCTGCCGGGAGACACACCAGGGCCGGGGTTAGCTCCAGAAGGGCCGGGGTCAGCTGGGAGGCCGAGGTGAGAGAGACTGTAAAGGCCGGTTCCTCCACAGGGGAGCGGTCCTCCGGGGGCGGAGGGGCCGGGTTCTCCCGGCGGGACGGGGGGGCGGCGCGGAGGGCCGCCAGACGGTCCAGGGCCTCCCGTCGGAGGGCGTTGATCTCCCGGACCGGGAGGGAGAGGCCGGGATCCAGGGTCAGGTCCACACGTTCCGGGCGGAAGGGGGTGCCGCCGGTCTTGGCCAGACGGGCGCGGACCTCCTCCGGGTCCAGGGGGCGGGTGTGGGCGGGGGCGGGGACGGGGCCCTGGGCGGCGGCGGTCTGGCCGCCGGGGCCGGAGACCGTGAGGCGGCAGGGGACGCCCGCGCGCAGCTCCGCCGCCATGGTCACGGGGACGGTGCGGCTGTCCTCACGGTTGTAGGCATTGCGGGCCTCCTGGAAAAGAGCGAAGGGGTCCGGGGCGCTCTCAGAGCGAACGCCGAACATCTGGGGGCCGGGGCGGCCCTGCCAGTAGGCGTCGGTGAAGCCGTCACGGGAGAAGGCCAGGGCCAGACGGTCCAGCTCCCGGGAGGTGGGGAGGCGGTCCTCCCGGAGAAGATCCGCGTAGATCCGGGTGACCACCGCCACGTACTCCGGGCGCTTCATGCGGCCCTCCAGCTTCAGAATGGAGACACCCATGTCCCGCATATCCCGGAGATGGCCGGCCAGACAGGCGTCCTTCAGGCTGAGAGGGTGGGAGACGGGGCCGCCGTCCACACGGCAGGGCAGACGGCAGGGCTGGGCGCACAGGCCCCGGTTGCCGCTGCGGGAGCCAATGAGGGCGCTCATGGCGCACTGCCCGGACCAGCACATGCACAGGGCCCCGTGGGCAAAGACCTCAATGGCGATGGGACTGCGGGCGCAGATGCGGGCCACGCTGTCCCGGTCCAGCTCACGGCCCAGGACCACACAGCCCATGCCCAGCTCCGCCGCGCGCTCCACGCCGGAGAGGGTGTGGACCGTCATCTGGGTGGAGCCGTGGAGGGGCAGGTCCGGGAACATGGTCCGGGCCAGGGCCGCCAGGCCCCAGTCCTGGACAATCACACCGTCTACGCCGCAGCGGGAGGCCAGACGCAGCATGTCCGCCGCCGCTGCCAGCTCCCGGTCCGAGGGGAGGGTGTTCAGGGTCAGATACACTTTTACGCCGCGGATGTGGCAGTAGTCCACCGCCTGGGGCAGCTGTTCGGCGGTGAAGTTCTTCGCGCCGCGGCGGGCGTTGAGTTCGCCGCAGCCCAAGTAGACGGAATCCGCCCCGTTCTGAACGGCGGCCACCATGGCCTCCCAGTGGCCGGCGGGCGATAAGAGCTCCATCACTTCTTCTGCTGGAGCTTGAACAGCTCCCGGCGGCACTCGCTGAGCTCGCTCTTAGCCTTGTTGGCGTCGTCCAGATAGTCCTTGAGCTGGCTGCGGAGGTTCTCCGTACTGGCCTGCTGCTTGAGAAGCTGGTCGGCCAGATTGGCGGCGGCTAAAACCGCCGCGTCCAGACGGCCCACACGGCCGGAGGCCATGATCTCCCCCATCTCCGCGTCCACCATGGCGGCCACCTTCTGCATGTAGGAGGGGCTCTCCTCCGCCATGAGGGTGTAGTCGTCGCCGCAGATGCTGACTGTAATCCGATTCGCCATTCTCGCGTCCTCCCTCTGTACATGATTTTGCATTCTAAAGTATAGCAGATTCTCCCAGAAAAGCAATTGGAAATGTGTAAAGGAACAGTAAATTCTCAGCAGACATCAGCAGACGGGGGGCGCGCCGCCGGTGAGGCTGAGAACCAGGCGGGCCCCAACCCGCATGCCGTCGAGGAGCCCCACCCAGCGGGCGGCGTCGCTCAGCTCCTCCGCGGTGCGGTCGGGGGGCAGATCCTCCTCAATGGGAAGGTCCAGGTTCGTGAAGCAGCAGGCAAGCTCCTTCAGATTCGCGCGGCGCAGAAATTTCGTCATGTCGTCCATCGGTTTGTTTCCTCCATAAAAAATTTGAATCATTTTTGTTTTCTTTAGATTCATATGAGGTGTACTATAGTCACTATTCATTCTTTTGTCAATACACGAAGAAACAAATCAGTTGATTTTGCAAAGATTTTCCGCTATATTAACAACACATACGTTGCAGGAGGTCAGTTAAAATGGGAATGGCAGTCAAGGTAAAAATGCTGATGGCGGCGAGGGGACTGACGCTGTCCGCGCTGGGCGAGAGGATGGATCCGCCCACATCCGGGCAGAATATCGGGCGGAAAATCAGACATGACAACCTCAGCGAAAGCGATCTGGCGGCCATTGCCAAGGCATGCGACGCCAGGTTCGAGGGCGTGTTTGTGCTCAACGACACGGGGATGGAGATTCGGTAGAGCCGGGCCGCCCGCAGGCACCGCAGGGCTTAAAAGAGCCCCCAATAGACCCGCCCAGAGTGCTATTAAACGTTCTTTTTGATTCTTTTTCTTTCAAGAAAAAGAATGAATACCGACAGAAAAGAGTAACCAGCCATGAAATACCTGAAGCAAGCCGTCATCATCGCCGCCGTGACCGCAGCGGCGGAGGGAATCAAGTATGTGGTACCGCTGCCGGTGCCGGCGAGTATCTATGGGCTGATCCTGCTGTTTGGGCTGCTCAAGGGCGGAGTTCTGCGGCTGGAGGAGGTAGAGGACGTGGGGGGCTGCTGCTGGAGCTGATGCCGCTGCTGCTGGTGCCGGCGTCGGTGAGCTTTTTGACGGCGGCGGACACCATCGGGGAGATGCTGGCGCCGGTGCTGATAATGGGATTTATCGGCACAGCGGCGGTGATGGCCGTCACGGGGCGGGTGGCCCAGGCGGGAATCCGGAGAGGGAAGGGGGACGGGAAGCATGGGTGAGTACTTTGCCTATTCGGACTACTTCGGGCTGCTTCTCTGCCTGGGTTCCTTTCTGGCGGCCCGGTGGATCAACGGAAAGATGGGGCGGGAGGCATGCAACCCGCTGCTGTTCGCCACACTGGCCTGCGGGGCGGTGCTGGTGGGGACAGGGACGGAGTACGGGACGTTCTATGAGAGCGGGGCGGACAAGCTGGAATTTCTGCTGACGCCGGCCACCATCTGTCTGGCCATCCCCCTGTACCGGCAGTTCGCCCTGCTGCGGAAAAACGGGGCGGCGGTACTGGCGGGCTGCGCGGCGGGGGTCGCCGCCCACATGGCCGGGTGCGCGCTGATGCTGGTCCTCTTCAAAATGGACGGGGCGGCCTACATCACCCTGCTGCCCAAGTCCATCACCACCGCCATCGGCAAGGGGCTCAGCCAGGAGCTGGGCGGCTACCCGGCCGTCACCATGGCCTCCATCATGGTCACCGGCCTCTTCGGCGCCGTGGCTGCGCCGGCCCTCCTCAAACTCTTCCGGATCACGGAGCCCCTGGCCCAGGGCCTCGCCATCGGCACCTCCTCCCACGCCGCCGGCACCAGCCTCGCCGTGGAGCTCGGCGACGTACAGGGCGCGGCCAGCAGCCTCGCTATCGTGGTCACAGGACTGCTCACCGTTGTGGCCGCGCCGGTGATGGCGGGGCTGGCGGGGTAGGCATACATTCTTTTTCTTGAAAGAAAAAGAATCAAAAAGAACTTTTGACAGCACCTTGGGCGGGGCTATGGGAGATTTTGGGGGACTTGCAGTGCCGGGGGGCGGGGATCTAAAGCCGGACGCACGGCTCCGCCGCGCTGGGGGGCCCCTCCGAATTGCTGCGGCGGTGGGGAGGGGGGAACCTCTGCTATCATAAAAAACCCGTCTGCCGGGGAGAGGCAGACGGGATTTTTTATTGCTGTTTGGCTTTTTGTTTGGCCAGGAAGGCGTCAATCTCCTTTTTGATGTCGGCGGGCTTCGAGTTCTTGAGAAGATAGCCCGCAGGCTTGAGGGGCATGACCTTGATCATGCTCTCCGTATCCCGGCGGCCCGTGAGAAAGATGACGGGGACATCCTCAAAGGAGGGGTCCGAACGGAGCATCTCCAGGGTCTGGCGGCCGTCGCATACCGGCATCTCGTAGTCCAGCAGCACCAGGTCCGGCCGGTCCAAGGTGATGGCGCGGATGGCCGCTACGCCGGAGTCCGCCACGGATACGTCGCAGTCCCCCTCCAGCATCTGCTTCATGCCCTGGCGAATGGTCATGGAGTCGTCCACCACCAGGACCTTCGGGCGGTGGTGCTTCGCGTCCCGCCTGTCCTGGGCCGCCCGCTCCTTCAGATACTGCTCCACCTCGTCCATGGAGGTCTCGTCCTCGATGGCCGCGCCGACCCCGTCCTCCAGAAGGTGGGGGGCGATGACGCAGTAGGCGAAATAGCCCGCGCCGCCGGTGTTGAACAGAAGGCTTACCTGGGGCGTCTCCTTCTCGATAATCTTCTGGAACTGCTCGTAGCTGAGCAGGTTCTCGCCCTGGAGGGTGTAGGCGTCCATCTCCGGGAAGTGCTCCATGATCCGGCCCACAAACTGGCGGGCTGTGTACCGGGCTGCGTGGACCAGCATGCTGTCCAGCTTGTTGGTCTGGAGGCCCAGAGCCTTGCCTACGGTGTTCACCAGCAGATTCTCCTCGAAGACCAGGAGGATCTCCTGCTTTTTCTCGCCCTTCCCCGTGCCGTAGACCAGGCGGTAGTAGACCCCCCGGCCGAATTTTTCGCCGCCGTAGGCGTCGCTGATGAGCTGGGACTCCAGACGGAACATGTCGAAGACCAGCTGGATGATCACCTTCTTCATGGCCGTCAGCTCCTCGCCGGGCAGAAGGTTCTCCCACTTGCGCATGTGCTTGCCGGTGATGGAGAGGTCCTCCGTCAGGGTGTGGCCGATCAGCCAGCCGGCGCAGACTCCCAGGAAATGGTTGACCGCGTCCGGGGCGTAGCCCGTCCGCTCCAGCTCCTGCTCCAGGGCGGGCAGGGTGTTCTCCCGGAAGCCCTTGTGAATCAGACGGTGCTGCTCAAGGCCCTCGTAGCCGATGGACAGCATGTAGGCCTCCTCGTCCATGAAGTGCTTCATGGCGTGGCTGCGGAAATATTTGATGCCCTCCTGACAGGTCCACTGGCTGTCCTTTTCCTCTTCCCGGAAGGCAAAAAGCTTGTTGATGATCTTGAAAAGGCGCTGGTGCTCCTTGTCGATCATCTCCACGCCGATGTTGTATTCGTCCTTCCAAACAAATTGGGTGTCCATATACACTCCTCCTCTGCTGCGGGTCCCGCGCCGCCCGCAGTCTCTCTGATAGGAGCCCCGCTTCACGGGGCTCAACGCGTAAAACTGACAAAAGATTGAATGAGACGGCACATCACGATTCCTTCTCCTGTATCAACTCCTGTCCCCATTCATTTTATGCCGGTATTATATAACAAGTACTTGGTCAATGCAATTGCTTTTGCAATAATTTTTGGGGCACTATTCCGGAAGATTTCCGGAGCGGGGCCCCTTGCGCCGGGGGCCGGGCCGTGGTACAATGAGATATTATGAGAAGAGAGGACGCGCACGTGAAAAAAAGGCTGGAGGAGATGACCCTGGAGGAGCTGTGGACCCTCTTCCCCGTCCGGCTCACCGCCCACAGGGCGGAGTGGGCTGCGGCGTACCGGGAAATGGAGGCGGCGCTCCGGGCCGCCCTGGCGGGACGCGGGGCGCGGCGCATCAGCCACATCGGCAGCACCGCCGTGGAGAGGATCTGGGCCAAGCCCATTGTGGACATCCTGGTGGAGCTGGAGCCCGGCGCGCCTATGGAACCTGCGGCGGAGGCCGTGGAGAATATGGGCTTTCTGTGCATGTCGGCGGCGGAGGGGCGCATGGCCTTCAACCTCGGCTATACGGAGGAGGGCTTCGGAGAGCGGGTTTTCCACCTCCATCTCCGCCCCGCCGGGGACAACGGCGAGCTCTATTTCCGGGACTACCTCAACGCCCATCCCCCCGAGGCCGCCGCCTATGAGCGGCTGAAGCTGACCCTGTGGCGGATGTACCCCAGGGACCGGGACGGCTACACCGGGGCGAAGACGGCCTTCGTCCGGCGGCGCACCGAGCGGGCCAAGGCCCTCTGGCCGGACCGGTACCGCTGACGGGGCGGCACGGTAGTGCGCCCCGCTGACGGCATATCGCCGGTATCCCTTGCAAATTTCCGCCGGACGGCGTACAATGGGACAAACGCGTGGGGAACCGGCGCGACAAGGACAATGAAGGAGGAGCTATGATTTTTACGCTGCGAGATACCATGGGCCTGGCCGCTTCCGCCGGGCTGGAGGAGGAGCCGGAGAGCCTGGAGGGCTTTTCCCTCTGCCGCTTGACGGCGGACTGGAGCCGGGTGGAGCCGGCGGACGGGGTGTTTGACGAGGCGGTTCTGTCCGCCTGCAGGGAGAGGATTCAGGGGCTGAGGGAGAGAGGCGTTTGCCCCGTGCTGGTCCTCCACCGCCGGGGCCTCCCCGCCTGGCTGGAGGAGCGGGGCGGCTTCGCCAGCGGCGGCGGCGTTACCTGCTACCTCCGCTACGCCCACCGCATGGTGGAGGCCCTGGGGGACCTGGCGAGCAGCTACATCACCTTCGACGAGCCCAACTGCCTGGCCCTGGCGGCCTACCTCCCCGGCGGGGAGGGAAAGCGGAGCCTGCTGGCGGCGGCCCGGTCCATGACCAACCTGACCGCCGCCCATATCGAGGCCTACGGCCTCATCCGCAAAACCCGGCTGGCCATGGGCTTTACGGACACCAGGGTGGGCGTCTCCCCCCAGCTGCGCGTCTTCGCGCCCAAAAATCCCCAGGACCCGGTCCACCGCTTCTGGGCCTCCCGGTCCCGGCAGATCTTCCAGGCCAGCCTCATCAGGGCCATGTACACCGGCCGGGCGTCCTTCCCCATCGGGGGCCACCCCTCCATTGTGCCGGGGCGCTACTGCGACTTCCACGCCCCCAGCTACGGCGGGCGCTCCGTCCTCTCCGGCCCCGCCATGCCGGCGGAGCGGGAGGCGGACCCCGCCGGGGCGGTCCAAATCTGCCGGGCGCTGTACGCACTGCTGCCCCGGCCCCTCTGGGTCACCGGCGATGGCAGCGCGCCGGACGCCGTGCGGCAGCTGCAGGCCCTGTGCGCCTGCGAGCTGCCCGTAGAGGCCTTCTGCTGCCGGGGGACGGAGGCCCGGGAGGCTTTGCGCCAGATTGCCGCCCTGGGCGGCATGGATGCGGCGCTGTATGAGCGGCTCGCCGGGGAGGAGGACTGCTGATGGACTGGTGGAAGGACGCGCTTATCTATCAGATTTACCCCCGCAGCTTCCAGGACTCCAACGGCGACGGCATCGGAGACATCCCCGGCATCATCAGCCGCTTGGACCACCTGCAGGAGCTGGGGGTGGACGCCATCTGGCTCAGCCCGGTGTACCAGTCCCCCAACGCGGACAACGGCTACGACATCAGCGACTATCGGGAGATTAACCCGGAGTACGGCACCATGGAGGACATGGAACGGCTCATCGCCGAGGCCAGGGACCGGGGCATCCGTGTGATCATGGACCTGGTGATCAACCACACCTCCACAGAGCACTACTGGTTCCGCCGCAGCCGGGATAAGACCAGCCCCTACGCGGACTACTACTATTGGGCCCGCGGGGGGGCCGACGGCAGCCTGCCCAACAACTGGACCGGCTTTTTCGGGGAGGACTGCTGGGAGTTTGACCCGGAGCGGTGCGAATACTATCTCCACCTCTTCGCCAAGAGCCAGGCGGATTTGAACTTCCACAACCCGGCGGTGCTGGAGGAGGTGAAGGACATCCTCCGCTTCTGGCTGGACAAGGGGGTGGCGGGGTTCAGGTGCGACGTGATCAATATCCTGTGGAAGGACAGCCTGGACAGCTCCAAGAAAAAGCTCTCCCTCACCGGCAGCGAGCACTATCTCACCCTGGAGGGAACCCACGACATCCTGCGCCAGCTGCGGGCCGTTCTGGACGAGTACGGCGCTTTCACCGTGGGGGAGGCGGTGTGCGTCACCCCGGAGACGGCCAGGGCTCTGTGCGGCCGGGACCGGCACGAGCTGGACATGGTCTTCTCCTTCGAGCACATGGACTGCGATCAGTACAAGGTGAAGTGGATCAAGCGAAAATTCCGGCCCAAGGTCTTCTTTGACTGCCTGGTGCGGTGGCAGAGGGAGCTGGAGTGGAACACCCTCTACCTGGAGAACCACGACCAGCCCCGCTCCATCCCCCGCTTCGGCAGCGAGGCCCACTGGAAGGAGAGCGGCAAGCTGCTGGCGGCGCTGCTGCTCACCATGCGGGGCACACCCTTTATCTACCAGGGGCAGGAGATCGGGATGCTGAACTTCGACTTCACCCGCATGCGCCAGCTCGACGACGTGGAGAGCAAGAACGTGGAGCGGACCATGCGGCGGCTCCACCTGCCCCAGAAGCTGCGCTGGAAGCTCATCGCCCGCACCAGCCGGGACAACGCCCGCACCCCCTACCAGTGGACGGCGGAGCGGGGGGCCGGCTTCTCCGACGCCCGGCCCTGGCTGGGGATCAATCACAACCATGAGACCATCAATCTCGCCCAGCAGCGGGAGGACCCGGATTCCATTTTTTGCTGGTACCGGGATCTCATCGCCCTGCGCCGGGAGCGCCCGGCTCTCCGCCGGGGGGATTTTGAGGCCCTGGAGACTGGCGATCAGGTGTTTGCCTACCGGCGGAGCCTGGAGGGGGAGGCGCTTACCGTGGTGCTGAATTTCAGCGGCAAAGCGGCCCAGAGCGGACAGCGGGGGAGGATCCTGCGGTCCAATCTGGGGAGAGAGGGAGGGTTCGACGGAACCCTCCAAGCGTGGGAAGCGGTGATTCTGGAGTAGAGCGTCGCGCCCTCCGGGCGCGAGGGGGGCTGCGGTGCAGCCCTACAGCCCCGGGGCCTACGCGGCCCCAAGATTCTGCACGGCCACATCGAGTGGCCGCGCAGAATCTGATTGTGCATGACCCCTCGATGGGGTCATTGCACAATCATGCCCTGCGGTTACTTTTTGTGCGAACAAAAAGTAACCAAAAAATCGCTGGAACCGGAGGTTCCAGACCTCCCTCTCGGGGCCTCCCCGGGGCCGTCATTCGGCCTACGGCCGAACGACCGGCCCGGCCGCCTTCCGGCGGCCTAGGGCGCGCCGCCTCGGCGGGGGATTTGCGGGGGATTAGGTGGAATCTTTGGTGGATTGGGTGCCACGTGAATTAGAAAATCCTTCGGGGTTCTAATCTAGGGGCTTGGTACTTGAATAACTCCGCCTGCCGGCCTTTTAAAGGGGTAGAGCCAGCAACGGGGAACACCCTTATAGATTCGCCTGAATCCTCAAAAAGGAGCCCGTACCCTTTCCTGCGGCGCATGTCAGAGAGGCACCGCAGTCTGTTCCCCCAGGTATTGGCACTACCCTAAGAACACTCCCGAATAGAAGCAAAAGTCCAGGTAAGCGGTCGGTACCGATTTAGACAGGTCAGACTTAGCCTCGGGCGTAAAATAAAACCAAAATTATATAGGAATCCAAAACCCTTGGTTTTGGCAACTTTTTGGTTACTTTTTGTTTGCACAAAAAGTAACCGCAGGGCGCGGGGGCGCGTAGCCCCCGCATGCTTCCGTATAGAAGAATTTACCCCTCGCCGCCCGGAGGGCGGCGAAGAAAGGAGCCCCCTGTGATCCCCCCCTACCAATTGCTTCGCTCCGCCAGAAAAACCCTCTCGCTGGAGATTACCCGCGATGGCCGCCTGGTCGTCAGAGCGCCCCTGAGAACAACCCAGAGGCAAATCGACGAATTTATCGCCAAGCATGAGGCCTGGATTACGTCCGGCCTGGAAAAACAGCGCCTCCGCCGGGAGGCGCGGCCGGAGCCCTCCGACCAGGGGCGGGAGGCCCTCGTCCGGCTGGCCATGGAGCGCCTGCCGGGGCGGGTGGCCCACTTCGCCGCCATTATGGGCCTCTATCCCGCCGGGATCACAATCACCGGGGCGCGGACGCGGTTCGGCAGCTGCAGCGGGAAAAACAGAATCTGCTTCTCCTGGCGGCTGATGCAGTACCCAGAGGAGGCCGTGGACTATGTGGTGGTCCATGAGCTGGCCCATATACGCCACAAAAACCACTCCCCCGCCTTCTACGCCTGCGTGGAGCAGGTGCTGCCGGACTGGCGGGAGAGACGGCAGATGCTCAAAGACTGACTTGTAAAGGAGAAAAAACTATGACGATGCAGGAGCGGCTCGCCAGCGCCTATGGCTACGTGCGGGAACAGACGGACCTCCGGCCGGAGCTGGGCCTGGTGCTGGGCAGCGGGCTGGGGGATTTCTGCGACAGGCTGGAGGAGACGGTGGAAATCCCCTTCGGGGATATTCCCGGCTTCCCCGTCTCTACGGTGGAGGGACACGCCGGGGCCCTCCTCCTGGGCACCTGCCGGGGCAGGCGGGTGGCCGCCCTGCGGGGCCGGGTCCACTGCTACGAGGGCTACACGCCCCAGGAGGCCGCCCTGCCGGTGCGGCTCATGGCCCGGCTGGGGGTCGGGACCGTCGTGCTCACCAACGCCGCCGGCGGGGTGAACCTGGACTTCCAGCCCGGCACTCTGATGCTCCTGTGCGATCATATCAATTTCGCCGGGGCCAACCCGCTGGCCGGGCCCAATCTGGACGAGCTGGGACCCAGATTCCCGGATATGAGCGACATCTACACCCGAGACCTCCGGGAAAAGCTCAAGCCCCTGGCCGCCCAGGCGGGCATCCGGCTCCGGGAGGGCGTGTACGCCATGTACAGCGGACCCAGCTACGAGACGCCGGCGGAAATCCGCATGTTCCGCACCCTGGGCGCCGACGCGGTGGGGATGTCCACGGTGCCCGAGGCCATCGCCGCCCGCCACGCCGGGGTTCAGGTCATGGGCGTCAGCTGCATCACCAACATGGCCGCCGGCATCCTGCCCCAGCCCCTCAGCCACGCCGAGGTGGTGGAGTGCGCCGAGCGGGTTAAGCGGGAGTTTACCAGGCTGCTGGAGCTGATGATTGATATTGGATAGTGGACGGACGCCCGGCTCTGTATCTGAGCCGGGCGTCCGCTTTTGTCTTGTCTAGTAAGGCGGGATCTCCTGCAGATCACCGGCGCAAAAGAGAAGAGTTTTCCACATAGCCGCCTCTCTATGTGGAAATTGTCAGGGCCGGCCGGCTTTCAGGCGCGCTTCTATCAGGGAAATATCCGCCGCGTCCTTCTCCCTGCCGAGCTTTCGTTTCATCTGTATCAGTCCACGGGCGCCTTCGTTCCAAACTCCATATTCGCAAATATCCGCTCCATCCTTTCGTCGGGGAAGCGCTCGTCCACAAAGGCCCAGAAGCCGCCTTGGGCGGGGCCCGCCTCCAGACGCTGGGCCCAGCGGCCCACGGCGAGGCAGGAGACGGCGGCGTTGAGAATGAGAAAAATCGTGAAGGCCCAGGTGAGCGGTCGGCCCCAGCGGTTGGGAAGCTTGAGAATATATTTTGCCATGCGGGGGTAGAGATCCTTGATCCAGAAAATGCCCAGAACGCCCCAGAAGACGGAGTAGAGCAGGCAGATGCGGCCGTTGAGGTTCAGGGGCATGGCGCTGTAGTCCCAGGAGCGGGAGCCCAGTAGGGCCTCCTGGGCCCAGGAGCAGACGTACTCCAGGACGCTGCCCACCAGAAAACCCCCCGCAAAGGACCACTGATACCCCCGGTTGCGGTACCTGTAGAGGGCCAGGGTGAGAAACACCGCCCCCGCGCCGTAGAGCAGGTTGAAGGGGCCGTAGACCAGGCCCGCCCGGCTCTCCATATACCCGTTGGTTATCAGGCACCACAGCATCTCAATGACCACGCCGGCAAAGCTGCCCACGATGCAGATGAGCAGCACCTTGTAGATGTTCAGCCCCTGGGCGAAGTGGTTCTGCCGGACCTCCGCCAGGTCGATGGCGGAATTGGCCGGGGGGTTGGGGGCGTACCACTTGCGGTCCTTGGCCTTGCGCATGTCCCGGGTCCGGGCGCTGAGTTCGTCGGCTATTTCGTCCACCGTCTGGCAGGCCGCCGCCAGGGACCGGGAGGCCCGGCGCAGGACCTCCAGCTCCTCCCGGACCTCCGCCTCCAGGGACAGGCCCGCCGGGCTCAGCTCCTTGCTGCCGTCCTCCTGGGCCTCCTCGGCCAAACGGGTGTAGTAGCGCGCCTCCAGCTCCCGGCCGGCCTGCTCCGCCGCCGCGGGCATTCCGGCACAGCGCTGCTCCAGTTCTGCGGAGACCGCCGGGGTCTGGGCGGCCGCGGTTTTTTCCAGCTCTGTCATGTGATCTCCTCTGTTTGTGAATTTTGAAACATTGTACTCTAAAAAGCGGCGGATGTCAACCGAGGCGCAGAGAACAGCGGGGCGGGCCGCCGGATTGTCCGGAGGCCCGCCCCTATGACAGGAAGGGTATCGGCCGTGATCAGAGGGTGTAGTAATCGGCGGTGACCACCGACAGGGATTCGTCGATCTTCTGCGTATCGCCGTCGAAGGAGGCCCCGCCCTCGCTTATGGGCTGCAGTACCGCCCGCTGGGCGTCGGTGCACCGGACGGAGGCGCAGCCCGTCAGGCTCACCATCCGCTCCCGCAGCAGCTCCGGGGGGACGTCCTCCCCCACCCGGACCAGGGCGCAGCCCATAAGGCTGACGCCGTCCTCCGCCATCTCCAGCAGGGCCCGGTCCACGTTCACCGTCGAGCGGCCGCACAGGCAGGTCCCGCCCACACGGCGCAGATTGTCGTATTTTGCCTCGATTTTCCCCAGGCGCTCCTCTGCGGCGCGGGTGGCCATGATGTCGCCGTTGACCTGAAGGAAGGAAAACTGCTCCAGCAGGGGCGCGCCGGCGCGGCCGACGGTCAGATCGCCGTTGAGGTACAGCTTTCCGCCGCAGCGCCGGAGGAGGTTCTCGTCCAGCTCCGCGTCGTCATTGAGGAAGACGCACCCGTCGGGGAGCACTTCAATGTCCGTCCGCTCGTCAAAGAGGGGGATCGCCTGCTCCGCCAGGCTTTCCACAACCAGCAGCCGCTTTGTGGAAAACCGAACGTTTTTCTCCGCCAGCTTTCCGAAATCGATGTCCGGCGCGAGGGCCACCACCCGGCCGGAGGCGTGGTAGCAGGCGTCCTGCTTCGAGCGCAGGTGGAAGGTGCGGTCCAGCACGGCGGTGGACTTGAGGAGGATGCAGCCGTCGGGGTAGGCGTCGATGCAGCCGTTCACCGTCGCGTTGGACAGCAAATGGACCGTGCTCTCCGGGCAGAGGACGCGGCCGTTGATGGTGATACCCAGGTACTGCCGGAGCACCTCCTCACAGCCGGGGGCGATCTCCAGCACGCCGTTGACGCACAGCAGCATCTTCGCCCCGGCGGGGACCTGCCCCGGCTTGAGCTCCATGCGGCCGTTGACGGTGTGGGTGCGGACCTCCTCGTCCAGATCCATGGTCCTGTCGGCCACCACAGACACGCCATACCGGCTCAGCAGCTCCCGGGCCTGCTGGCCCGCCAGCAGGCAGCCGCAGACGATGCGGACAGACTCATAGGCCGCCAGGGTGCTCTCCTGGACCTTACGGGCGTCGCAGACATCGCAGGTCACGCACAGTTTCTTCTTGTTTTCCATGGGAATCCCTCCATCATATGATTGTTTGTTTTACGGCGGTTACTCCTGGTACCAGACGCTCAAGCGCCGCCGGGCGGCGGCCAGCCGGGCCCGCACGGTGGAGGGGGACAGGCCGAACATGTCCCCCAGCTCCGTGGCGTTGTAGCCGGCAAAATAGCGCAGGGAGAAGAGGTCCCGCTCGCTCTCCGGCAGGCGGTTCACCAGCTGGCGGACGGCGGTTTGGGTCAGATCCTCCTCGAAGGAGGCCAGGGAAAGCTGTTCCTCCTCCACGCAGGTCTCCCGGGAGAGGCGGCGGACCTGGTCGATATACAGGTTCCGGGCGGTCTTGTAGAGCCAGGCGCGGCGCTGGCTCCGGCTGGACGCCTCCAGATCCTCCAGGTGGGTCATGGCCCGGATGTAGGTCTCCTGGACCAGGTCCTCCGCCGTGCTCCGCTGGCCGGACAGGGAGGCGCAGTAGCGCAGCAGCTCCTCATAAAATACGGTATACAGCTCCTCCACCACGGTGCCCCGCCTCCTCTCGCGTCTGTTCACCCCTATAACGGATGGGCGGGGCGAAGTGTTGCGGTTTCCACAAAAAAATTTTCATCCGTTGAAAAGAGGGCGCTTCCCGGGGGAAGCGCCCTCCTTGCTGTGAGAGGCTGCGTCGGAGATTTCCACTGAGATCAGAGCCAGCCCGGCTTCTCAAACTCCTCCTCCGGCGGGGCCGGCTCCGGGTCCGGCGGGGTAACGGGGGGCAGGCCGGAGTCCGTGCCGCCGCCTATGTCCGGGGGCAGCGTGGGAGCGGGAATGCCGGCGTCGCCCACGGCGGGCTCCCCGAAGTCCGGCATCTCCGGCGTCACCGGGCGGCCGGCGGTGCCGGTGAGGATGATCTGGTTGCGGTTCTTATAGACGCTCTTGGCCTCCACCGAGCTGGAAATCAGGGTGCCGTCCCCCTTGTACAAGTTGCGGTAGGACACCACCTCGTAGCCTACGTAGCCGTTCTGCTTCTGCTGCTGGGTGCCCCAGGCCAGGTCGGGGCTCTCCACATACTCCGTCTCATAGCCGGTGGTACTGAGGGTGGAATAGGTCATCTTCACATAGGTGTCGTCCACCTTGGTGCCCACTATGGACACCGTAAGCTTGCTGTCGGCATAGCTCACGTCCAGCCGGATAGGGTAGCCGGTGTTGTTTTTAAACCGAAATTCCGGGCCGCCCCAGCTGACGGTGGCGTCCATGCCCAAGGTGATGTATCCGGGGTAAAAGCGGTGGTTGTACCGCTCCACAATCTCCAGATTGGCCAGGAGGGTGGCTAAGTAGATGGTGCTGGACGTCTGGCAGATGCCGCCGCCCACGGTGTTGACGGTTTCGCCGTTGACGTAGGTGGCCGCCTCGCCGTAGCCCCGCTCGGTGGTGCGCTTGCCAACCACCTGGTTGTAGTCGAACACGTCCCCGTCGTTGAGCACCGTGCCGTTCACCGCCTCGCCGGACAGGCGGACATTGCCTTTGCGGACCCTGGAGCCGCTGACGTTGGTGGTGGTGGTGGACAGTACATCCCGGAACAGGACCGCCTCCAGCTCCTGGGCGGTCAGCTCGGGATAGACCACCTGGGCGGGCAGCTGGACCGTCTCGCCGGGGACGGCGCTCTCCAGGGCGAAGGCCGCCGCCTCCGGGTCAAGGCTCACCCCCACCTGTCCGTCCACCACCTTGCCCGTGGCCACGTCGTACCGGGCGGCGCTGGGCTCGGCGTTGAGCTCAGAGGCCATGGCCTCCAGATCCAGGTCCTGGGCCTTCACCATCTCCCAGGGGGCCTCCACCTGGGCGGCGGCGCCGGCGGTGTTCTCCAGAACCTCCGCCAGCTCCTTCTGGTCCAGGCGCTGGCCGTCGGCGGGCTTGGTGGCAAAAAGACCCTCACGGCTGAGGGTGTAGCTGCCGTCCACAGGCTCCCGGTCGAAGGCCTGGGCCAGCTCCGCCGCGGCGCGGTCCAGGGCGGCGCGGTCATAGCCGCTGACACCGGCGGCGAGCTCCGCACCGCCGCCCAGCCAGCCGGTAAGCATGGTCCAGCCGTTTTTCAGCCAGCCCAGCGCGCCCTTCTCCCGGCCCACGGCCCAGACCGCGTCCCGCAGGGCCTCGCGGTCCACCTGGGCTCCCAGCTGGCCCTGGGTGCGGCTGCCCAGCTCCTGCCCGTCGGCGGTGACCGTCACCTCCCGCTTCATCAGCTGATCGATGGGCAGGCGGGCGTCCAGCTCCTGGTAGGAGAGGCCGGACAGCTCCGTCTCCCCCATGGTCACGCCGGGGAAGACCCGGTCGTAGCCGTTGGCGTAGATCCCCAGTCCCGCCGCGCCGCCGGCGAGCAGCACCGCCGCCAGGGCCAGGGCAATCCATCCACCCCGGCCCGACGCGCGGGGCTTGGTCTGCTCCAATACCTCCGATTGGGCGACCCTTCTTCCATCCATGTACGCCTCCTCCCGCCGCCAGGGGCGGCGGTTTTATCAAAAAAATAGACAAGGCCAGTGTAGCATAAAAACGGGGAAAAAGATTTACAATTTTGTAACAAGGCCGCGAAAAATTTTTCCGGCGCCGCCAGAATCCGGAGAGGCGGAGAAGGGCGCGCCCGCTGCGGCGCGCCCTACCCCCACTTATAGATCGTCCGCGTCCTGGACCGGCGTCTCGTCGGGGTCCGCCGGGGCGCCGGTCCAGCTGCCCTGGGGGTCCGTTTTAGCGGACTGCCAGGCGGTCAGATCCATGGCCTTCTCCATGGGCCTCTTGTCCCGCTTTTTTTCCATGCCGCTCCCTCCCTCTTCCCGGATTGTCCGGGCCGGGAGTAGTATGCCCCTGTTCGGGGGGGATTTATGCCGGCACGGCCGCGCGCTGGCGCACAATCAGCTTCACGCCCTCCATCCGCTCCACCTCCACCAGCTCCCCCGCGGGGATCACCCGGCCGTCGGCGCTGCGGGCGGTCCAGGTCTTGCCGTCCGCGTACACAGCGCCGGTGGCGGCGGCGTTGTCGATGGCCTCGGTCACCTTCGCCTGCCTCCCTAAAATCCGGTCGGCGTTGGTGGGGACCACGCGGGTGGCCACAAACCGCCGCGCCAGGGGCCGCACCGCCAGACAGGCGGCGATGGACACGCCCACAAACAGCAGCAGCTGCACCGTCAGGGACGCGCCGGCGTAGGCCGCAAAGGTGGCGCACAGCGCCCCCGCCGCGAACCAGACGGACACCAGTACCCATGTGGCGGCCTCCACAAAGACAGACAGCGCCGTCACGGCCAGCCACAGCCACACCATACCACTCATCATCACAGGCCCTCCTCTCCAAATACGTTCCATACGCGCTTTGCACAATCGCTCCTCTGTTTTACAGTATACTACACGCCGGGACATTCGTCAATGCGGGACAAACTGGGAGGGGCGGGCTCTTACAAGAACGGGGCCATATTTTCGTCTTTAATTAGAATAAGTATCAGTTGCATTTCCATCCATCTTTTGCTATACTGTTCCTGTACGCTTATACATAGACCGCGACTATAGAGAAAGGGAGACCTCCTATGCAATCTGTTTCCGACATCTGGTCCATGGTCCTGACCAGACTGCGTGAGGAGCTTTCGGAGACCACCATCAAAACCTGGTTTGACGAGACAAGCGTGGTGGCGCTGGAGGGCAACGACCTGGTGCTCCACTGCTCCAACGCCTTCAAGCGCTCCAACATCCAGGACCGCTTCCTGCCCAGCATCGAGGCCAGCCTGCGGGACATTTTCTCATCGGACATGACCGTCCGGCTGCTGGACGACGACGGGCTCAGGCGCTACCAGGATAAGGAATCTGAAAAGCCTACCTCCCTGATGGAGAGCGGGGAGTTCACCTTTGAAACCTTTATCGTGGGCCCCTCCAACCGCCTGGCCTGCTCCGCCGCCAGGGCGGTGGCCGACGCGCCGGGACAGCACTACAACCCCCTCTTCATCTACGGGGACTCGGGCCTGGGAAAAACCCACCTGCTCTACGCCATCGCTCACGTCATCCGGGGAAAGCTCCCCTCGGCGAAGATCCTCTACATCAAGGGGGACGAGTTCATCAACGACTACATCGAGACCGTCCGCTCCGGCCGGGCCATGAACGAGTTTCGGGTCAAATACCGGGAGGCGGATCTGATGCTGGTGGACGACATCCAGTTTGTGGCCGGCAAGGTGGAGACCCAGAACGAGTTCTTCCACACCTTCAACGCCCTCTACGAGAGCAAGAAACAGATCGTCCTCACCTCCGACCGGCCCCCCCAGGAGATGGCGCAGCTGGACGACCGCCTGCGCACCCGCTTCGAGTGGGGCCTGATGGCGGACGTGCAGCCCCCGGTGCTGGAGACGCGGGTGGCCATTCTGAAGAACAAGGCCGCCCAGCTGGGCTTCATCCTCCCCGACGACATCGCCCATTACATCGCCGGGAAGATCACCGCCAACGTCCGGCAGCTGGAGGGAACGGTGAAGAAAATCAAGGCCTTCAAGGATCTGGACGGCATCGAAATCACCACCGACGCCGTGGACCGGGCCATCCAGGATATGAGCAAGTCCAGCGAATTTATCATCACGCCGGACACCATCATCCGGGAGATCTGCCGCTACTTCCGGCTGGAGGAGGACCAGATCAAGGGCCAGTCCAGAAGCCGGGATTCCCTCAACGCCCGGCAGATCGCCATGTACCTCATCCGCCGCATGACCAGCCTGTCCTTAGACGACAACGGCAAGGTCTTCGGCGGCCGGGATCACTCCACCGTCATCAACTCCATCAACAAGGTAGAGCGCAAGATGAAGACAGACCCCAGCTACGCGGAGATGATTAAGTCCATCATCACCAACATCAACTCCACCAAATAGACCTTCTCCGGCGGGCATACAAGGCCCCTCTTTTTTCAACATTTTCCCCCAGGTTTTCCACAAAGAAAACAAAAAGTTTTCCACGGGGCCTGTTGAAAAAATTGTCATATCCTACCGTGTGGAAAAGTGTGGACAAGTTTCCAGGTTTTCCACAGGATATGCGTCTGTTATTTTCCCAGATTTTCCAAGGCTCTGCGCTATTTATCCACAAAATTTTTCCCTACTGCCCCTGCTTCTGAAAAATATATATATTATGCTTCTCTCACTCTGTTTATTCACGGCTGTATACTATTTTTCCTCCCCGCTGAAAAAAGTACCCCGGCGTGAAAGAAAGGAAAACCTGACATGAAATTTTCCTGTGAAAAAATTCTTCTCCAGTCCGCCGCCAGCGTTGCCTCCCGGACGGTCTCCTCCAAAAGCTCCATTCCCGCCCTGGAGGGACTGCTGCTCCAGGCGGAGGCCCGGCTGACCATCTCCGGCTATAACATGCAGACCGGCATCCGCACCACCCTGGATGCCGACATCACGGAAACCGGGGAGCTGGTCCTTCCCTCCCGTCTGTTCGGCGAGATTCTGCGCCGGCTCCCGGACGATGTGGTCACCTTCAGCTGTGACAAAAACCTGAACGTCAAGCTGTCCTGCGGCGACGCGGCTTACGACATCATGGCTCTGTCCGCCGACGACTACCCGGAGCTGCCGGAGGTGGAGGACCAGTACTCCATCAGCCTGCCTCAGCGCACACTCCGCTCCATGATCGCCGACACCTCCTTTGCCGTCTCCACCGACGAGGTCCGGCCCATCCACACCGGATCCCTCTTTGAAATCGGCGAAGAGGGGCTGACGGTGGTCAGCGTGGACGGCTTCCGCCTGGCCCTGCGGAAGGAAGCCCTGGAGGAACCGGTCAGCGGCGCCTTTCGGTTTGTCGCCCCGGGCTCCGCCCTCAACGAGGTGGAAAAAATCTGCGAGGACACTGACGATGCCGCCGTTGTCACCCTGGGCAACCGGCACCTCCTGTTCGAGGTGGGGGACACCCAGCTGATCTGCCGGCGGCTAGAGGGGGAGTTTTTAGACTACAAGGCGGCCATCCCCCGGTCCAACCCCATAAAGATCACAGTGGAGACCAAGGCACTGATCACTTCCATCGACCGGGTCAGCGTAGTGATCTCGGAGAAGCAGAAGAGCCCCGTGCGCTGCATCTTTGACGACAGCCGGGTCTTCCTCTCCGCCAAAACCGCCAGCGGCGAGGCAAAGGACATCTGTCCTGTCAGCGGGGACGGCGGCAGGCTGGAGATCGGCTTCAACAACCGCTACCTCATGGAGGCTCTGAAGTACGCCCCGGCGGACACGGTGCAGCTGGAGCTGAATACGGGCATCTCCCCCTGTGTCATCACTCCGGTGGAAGGGGAGGAGCGGTTTTTGTATATGGTTCTCCCCGTGCGCCTGAAAAATGGCTGATTTTTGAGAAAGCCGGGTATTATATTGATGGAAACCATTACCATTACCACAGAATTCATCCGCCTCCAGGACCTGATGAAGCTGGGCAGCATCGCCGCCTCCGGCGGGGAGGCCAAGCAGCTGATTCAGGACGGACAGGTCCGGGTCAACGGGGAGATCTGCCTCCAGCGGGGCAGAAAGCTCCGCCCCGGCGACGTGGTCACCTACCTGGGCCGGGACTATACCGCCGCCTATGCGCCTTGAGAGCATACAGCTGGAGCATTTCCGCAACTACGCCGGACAGCGGGTGGACTTCGACCCGGTGTGCAACGTCATCTGCGGGGAAAACGCCCAGGGAAAAACCAACCTGCTGGAGGCCATGGTGTGCCTGTCCACCGGAAAGTCCCACCGCACCCGGTCCGACCGGGAACTGGTCCGCTTCGGGGAGGCGGGCTTCCGCCTGGCGGGTTCCATCCACACCAGGGGAAGGGATTTTCTCAGCCAGTTGGAGGCGGGATTCGGCAGAAAGAAGCACATTGCCGTCAACAAGGTGCCGGCCAAGAGCGCCTCGGAGCTCAGCGCCGTGCTGAACACGGTCTTCTTCTGCCCGGAGGACCTGCAGCTCATACGGGAGGGACCCGCCGCCCGCCGGCGGTTCATGGACGCCTCCCTCTGCCAGCTGCGCCCCGGCTACGCCGCCGCCCTGTCGGAGTACCAGCGGCTCCACGAGCACAAGACCCGGATTCTGCGGGACTGCGACGAGCGGCCGGATCTCATCGCCACCCTGCCGGACTTCAATCTGCGCATGGCGGAGACGGGGGCGGTGCTCATCCACTACCGGGCCCGCTTCGCAGCCGTCCTGGCGAAGTACGCGGCGGCGGCCCACAGCGAGTGCTCCGGCGGCCGGGAGCGGCTGGAGGTCCGGTACCAGACGGTAAAGACGGTCGCCGATCCCCTGGCGGACCAGAAGCTGCTGGTGCTCCAGCTGTTGGAGCACCAGCGCACCCACCATTACGCGGAGGTATCCAGCCGCCAGTGTCTGTCCGGCCCCCACAAGGACGATCTGGAGGTGGAGCTGGACGGGCTGAACGCCCGGTCCTTCGCCTCCCAGGGCCAGACCCGCACGGCGGCGCTGTCCCTGAAGCTGGCGGCGCGGGAGATTCACAAGGAGATTATCGGAGAGTATCCAATTCTTCTTCTAGACGATGTCCTCAGCGAGCTGGACCCCAGAAGGCAGGAGTATGTTTTGAATCGCCTTGGCAGCGGGCAGGTGTTTATTACCTGCTGTGAGGAGGACAGGCTGCACGCTCTTCTCAAAGGGAGGGTGTATCGGGTGAGCGGGGGTGTGGTGACGGGGGGATAGAGCGGCGCGCCATCCGGGCGCGAGGGGTGAATTGTTCGATTCGAGAGCCCCGGGGGCTGCGCGCCCCCAAGATTCTGCACGGCCACATCGAGTGGCCGCGCAGAATCTAATTGTGCATG
>ERZ779626.415-NODE-415-length-25640-cov-5.829314_pt1 | contig 25640 bp, 30 predicted proteins | sample MGYA00514209_ERZ779626 | MGnify/ENA primary metagenome ERZ779626 (study PRJEB29562, sample SAMEA4376713) | mouse gut metagenome | isolation source: Cecum | study: EMG produced TPA metagenomics assembly of the A DSS colitis mouse model was used to assess the...
TAATGAACGGCGGAGCTTCGCCGCGCATAGTGGTATTGCGCATTAAAAGCACCGCGCAAACCGCAATTACAATACCTGCAAGATACATCGAAAGCGTTATCAAATCTACGTTGCCGACCCCGAACACGGCGAGTATACCTCCCGCCATTGCGGTAAGTATGGGCAGCTTTGCCCCGCACGAAAAGAAGGGAATTACGCGGATAGTCGCCGTACGCTCGTTTTCGTCAGAAAGAGTGCGGGTGTTAATCATTGCGGGAAGCGAGCAGCCGAAGCCCATTATCATGGGCATAAACGCCCTGCCCGACAGCCCGAAACGGCGGAAAATTCTGTCCAGCACGAACGCGATACGCGCCATATATCCCGTATCCTCCATAACCGAAAAGCCGAGAAACAAAAACAAAATCTGCGGCAAAAAGCCGAGCACGGCGAAAATACCGCCGAGTATTGCGTCGCAAACGAGACTGTCTACCCACGCCGCGCCGCCGCAAACGCCTATCAGCGCGGAAACGCCCCCGCCTATATAGTCGAGTACGAGATTGAGTAAATTAGTCAGCATCACGCCGGGTGAAAATACCGCGCCGTCGTAAAAGCACGCAAGCAGCCTCGCCCCGAAGCCGTCGCCGTAGCCGAGCTCTTCAAGCGTAGGCATCCAACCCTGCCCCTCGGTAAAGCCGTTCAGAAAGAACAGATTTTCCGAAAAGGTCAGGTGAAAAACGGCGAACAGCACAACTATAAATATGGGAATGGACCAGATTCTATGCGTTAGAACTCTGTCAATCTTATCCGATTTGGTAAGCGTCTGTCTTTTTGCGCTTACCTTTACGGACGCAAGGTTTGACGATATGTACCCGTAACGCCTGTCGGCGATTTCCGCTTCGAGGTCGGCGTTTAATTGGGCGACCGCCTCCTTCGCACCCTTTCTTTCGCGCTCGATTTCGTCGTTTTCGAGAAGCTTTACCGCGTGGAACAGCGGCGAGGAAACACCTTCTTTTTCGTAGTAGGCGCGCGCTGCGGCTATTTCGCTTCTGAATTCGTCCTGCAAGACGGTTACGCCCTTGCGCGTTTCTGGCAGAGCAGCAGCCCTGTCCATAAGCTGTTTAATGCCCTTACCTTTCAATGCGGAAACGGGGACCACGGGCACGCCGAGCGCCGCTTCAAGCGCTTGGGCGTCTATCCTGTCGCCCGCCTTGTCTACCTCGTCCATCATATTCAGCGCGATTACGACGGGGACGTCCGTTTCGAGAAGCTGCGTAGTAAGGTAAAGATTGCGCTCTAAATTGGTTGCGTCGACGATATTTATTATCCCGTCGGGCTGCCCGTCGAGAATGAAATTGCGCGAAACTACCTCCTCGGGGGTATAAGGCGAAAGCGAGTATATACCGGGCAAGTCGACTATTTTTACGGGCTTTTCGCCGCCCCTGTACACGCCCTCGCGCTTGTCGACGGTAACGCCCGGCCAGTTGCCGACGTGCGCCGTCGAGCCGGTAAGCGCGTTGAAAAGCGTCGTTTTTCCGCAGTTGGGATTGCCCGCCAAAGCAAAAGTTTTCATAGCACTTCCACCTCCGCACACGCCGCCTCCGACTTTCTCAGCGTCAGCTCGTAGCCGCGGATAGTAATTTCGACGGGGTCGCCGAGCGGCGCCTTTTTGCGCATAATCAGCGTTGCCCCCGGGGTCACGCCCATATCGAAAAGCCTGCGGCGCACGCGCCCTTCGCCCGTTACGGCAACTATTCTGCCGCTTTCGCCTACCGTAAATTCGCTTAATAATTTTTTCATAAACACCTCAATATATTAACTATGGTTAATTTTTAATACAAAAATTTTTACGCCACGATAATTTTACCCGCAAGCGTTCTGTCAAGGCATAATCTGCCTTCCTTGACCATGACGATTACGTTACCGCCGTTCGAAGCAAGAAGGGTAATTTTACTCCCCTCGAAAATTCCCATTTCGCGCAGGTGTCTTTTCGCCCCGTCGTCAGCGCCGACTCTGCGAACGAAAAGTTCTTTCCCCTTTGGTGCAATGGCAATAGGCATAGCGTTCCTCCTTAAAAATTAACCGTGTTTAACTTTTATAGCATTATTATATTCACGGAAAACGTAATTGTCAACTAAAAAATAACCGTAGTTAAGTTTTTTTTCAAAATAAAGCGCGCGCAGAAATGCGCGCGCACTATTATTCCGCGTAAAGTCCGTACAGAACGAATCTGTTAGCCGAAATTTCAAATATCACCGTCTGACCCGCTTCAAGAGTTATAACCTCGCTGTAAGCTGTTTTGTTGCTCTTGCTTTCGGTCTTTGCGCTCGTTTGTTTGACGCCGTCCACCGTCCAGCAAAGATTACCGGACTTTGACTGGTCCTTTACGGAAAACTGGCTGTCGCTTGCGCCGTAATATACCGTAAGCTTTATCGCCGACTTAGCGGTTACCGTAACGCCGCCGCCCGTGCCGTTGCTTAAAAGCGCGTATCCGAACGACTTTTCCGAACCGTCGTCAGCAACCGCAGCGGAAAATCCTTTCGTCACTGCGGACTTGGTTTTGTTCCAGCTTGCCGTAAACGCTTCGCCGTCGGCAAACACCTCGTCAACCGCAACCGTTTCGCCTTCTTCCGTAAAGCTTACGCTCTGTCCGTTTGCGGGCTCGGGCGGGATAACCTCGGGCGGCTGCTCTTCTCCGCCGTCCTCTGTTTCCAGATTGTTGCTGCGCTTCATTACGCCCGCAACTTCGGGAATTACCGTTTTTACCTCGCTTGCGGAAAGCATATTGTCAACGGTATAGAAATTCGCGCTCTGCTCGAAATTCAGTCCGTAAAGGTTGTCACCCTGAACAATTACCGTTCTGTCGTCGCCGACGTAAAGATACCCGCTGCCGACGCCGTTTGCGATTTCCCCCTCTATTTCGCAGCCGATAAGCTTAGCCGAAGGAGCGCCGTTGCTGCCCTTCACAAGCTCGACGGGCTTGGTTTTTTCTTTGCCGCTTGTAAACACGCTGTTTTCGATAAACGCGTACGCGCCCGCCCTGAGCGATACGCTGTACAGCCCCGAGCTTTTATAATAGTTGTTGTACAGGTGCATGTTCGCCTGTCTGCCGAGGGGCATACGCTGGTCGCAGCCGTTATAATAGTTGTGGTGGAAGGTAAAGCACGCCTGATGCGCGGTGTCGCTTCCGCCGACCAGCCCCGTCTTGTGCGTGCCGTTATAGCGGTTGTACGCGACGGTTATATTCGAAATATATTTGAAGTCGGTCGCGCCGTCGCCGTCGTGTTTATCCTGCTCGGCGCAAACGTCCCAGTAGTTAACGCCCAAATCGAAGGTGTTGTGGTGGACCCAGAAATTTTTGTGCTTGAAGCCCGCAAGCGTGGTTGAATTTTCGCTGCCCTCTATCGAACAGGCGTCCTCGGTATAGTCGTAAAATCTGAGGTTTCTGACCTCGACGGAGTTACAGCTTTTAAAGGTAAAGCCCCACTGGAAAATTTCCGCGTCCTCACCGACGCCCTCTATCGTGATATTGCTGACGTTCTTAATCTGACAGTCGTTCCAAAGGCTGTCGTACTCGCCCGAGGAATAGCTTGCTTTGCTGACGAGCCCGTCTATCGCAACGCACCTTGCGCCGCCTAATTTATCGGGATACTCGTTGAGAGTGTTGTACCCGCCCTTAATCAGCTCCGACTGGGTGAGTAGCTTGTTGTCAGTAGGCAGCTTTTTGCCGTTTATGCCGACCACCTTATCCTCGGTTAAGCCGTCGGGGAAGCCGTATTCTATTTCGTTCCACGTTGCCGAGCCGACCGTGCCGATTATTCTTATTGCGACAGGACTACTATTGTTTTGGATACTTGCAAGATATTCCGCAATGCTGTTGCCCTTGCCGTCCACGTCGTTCTTGTTTGCCTCGGTAACGTAAACGACCTTTACGCCCGCTTTAAGCGTGCCGTCGTCATTATACGCGCCGACGCCGCTAAACCCGTAATGCGCGTAGCCCGCGCGGTCGTGCGCGTCAATTTCCACGCCCTTTGCGTATGCGGTTTTACCGTCGCTCGAAGTAATTTTAAAATCGTACTTTTCCCCGCCCTTCAAGCCTAAAATATCAACGCGCGCGGCGCCGTCCGAAATTGCGCGGATAAGCTGACCGTCCACGCGCGTATACGCCGAAGCCGACGACAGCTTATATTCCGCCTTTGCACCCGCGGGGTTAGCTTCCTTCCACTCGAACGCCGCGCATTCAGCTCCCGCATGCGCATAGGTTATTATGCTGTTTTCGGGAATTTCGGGCTCTCTTGCCACAACCGCAATTTCACAGACCGCGGTTTTGCCGCCCGCGCTTGCGATAATATTCGCCGTACCCGCCGCGACAGCGGTCACAAGTCCGTCACTGACGGTAGCAACCGCGCCGTTTGACGACGACCAGCTTACCTCGTTTTCGGTTGCGCTCGCGGGGGATACGGAAGCTGTAATTTGCAGAGTTTCACCCTCTGTCAGCTCCGCGTCCGCAACGCTGAGCGTAACGGAAACGACTTCTGTTACTTTCGCTTTGACGGTAACGGTACAGGTTGCGCTCTTTCCGTCCGCAGTTGCGGTTATAACGGTATTCCCTTCGCCTACGGCTGTTATTTTACCGCCGGAAACGGTCACGACGCCGTCATCGGAGGACTTCCAGACGACAGGCGCGACTGCCGGCGTAACGGTGGCATTAAGCATATCCGTTTCGCCGACGGTAAGCGTCAAAGCCGTTTTATCAAGCGTCACTTCCTCTACCGCGGGCAACTCGTAAACAGTAACCCTGCAGGTCGCGCTCTTGCCGTCAGCGGTGGCGGTTACGGTTGCCGTACCCGCAGAAACCGCCTTTATCTCGCCCTTATCCGATACTGTTACGCAAGACGAGTCAGACCTCCAGCTTACCGTTCTCGAGGTTGCGTTTGCGGGAAGCACTGTGGTAATAAGCGTATAGCTTTCGCCGACGAAAAGAATTGCGGTTTCCTTATTCAGCGTGATATTTGCCACGGGGATTTTTACTTCGCTCTTTTTCTTGACCGTTACCGCGCAGACCGCGGTTTTGCCGCCCGCGCTTGCGGTAATATTTGCCGTGCCGGCAGCTATTGCGGTTACCGTACCGTCCGAAACGGTCGCAACAGACTTATCTGAAGATTCCCAAAGTACAGTTTTATCGGTAGCGTTGCTGGGAAGCACGGTTGCCGTAAGCTTAACGGTATCTCCCTCCTCAAGCTCCGCAGAGGTTTTGTCAAGTGCTACGCTTATGACGGGGATAGAGGCGGGCCCGTCGTTTTCACCGCCGCACGCGGCTGCAACTGACAGCGCCAGCCCGAAACAAATAATACAAATAACTAAAAACAGCTTTTTGAATTTCATAAATTACCTGTCCAAGAATTTTTTTATAGCCTCGAAAGAGGCGTCCGAAATTACGTGCTCCATTTTACAGGCGTCCGCCTCCGCATCCGCGGGATTGACGCCTATTTTTTGCAAAAATTCGGTAATAGTACAGTGACGGTCGAAAATACCGATAGCGTATTTCTCGCCTTTGGGGGTGAGGTAAATGTGCATACCGTCACACTCTACGTATCCGCCCGATTGCAGAATTTTAACCGCCTTTTGCACCGCGGGCTGCGAAACGCCTGTTTTACGCGCCACGTCCACTCGGTGAACGAACTCGTTTTCGCGCGATAAAAGCAGTATACATTCAAGATAATCTTCGGTTGACTGATTGTAATTCATAAGCCTATTTTACAATAGTTTTCTTTTTCTGTCAATATAGGGAATAATTATAGGTTGCAATTTTTGCGGGTAAGTTATATAATCAATAAGTAATCTATTTCAGAGGTAAAAATTTATGTTTATTTGGACGTGCTGCGATATAAACCCGAGGTTTGCGGAATACAGGGAAAAGGTCAAGGAATTGAACGCCGAGCTAAAACTCAGCGAGGCCGCTCTCGCCTTGCCCCAGCACGTTTCGCTTAAAATTTCGTTCGAGCTGGACGAGGCGCTTGCAAAGCACTGCATGAAGGATATAGTAGAGCATTTGAAGACGGCGAAGCCCTTTACGGCAAAGGTCGCGGACTTAGAGCTGCGCGACGGGCTTATATGGCTGAGAATGGAAGAGAACGAGCAGTTTAAAGAGTTGCACGCCGAGCTTGACGAGATAGCAAAAAGCTACGCCGTAAAGCCGCACGAGCTGGATAAGCAATTTATATTCCACTCTACCGTTATAACGGACGAAAACGCCGAAAAGCTTGCGGAGGCGTTTGAAAAGATAAAGGTCATTCCCTACCCCGACGAGCTGAAAATAAACACTTTCCTCGTCGGCTATTCCGACGACGGCGTATCCTACAAGGTCGCCCGCCGTATCAAGGTCAAATAACAAGCGGACGCTTATGCGTCCGCTTTTATTTTATATCTTTCAAGACAGATATATTTTACGAAAGGATAGGTAAGCGCAAGCACCGAGGCAAGCCACGCGGCGGGGTCGGCAAAGCATAGCGCTATATAAGAGGAAAGCGACGCCTCGGAATTTATTTCGCCGCCGTTTACCGCCGTAGGCAAAAGAAAACAAACCAGAATACGTGCGACAAGCTCCGCAGTACCCGCAAGCAAAGTAAACTGCGGTTTTTCTATACCCTGCGCCGCCGAACGCCACACGAACAGAACTCCTAATATAAAGTATAACGACAGCGCGACATACAGATAACAGTTACCGAATGTGAGCGAGCGTTCGGTAATTTTATCCGCGCTTAAAAACAGCCGTAAATACGCGCCGTTTATCGTCAAAAGCAGACCGCTACCTGCAAGCACGACGTAGAAAACCGACATCATAAGCGTCGCTTGAAGCGTTCCGCGCCTTATCCTGCCGTATTCGCGAGCACCGAGGTTCTGCGCGTTGAAACTGACTAACGCAGTACCGAACGCGTTCATCGGCGACATAAGGAAATTGCCCAGCTTGCACGCCGCGCCGTAGCCGTTCTGCGCGGGATTGCCCTCCACCATTGCGCCGTCGGGTGTCAAATCAAAGCGCACGACTTCGCCCTGCAAAACTATCAGACCTATGGCAAGCACCGAAAACTGTAAGCCGAGCGGCACGCCCTGCTTGACGTGAGCGAGATATTCGCCTAAGCCCGCCTTGAAGTCGGCGCGGCGAAGGCGCAGATTTTTGAATTTTGCAAAAGTGTAGATAAAACAAGCCACGGTGCTGAGCGCCTGCGCGATTACCGTTGCGGCAGCCGCACCCTTTACGCCCCAACCGAACGTGACTATAAACAACAAATCCAGCCCGATATTAATTACCGTCGACGCAAACAGGAATACGAGCGGCGTAACCGAATCGCCTATACTGCGCAGCACCGAGCAGATAAAGTTGTAAAACATCTGCGCGAATATACCCGTAAATATAACCAGACAGTACGAATACGCCGCGTCGTAAACGGCAGCGTTGGACGGCTTGACGTTTATCCAGCTTAACATAGGCTTTAAGCATAGCATAGATACCGCGGTCAACAACACGGTGATAATTGCGCAAAGAATTATCTGGGCGGCGAACGAGCGGCGTATTCCGTCCGCGTCCGCATTGCCGACTCTGTCGGAAATTATCACGGTAAAGCCCGCCGTACAGCCGAAGGCGAACTGCAAAAAAACGAAAATAATAGACGAAACGTCGTTTACGCCCGCAACCTCGTCCGCGGAAAGAGTCTGCCCGCATATAGCGGCGTCGCTTATCGTATACACCTGTTGCAGCAGATAAGATACTATTATCGGCAGCGAAAATCTGAGCAAAACCTTCCATTCTTTGCCCTGCCGCATATCTATGGGTGTAAAAAATTTGCTTATCCTTTCTTTAAAAGTCATAACTTTATCCGTTAAAACGGTCGGGCGTTCGTCACGCCCGACCGAATTTTATTCCTCTCCCGCCAACTGGTTTTCGCGCTCGGCAACGGTCAGCGCCTCTATCATTTCCTCGATGTCGCCCATTATAAACGTATCGATAGAATACAGGGAAAGTCCTATTCTATGGTCGGTAACTCTGCCCTGAGGGAAGTTGTAGGTGCGTATACGCTCGCTTCGGTCGCCGCGTCCGACAAGGCTTTTGCGGTGCTCGTCGTACGCCGAACGGTTTTGCGAGCTGTAAAAATCGTACAGCCTCGAACGCAGAACCTTGAACGCCTTGTCCTTGTTTTTCAGCTGACTGCGCTCGTCCTGACAAGTGACGACAAGACCTGTCGGAAAGTGCGTAATGCGTATCGCGGTTTCGGTCTTGTTGACCTTCTGCCCGCCCGCGCCCGACGAACGGTACACGTCCACGCGTATATCCTCGTCCTTGATTTCTACCTCGACGTCCTCCGCTTCGGGCAGAACCGCCACGGTCGCCGTGGAGGTATGGACGCGCCCCTGCGACTCGGTTTCCGGCACGCGCTGCACGCGGTGCACGCCGCTTTCGAATTTAAGCTGCTTGTACGCGTCCTTGCCCGCGACGTTGAAAACGACCTCTTTTATGCCGCCCAGCTCGGTTTCGTTTATATCGACGAGCTCGACCTTCAGACGGTGCCGCTCGCAATAGTTTAAATACATTCTGTACAGCTCGTAGGCGAAAAGCGCCGCCTCGTCACCGCCCGCGCCGCCGCGTATTTCCACTATACAGTTTCTGTCGTCGTTTTTGTCCTTGGGCAAAAGCGCGATTTTAAGCTCGCCTTTAAGCCTTTCGACCTCCTCCGAGCAGTCTGAAATTTCCGCAAGAAACAGCTCGCGCATGTCGGGGTCGGTCTCGCTGCGGATACCCTCGTCCGCCTTTTTCAGTCTGTCGAAAACGGCAAGATATTCCTCGTACTTCTGCGCAATCTCTGAAATTTCCGACTGGTCCTTCGCAGTCTTGGTCCAAAGCGCGGTATCGGCTATTACTGCGGGGTCGCTCAGCTTTTCGGAAAGCTCGCAATAGCGGTTATAAATATCCCGAAGCTTAATTAAAAATTTTTCCATATATTTTCCATATAAAAAATTGTGCCTTTGCGACACAATTTTTTCTTATAATTTGCGTAAAGCAGCGCCGTATTGCGCCGCAGATACGAAGAGCTTAAAACGCGATTTTGATAAAACGGTCTACCCCGTTCAAATCCTTCATAACCATTGCGTAGTCGCGCCGCTCGAAAAGCTTTAATATCTCTTCGGGCTGACCCTCCCCGCATTCGAGAAGCAGCACGCCGTCCTTGGCGAGGTAGCTTCTCACCGACTGGGCTATGCGCCTGTAAAAGTCGAGCCCGTCGTCGCCGCCGTCGAGCGCAATCTTCGGCTCGAACCCGCGCACTTCCTTTTGAAGCCCCGCTATGTCGCCGCTCTTTATATAGGGCGGATTGCAGACTATCAGGTTATATCTGCCGCGAACGCTTGCAAACAGGTCGCTCTGCACGAAATTGACGTTTACTCCGTTAAGCTTTGCGTTTTCCTGCGCGAGCATAATCGCCGCCTCCGAAAGGTCCGCCGCAGTGACGGAAACGCGCTTGCCGACGCAGCTTTTCGCTATCGAAACGGCGATACAGCCCGAGCCCGTGCAAAGGTCCAGAACCTTGTCGCCCTCTTCGATAGACTTTATCGCGTAATCCGCAAGCAGCTCGGTTTCGGGTCTGGGAATGAGCGCGCGCTCGTCTACCTTTATGCGGCAGCCGTTGAAATCGGTATCGCCGATAACGTACCAAAGCGGTCTGCCCGTAAGCCTCTCGCTTGCGATAGCGTGTATCTTTTTGCTTTCCGACGAGAGCACCATGCGCTCGTTTTTAAGCTCGTCTCGCTTTATATCGAGAACGATTGAATATATCCACTCGGCGTCGCTTTCGTCTATTTCCGCCGCGGCAAATTTCGCCTTAGTATCGGCAAGCATTTTAGACAGTATGCCGCTGGTTACGAATTCGGTTTCGGGTACGGCGGGGTCTGCGTCCATTGCAAGCACCCTGTTGAACGCCGCAATTGCGACCTCTATCATTTCCTCGTCGGGCTCGCGCGTGGTGAGCGTTTTCTGTATAAGCTTGCCGGGAGCCTTGAAAAAGTTTACGAATTTGTTGTCGAACTTCGCAAGGAATTTCAGCACCTCGTACGATACGCCCGCGATTAACGGAAGCAGTACCAGCTCTATTCCGAACTTGATTAAAAATCTTAAATAACGGTTAGTCACGCCCGACGCAACGTAGGTGAAAAACGCCCAGTTGACCGCCGAAATAATGACGATATTTACAAAAAGCACTATAAACAGAAACGAAGTGCCGCATCTGTCGTGTATACGCGAACATTCCTTGACCTTTTCGGGCGTAAGCTCGACGCCGTGCTCGAAAGCGTTTATAGTCTTATGCTCCGCGCCGTGGTACATATACAGTCTGCGTATATCTTTTAAAAGAAGTATCAGCGCAAGATAGCCTATAAAAATAAGCAGCTTCAATACGCCGAGCAGCACGTAGTACGCCCAGTGCGTTTCGTTAATGGGCGAAACTCTGCCGAGCAGTCCTACGAGAAACTGCGGCAGAAAAATGAAAATGCCCACTGCAAGCAAAACGCCCAAAACCGCCGATATAATCGATATTATCGTCACAAGGTTGACTTTGCACTTTTCGGCAAGCCACTTTTGCAGCCTGCCCACTTCCTCATCGTCGTCGCCACTGACTTCCGCCGCGCGCATAAGCGTTTTGATACCGAGCACAAGCGAATTGAACAGATTGACCGTTCCGCGCACGAAAGGAATTTTCATTGCGCGCGAAAGATGTTTACCCCGTGATAAACGCTTCGACTCTATCTGTATTTCACCGTCGGGGTCGCGGACTGCGGTCGCCATAGATGATTTGCCCATCATCATGACGCCCTCGAGAACCGCCTGACCGCCTATGTAGGTGCATTTTTTCTTAGCTTTCTTTGACATAATATAACACTTTTATTATTGACAGTATATGTGGCTCCAAATACTTGGAGCCACTTAAAATCAGATATTGTATCTTTTCTTGAACTTGTCTACGCGGCCGCCGGTGTCCACAAGCTTCTGCTTACCGGTAAAGAAAGGGTGGCACTTGTTGCAGATGTCCACTTTAAGAGTATCCGTTTTTTTGGTCGTACCCGTTTTGAAAGTAGAACCGCACGCGCATACAACCGTTACTTCATGATAATCGGGATGTATTTCGGGCTTCATTTGACTTACCTCGCTATGTTATTCTAATGTATTATATACAAATAAAGCTTTTAAGTCAATTAATTTAACGGCTGATAAAAAAATTTATTAATACCCTAAAACAGACCGAGCGCCCAAGCAATTCCTCGGCAACTTAGTCCGTTACTTCGTTTTTGTTAAAATACGGCCGCGAGAAAAATTCGTTCAACGAAATATCTAACCCCGCGCATATAGCGTATATAAATTTTATCTGAACCGACTCGTTATTGCCTTTAACGATGTCGGTCAGGGTCGAGTTTGCTATTCCCGTTTTAAGGCTAAGCTTATGTACCGTTAAATTATTTTCATTACACAATTCCCGTACGCGTACTGCAATACAATCTTTTAATTTCACTTTTCCGTGCCCCTTTAAACCGTTTGCGGCTGTCCGTAAACTCAGTATGAATATTTTCTTGAATAAACGTTTACGGTTATCCGCAAACTTTTTAATAATAATTAAAATAACGCAAAATACTTTAAAACGCGCACCGTTTTGCCCGTTGGCGGCATATAAAAATTACAGCCGTTTTTTAGTTGCCAAAAGGCAAAAATTAGAATATAATTAGGGTATGGACAACTGGATTTTAAAAGGGGTACGCAACCTCGTAAACGAAGCGGGCGAGCCCGTAGAAATTACGCCGACGCAGGTCAAGGTAAAGGTTACGCACCTACTCGTTTCCAACTTCGACGCGCTTGTGTTCAACGGCGATATAGGCGCGCAGTTCCCTAAGACGATAGGCAGATTTGCAACCGGTCTCGTGACCGAGGCGGGCGCGGACTGCTACGGCGTTAAAAAGGGCGACAGGGTTTATCTTAAATCCGCAATTCCGTGCGGCGAGTGTTTAAGCTGTAAAAGCGACAGGGCCGAGGATTGCGTGGATATTAAAATCGCAGGCAGAGATTTCGACGGATTTCTGCGCGATTTCGTCGTATGCGAATACAACGACGTTGCGCCGCTGCCCGATTCGGTAGACAATTTGCAGGCGCTTTGCATAGAACTTATAGGTATTGCGGAAAATATTTACGACAAGCTTAATCTGTCCGCAGGTCAGCGCGTTGCCGTAGTAGGCGGGGACACGCTGGGCAATATCATAGCGCAGGTTTTGCAATATCACAAGATTATTCCCATAGTTATAGACAACAATCAAAGCAACCTCGAACGGGCGCGCAAGTGCGGCGTTTACTACGCCTTCCCCGCCGACGACGAGGCAATGCAGAACGTCGCCGAAGCTACCAACGGCAATATGTGCGACGCGGCGATTTATTCGACCGATTCATACCTGCCAGTATCCTTGACGGCGAGGATTGTAGGAAATCAGAAGTCGGTAGTGCTCAGCGGATTTTCCTCGATAAGAAATTCCATTGCGGTACGCGACGTGCTTGAAAAGGATTTGCACGTTTTCGGCGTCACCACCGCCGCGGGATATACCGATTCGGTTATAAATATGCTGTTGCACGGCGCGGTCAATTTCGACCATTTCGACAAGGAAATTCTCGATAAATTCGACCCCGTGAAAATATTTACGGATTTGAGCGAAAACATATTAAGTCCCAACAAGGGAAAGCTGACCGTACTTAAAATGATTTTTTAGTCGGACTCAAGGTTGACGAACTATTGCACGCTTTAAGCGGGCAAATACATAATGCGCAATCTGTTTTCACTTAATTTTATATACATCTTACTGATTGCGGCTGAAATAGCCGCAATTATTTTTTTATGTATCTGGCTGCCCTCGTACGCGCCGCTGGCGGCGGTTATCGCTGGCGCGTGGGCGATTAGCCTTATTGCCGCGGCAACAGTCTTTTGCAGGGGCGGCTCGCCCGAAATTAACTGCTCGGTAATTCTAATGATAATTGCCCTGCCTATCTTCGGCGCGGCGGTATATCTCTGCTCGCTGCTGCAACGCAAGCGGCGAGGGTTGCTTACGGTAGACTGTCAGCCTCAGACCGCGGAGGAGCGCGCGGCTAAGGCGGTGTGCGGAACGGGCGGCGCGGGCTACGACAAGGCGGTTTACCTGAAAAACGGCGACGAATTTTTCAACCTGCTGTTCAAAGAGATTGCAAGCGCGAAAAAGCTGGTCTGCCTCGAATACTTTATAGTTCACGGCGGCAAAATTTTCAACTCGTTTATGAGCGCGATTCGCGCCGCTAAAAGAAACGGTGCGGAGGTGCTGTTCATAATCGACGGTATAGGCTCGGCGTTCAAGCTGCGCCGCCGCGAGCTTAAAACCCTGCGTGCGGCTGGCGTTTCCGTCAAGGTGTTCCACCGCCTTAAACCGCTTTTCTATACGGGGCTGAACAACCGCGACCACAGAAAAATCGCGACCGTGGACGGCAGGGTCGCGTTTACGGGCGGGTTCAATATCGGCGACGAATACGCCAACATAGAAAGTCCCTTCGGATACTGGAAGGACAACGGCGTTGCCGTCTACGGCGAGGCGGCTAAGGTTTTCGAGGGCGTGTTTCTGTCCGTCTGGAACAGGGATTACGATATGCGCATAAGCGGCGAGGGCAAGCACCGCTGCACGGTATACTACGACAGCCCTCCCCGTCTGTCGGGCGCGCTGGAAAATTTTTATACCGCGGCAATAAGCTCGGCAAAGGAGCGCGTGCACGTATTTACCCCCTACTTCTGCGCGGGCGAAAAGATAAACGACGCGCTTAAACTTGCGGCGATGCGCGGCGTTGACGTGCGCGTGATAATACCGCATATACCCGATAAAAAATATGCGTTCGAGCTGTCGCGCACCTGCGCGGCAATGCTGGTTAACTACGGCGTAAAGGTCTACGAATACACGCCCGGCTTCATGCACGCCAAAAGCGTGGTTTGCGACGACAGGGTTTTTATAGGCACGTACAACCTCGACTTCCGCTCGCTGCGGCTGAACTACGAGTGCGGCGCTATATTCGGCGGAGAAATATGCAGACTTGCCGAGCGCGATTTTTGGGACTGTATGCGACTTTCCGCGCCCTTTTTGCCCGAAAAGGTTTCGCCGCCCCGCGCAGTGTACAGATTTTTTCTGAGGCTGCTTGCGCCTTTGTTCTGATTGACAAACCGACCGTGACGGACTATAATAAACTTATGAAAATATTTATTGCATCCGATTTGCACGGCTCGGCTGAATACTGCCGTCAGATGATTGAAGCATTTACAAAAGAAAATGCGGACAAGCTTTTGCTGCTTGGCGATATACTCTACCACGGTCCCCGCAATCCTCTGCCCGAAGGATATTCCCCGCAGGAGGTTATAAGCCTGCTCGATACGGTAAAGGACCGCGTAATTTGCGTCAGCGGCAACTGCGACGCGGAAATAGACAGGGCGCTGCTGCCCTTCCCCGTGCTGCCCGACTTCGGCGCCATTTTTGCCGACGGACTGAATATTTATTTTGCGCACGGACACAAGGACGCGCCCGCGCTTTCCGAGGGCGACGTATATATTACGGGGCATACTCACGTGCCGCTGAATACCGTCGAAAACGGTTACTTTCACCTGAACCCCGGCTCGCTTTCGCTGCCCAAAGAAGACAGCGGACACGGCTACGTAATTTACGAAAACCGCAAATTCGTTTTCAAGCGTCTTAACGGAGAAGCGTACGACGAGCTTGATACCGATAAAAAGGAAGAACCTGCCGTAGAGCAGACCGTCGTCGCCGAACGCGCGCCCGCCGTCAAGCGGCCGCAGGTGGTGCGCAGAAAGTTAGTTATAAGAAGAAGATAAAAAAATTCCGCCGGTATAAACCGACGGAATTTTTCTTTTCCGTAATTACTCGCAGAGCAACTTGTTGAAAAGTAAAGTCCAAATCATATCAATCCAGCCGATGAATAATCCGCCAATCGTAACGATAAGGCTTACAACAAGTCTAAGCGCGCCGCCCTTTTTAAGGAACGCAGACCATCTTACAAGTATTTCCGTGAACCAGTTGATTACCGGAAGGAACAGTAAGAGAATCTGAACAAGTTTGTTCTGTTTGTGAAACCAAGCGTCCATTTTGAAACTCTCCTTTTGTTTTAATAATTATATTATATCACAATTATCTTATATGTCAACGATTTGGCGCAAAAAACGGCGGGATTGCCGTATTTTGCAACCGTCAGGCAAGAATAAGACGCCCTTTAAGCGCAAGATAAATAATGTCGATAAGGCAGAGGAACCAGCCCCAGCCGAGTACCAAAAACAGTATAAACACCACTACGTGCACCGCGCTCATCGTTCTGAGCATAATCGAAAGCCTTATAAGCAGCTCGACCGCCCAACCGACGAAGGGGATAATCAGCAGTATTATCTGTAAAACTCTGTCCTGACTATAAAACCACTTGTCAAAATTCATAAAAACCCTCCCGTTTCCGTTTTATATTATATTAACACCCTTCTTAAAATATGTCAATTACGTGCAAAAAAATATTCCCGCCGTTCGGCGGGAATATTTTTTACATGGGCAGCTCGGTAGGCGTAAGTTCGCCGGTTTCGGGGTCGATAGTAAACGCCCCTACACCTATAACCCAAAGAAAATCGTCCTCTAACATACAGCCGAGAGCGTAAGTTTTGCCCTCGAAAGTATAGTAAGCCAGCGTAAACTGCTTAGAGCTGTAAATTTCTATGACGGCTTCTTTGCCATCCACGGTAATGGTATAACTGCCGTCTTTGGCGTAACCTTCCTTTTCCGCATCGGCAGAAGTAAGGTCGGAAAACCGCGAATTTTTTTCGTCGTACTTAAAGATAAGTATGGAAAGCTCTTCCTCGCTCGACATTTCAAACATTTCACCGTCAAGCTCGCAGAAGAATTTTACGGGCTGCTCTCTTCCGCTGATATAGACGTCGGCAGTTCTGTTATCGTACAATTTAATCTGCGTCACGGGCGTTCCCGCAAGCGCGTATTGCGAGCTGTTATCGCTGCCCGACAGCGTTGCGACAAGCTCTACCGCTTTAAGCGTAAAGGTAATAGAACAGTCAACGCCCTCGTAAGTGAACTTTACCGTTTTTTCGCCCGCGGTTGTCAAATCCACTCCGTCAAGGGTTGCGCCGAGTTCGTATAATCCTTTATGCTCTTCTTTGCCGTCAGAGTAATAAACCACGCACCAAATATCGTTTAAAATTTGTTCGGCATCGGTACCCAACTCAAACGAACGGTCATTTTCGGATACGACCTTTAATACGGCGGGCTCGGCGCTTTCGTCATAAACAAGCACGTCGAAGCTGAATTCATAGCTTTCGTATTTACCGTTGACGGTGTAAACGCCTACCGACTGTTGAATTCCGCTAAAATCAAGCTCGACGCCCTTTTCCATAAGCTCTATTAAGGACACCTGGTTGGTGCTGCCGCCCTCGTAACAGAAATCAAGCCAGGCGTTATGATAAATTGACTCTTCCAAATTACCGAACTCACCTATACGTATGCGGCAAAGTTGCCCCTTTATACTTTCAAGCTTTCTTTGGGCTACCTTAACTTTGAACTCGAAATCGAAGCCCCTATGCGTGCCGCTTACTTTGTATTCGCCTACCGTATCGGGCTTGACGCCGCTTACGTCAACCTTGCCGCCGCTTCGCAAAACGTCGGCAAGCGATACCGTACAGCCGCCCTTTTTGTCGACTTCGATTATGCACAAGCGGTCCATAAACACGTCGGCTTCGTCGGTATATATCGTCTGGTCGTGCGTTTCCACTTCCGTTATGGGCCTTACTTCTATTCTGTCCGCATATACGCCGTAGCTAATAAGCAGAGCTTTTTCGGCTTCGTCGTTAACTAAATAAAGTCTGTCCCTGTCTATCGTTATTACGGGGGTCGCGCTTGTGTCTATCGTGCTGCCGTCGGTCAGCGTGAATACGAAGTACGAGCAAATGCCCCATTTATCCGTCGTCTGTTTTACCGAAGCTATGCCTACGCCATGCTCGCCGTCTGCGCCGTCAAAACAGATCTCGCCTTGATCCCCCTGGTCGCCATTCTCAACCTTGTCTCCCTTATCGCCTTGATCCCCTTTATCGCCTTTTAAAACCTTGTCGCCTTTATCGCCTTTATCGCCTTTATCGCCTTTATCGCCTTTATCGCCTTTATCGCCAGTGATTGATGCAAGCCAGTCGGTATAGGATAAAACGGTTTCGCCGTTTGCCCTTGCATTGTCCGCATACAAATTGTATACCGCCACTATCTGTGGGTTGCCGTTGTCGGCAGGCTTGTCGTCGTCATTTCCGCACGCCGCAAACCCGAAAGCGCCCGCCGTTACGCACGCCGAAGCAAGCAAGGCGGCAATAAGTTTCTTTTTGCTCATAACTCTCTCCTTTTTGTTTTTTATAACAACCGTTTCCGATTATTAATTTTGACATTTAGTGAATGTCATTTGCTTTAATTTATCATAATATAATGAGGTTGTCAAGTACTGAATGTCAAAAATGAGTTAAAAAAATAGAGTTATGTTTAAAAACAAAGCAACAAACGGCAAAAATAATATATGCGGACAAAGGGTTTACGAGCTCAGAAAGAGTAGCACGCCTAAAATGTCGCAGAGGATACTTGCCGAAAAGCTACAGCTTTTCGGTATAGACGTGGATAAAAACGCAGTTCAGCGCATAGAGAGCGGGCAAAGGTTCGTAACCGATATCGAGCTGGTTGCGCTAAGCAAAATTTTCAACGTCTGTTACAGCCAACTTTTAGACGAATAAAATAAAACCTGCGTTGACGGTTAGTCAACGCAGGTTTTCTCGATTAATTTTATACAAGCTCTATAATAGCTTCTTCGGCACCATCGCCGCGACGCGAGCCCAAAAGATAGATGCGGGTATAACCGCCGCCCTGTCCGAGCTCCTCGGTACGCTGAGCGTACTTGGGCGCAATTTCGTTGAAGAGCTTTTCCATTAACGGGTGACGGATGTCAGCCGTTCTCTTTTTGAAATCGGACTTCTTTTCGTTGAAGGCCTTGACCTCCTGAAGGTCGCGGAGCTTTGCCATAAGCGCACGGCGGACCGCAAGCTTTTTGGGGCTGTCCTTAATGGACTTGGACTTGACTTCCTTGCCCTTTTTGTCCGTCGTTACGGTCTCGGTTTCCTCGTTTAAATCGTAAACCTTGATTGCTTTGGTTATTATCTTTTCAACGTAAGGCTGAAGCTCTTTCGCTCTTGCTTGGGTCGTGGTTATTTTGCCGAACCATAACAGCTCGGAAGCCTGATTGCGAAGAATTGCCTGTCTTTGCTCTGCCGTTTTTCCTAATTTGCCGGGCATTTTTTATTCCTCCTTGTTAGCAAGTGATAATCCGTAGGATTGAAGCTTCAAGATAACTTCGTCCAAAGACTTTCTGCCCAAGTTTCTGACTTTAAGCATTTCGTCTTCGCTCTTTTTGGTCAAATCCTCTACGGTGTGAATGTTTGCGCGCTTCAAGCAGTTGTACGAACGGACGGATAAATCCATCTCTTCAATCTGCATTGCAAGTATTTTCTGCTGCTTGTCGTCCTCGTTTTTGACGAGTATGTCCATTTCCTTGATGCTGTCGGAAAGGTCGACGAAAAGCGATATGTGGTCCTGCATTATCTTTGCCGCGAGAGATACGATTTCCTTCGCACTGAACGCGCCGTTCGTCGTAATCTCCAAGGTGAGCTTGTCGTAGTCGGTATTCTGTCCGACGCGGGTGTTTTCAACCGAATAGTTCACCTTTTTGACTGGGGTATATATCGAGTCGATGGGAATGTAATCGATAAGCTCGGTTCTGGTGTGGTCCGCACCCTTGTAGCCTCTGCCTCTGCCGATTGTTATTTCCATATCGATTTTGCCGCCCTCGTCAACAGTGCAAATGTGCTGGTCGCCGTTGATTATTTCAATTTCGGCGTCCTCCGATATGTCGCTTGCCTTGACCTCGCAAGGACCTTCCTTATAGAGATGAACTACCTTGACGTAGTCCTTATCGGTAACCTTAGTTTTTATTGCAAGCGTCTTTAAGTTGAGAATTATTTCAGTTACGTCCTCTTTGACGCCCGCGACCGCGGAAAATTCGTGCTTTACAGTTCCGTCGAGAAACCTGATACCCTGTGCAGCCGCTCCGGGAAGTGCGGAAAGCAATATTCTTCTAAGGCAGTTGCCTATTGTAAGACCGAAACCCTTTTCGAGAGGCTCCACGACGACCTTAGCATAAGACTGGTCCTCGCTTTCTTCCACTTCGATTTTGGGCATATCCATTTCGATCATGTTCTACCTCCTGTTTTCTTTATTACTTGGAGTACAACTCGACAATCATGTGCTCTGCTATCTGGCTGTCGATATCATCTCTTGCGGGAAGTGCTAAAATCTTTCCTTCCAGTTTTTCGGGGTTGAATTCAAGCCATTTGGGCATGACGCCGACCTTCATGGCCTTTATCCCTTCAAAATATTTATTTGAAGTTTTGTTTTCTTTGACGGTGATAATATCGCCCACCTTGACGATGTAAGAGGGGATATTTACTTTTTTGCCGTTTACGAGGAAGTGACCGTGATTAACGAGCTGCCTCGACTGCGCGCGGCTTGCGCCTATTCCCATACGGAAAATGACGTTGTCGAGCCTGCGCTCCAAAAGCGAGAGCATATTTTCACCCGTAATGCCCTTCATTCTGTCCGCCTTCTCGTAGTAGGTGCGGAACTGACCTTCCTGTACGCCGTAAATACGCTTAACCTTCTGCTTTTCGCGAAGCTGCTGACCGTATTCGGATACCTTCTTTCTGCCCGCGCCGTGCACACCGGGAGGCGTGGGTCTCTTTTCAAACGGACATTTGCCCGTATAGCATTTATCGCCCTTTAAAAACAGCTTTCCGCCCTCTCTTCTGCAAAGACGGCATTTTGCTTCTCTGTACGTAGCCATATTTCTTTTTTACCTCCGATTATACTCTGCGGCGTTTAGGCGGTCTGCAACCGTTGTGGGGAATGGGGGAAACGTCCGAAATAAGAGTGATTTCCACTTCGCACGCGCCGATTGCCCTGATTGCCGATTCCCTGCCTGCGCCGGGACCCTTTACGTAAACTTCCGCCGAACGGAGTCCGTGTTCTTTTGCTGCTTTGACCGCGGTTTCGCACGCCATCTGCGCCGCATAAGGCGTACCCTTTCTCGAACCCTTGAAGTTGAGGCTGCCCGCGCTCGACCATGAAATTACGTTGCCCTGTAAATCGGTAACGGTGACGAGCGTGTTGTTGAACGTCGACTGAATGTGTACCTGACCTTTGTCGACTTTTTTCAGCTCTCTACGCTTTCTTGTAGTCTGCTTTTTAGTATTTGCTGCCATACCTTACCTCCTTACTTTGCTCCCTTCTTCTTTGCGACCGTACGGCGGGGACCCTTTCTCGTCCTTGCGTTGGTCTTGGTGGACTGTCCGCGTACGGGCAGACCCTTTCTGTGACGGATGCCGCGATAGCATCCTATTTCCATAAGTCTCTTGATGTTGAGCGAAACTTCGGAACGAAGCTCGCCTTCGACCCTGTAATTATGGTCGATATATTCCCTGAGTTTAGATACGGTCTGTTCGTCCAAATCTTTAACTCTCGTGTCGGGGTTGACGCCCGTAGCAGCGAGAATTTTCTGCGACGTCTTCAATCCGATACCGTAAATGTAGGTAAGCCCTATTTCTACTCTCTTTTCTCTGGGTAAATCCACACCGGCAATACGTGCCATAGATTTAATTCCTCCGTTTAATTTTTAATAAGTGTATTTTTATGTTAACCGCGACAAACCTGCGCCCGAAAATTTGGAATGAGGCGCAGCGTCGGTCCGAAATTATTTTTTACTTTACAAAAGGTTAAAACGCAGAGATACGCGCGCCCTCTTTTAAGACCCGCGCGGTATATTTGCGTTTTAAACTCAGCCCTGGCGCTGTTTATGGTTCTTGTTCTTGGAACAGATAACCATTACCTTGCCGTTTCTTTTAATTACTTTGCACTTATCGCACATAGGTTTTACTGAAGGTCTGACTTTCATAATTTACTCCTTTTCTCTTCACGAAAAATCAATTCTGTTTCCGCGAGTTAATTTTTCCGTGCCCGCAGTCTGCGGACAAGCCTATTATAAATTGCGGCGTTCGCGTCGCGCAGCGGCGCGGTTTGTTTACGCCGTTAATTACTGGAAATTCCGCAACCCTTAATCAGTTTTTACTGCGCCAGGTGATGCGTCCCTTCGTCAAATCGTAGGGGCTCATTTCAAGCTTTACGTTGTCGCCCTCGATTATCCGGATATAGTTCATACGCAGCTTGCCCGAAATATAGGCGGTAATAACGTATCCGTTGGTAAGCTTAACTTTAAACGTAGCGTTGGGAAGACACTCTATTACTTTGCCTTCGGCTTCGATAACGTCGTTTTTGGACATCAATATTCCTCGTTTTTAAAGTTTATTTTTTTGCGCCTCGTCAGGCTTTTCCATCTGAGGATAGTTATACGATTTCAGTGCCGAAAACACCTCGGTATCGAACACTTGTCTGCCCTCGATAAATTTTACGGAAATAGCCTCTGCCTTTTCGGGCAACAGACGCACGTGTTTGAGATTTTTCTTCTTCGGGGCGGCAAGCTTTCTGAAATTGCCGTCGACCACGCCGACAGAACCGTCGGGATAAATTTCCCGGATTATATAGTGTCTGTCCTTATCTCTGCCCTGAGTACTTTGACATATCCCGCCTATGACAGGAATTTTCATTTTCATAAAATACCTATAAGGTTAGAATTTCGACGCCGTCGTCCTTGATAAGCACGGTGTTTTCGTAGTGCGCGGCGGGAAGTCCGTCCGCAGTAGTCACCGTCCAGCCGTCCTCGCGGCTGAAATTGACCTTGTAAGTGCCCATATTTATCATAGGCTCGATACAGATAGTCATACCGCTTTTAAGACGCATACCCGTGCCCGCTTTACCGTAGTTCGGCACGGCGGGGTCCTCGTGCATTTCGCTTCCGATACCGTGACCCGTCAAGGCGCGCACTACGCCGTATCCGTTCGCTTCGGCGTGGGTCTGTACCCTGTGCCCTATATCGAACAGCGGAACGCCCGCCTGCAAGCCCTCGATTGCCTTGAAAAAACATTCCTCGGTAACCTTTACAAGCCGCCTTTTTTCCTCGGACACGTTGCCGATTAAAAAGGTTCTGCACGCGTCGCCGTGGTAGCCGTTCTTTTCCGCGGTTATATCCACGCTGACTATGTCGCCGTCGAGAATTACTCTGTCCGACGGCACGCCGTGTACGACGACCTCGTTAACCGACACGCACGAGCTTGCGGGATAACCCTCGTAGCCGAGCTCGGAAGGATACGCGCCGCAGGAGGTTATATACTTGTACACGAGCGCGTCCACTTCCTTCGTGGTCATACCCGCACGGATATTCCTGCCTACGAAATCGAGCGTTTCCTTGACTATGCGGCAGCTTTCGCGCATCAGTTCGATTTCTTTTTCGGTTTTAATTTTAATCATTTATCGAAAATTGCGCAGATTTGCGCGAATACGTCGTCGGGACTGCCCGTGCCGCCCGTGACGGTTGCAAGCTTGCCCTGCGACTTGTAATAATCTATGAGTGGCGCGGTCTGCGACTTGTAGGTATCGAGACGGGTTTTGACCGTTTCGGGAACGTCGTCGGGACGCTGGAACAGCTTGCCGCCGCACTTTGCGCAGGTTTCGCTGCCGTTTAGCGTGGAAACGTGATAGCTTTCCCCGCACGAGCAGACGCGTCTGCCGCAAATTCTGTCCATCAGCAGCGATTCGTCAACGTGAATGTTGAGACAAATATCGATTTTAGCAAACTTATCGAGCTGCTCCGCCTGATAGAGGTTGCGGGGGAAACCGTCGAGCATAAAGCCGTGCTGCGCGTCGTCCCAGGTCAGTCTGTCCTTTACTATGTCGCAGGTGACCGAGTCGGGAACGAGCTTGCCTGCGTCCGTATAGGATTTGGCAAGCTTGCCTATTTCCGTGCCGTTTTTGATGTTGGCGCGGAAAATATCGCCCGTAGATATGTGCAGTAAATTGTATTTTTCTGCAATTTTGCTCGCCTGAGTACCCTTTCCGGCACCGGGCGCGCCAAGTAAAATTATATTCATTAATTTACCTTTTATTTTAAGAAGCCCTTGTAGTTCTTCATCATCAGCTGCGAACCGAGCTGTTTGTCAAGCTCGAGCGCAACGGATACGACAATCAGAATACCCGTCGTCGAGAATACCGACAGAAGCGCGGTGTCCTTTACGTTCAAAAGACTGAGCGCGATAATCGATATAAGCGAGGGAATGAACGCAACCAGCGACAGATAGATGGCGCCGAAAAGCGTAATTCTGTTCGATATTTTTTTGAGATAATCCGCAGTGGGTCTGCCGGGTCTGATGCCCTGTATAAAACCGCCGTTCTGCTGAATTGTTTTGGAAACGTCCTCGGGATTGAACTGCATCGACTGATAGAAGAATGCAAACGCGAAGATAAGCAGGCAAAGCGTTATCATATAGATAAGCTGACCGTACCATTCGCCGTTAGCCGAGAACCATTCCGTAACGCCCTGATTGGCCGAACTGTTCGGCCAGAAGAGGCTGATTATCATTTGGGGGAAGGAAATAATCGCAAACGCGAAGATGAGGGGCATAACGCCCGAACCGGCAATTCTGATGGGAATTACCGACGACTGTCCGCCGTACATCTTCCTGCCCTTTACCTGCTTTGCGTACTGGACGGGAATTCTTCTTTCCGACAGGTCGACCGCGACTATCGCCACGAATTCGAGCACCGTCAGTATTGCGAAGCCCAAAAGCTCCCAAAGCACCTCGGGCGAGCCGGTGAATACAAGCTTGAATTTTTCAACTATCGTAAGACCTGCGGTCGATATAATACCGATAAAGATTATCAGCGAAATACCGTTCGAAATTCCGTACTCGGTAATTCTTTCGCCTATCCACATAACGAGCATTGCGCCCGCAGTGTATACGACCGTAAGGAAAATGCCCGCTATCCACTTTGCGCCGAGCTCGGAAATGCCCGAACCGTTTGCGTAGTGTCCGAAAATCGAAAGCTTTATCGCGTCGCTCTGCAAACCGAAGTTGATTACTATACCTATTGCCTGAGCAATCGCAAGCGCTATTGTCACGTAACGGGTTATCTGCGCAATCTTTTTTCTGCCCTCTTCGCCCTGCTTTGACATACGCTCGAGAGCGGGAATACCTACGGTAAGAAGCTGAATTATAATCGACGCGTTGATATAGGGGCTTATACCCAGAGCAAACAGCGTTGCGTTTGCAAGCGAACCGCCCGTAATATCGGTAAGAATTTCAAGGAAGGAATAATTGCCGCTGTTTATCATCTCGCTGAACTTGTCAACGTCTATTCCGGGTACGGGGATATAGCAGCCCAGACGGAATATAAGCAGCAGAAGAAGGGTTATGAAAATCTTCTTTCTTATTTCCTTGACCTTAAAACAATTCTTAATTGTTTCAAACATTTTAAACCTCTTCTAAGTTGATAATATACCTCGCGTTAGTTACCTTATAGGCAACCGCGCGCCGATATTTTATCAGCCTATAACTTCTATTTTTCCGCCGGCCTTTTCGATAGCTGCTTTTGCGCTTTCAGAGAACTTGGCAGCCTTAACCGTCAACTTAACCTTCAATTCGCCGGTACCGAGAACTTTGAGTCCCGCCGAGTTTTTAACTTCCTTTGCAAGGCTGTTTGCAGCTACGTATTCGAAATCGACTACGGTGTCTGCGGGAACCTTTTCAAGCTGGCTTAAATTGATAATGGTGTAACGGGTAGCCCACTTGTTGTGGAAGCCGCGTTTGGGGATACGCCTTGCGAGAGGCATCTGACCGCCCTCGAAGCCGGGACGGACACCGCCGCCCGAACGCGCCCACTGGCCCTTGTGACCCTTACACGAGGTCTTGCCGTGACCGGAGCCTATACCTCTGCCCAACCTCTTTACGCGGGAGGTTGCGCCCTCTGCGGGCGATAACGTGTCTATTCTCATAATTACTCTCCTGCCTTTTCAGTTTTCAGAAGGTATGCAACCTTTGCGATTTGTCCCAGATTTGCGGGAGTTTCCTCAAAGGTTTTAGTACTTCCTATTTTTTTAAGTCCAAGCGCCGCAACGGTAGCCTTTACCGTCTTGGTTTCGTTGGACGCACTTCTGATTAAAGTTACCTTTATCATATCAAGCCTCCGTTAAAGTGATAATTCTTCCACGGTCTTGCCGCGGGAGATAGCCACGTCCTCGGGGGACATAAGCCCGTACAGTCCGTAGACCGCAGCCTTTACGCAGTTGATGGGGTTCGAAGTGCCGTGCGACTTGGTTCTTACGTCCTTGACGCCCGCAGCTTCCATAACGGCACGGACGGGACCGCCCGCAATAACGCCGGTACCCTCGGAAGCAGGCATCATAAGCACCGAGCCTCTGCCGAACACACCCGTAATGGTGTGGGGAATGGAAGTGTCTTTAAGGCTGACCTTGCGCATACTCTTTTTAGCCTGCGCCGTAGCCTTTTCTATCGCTTCGGGAACTTCCTTGCTCTTTCCAATTCCGTAGC
>ERZ779626.417-NODE-417-length-25574-cov-7.233003_pt1 | contig 25574 bp, 24 predicted proteins | sample MGYA00514209_ERZ779626 | MGnify/ENA primary metagenome ERZ779626 (study PRJEB29562, sample SAMEA4376713) | mouse gut metagenome | isolation source: Cecum | study: EMG produced TPA metagenomics assembly of the A DSS colitis mouse model was used to assess the...
GGGGAAAAAATCGTACTATCAGGCAAAAGTATACTTTCACGCAAAAGTCAGGGGTTTCCGTGATAGTATAAAGCGGAAAGGTAAAAAGGAGTAGGATATTGTTGTTTTTTTGCGGAAAGATATATTAGTTTGATGGAAAATGCTGTTGAAATACGGGGGATATAATACAAACACGGAAACTGTTCGGAGTTTTCGTGTTTGTATGGAGTTTCTGTGATAATATGGAGTTTTGCGTGGTAGTATACAGTAAAATTGAAAAAGGTAAAGAACGCATCAGTTTCCCGGCTTGTATTTGAAAACGGGATTTTCTCCTTAGAGCCGGACATACAGTTATGAAAAGCCAGTCAAGGTTCTCCTGCTGATTTTTTTGTGCAGCATGACGGCTGGATAGTTCATTGCATCTGGTAAATGCTATGAACAGCCTGTTTAATATATTTTCTCCCTTGTTCAACAATGTCAAAAGAGTTATTGGAGAAGCACCATGTAGCCATTGTGCCTCTCACGATACTTTCAAAATAATTGAAAATTTCATTGCATGAAAAATCGGAGGATGAATACGCTAAACTTGATTCTATTTCATCCTGCAATATTTTGATAAAATATCGTTTGCTGAAATGTTCGGAAGGTCCAGGCATACATGCACTTAGATTTAGCGAATAAGCTAAGCAGGTAAGTTCATATCCAGCGTATTCTGCAAATTCAAATTCCAGATTTAAAAAGTAGGTGATACGTTCAATTACGGATTTATTAGGGTTGGAGGCTATAAATTCATTGTAATGGGTGCAGATATAGGTTCCCATATCAGCATAATAGCTTTCCCTTACAATATCTTCCTTGGAGTTGTAATGAACATAAAATGATCCTTTTGCCAATCCTGCTGTCTGGCAAATTTCACTTATAGTAACATTATCGTACCCTTTGCTTTTTATAAGTGTGACTGCTGTTTCAAATATTTTATTTTTTGTATCAACAGCTCTATCTTTGCGTGTTTTTTTCTGTTCCATTCCTTGACTCCTTATAAAATGCTATTGACAATATGGATGGTAGTAGTTAGAATAATGACCGAGGTCATTGACTGTGGTCACTATTATTCTAACACATTTTTGCGGGAGGTACAATATGTTTATTTTTAATCTGACTTATATCAAGCCAATTTTGGAAGTTGAAAAAATGCTACCGGCGCATATTAGTTATTTGGAAGAAAACTACAATGCAAAAAAATTTATTTGTTCTGGAAGAAAGAATCCACGAACTGGCGGGATAATTCTTTGTAATTGCGCCACAAAGCAGGAGGCAGAACAGATTATGGAGCAAGACCCATTTTTCCGAGAAAAAATTGCCCGATATGAAATAATTGAGTTCGTACCATCTAAATCATTGGAAGAATTTAAAACACTTATGGAAAAAATCAAATAGTGGATTAGCTTGAAAAATGAGATTTTATGTTTAATGAAACGAAAGGAATAAGCGTCTTCATGATGAAATAATTGTGGCAAGGCTGGAAAAGATACCATTGATTAAGCAAAGATCGCCGCAGATGGCTCACCGCCATATGCGGCGGTCTGCCATTTCCGCAGGCACGTCTAACAGCAGAAACCGCTTGCAGACTGTCCGAAAACTCCGGAAAACATGGAGTCAAGGTTTGGGATATGGTATCATTAAGTCAACAAAACCACAATGGAGGACGCAGGCAGGGGGTACATTCAAGGAGCGGATCGGAATCAGGTAATTCTACTGCCTGATACCCTCGATGATTATGTTGGAGGGGATAATGAGGTGCGTGCCATCGATGCATTTATCGATTCACTGGATATATCCCTCATGGGCTTCAAAGCGGATCCTGCAAAAGAAGGCCGTCCCGGTTATGATCCCCGCGATATGCTGAAGCTGTATATGTATGGCTACCTGAACCACATCCGTTCCTCCAGGCGGCTGCAAAAGGAGGCATCCCGGAATGTGGAACTGATGTGGCTTCTCAGGAAGGTTGTCCCGGATTTCCGTTGCATTGCAGACTTTCGGAAAGACAATGCGAAATCAATCAGGGAAGTGTTCAGGGCATTTGTGAGGCTGTGCAACAAAGCGGGGCTGCTTTCGCATGAATCAGTCGTAATTGACGGGTCAAAATTCCGTGCGGTAAATGCTGACAATAAAAGTTATGTCAGCAGCAATGCCAAGAAGGTTCTTCTGGATGTGGAAGAAAAAATCAGCAGGTACATGAAAGAACTGGATGAAGCAGATGCCGCCGAATCCAGGCCGGGTGCATTGACAAAAGAAGACATCGTCGGTGTGCTGGATTATCTGGAACGCCGCAAAGCCCAGCTGACTGAAGCACTGGAACAGATGGCAGGTAGCGGGGAGAACCACATTTGCACTACCGATCCGGAAAGCCGTCTTATGAAAACGAGGGACGGCATCCGGCCAAGCTTCAATTTGCAGACTGCGGTAGAAGCGAAAAACCATCTGATTGTTCATTATGATGTAACGAGTGAATGCACGGACTGGCATCTGCTTGGAGACGGTATCAATGCCTCAAAAGCCGCATTAGGAGTGGAAAACCTTGAAGGTATCGCGGACAGAGGATACAGCAACGATGAAGAAATCCAGCAGTGCCTTTTAAATGGGGATACTCCTACAACGCATCCAAATAAAGGCGAGAAAAGCAGGATGTTCCGGTTCCAGAAAACCGATACAGAAGTAACCGGGGAAGTGGTTTCCTATGCAGAAATGAAAGCACAGGGCAGATTGGAGAAAGCGCCTGTGGAAGTCAGGCGGGAACCACCGTTACATCCATATTTTGAGCGCGATATTGAAAAAGACATAGTTATCTGCCCGATGGGTCAGACGTTGTTCTACGCAGGTCCGGACCACCCGAATGGCAAAAAAGATCCCTGCATCCGCAGGTATCACAGACTTTCAGCCTGTTTGAAATGCCCCAACAAATGTACACTTCATAAAAGACGGATCGTCTCATTCAAAGAGGGCGAAACACGGAAAGAAGAAGCCTTTTATGAAAAAGCCAGGGAAAACAGAATTGTCCGGAAGACGAGCCGCCGGTTCAAAGTGATCACGTTATCCGAAGAAGAAAGTTCATGGGACGAATGGGTGATCCTGCGGTTCTACCCCAACCAACAGCATTTACGGAAGCGGAACACGGTGGTCGAGCATCCATACGGAACTGTGAAAAGATGGCACGGAGTCGGTTATCTGCTGACAAAAGGAAAGCGGAAGGCAGCCGCTGAAATGGGGCTTTCTTTCCTTGCCTACAATTTCCGAAGGGTGGTAAACCTCCTCGGGGTAAACGGGATAATGGAGATGATTATGGCCTGATACAGGCTTTTTTCTTTTAAAAATGGGGTTTCTTCGGGGCAGTACACGAAAAAAATGCTCCTGCCGCCAGATTGTCACATATAGACGAGTTTCTGGCGGTATTTTTGACGCCCTTTTTTCTTATTTTTCGGACAGTCTCCTTGGAAAGCGGTGGAATCAGAGGTAATATGCTTACACGGCGGTTCTTGTATCGGGAGGTGATGCGTCATATAGAACCGTCCGGGCTGGATAAAGGGAAACGTGTACCTATGGTATATACTGTAATGGGGCGTTGTAAGTATATCAATGTGATTAATACTGGCGATTTCCATACACCGCTTAGTGAATTCTACTGTTAATTCTGGAAGAGAATTTGAGATATATGTTCCTTTGTAATTCTATTAAGATTTCTGCAACATTTCCTTTTTATAATGAAAATAGTAGTGTTGCTCAAACTGATGGGGAAATAAAAACAGTAGGAGGCAGTTCACTCGGATGCCCTGTGTGAAGTGGAGAACATAAAATACAGGGTCTACCGATATAAAATATAGAGAAGGGGAGAGAGGTCATGGTAAGCGTATTAAAGAAAATACCAATCAGAAAAGCTGTCCGGGAAAAGGGGAAAAGCTTGTGCGTGGTTGCAGCGGTGTTTTTTACGACGGTGCTGTTTGTCATGGTGTTTTCTACATTATTCTTTGTCATGGATGCGGCGGCGGAGATGATGAAAGCGTCATCGCCCATGTTGTCGGATGCGGTACTTAATGTGACGGAGGAGGAGTATGAGAGGATTTGTGCAAACCCGCGGGTGGCGGAGACGAGTACGGGCATCATAGTTGCCAGGATGCGGGAATCTTCCGGTGCAGGACTGGTAACACTTTACGATGCCGAGGAGCAGATGGCGCGGTGGATGAGGTATTATCCCGTAGAGGGGCGGATGCCTGGGCAAGGCAATGAGATCGTGGTATCCGATCAATATTTGCGGGAACGGGGACTCACGTACAGGGAGGATCTGTCGATCGATCTGACGTTTACTTACCTTGACGAGAAGGAGCACACGGAAACATTTACCGTAGTGGGAGTATATAAGAGAGCCTTGCAGCCTTATCATGCGGTCCTGGTGTCGGACGATTTTTACGGGAAAGCCTGTGCGTATTGGGAACAGTGCGGGCTGGATCCGAGGGAGGAGGCAGATCAGCAGGCAGGCGTGATGTTCTCCTCGCGCGGAAGTGTCAGGAGATTGGCATCCATGATGGTCATGGAGGCAAAGATTGATCTGGAGGAAGGTGAGATCTATATAAATGATATTTCCCTGCTTAGCAGTCTGGATTTCAGTACATGCGCGGCTCTTTTGGCGCTGGTTCTTCTGGTAATGTGGCTGGGATATCTGTTCATCTCCAATATCTTTCATCTCTCCGTGACTGGTGACGCCAGATTCTTCGGGAAACTATCCACTAACGGGATTACGAGAAAAGAGATTAAGAAGTTGATTCGCAGGCAGAACAATATTCTGTTTCTGGCAGCCGTCATTCCGGCGCTGCTCGTGGGATATCTCTTCTCCGCGGCTGTTCTGCCGGGCATATTGAGCGCCTTCATGACGATACAGGCCAGAGGAAGCGGTAATGGCTGGACCTTTGTTCTGGCATTTGCGTTTTCCTATCTGACGGTGAGGGTCAGTGAGCGAAAGCCCATGAAGCTTGCTAAGAATGCTTCTCCCGTAGAAATGAAAAGATATATAGGCGGATTCAGGAGGGTGAAGACCGCAGATGACGGGGACTGCCTGAAAAAGTTTGTGGTGAGGCATTTTCAGAGCGATAAGATCAAGGTGTTAAAGGTATGTGTCTCCATTGCCGTGAGCATTTTGCTTGCCAATGTCTTTTATGCGGTGACGGCGGGCTTTGATGTGGAGTTGTATGTAGAGGGAGATTTGGATGCGGATTATATTCTTGCAAAAGAGTCTGTGTTTACGAACCCGAGCCTAAATCCCGCCTCCTATGAACGGATCGCACGGGAGGAGATAGCAGGGTGTCGGGGACTTCCCAGAGTGGAGGCGGCGGGCGGAGCAAGCAGATCCCATATCTGTCTTCTTCCCACGCAGGAGGAGTGGGATGCCTTTGAGGAAATTTGGGGAGAGGGTGCTTATAGTGATCCCGGTAAGATGTGGACAGGTGCGTATGGGCTGGATGCTATGCTACTGCAAAAGCTTCAGCCTGTCAGAGGAACTATCGACCTCGATCAGTTCCAGACAGGAAAGTATATATTGCTTGACCCGATTCTGAGTGATGATAATACAGAGAATGTGGCATGTTATCAGCCAGGTGATGAGGTGACAATCCCGTTTGCAAGCGGCGAAGTGGGAACCTATACGGTAATGGCGATCGTGGAGGAACTGCCGGAATCCATGAGATTTCCGGGAAGATATTATGCGAGCAATGTTTATCTTCCCATGCCGGAGTGGCAGGACAAGGAACATCGGGACGATTATTACCTGTATGCCTTTGACGTGGAGGAAGCATTTCACGGGGAATGGGATGAGGCGATAGAGAAGATCACAGGAGATCAGAGCAGCGGTCTCGCCTGCCGGTCGGCAAAATCGTTGGCTGAACAGGCGGGAAGATACATAAATGGGTTAAAGCTGGCTGGCTTTGTCCTGAGTGCGATTCTGCTGGCTATGGGCGTTTTGAATTTTATCAACTGTATGGTGGAGAGCGTTTACAGCAGGAGCAGGGAGTTGGCGATTCTGGAGAGTATGGGGACCGGGCAGCGGGAGATTGAGAAGAATCTGGCGAAGGAAGGGATGCTGTATATGGCAGGCGGGTTCGTTCCCGGCTGTCTTCTGGCTGTCTTCGGGGTATATGCGATGATCAATATGGTTCTGCAGGAGTCTTATATCGCATATCACTTTTATCCGCATATTTATCTGCTCTTTGCTGTGCTGGGCAGCGCTGTGGCGGTTCTGGTGCCGCTTGCCGCGTACCGGCAGATGGATCGGAAGGAGAAATTCTTATATAGGATACGGTCCTGCAGAGAGTAAAGCATTTGAGATTTTGCGCAGCGGAATCATGGCGGTCAGCGTGTAAGGAGGATTGAATATGGAGAGAGAGATCGTAGTAGATATCAAAGATGTGAGCAAAGAGTATGCAAGTCAATCCGGCAAAGTTCCGGTGCTTAAAAATGTCAGTATCAGTATCAATAAAGGGGAATTTGTGGGAATCGTAGGGGATTCCGGCAGTGGGAAGACCACGCTTTTGAATCTGATAGGAGGAATGGATTGTGTCAGCAGCGGATCGATCACGGTCGCTGGGGATGTGATATCCGACTATGACGATAAACAGCGGACCATATACCGGAGAAAGCATGTAGGGTTCATCTTTCAGGACTATAATCTGATCAACGAACTGACGGTATATGAGAATATCATTCTGCCGTTCCAGCTAAAGAAAAAAGAATGCAAGGAAGAACTGATCGACAAATTTCTGGCTAAGCTGAAGCTGGAGGAGAAGAAAAATGCATTCCCCATGCAGTTGTCAGGAGGGGAGCAGCAGAGGGCAGCGATCTTGAGGGCACTTCTCAGTGAACCGGATATCATTCTGGCGGATGAGCCGACAGGAAATCTGGACAGCAAGAATACCCAGATGGTGGTGGGACTTCTGCGTTACTTTTCCGAACATATGGGGAAGACGATTTTGTTTATCACTCATAATATGGAGCTGACGAAATATTGTAGCCGCGTGATTGCGGTGAAGGATGGGAAGATTATAACGTAAATTAAATGTAACAGTTCAGCCTGTGCCATTTGTAAAACCGCACATATGTGTGTGCGGTTGTGGTAAAATATCTGCACTGAACAATGAAATAAATCGGAATTGGTGGAGGAGTATTAAAGGATGGATAGAGAAAAAATAAAAAGGCATAAGAAGATTATCCTTGCGGGTATGATTGGTGCTTACCTGTTTAATGGAACGAAAGAAGAATTATTTTCAGTGACTGATAAAGACCGGGGAAGATTTGGCAAGTGTCAAGTGTCCTTTCGGTCTTTTATCTGTCTTTCGGGAAAAATCTGTATATCATGAAGCACCTTTTTTAGCAGAGGTATATTATGTATAATATATAGCAAAGTGTTTCTCATTTTTTTAATAGCAATGTAACGCGGATATCAATTAGTATATGACGTACTTTAGAATGAAATAGGATGTTCATCACCACTTATTCAACTGGATAACAGAAGGATGGAGATTATTATGAAAAAAATATTGTTAGTGGAAGACGACCGGATTTTGAGTGAAACGATGATTCGGCATTTGAATCAAAACGGGTATCATACCACGTTTGCATATACAAAGGAAGATGCTGTGATGAAGATAAGAAATTTGAAGTTTGATCTTATTTTGCTGGATGTTACACTGCCTGACGGTAATGGTTTTGCTGTCTGTGAAGAAATACGGCAGATTTCAATAGATACCAGAATCATTTTCGTTACGGTCAAGGATCTGGAAAGTGATATTTTAAAAGGCTACAACATGGGAGCTGATGATTATGTGACCAAGCCTTTTTCCCTTCCTGTTTTGCTGAAAAAGATAGCGGCTGTCACAAGCCGGATGGAAAAAGACGTCTCCGGGCTAACTTATTCTGATTCATATCTGCGGATTGATTTTGCCGCTTTAACTGCTTATGTAGCGGGCGAACCGATAGAATTTACGCCTTTGGAATTTAAGTTTCTGGAACTGATTGTAAAAAATTCCGGGCATATAATTACAAGGGAGAAAATTCTGGATGCAGTATGGGACAGGCGTGGGAATTATGTGGAGGAATCATCTCTTAACAGCATGGTCAGTCGGATAAGGGGGAAAATTGATTCTGCGAATCACCGATATATTAAGACGGTATATGGCACAGGTTATATGTGGATTGCAGACGAATAAGTCAGTGATAGCATTAGCAATAAGGGGGAGGGGATAAATTGAAGGACAAAAAGTATTTTATAGCTGTTAAATTTCTGTTTTACGGCATTCTGATTATAAACTTGTTGCTCATTTTTATTTCGGTTAATAGAAGCAGTACGGCTGTCCTTATCTTGTCACAGTTTACCTTTATTCTGTTTATTTGTATTGCTTGGGTTTTATTAAAAAGGACATTTTCTGTTTTTTTTACAAACCTGTTTGTCATGATGGATAAGATGATGAACGGGGAAGCTGTCCCCAATTTTGATCATATTGATGATACCTATGTCTCACAAATATATCATCAGTTGAACCGCTTATATGATGTTTTACAGATGCAGCAGAATTCGATAGAACAGGAAAAAAGTAAAGTACAGTCCTTTGTTTCTGATATTTCACATCAGCTAAAGACGCCACTCACTAATCTGCATCTTTTGCAGGAAGCATTAAAACAGTCGGGCATTTCGCCAGAGGAATATCAGGATTGTCTGGAAAAACAGAGGAAGCAGCTGGACAAAATAGACTTTTTAATTCGGGCATTATTAAAAACATCGCAGCTTGAAAATGGATTGATTCAGATACAGCCAAGGGAGGTTTCCATTAGCCAGACGATACTATCAGCGCTGGAGGGGATACTTGTGCTTGCGGAGAAGAAGGAGATAGAGGTGTATTATGACAATACAACGGACTATACTGTCCTGCATGATCCGAAATGGACAAGTGAGGCATTATTTAATGTAATGGAAAATGCTGTTAAATATACACCGCAAAATGGAAAACTCAATATACTGCTTAGCAGGACAGAAAAATATGTCAAGATTTCAATCAAAGATACTGGTATTGGAATCCCGCCTGCTGACCTGACCAATATTTTTATAAGATTTTGGCGTGGGAATACAAATATATTGGAGGGAAACGGTATTGGCCTGTATCTGTGCAAACAGATTATTTCCCTTCAATATGGCTACATTTTAGTGAATTCTACTGTTAATTCTGGAAGTGAATTTGAGATATATATTCCTTTGTAATTCTATTAAGATTTCTGCAATATTTCCTTTTTATAATGAAAATAACAGTGTTGTTCAAACTGATGAGGAAATAAAAACAGTAGGAGGCAGTTCACTATGCACATTTTGCAAACAAGAAATTTGAAAAAATACTATGGGGAAGAACCTAATATCATTCGTGCAGTGGATGATGTGGATTTGTCCATCAATAAGGGAGAATTTGTTGCCATAGTCGGCAATTCCGGTTCGGGAAAATCTACGTTATTACATATGATTGGTGGGTTGGATGTGCCGACTGCCGGTTCGGTGGTTGTCCGTGAAAAGGAACTTTCCCGTATGAAAGACGAGGAACTTAGTATTTTCCGCAGGCGCAATATTGGGTTTGTCTTCCAGAATTATAATCTGGTTCCGATCTTAAATGTGTATGAGAATATTGTTTTGCCGGTGGGATTGGATGGAGCCACAGTGGATCAGAATTTTATGGATGAAGTGGTTCATGTGCTAGGGCTGGAAGAAAAATTGAAAAGCATGCCGAACAATCTTTCTGGCGGACAGCAGCAGCGTGTGGCGATTGCGAGGGCATTGATTACGAAACCGGCGATCGTTCTTGCCGATGAGCCGACCGGCAATCTTGACAGCAAGAGCAGTGCTGACGTACTGGGGCTCTTAAAACTGAGCGGTGAAAAATTTTGCCAGACCATAGTTATGATTACCCATGACCGGGACATTGCTCTTCTTGCAGACCGCATCATCAGACTCCAAGACGGCAGGATTATAGGATAAGGGGGGAGCGCAGTGGTATCATTATTTATGGCAAGTACAAATAAAATCATTAACCGGCTGGCAGACAGGAGCATCCGTGCCGACAGGCACCGCAATCTTTTTATTATGACAACAATCGCGTTTGCAACCTGCCTAATTATGGTGCTTGCTCTTCTTGTCTATGGCGGAACTTATCAGATCAATCAATTTTATCGGTGACGTTTTCAGGCGGTAGTATCCATTGCAGAGACGAAGCAGATCGCTGCATTGGCGGAAGATGAAAATATAGAGCAGGCAGGTTTAACGCTCACAATGCGTTTCAAGTCTTTGCAGACGGGGAAGGAAAGGTTGAATGTCACATACTATGATGAGACGGCGTTTCGGATGTCTTCCTTTGAATTGATACAGGGGCGGCTGCCAGAGGCGGAAACAGAGATTGCCATTCCGTCTTCTTATCTGGAAAAGAAGGGGATAGAAGCGGTGCTTGGACAGACAGTATCCCTTGACCTTGGGCGGAATGTGCCGTCGGTATATACAGTCTGTGGGCTGATCAGGGACGAGGGTGCAGACAATACATATGAAGTCCTGGTCTCGCAGGCACTGTTGAAATCCTACTTTTTCGGTGTAAAGATTCCTTATGCGGTGATGATAAGGATGGCCGGGAGCGAGGATATGGAGGCGGATGAATTAAAACAGGATATCCTTGTCTGCATGGGAAAATATGGTTTCGATGAAGCGGATATCAGATTTAGCTCTTCTTACTTTATTACCTATGAAAACGTGTCCACTGACAGGGCAACCACGCTTGGAATCGGCATTTTAATCATGATTGCATGTTCAGTGGTTATCTACAGCCTGTTTTACATCTCTGTCACCGGAAAAGTGAAAGAGTATGGCCGTCTGCGCGTGGTCGGTATTACACAGAAACAGATGAAGCGCCTGGTACAGAAGGAAAGCCGGAAGATGTCATTATTCTCTATTCCTTTAGGGATTGTCTGCGGCTGTATTATCGGATATCTGCTTCTACCCGGCGGATGGTACTGGCCAAACACGGTAAAATTTGCGGTTCTTACTGCTTTTGTCATGGTGATCACCGTCCGGCTGTCCATACACAGACCTGTGCGGATTGCAATGTCGGTTTCCCCGGTGGAAGCGGCCAGGATAACAACGGCGGATGCGGTAAAACCTGGTGACACAAAAAAGTTGACAAGGCGGCTGACACCCCGTTCTCTTGCCAAAATCAATTTTTCACGCAACAGGAAACGGACCGTCCTGACCTTATTTTCTCTTGGATTTACAGGGATTTTACTCATGTGTGCCGCTGCCGTTATGCAGTCTGTCAATTCGGAGGCTATGGCACACCGGAATCTGAAAGAACGTGAATTTATAGTGTATCTGTCGCCTGAGGAGGATATGCTTACCTCGTGGGTTTCCATATACGATCGTCTGCAGCAGAACAACCCGTTAAGTCAGGATTTTATTGCAAAACTGACGGAAGAAGTGCAGGTTCGGGATTTAGAGTCCGTACAGAGCTGTCAGGCGAATCTGTTCTTTCCCGGTAATGGTGACGTGGACTACGATAACACTTGGGAGATAGTGGGACTTTCCAGAGAGTATCTTGAGAGCCATCAGGACGCCCTGCTTAGTGGTACTCTGGATTATGATGAGCTGGTGGAAAATCAAGGGATCATCATTGATGATGACGGTGATATGTTAAAAACATATGAGCATTATGAAGCAACAGTGGGAGACAGTGTGCAGATTGAGAACGATGAGGGGGAAAAGGTTCCCTTTCAGGTAATGGCGACTGCCCACTGGGAGGACAGGCTTTATGGGGGATGCTTTATTTTCGTGCCGGAGGATTTGCTCCCCGCTATCAAAGCCGGCACGACCAATTTTAGTTCTCTGCTGGCATTCAATTCCGGTCTGGAGGATATTTCTCAGGCGGATGATATCATATATGAGATATGCGGCGAGAATCCGGATCTGGAGGTTGGGAGTATCGTTGAAGCCTCTGCAGCTTATGAGCATGGCTTAAAGGAATATATGAGAAGAATCTACGCAATCGTGGTATTTATCGGTATTTTCGCCCTGATCAATTTGAGCAACACGCTTATGACGGGTTTTGTAGCCAGACAGCAGGAATTAGGAATGCTCCGCTCCATCGGGCTGTCTAATAAACAATTGGCAGAAATGCTATGGTTGGAAGCGTTTCACTATGTATTGGTGACTATGGCCGTTACTTTGACGGTCGGGACTGCTGCCGGATATATTTTTTGCCGGATATTCAACCAGATAGGTGTGTTTGGGGAAATGCAGTATACATTTCCGTTGTTGCCTGTACTTGCTTTTTTTGCGGCACTTGCGGTGATTGCTTTGGGGTATTCGGTGTTGGCTGTACGTTACTGTGAAAAGAGGACGCTTTCTGAGTATGTGAAAGAAATGGCATAATCTGGATGTTGTCTTGGTAGATAAAGAAATCAGGAAGTAGGAAGAAAACCAATAATGCACAAATGATAAAAGGGAACCGGCAGGGTCAGGCAGGTTCCCTTGTTACATATCAGCGCGGGGGAGATAGCAATAGATGTATTTTGGGGGAGAGGAGGTGGTATTATCCGGAAAATGAAATGCCCGGAGAGACGGTGCAAGAAACGGGCCTGTGATATTGGGGAGACGGGTTCTGGATGGACTGTTAGAAGAAAGGGATACAGGGGAGATAATAGAATGGCTCAATGAGATCATTGACGAGGGAGCATTGCCGGAGGAGGAGAAACGGGCAAAAGAACTGCTTGAAATGCTCACAGAGTACAAGCCGCTCGCCAAGATTGAGGAAATGGAAGAAGCGAATTATAACATGGTCGATAATGTACTGAATAACGGCGCAGGGGAAAAGGCGCAGAAGGAAGAAAACAAGAAGGAGCAGGAGCTGCCTGCGGCAAAGCCTTCCTTAAAAGACCGCCTTGCAGAGAAGAAGGAACTTGTTTCCGATCAGGGTAAAGACCATGAATCACAGGAAAATTTAAAAAATAGTCAGAGGGAGATGTAAAAGTATGAGTGCAATGTTTACTGAGGAAGAAAGCAATCTGATTTGTGTATTTGCAGAGGAAAGTATAGCGCCTGACACGAAAAGCCGGACAAAGGTTATTCAGGACATCAGCAATACGGTCAAGTATCTGGACAATGATGGAATGATTGAATTATCGAAACAGGTGGTCACTAAACTGGATAATATATCAGATGAAGAATTTGCAGAATTGAAATTTATAGCGGCGAAATAATATCTAAATATAAAGCAGAACATAGTTTCTGAGGCTATGCCCTGCTTTTTGTTGTACAATTTGGTTTTATTGTAGTTTATAAATCAGCACTTTGTATTTGAAATTATTCGTTTTAAAACTAATGATAAGATAAGTAAATCATCTTCAGATAATGTTTTGATGTCATTCATAACAGTTTGAAATAATGGAGGATTACTAATAGCTGGATCAAAAAATTCTAGTGGTGTAATTTCAAAATAATCGCAGATATCCAGGAATGCGGACATGGATGGCAAGGTTCTTCCGGATGTAATTGATTGAATATATCCTTGAGAGTGACCGAGGTCTAAGCTTAACTGATATTCGGAAATATTATGTTGCATGCGTAAGTAGTTAATACGTTCTCTTATAAAATTTTTATACATAACATGTTACACCTCATATAATTTTATTACTATTTTATTATTTTTTAAAAGAAGATAATCGTTTTAAAATATCTAAAACACAAAAAATACATTGAAATATATATTTGTAGTATTTATTATAGTTATATAAATGAAAAAGGAGTTGTGATTGAAAAATGAGAAATAATGCGGTAGAATGTAAGGCAAAAAATAAGGGGGAATGCAATGTGTTTCATATAGGGATTTGTGATGACGAAAAAGGAACCTGTGCTGGTTTAGAAGATATGCTTTATGAATATGAAAAAAACAAAGGAATAAAAATAGATGTAAATGCTTGGTATTCAGGAGAGAGCCTTTGTGAATTTTTGCAAGAAGAAAATTCGTTGGATTTATTGTTTTTGGATATTGAGTTAATTAGTACGGATGGGATTTCAGTGGGCAGTTTTATTCGGAAAGAATTAGAGAATATGGATACTATAATTGTATATATTTCTTCAAAGAGTAGTTATGCAATGAACTTATTCCGTATTCAACCGTTGGATTTTTTGATTAAACCAATAACTAGGGAAATGATAGAAGATATTATGGAAAGAAGCATAAAGATATATGAGAAAAAGAATTGGTCACTTAACTATTACTATAAAGGATATTATTATAAAGTTCTTTATAAGGATATTATATATTTTTATAGTCAAAATAAGACAATTCATATTGTGACAAAAAATGAAGTTATGGAATTTAATGGGAAATTAAAGGATCTTGCTACAAAAGTGCCCCATAATTTTATAATGATACATCAGTCGTATATGATCAATTTGGATTTTGTTGCTACGTGTTCTTATGAGCTGATGGAAATGTCTAACGGTGCCTTGCTAAATATAAGCCAACCATATAGAAAAACTGTAAGGGAGCAGATTAAGAAAAGCCAATGGGAGAATATAAAATAATATGTTTAATGTTATTACCGAATTAAGTACAAATTTATTTAGGACGTTTATCACAAGAAGGTTTATATCTGTATTTTTTTCCGTAAAAGAAGAAAATAAGAGCAAAGAAAAAATTTATTATTTATTATTTTTCTTGGTGACAACGGGATGTTATTTAGCTTTTCATTTTCCACCGATAACGATTGCGGCAAATTTGATTACGATGTTTATCGTTATACAGGCTTATGAAGGAAAAATTGGGAAAAAACTACTGGCGGTCATTCTTATATACGGGATTAATATGGCGTGCGATATAGTGTCAATCTATTCTTTTTCCGATTATATAATGGGAGAAGGATATAATGTGATCGCAGCATATGTAACGGTTCTTTTGATTAGCATATGTGAAATTCTTGTGGAAAAGGTAATTATAAAAAATAGAAAGACAGAATTTTCACCGCCATATGTGAATATATTGATTGCAATTCCAGTTATCAGTATCGCAATATTGTTTGTTCTGATAATGAATAATCTTAATAATCAAGTAATATTGGTATTGACCAGTGCTGGCATATTATTTATTAATATTTTGATATTTTATTTATATGGTGCATTATTGGATGTTTATTTAAAGCTGGAAGAAAGCAATTTGTTTGAAAGACAAATTGCCAGTTATGCGAACCAGCTAGATTTATTAATGCAGTCAGAGGAAAAAGTAACAGCTTTACGACATGATATGAAACATCATCTGAATGAGTTACTTATTATGGCAGGAAAAAGTCAATGTGAGGAAATGATTACATACATTCAAGATATGGAAATGTTTATGAAAAACAAAAATGAGTATTCCCGAAGCGGAAATAAAGAAATAGACAGTGTGTTGAATTACATGTTAAATAATGCTGAGCAGGTTTTAAATAAGATAGAATACAAAATAAACATTCCTAAGAATTTAGGTATCCGACTTTTTGATATTAACGTTATATTAGGAAATTTATTGGAAAATGCGATATCAGCTGCAAGCTATTCAAAGGATAAATGGTTATCTGTTTTTATTAAATACGAAAAAGGAATATTATTCATTCATATTATAAATAGTTATTCTGGTCAGTTAATCAAGCAAGGAAAACATTATATAACCACCAAAAAAGAAACTCAAGGACATGGAATTGGATTACAAAATGTACAAAAGGTAGTGGATAGTTATCATGGGACATTGGATGTAGAAGATAAAAACAATATATTTGATGTAAAAATTATGATATATACAGTTGGTATTAAATAGAAATTACAAAAAGTAGCGTGATAGTATTTATTCACGCTACTTTTTTATGGGAAAAATGTTATGAAATTATACAAATTTAAATGAATTTCGCCACAGGAAATACGGATTTCGCCAAATAATAAAAAAGGTATTCAAGTATGCTATCATGCACATAAAGATATTCATATGTAAATTATTACATTTTGGAATGAACTGTTTGATGAATTTATATACGTTATTTATGTTTTACGAGGAGACCAGCTATGACTATTTGGAGTTGTGTAAAAGAAAATAAGAAAATTATTGCAGTGCTTAGTATATTCGTTTTATTGTCAAATGCATTTAAACTGTTTTCACCTTATTTATTGCAGCAAATTGTAGATTTCAAAGGAAAAAATATAAATTATATATTTTTTTTTATAATTACATTGATTGCATCATATTTGAATCAGTTATTGTTTGAGTATTATAATAAAAAATTTCAAGTCAGCTTTATGACAAAGGAAAGCTTGAAGTTATCAAAATTGATTTATAAAATGAAGTATTCAGCAATAGAAGAATATGAACCCACATATTTAGTGAACAGAATGGAGGAGGCGGTAAATAATTTATATAGATTTATTAGCGAAAATGTTTCTGATATTATTAGTGGGTTGGTGTCTATAGTTATAATTATTGCTTGTTTTTTTAAATATAATGTTAGTCTAGCAATATTGTATATCCTTTATGCATTAGTAAGTTTTTTGGGATATAAAATTTTGAATAGAAAGTTATTGGAAAAAAGTATAGTATTGCAGGATATAGTATCTCAAAATTATAAAAATATTTTGTGTTTTATGACAAATGTTGATTTTCTAAAATTGTCTCCGGATTTTAAAAATATATATACTTACTTAAAAAAGTTTTTTAAAAGATCAACAGAAGAAAATGCGTCTGTAGGTTTTTTTGCAGCATCTGTAGGAATAGCATTGGATGCAATACTTGAAATAGTGCAAAATATTATTTACATTTTAACCTTCTATTTTGCTTTTTGTAATAAGATGTCATATTCGCAAGTAGCAGCTATTGTATTATTAAATTCATATTTTAAAAGCTCAATGAAGGTACTTAACACGACAAACATAGGGATGCGAGATGTAAAAGCATCTCTAGATTACATAAACAATATATTAATGAAAAACTGCGAATACTCTAGGGGAATTATAAAGATTAATACAATTGACACATTTAGAATAGATATTTCTAATATTTCATTTGGGGAAAATACACTTATTGAGTCAGGAACAATAAACGGAAAGAAAGGGGAAATTATTGGAATAATCGGAGAGTCAGGTGTTGGAAAGAGTACATTGGTTAAAACAATTTTGGGACTTAGAGAAATCGAAGGGTGTAGAACATACTTTAATGATATAGATGCTTCAGAAATAAGAAGCGAGATTATTAAGAATAAAATAGGATATATTTCTCAAAATCCGTCAGTATTTCCTGTTACGGTAAAAGAAAATTTTTTACTTGAAGTTTATACAGAAGAGGATTCTAAATGTGAAAAAGAATACCAAGATTTATTGAGTAAAAAAGGTTTTAAGAAGTTTAGAGATATTGCTCAAGAAATGGTAGTGTTAGAAGGTGCGGCTAATATGTCAGGAGGAGATAAACAAAAAATAGCTATCGGAAGAATTATTCTGAGATTGCCGGATATGCTTATTTTGGATGAATTCTCCAACTCTATTGATGCGGAGACAGAAGAATATATTATGAATTTTCTAAAGAAAACTTATGAAGAGAAGATAATTGTATTAATCACACATAATAGAGACTTACTTAAATGGTGTAATAGAGTATATGCAATACAAGGGAAAAAGGTTGAAGAAATCTCGCTATAATAAAGTTGAATAAAGACCAATCAGCATACAAAAAAATGTAGGAAGGAGTGATTATAATGAGCAAGGTTGTAATTAAGAGATCAAAGTTAGTGAGAACTCTCCGCTATGCATGCCAATGCAAGTGTAAGATCTTTAATGGTAGCGGTGCTGGAGCATAAAAGAAAGAGAGGTAACTTCTATGAAAAAAGTGATGATTAAAATAGCATCTTTAAACAGAAGAATCAGATACGGTTGCCAATGTGACTGCAAAATATCATCTGGCGGAGGTTCTGGTGCTTAAAGTAAAAGGCTGAAATGAATATGCAATAATCAAAAAAGCGGTTCACTTGAAGCACATATGATATAAATGTGCATGTGCATGCGGTTTGATAACTGCCAGAGGCACAGGAAAGTAAAATACAATTATACTGATTGGACTTTATTAGATGGAAGGGTATGAGGATAGAATATATCTAAATACCCTTTCTATATCCTATGTGCTTGGTAAGCGGATCAACTTTTATGATTTTGAGGTGAGAGATTTGTTCTATGTATTGTGTTAATTATTGTAGAAAGGAGATCAATATGAATTTAAAATTTTTAAAAAAAATTTTGGTTGTGAGTTGTGTTGTTTATTTCACAAGTATTACGACTTGTTGTGTGCATGCAGAGGATGGAACAGCAGTCGCACAAGCTGTAGATGTAAAGGAAGAAGCACCAGAAATTATTAAAGAGGGTGAGGAAGTACGAATAACTGGAATAACTCGAAAAAATAAAATGACTATATATCAACGGTGTGTGTTTGATATAAAAGAAGGTCAAACTTTTTATATAGAGTACTGTGATTCAATTTCTGGTAATTTTGAGGTTGGGTTAATTGATAATGAAGGGAACAAACTTGAAGCTGATACGATTTTACGTGAAGAAAACGATGCAGCATCTATACAGGTTGATAAAGAAGGACTTTATTATTTCTATTTTAAAGGAGCAAATAATGATGCCGGATTATTCAATACAACTTTCAAATTTGATTGTTGTGTGGATGCAGAGGATGGAACAGCAATTACACAAGCTGTAGATGTAAAGGAAGAAGCACCAGAAATTATTAAAGAGGATGAGGAAGTACGAATAACTGGAATAACTCGAAAAAATAAAATGACTATATATCAACGGTGTGTGTTTGATATAAAAGAAGGTCAAACTTTTTATATAGAGTACTGTGATTCAATTTCTGGTAATTTTGAGGTTGGGTTAATTGATAATGAAGGGAACAAACTTGAAGCTGATACGATTTTACGTGAAGAAAACGATGCAGCATCTATACAGGTTGATAAAGAAGGACTTTATTATTTCTATTTTAAAGGAGCAAATAATGATGCCGGATTATTCAATACAACTTTTAAATTTGATTGTTATTTCAAGTAGAGTTATTTGAAGCGAAGCAGCAAAGTATTAAAACTTGAGAAACTAAAAAATTCACAAAATCTACTATGACTAGGGGTGCGCCTCCAGTCATAGTAGAGATAATATTGCCACTTAACGTGGCGGAATGGAGATAAATTATGAAATTATTTTTTGATGGGGATATGTCAAAAACTGAAAAAACTGAAGATGGAGTAGTCATGTATACATATTATTCTTCCTTTCTTCACAATGCTATCATGGTAGATGAGCTGGCGTCAAAACTTATAGACTATGTGATTGATATAGGATCTGGTAATGAATTGGATTGTGAAATTATTCATAGGGTAATTCCAGAATTAGAATCAAATGAAATTATGGAGATTATCGAATATTTAATTCAAACAGGATTGTTTTTTGTGAATTCTATGGATTATAGGAAAAATTTATTTGCAATTGAAATAATGAACAAAACAAGTCTTTTTAGAGTTGAAAGAATATATACACATCTTACTTATAATTGTAATTTGGGATGTGATTATTGCTATAATAGAGATAAACTAAATAAGAGCAAAGATGTTTTACAAATAGCAGATTGGGAAAAGGTGTTTGACAAATTTGAAGGGAAGAAAAAGCCTATTATTACTATGACAGGTGGAGAACCTACTTTGTATCCAGCATTTAACGAGTTTGTTTCTTTAGCATACAGTCGCGGTTTTTCATTAGAATTGCTAACTAATGGAACTACTTTGAATAAAATACCTGACGAAACTATAAAGAAAATTACGAACTTTATAATAAGTCTTGATAGTTTGGATGTAACAAAGACACAAAGAAAGAATAGTCAGAATTATAATATATTACAAAATATATTAGAACTAAAAGAGAAAAATAATGCAATTTCAGTTAGATCTGTCATGACAAAAGATAATAAGTCCGAAATCACAGAACTTAGGAATTACTTGAATAAACTCGGAATTAAGCATGTGTTCTCTTATTTTATCCCTAATAATTTAGAAGAAATAAAATATGTTCCGGATTTCAGTAAAGAAGATCATCTAGAAGGAGCAGATATATGTGAATTAAGTAAATGTAGTGCATGTTACAGAATTTTGGCAATTGATCCGTATGGAAAAGTTTTTCCTTGTCAATCTTTAATGCATTCGGAATTTGTGTTATCAGATGTAAATCATGAAGATTGGTTGCAAGAGGTTAAAAAATCTCAAATAACAAAATATTTTATGTTTAGATCAGTTGAAAGTATAGAAGAGTGTCGGCATTGTGGCGTGCGAACAATTTGTGGTGGAGGTTGTAAAGCAATTTCATATAATTTATATGGAGACATAGAGCATAAATTGGATTATTTATGTGATTTTATGAAACGGGATAGTGAATTCCGTATTAATACAATTGTTTATGAAGAAGTATAGGATAAATGCAGTTGATATATAATTAACAGAAATCTTATTAAGATAAATTATTCAAACTTCACATATAGATTTTAGTTATGTGTGAAGTTTGAGTTAATATGATTTCTGTTGTATCGAGGTGACAAAATGGATAAAGAATTTGAAAAAGTATTTTTAAATAAAGACATTTTTTTATATAGTGAAAACAATAATATGTTTGTAGAAAATAAAATCACACTATTTTTTATAATTCCTTTTTCCCTTGACAATTTATTTTATTGTGAGATTATAAAAAATCTCATATTAGAAGCAACTTCTAAATTAGAAAATAACAGATCCATTCAAAATGAATTAGATAGTTTATTTAAGACACAATTAGATATAGAAACAAAAAAATATGGAAATAGCATAAAGCTTGAAATATCATTAACTTTTATAAATCCAATTTTTGTATATGATAATAATGAAGAATATATAAAGAAAATCATTTTTTTACTCTTAAAAATAGTTTTTTGTATGAGATTTGATGTATATGATTTGGAAATGGCTAAAAATATGCTCGTGGAAGAGTTAGATTACAATTTGCAAATGCTGGATATTTTAAATATATCAAAATTTAAAGCGATTCTGGGAGAGGTAGTAAAGAAGGATGAAATTATAAACAAAATAGAAATTTTAACCTATCAGCAAGTATGGGATTTTTATAATTGTTTGCTTGAGAATAAAATAGTAGAAATGATGCATATAGGTTCTGCTTCCTTATCAGAAATTTCGGGGTACATTGATATCTTTTTTCAAAATAAGATTAGAAACTGTAAAAACGTTCAAAAGAATAATCATTTTTTAGTTAGTAATTATAAATTTGATAAACCATTATTGGTGCTGCAGGAAGATAGAATAATTCTTGAATACAAAACACCTCATTTTACGTGTTTGAAAGATATTTTTTGTATATGGTTATTTGCATTGATTTGGGGTGGCACACCTTTTTCAAAATTGGCAATTAATCTAAGAGATAAGATGGGGGTATGTTATTCTTGTAGTGTAGATTATGATTTATTTTCAGATTTTATTTTTGTAGAATGCGCATTTGTAAATATAGAAGAAAATGAACTGAAAAATATTATTGAAAAGTATTTAGTAGAAGTCCAAGAAGGGAATTTTACAGAACAAGAATTTGTACAAGCAAAGGAATTTTTAAAAAATTGTATAAATAATTATAAGATTGATCCAGACTCGCTAGAAAGATGGTTTAATATTAAATATTTTACTGGGGAAAATGCGAGTATAAAAGAAGTTCAAAAAATAATTGATGACGTATCAGCAAAAGAAATGTTGGAAAGAATAAAAGAGCTTACTCTAGAAACGATATATTTTCCGCAAAGAGATATTAATAATTCATAGATTACCAAGGATCATAATTATTAGAAAAAATTTTTGTTTACGATGATGTGAATAAGGTGAAAGGTATGAGAATAAAGATGAGTGATAGAATAGAAAAATTTATCGGCAATTATGAAGTTTTTCATCATAAGTCTGGATTAGCTATTATATTTTATGAACAAGATGCAGATGCGTTTAGTGTATATTTAAGTGTTGATGCCGGTTCAGTAAATGGACAAGGTATAAATAATTTTTGGCAGTATGGAACAGCACATTTTTTGGAACACTTATTGTTTGATAGTGAAAACAAAAATACTTCTTTATTTGCCAATACCGGTGCTATGGCTAATGCATATACGGATTATGATAAAACGGTCTATTTTGTTTCGGGTTATGGTGAATTAGAGGAAAATTTAAATATTATGTTAAAAACAATTATGAATCATAATTTCGGATCGATTGATTTGGAAAAAAATAGTGCTATTATTTCTAGTGAAATAATGATGTACAAAGAAGACATAACAACAAAGTTAGATCGTCTTTTTTTTAGAGCATTATTTGATTTACACCCTGCACAGGTTGATATTGCAGGAACTGATGAATCTATAAGAAAAATTACAATAGATAGTATTTTGCTGTTTTATCATACTTTTTATATCGCTAACAAGATGTTTATAGTGATAATGGGAAAGTATACAAAGGAAAAGATTATAGAAATTATTAATGAATATTTTGACCAAAGCATTATACAACCTAATAATAATTTGCTAAAGCATCCACAATATTATGAGAGTGAATTGAAACAATTAACTGAGAAAGGTGATGAAAGCTATAATTTTTTTCAAATGGGATATTGTTATAGAAATAAAGAATTTGAAATACATAATAAGTTTGCAAACGAAATATTGTTAGAATTATTGGTAATGAAGTTAAACAAGCAATATGGTTTTGCTGAAGAAGATTATTTAGAAACGGATGTATTGTATGTTGAAAATTATTATATCTGCTATTGCAAAGGAATATTAAAGAATGAGAATTATGTTTATGATAATATTATAGAGATTATTTTTGATTTGAGAGATAATAAAATAGAGCCTGAGGAGTTTGATTTAGCACAAAAAAAGATATATGCGAAATATGTACGATTTTTGGCAAATAAGAACAATTTATTTCTTTTGTTAAAGGAGAGTTTTTTATCAGATATTCAATTATTTGATGTGTTTCGCATTATAAGAGAACTTTCAAAGGAAGATATTGCAAGGTTTATTAGAAAAATGAAAATAGATAAAAGAATAAAAATTGCGGTTTTATAAATTGATAAATGTTGGAGATACTTTTCTATACTGTGTTTATACGACGAATTTCGCTTTAGAATATACGATATTCGCCATTTTGTTAAGGAAGGCTGAGTTTAGTGTATTATATTTAACGTAACTAAATGTAATTTTATAAGCACAAGGGAGAAAGAGAGGTAATTATTATGGCTCGAGAAAAGAAAATTAAAAAAATATTTGAAGAGATTGCTATTAAGGTAGCAACATTAGATGCCAATATGGCATGTCCATGCATTTCGTACCAGCCTAAGCAGCCTAAATCTATGAAAAAATTAAGGAAATTCTAAAGAATGCTAACCGAACATTTTTCAGAGGAAGAAAGGGCTGAACTCGTTAAATACGGGTTGGCAAGAGGAAAGACTATTTTATTGAGCATACTGGTTATATTAATACTAGGCTATTTCTTTGGAGTATTATGGCAAAGCATAATTTTTTACATATCATTTTGCTCGTTAAGAAGATATGCTGGCGGTTTTCATGCAGAATCACAAGGGAGATGTTATGCAATTTCCCTTGTGATACTAATTATTTCAATATTGTGCATAAAATACGCAAATTGTAGTATTGGTATTAATATTTTGCTACAAGCAACATGTCTGGTACTTATATTCATTCTTGCGCCTATTGAGAATAAAAATAGGAAGTTAGATGATATCGAACAAAAGCAATATAAAAAAAAGACGAGAGCAAATGCAGTTGTAATTTCTCTCATATGTTGCTTTTTGTATTGGAAGAAAAATTTCTATATAATTGTGCCAGTAGTCATTGCATATATTGTCTTGGTCTGTTTGTTAGTAGCTGGGTATATAAAGAATGTAAAGGAAAACTCATAGAGCCACACCAATAATATGACTTATTGGTGTGGTTTTTCGTTTTATGTGCCTTGATTTGTAATTTAGAGAAAATTATTAAAAAGCGGTGGAGTACCACCGCTTTTTAGAATATTTTAAATGAGATTCTAAAGAGTGTTAGAGGGATGTCTTGGTATTTGGGGTGTTGAGTTTTCTTTTGTTTGATAAAGAAATTGCTTAAGGTTATTCAATTTATAATTTAAGTCAACAATTTCTTTTTCAGTAGATTTATAGGTTTTCTGTAAAGCCTGCTTTTTGGAATAGAGTGCATTGTAATCGCTGTGGAGTTTTTCAACATCAATATTTTTCGGATTGATGCCAACGCGTTTCAGCATATTTTCTGCACCGTCATGGAGGATAAGCTCTGTTTCACAGCGGCACAGGCAGCAATCTTAAATTGATGCCATAGGATTTTGGGTACTCGCAGGCAAAAGTATACTTTCACGCAAAAGTCCGGGGTTTCCGTGATAATATGGAGTTTTGCCTGTTTGTATATGAGTAAAACAGTAAAAATTTAATGGAAAATAGATACGTCTAAATAATCCCTCATTCTATCAATCTTCCGTTATCATTCCATTCCCCATACATAACACCCTTTTTGGTATTTTCAATCAGCTTCTGCAGCCTGCTCTGAAACAGTTCCGGCTGTTTCTTTTTGATCTGTATGGTATCAATCCGCACCCGCTGGTACAGGGGAGGGAATTTCTGAAAATTGCTCCATACCTCCGAATCTGCTTTTAAGGCTTTTTCGATATCACCATAAACTTCCCTTTCTCCGGGGTGCAAGCCTTTTGGCAGTCACGCCGTTATCCATCTTTTTTGTGGTGCTGTCTATCCAGCCAAAGCACATGGCCTCCTCAACGGAATCTATGTACCAGAAAGTGCCATCGTCAACCGGGCGGCCACGCTTCACGATTACCCAGCATTCCTTTTCCTTATCATGGTTATTTATGAGCCATTCCCTCAGTTCATGGCGGTTTTTCGCATCGAGCAGATTTGTAAATTCCATAGTCATTTCCCCCAAATTTCGTAGTGGTAATTTGGATTATACCATAGGTACAGGGATAATTCCACGGGCTGGCGGTACATTCAATTGCTTACCTTCAATTGCTTACCATTGGAAATTTTATGCTTTTTATTCCTGAAAAATAGTCGTTTCGTGCCATCGGGCGAAAAACAGAGAATTTTTATGGTATAATTCAGTGGATGCTTTTACTTTAGTGGAAACGGTTTTCAGCTGAAGTAATTTAGGAAGCAGCAGAACAAGGAGGAAACGTAAAATGTATGAATTGTTACAGGTCAGTGAGAAATGCTATTACATAAACTGCCCGGCGAAGACAGGCGTCTATGTGGCGGACGGGGAGAATGTCTATCTGGTTGACAGTGGGAATGACAAAGATGCAGGGCGGAAGGTTCGGCAGATACTGGATAAGAACGGCTGGCATTTGGCGGCAATCTTGAATACCCATTC